>Ga0187887_10000061_pt1 | contig 108356 bp, 99 predicted proteins | sample June2016WEW_7_10_FD_132977 | JGI IMG/M metagenome (GOLD analysis project Ga0187887, IMG submission 132977) | Peatland microbial communities from SPRUCE experiment site at the Marcell Experimental Forest, Minnesota, USA - June2016WEW_7_10 | ecosystem: Environmental > Terrestrial > Soil >... | reverse complement strand
CTGTTCTTCAACGTGCCGGCGCGCCGCAAATTCCTGCGCGCGGAGACCACCGAGTACCAGCACATCCTGCGCATGCTGGAACGGCTCGCTCTCTCGAGGTTCTCAGTCGGCTTCTCGCTTGCGCACAATGGCAAGAGCGTCTGGACGCTGCCGCCTGCCCGTTCTCCCGCGGAGCGGCTCGCGCGCGTGGCGAAGATTTGCGGCGAGGAGTTCGCAGCGCACGTGATCGAGCTGCACCACGAGATGGAGACGCTGCGTGTGTCGGGCTGGCTTGCGTTGCCGACCTTCTCGCGCAGCCAATCCGATCTGCAGTTCGCCTTTCTGAATGGCCGCTTTGTGCGCGACAAGCTGATCGCGGGCGCGGCCCGCCTTGCTTATCAGGATGTGCTTTTCAACGGGCGATTCTGCGCTTACGTGCTGTATCTGGAGATGGATCCGGCGCTGGTGGATGTGAATGCACATCCTCAGAAGCTCGAGGTGCGTTTCCGCGAATCACGCAGCGTGCACGAGTTCATGTTCCGCACGCTCGAGCGGGCGCTCGCTCAAACGCGGCCGACGGTCGAATCCCAGGGCAGTGCGGCGTCGGACTGGCTGACCGGCGGCGCGCGCGCCGAAGGTACGGCAGCTCACACGGCGTCCGGCATGATGTCCCCCAGCCAGGGGCGTTTCTCGCTGGCCGACCGGCCGCCGAGCCGCGGCGCAATCGACGCCTACCGCCGGTTCCTCGAGCCGCTCGATGCGCGGCCCGATCATGCTGTCGCCGAGCCGAATGGCGAAACGCCACTCGGCTTCGCGGTGGCCCAGTTGCACGGGGTCTACATCCTGTCCCAGACCTCCGATGGGATGGTGCTGGTCGACATGCATGCTGCTCACGAGCGGATCATGTACGAAAGCATGAAAAAGCTCCTGGCCGGCGAGACGGCAGAGCAGCAGCTGCTCGTGCCCGAGATCCTGACGGTGACGCCAGCCCAGGCCGAAGCGGCCGAACTGCATCAAGCCGAATTCGCGGCCTTGGGCTTCAACGTCTCGCGGCTCGCGCCGGATCAGCTGGCTCTGCGCGGGATTCCGAGTCTGCTCGCGGGACGCGATCCGGCCGGCATCGTGCGCGACGTGCTGTCAGATCTGTTGGAAACGGGGCACTCGCGCCGCGTCGAAGAGTCGATCAATCGCCTGCTCGGCACCATGGCCTGCCATGCCGCGGTGCGCGCGCAACGCAATCTCACGCTGCCGGAGATGAATGCGCTGCTCCGCGAGATGGAACGCACCCCGCGCGCGGACCAGTGCAACCACGGGCGCCCGACGTGGGTGCGGCTGTCGCTCGGCGATCTCGATCGATTGTTCATGCGCGGACGCTGATGGGGGTCAGCCGCCGCGGCGCGTTGTTGCTCATGGGGCCGACCGGCGCGGGCAAGTCGGACATCGCCCTCGAGCTCGCGCAGCGCTGGCCGTTCGAGATCGTGAGCGTCGACTCCGCGCAAGTTTATCGCGGCATGGATATCGGCACCGCGAAGCCGGACCTGCCGACCCGTGAGAGAATCGCGCACCATCTCATCGACATTCGCGATCCGGCGATGCGTTATTCGGCCGGGGAATTCCTGCAGGACGCGGCCGAGGCCATGCGTGGGATCTGGGCGCGGGGGCGCCAGCCGCTGCTGGTGGGCGGAACGATGCTGTACTTCCATGCGCTATCGGCCGGGCTCGCAGAGTTGCCGCAGGCGGACGCGCGCATCCGCCTGGAAATCGACGAGCAGGCGGCCGCAAGCGGTTGGGAGAGCCTTCACCAGGAGCTTGCGCGGGTGGATCCGGCGGCGGCCGCTCGCATCCACGTCAACGATCCTCAACGCATTCAGCGTGCCCTGGAGGTGTATCGTGCGACGGGCTTCCCGATCACTCATTTGCAACGCAATCGTGGCACGCTTTTCGAAGGCGTGCAGGTGCTGGAATTCGCAGTGGCGCCGGGTGATCGAATCGACCTGCATCGGCGCATCGCCGAACGTTTCGACGCTATGATGGCACAGGGATTTCTCGACGAGGTGCGCGCTCTCTACGAAAGAACCGACCTGACTGCGGAACATCCGTCGATGCGCGCGGTCGGATACCGTCAGGCATGGATGTACCTAGCAGGACGATGCGGTTTGGATGAACTCAAAGAAAAAGCGGTTGCGGCAACGCGACAACTTGCCAAACGACAACTGACGTGGCTGCGGCGGCGTCATCGGGCGACTTGGTTGAACTCCGTGCAACCGCAGGTGGCATCGAGGGTTACGCAGGCACTGTCCGAGTGCGGGTTTGCAGGATGGTCATACGTTTAGCTCCACCGGCCCCCGCTGTGCTAGGATTTAATTGGAATTTGCCTGGCGCAAGGAAGTGACGCGGCAATGTCAACGACTCTAAAAACAAGGAGCTCTCCCATGGCCCGTGGCCAGTCTCTGCAGGACCCCTTTTTGAACGCTTTGCGTAAAGAACGTGTGCCGGTATCCATCTATCTGGTGAACGGCATCAAGCTGCAAGGACAGATCGATTCCTTCGATCAGTTCGTCGTTCTGCTGAGAAACAGCGTGAGTCAGATGGTCTACAAGCACGCCATTTCCACCGTCGTTCCGGCCCGCAACGTGCGGCTGCCGACGGGCGAAGACGGCGAAGTGACGGAACCGGCCATCGTCGAATGATTCGCGGCAGGCGTTTGTCCATTGTTTGAACGCCCCCGGGGTGGCGAGCGGGCGCTATTGGTCGGTGTCGGTGTCGGTCATCCGGTCGATCCTTACGACACGGCTGAATTCAAAGCGCTGGCCGCCTCGGCCGGCGCAATCCCCGTGGGGGTCGTGCTCGCATCCCGCCCGCGGCCCGATCCGAAGTATTTCGTCGGTAGCGGTAAGGCTGAGGAAATTCGCGTCCGTGCGGTTGAGCTCGGCGCCGAGGTCGTGCTGATTGATCAGGCGTTGAGTCCCAGTCAGGAACGCAACCTCGAAAAGCTCACTGGTTGTCGAGTATTGGACCGTAACGGTTTGATTCTTGACATTTTTGCGCAACGAGCTCGAAGCTTCGAAGGGAAGCTGCAGGTGGAACTGGCGCAGTTGTCCCACCTGGCGACCCGCCTGGTGCGCGGCTGGACCCATCTCGAGCGTCAGAAGGGAGGCATCGGTTTGCGAGGCCCTGGCGAGACCCAACTCGAGACCGACCGTCGATTGATCGCCAAGCGCATCCGCACGTTGCGTGGCAGGCTCGACAAGCTCGCGCGGCAGCGGGACACCAGCCGCCATGTGCGGCGCGAGGTTCCGGTTCCGACGGTCGCCCTGGTCGGATACACGAATGCGGGCAAATCCACGCTGTTCAACCGCCTCACCGGCAGCGACACCTACGTCGCGGACCAATTGTTCGCGACGCTCGACCCGACCGTGAGGCGCGTGAAGCTCGCGGGAGTCGGCGAGGTGGTGCTGGCCGACACCGTCGGATTCGTCCGTCAGCTCCCGCACGAGCTCATCGCGGCCTTCCGTTCGACATTGCAGGAAGCCCGCGAAGCGGATCTTTTGCTGCACGTCGTGGATGCCAGCGATCCCCTGCGCAGCGAGCGCATTGCGCAGGTGCGCGAAGTACTCGCCGGCATTGGCGCCGGGGAGATTCGTGAGCTCACCGTGTTCAACAAAATCGATTTACTGGAAGACCCTGCTGCGCGCGAGGCGCCGCGTGTCGTGTTGGGGCCCGACGCGCTGCCGGCCCAAACCTGGGTGTCGTCGGTGACCGGGGCCGGGATCGAGGCATTGCGCGAGGCCATCGTCCAGGCGGTGCGGCCGAACCAGATCCGCAGCACGCTTCACCTGCAAATGCCGGCCGCGGCGGTCCGCTCGGATCTATATAGACGCAACGCCGTGCGCGCCGAGCGACAATGCGACGACGGCAGCTGGGAGCTCGAAGTCGAGCTCGATTCCTCGGAAATGGCCAAGGTTTTGGGCAGCCGAGGCGTGGATCTTGTCAAAACGCTCGAAACCCATGAGCAGCGCGTGGCTTAGCCGACCTTGTGGGGTTCCGGTCGGCTGTTAAAATGCCCCGCCCCCTATCATTAGACGGTCCCGTCCGAAACAAAACTTAGGCATACGAATGGCTTGGAACGAACCTGGCGGCGAGAAGCGCAATCCTTGGAACCGCCCTCAAAGTTCGCAGAACGATCTGGATGACGTTCTGCGCAATCTGCAGCGGCGTCTGGCCGCGCTCTTCGGGCGCAGCGGCGGTGCGGGCGGAGGTGGTGGGCAGAGCTCCCCGGGTTTCGCCAAGGGATTGGGCGGCGTCGCGGTGCTCATCGGCGCGATCTGGCTGGCGAGCGGGGCCTATCGCGTCGACGCTCAGGAGCGCGCCGTGGTGCTTCGGTTCGGCGCCTACGTTGAGACCGTGGGACCGGGCTACAACTGGCACCTGCCATGGCCGATCGAGCGCAAGGTGATCGTGAACGTCTCTCAACCCAACAGCGTCCAGGACGACGCGCAGATGCTGACCGCCGACACCAACCTGGTGGAGGTTCGCTCCGCGGTCCAATACACCCAGCCGGATCCGCGCCGGTATCTATTCAGGGTCAAGGGGGTCGAGGACACGCTGCGGCAGGCGAGCGAGAGCGCACTGCGCGAGGCGGTCGGCCAAGCCTCGCTCGACAAGGCGCTTGCCTTCGATGTGAGCATCACCAACCATGCCATGGCGACGCTTCAGCACACGATCGACGGCTACGACATGGGCATCCACATCATCGGCGTCAGGCTCGAGGAGATCGTGGTGCCGGAGGCGGTGCAGGATTCGCAGCGCGATACGATCAAGGCCGGCAGGGATCGCCAGCGCTACGAGCAAGATGCCGAGACCTACCGTAACGACGTGGTGCCGCGCGCCCGCGGCGAGGCCGCGAAAGTACTGCTGGACGCGGAGGCTTACAGACAGCAGGTGCTTGCGCTCGCGCAGGGCGCGACCGCCCGCTTCGACCAGGTCTTGAGTCAGTACGAGCACGCGCCGGCCGTGACCCGCGAACGCATTTACCTGGATACCATGGACCAGGTTTACAAGAACGCCCGCAAGGTGATCGTCGATACCAAGGGCGCCGGCAACATGCTGTATCTGCCGATCGACAAGCTTCTGCCGCCGGGCACGCAGCCCCTGGCGGGTACCGGCGACGGCGGGACCGCCGCGCCCACCCGGCTGCCGGAAGTGCAAGTGACCCCGGCCGAGGACCCGGCGCGCGCGCGCGGGGTGCGCTGATGCAAACCAGACTCCTGTACATCATGCTGTCCCTGGTGGTGATCATCCTGCTCGCCCGGGCGAGCCTGTTCACGGTGAGCGAGGGACAACTCGCCATCAAATCGACCGGCGGCCAGATCGTCGAGTCCGATTTCAGGCCCGGCTTGCACGTCAAACTCCCGATGGTCAACGAGGTGACCAAATTCGACGGCCGGATCCTGACGGACCTGTATCAAGCCGAACACTTCCTCACCCGCGAACAGGAACAGCTCACCATCGATTTCTACGTCAAGTGGCGCATCGTGAATCTGCGCCTGTATTACGAGACGACCGGCGGCAGCGAGGACGTTGCGAATGCTCGTCTGCGCGAGACCATCCGGGACAGCATCAAGACCGTGGTCACGCAGCGCACCCTGCAGCAGGTGGTGACCGCGGCGCGTGCGGAATTCACCGACGCGCTGATGAAGACGGCCCGACCCTTCGCGGACCAACTCGGCATCGAGCTCGTGGACGTGCGCATCACCAAGATCGATCTGCCGCAGCAGGTGCAGGAGTCGGTCTTCGACCGCATGCGGGCGACGTTCAAGGCGCAGGCGGCCAAGCTCCGTGCCGAGGGCGTCGAAGGCTCTGACCGCATCCGCGGCGAAGCCAACAAGGAGACGACGGAGATTCTTGCCGATGCGTCGCGCCAGTCGAGTCAGACGCGCGGCCAGGGCGATGCCTCGGCGAGCGAGGTCTACGCGAATTCCTACTCGAAAAATCCGGAGTTCTACAGTTTCTACCGGAGCATGCAGACCTATCGGGATGCCGTGGGCACGCAGGGCGATCTGTTGGTGATCCCGCCCGACAATGCCTACTTCAAGTACTTCAATAAACCTCAACCTCAACCGCAGCGCTGAGGGTCATGGGGATGGATATCGGTTGGGCCGAGTTGGCGCGCTATCTGGGCGGTGCGTTCGCTCTGTACCTCGTGCTGGAGGGCATTTTGCCGTTCGTGAATCCGGGCGCAGCCAAGCGGCTCATGGGCAAGCTGTCCCAGACCGAGCCGGCGCAGCTCAGGTGGGGCGGATTGATCAGCATGATCGTCGGCCTCGCCCTATTATGGATGGCACGCAATGGCTAAAAATCTGGTCGTGATCGGTTTGCAATGGGGCGACGAGGGCAAGGGCAAAGTCGTCGATCTGCTCACCGACAAGGTGCAGGCTGTCGCCCGGTTCCAGGGCGGCCACAATGCCGGGCATACCCTGGTGATCGGCGGCAAGAAGACCGTGCTGTCGCTGATCCCGTCTGGGATCCTGCATGCCGGCGTGCAGTGTCTGATCGGCAACGGCGTGGTGTTGTCGCTCGAGGCGCTGTTCAAGGAAGCCCAAATGCTCATCGAGCAGGGGGTGCCGGTGTTCGAGCGCCTGCGCGTGAGCCCTGCATGTCCGCTCATTCTGTCCTCGCACGTGGCGCTCGACCGCGCCCGCGAGAAAGCCCGCGGGGCGAACGCCATCGGCACCACCGGGCGCGGGATCGGTCCGGCTTACGAGGACAAGGTGGCGCGGCGCGCTGTGCGCGTGTGCGACCTGTTTCATCGCGAGCGCTTTGCCTCCAAGCTCGGCGAGGTGCTCGACTATCACAACTTCATTTTGCAGCGCTATTTCCAGACCTCTCCGGTGGATTTCCAGAGCGAGCTCGAATCGAATCTCGCGCTCGGCGAGCGCCTGAAGCCGCTGGTGGCGGACGTGACCGGCATTCTGGAGGCGCTCAGCATCCAGGGCTCGAACGTGCTGTTCGAGGGTGCGCAAGGCGCCATGCTCGATGTGGATCTCGGCACTTACCCGTACGTCACGTCCTCGACCACCAGCGCGGGCGGTGCGGCTCCCGGCACGGGACTCGGACCGCGGCGTTTTCATGAGGTGCTCGGCATCGTCAAGGCGTACACGACGCGTGTGGGGGGCGGCCCCTTTCCCACCGAGTTATTCGATGAGTATGGCGAGCATTTGTCCAAGGTGGGGCACGAGTTCGGCTCGGTCACCGGGCGCCAGCGTCGCTGCGGGTGGTTCGATGCCGTCGCCCTGCGCCGATCCATCGTCAACTCGAGCTGCTCCTCGCTGTGCGTGACGAAGCTCGACGTTCTGGACGGGCTCGACACCATCCGGATTTGCGTGGGCTACAAGATCGACGGCAGCTTGACGACCACCCCCCCGCTGCTCTGCGATCAATTCGGTAATTGCGAGGCCGTGTACGAAGAATCACCGGGCTGGAAGGAGAGCACGATCGGCAAGACGCGCTACGAGGAGTTGCCCGAGAATGCGCGCAGATACCTGGAGCGGCTGCAGACGCTGCTCGACGTTCCGATCGACATGATCTCGACCGGACCGGACCGCAACCAGACCATTTTTCGCAAGCATCCTTTCGCATGATGGCCCCGCCGCCGCCAGGTACACTAGTTCCATGACCGATCGACTCACCTCACTGCTGGCGCAACGGCCCTGGCTCCTCGCGGACGGCGCGACCGGCAGCAATTTGTTCAATCTCGGGCTGCAATCGGGCGATGCGCCGGAGCTTTGGAACAGCACGCACCCCGAGCGCATCGCGCAGCTCGAGCGCGACTTCGTGGATGCCGGCGCGGACATCATTTTGACCAACACCTTCGGCGGCACCCGTTACCGCTTGAAACTGCACAATGCCGCCGATCGGGTCGCAGAGCTCAACGAGAAGGCGGCCACCATCGCCCGTGGCGAGGCGGACCGTGCCGGCCACACGGTGCTCGTCGCCGGCAGCATCGGCCCCACCGGCGAGATCCTCGAGCCGCTCGGCCCCTTGAGTCTGGCCGATGCGCGCGATGCATTCGCGGAGCAGGCGGCGGCGCTTGCGCGCGGCGGCGCGGATCTTCTCTGGATCGAAACCATGTCCTCGGTGGAGGAGACCGAAGCGGCGGTCGCGGGAGCGCGGAGCACCGGGCTGCCCGTCGTCGCCACCTTGAGCTTCGATACCAACGGCCGCACGATGATGGGCATCACGCCCTCGGAGCTCGCGGGCCTGCATCGAAAGCATCACCTCGCGGCCTGCGGCAGCAACTGCGGCGTGAGTCCGTCCGAGCTCGTGGCGTCCATCGTGAATCTCGCGGCCGCGTCCGATTCGTCCGCCGTGCTGGTGGCCAAGGCAAACTGCGGGATTCCGCAGTACGTCGACGGCGCCATCCGCTTCAACGGCACACCCGAACTCATGGCCGTGTACGCAGGGCTTGCACTCGATGCCGGAGCACGGATCATCGGCGGCTGCTGCGGCACGACACCCGAGCATCTGCGAGTGATGCGTCGGGCGCTCGAGTCCCATGTGCGCGGTGCCAAGCCCGACCTCGCTACGATCGAAGCGAGACTCGGGGCAATATCCACGGGCGCCGCGGCGCAGTTGCGCGGCGAAATGGATCGGCAGGCCGGGGCCGCTCCCGGCGCCGCGGGCAGGCGCACGACGAGCCGACGCGCGACGCGCGAGTAGCCGAAGACACCCGAAATACGGGCTCGTCTCACGATTCCTACGACTGTTTGCCGGCAGCGACAGCGGCGCTGATCCGGGCGTCGTCGTAGACTCGGGGGTGTCAAATCACCTGGGGGGCGAGAGATGGCGAGAATTCTCTTGAAGGGCAGTGAGCGGGCGGCCGTTCCCGGCGCCCGTGTGGTGGGGCCCGCCAATCCGTCGGAACGTTTCGAGGTGAGCGTGCTCGTGCGCCGCCGCGGTCTGCAGGCGATGCAGGCGCGGGTCGCGAGCCTCGCCGCCGGCAAACGTGTCGGATACCTGAGCAAGCAGGACTTCGCGCGCGACCATGGGGCGGACCCCGCCGACGTTGCGCGCGTCCGGACGTTTGCCCAAGCCCAGGGACTTTCCGTAGTGCAGGAACATGCCGCGCGGCGAACCGTCATCCTCTCGGGGACGGTGGGAGAGTTTACGGCCGCCTTCGGCATCCAGCTCCACCACATGTCGCACGCCGGCGGTACCTATCGAGGCCGCACCGGTGGCATCTATCTGCCCGCCGAGTGGGACGGCGTGGTCGAAGCAATTCTCGGGCTCGACAACCGGCCGCAGGCGAGGCCGCATTTCCGTTCGCGCCGGCCCCTGGGAAACATCTTTCGACATGCGGTGGCGCCGGTGTCGTTCACCCCGCCCGAGGTTGCCTCGCTCTACGGATATCCTTCGGGTACGGGCGCCGGCCAGTGCGTGGGGCTGATCGAACTCGGCGGGGGATACCGGCCGGCCGATCTCAACACTTATTTCAGCGGCCTCGATGTGACCGCCCCGACGGTCACCGCGGTGTCCGTCGACCACTCGACCAACAGTCCGACGGGCGACGGCGACGGACCCGATGGCGAGGTGATGCTCGATATCGAGGTCGTGGGGTCCATCGCGCCCGGGGCACGAATAGCCGTTTATTTCGCTCCGAATACCGATGCCGGGTTCCTCGATGCGATCACCACTGCCATTCACGACACCACCAACGATCCGTCCGTGCTGTCCATCAGTTGGGGCGGCGCGGAGTCGACGTGGACGTCGCAGGCAATGACCGCCATGGATGAGGCATTCCAGGCAGCGGCGACCATGGGCATCACGATATGCGTTGCCGCCGGGGATGGCGGTTCGTCGGACGGGGTGAGCGGCGGCGGCGATCATGTCGATTTTCCCGCCTCGAGCCCGCACGTGCTGGCGTGCGGCGGCACGAATCTCACAGCGAATCAAACTCAGATCACCAGCGAGAGCGTGTGGAACGACGGCGCGAGCGGCGGCGCGACCGGCGGCGGAATCAGCAGTTTCTTCGCCCTCCCGGCGTGGCAAAACGGCTTGAGTGCCTTGACCACGGAGGGCGCCTCGGTCGCCTTGACCATGCGCGGTGTGCCCGACGTGGCAGGCGATGCGGACCCCGAGACGGGCTATGAGGTGCGCGTGGATGGCACCGACACCGTCATCGGCGGGACCAGCGCCGTGGCTCCGCTATGGGCGGCGCTGCTCGCTCGGATCAATGCGTCGAGCGGCAAGACCGCGGGCTTCGTCAACCCGCTGCTCTATCCCGATGCACAAGCATGCCGCGATGTGACTCAAGGAAACAACGGCGAATACACCGCGAAGCCCGGCTGGGATGCCTGCACGGGCCTCGGCAGTCCCAACGGCAGCGTGCTCGCCCGTCTGCTATGACGGCGGGTCGAGGCGCATGCCCGCCAGCCTATCGCAGGTGTGGGAACAGCCCCAGGAGGCCGGTGATGATCAGATAGATGGCAACGATGTAATTGAGGAGTCGGGGAACGATTAGGATGAGCACGCCCGCGATCAGGGCGACGATGGGCGCGAGACTCAGGCTCATATTCAAATTCATGGATTGTTCTCCTAAAAAAGCTTGATGGCATTCTGCAAGGTCTTGAGCACTCCCCACAGTAGGGGAATGCCGACCGCCAGCCACAGAATAATCCCTCGTGCCTTCATGGTGCGCTCCTGTGGTGATGCTTCTCGCTGACCGGGCGCATGCAAAAATTACAAATGAACCCGATCAGCAGCAAACCGCACATGATGTACATGGTGACCGAGTACGCCTGAGCCTTCGGGACGCCGCGCTCGATCTGGTACTCGCGGATGTAGTTGATCAGCACGGGCCCGAGCACCCCCGCGGCCGACCATGCAGTCAACAGGCGTCCGTGAATGGCGCCCACGTGCATGGTGCCGAAGACATCGCGCAGATACGCCGGAATGGTGGCGAAGCCGCCGCCGTACATCGACAGGATGATCACGAATGCCGCGACGAAAAGCGGGATCGAGCCCGCATAGCCGATGGAGGGCACCGTGGAGTACAACAGGATGCCGAGCGCGAAGAACACGAAATAGGTGTTGCGCCGGCCGATGTAGTCGGAGGTGCTTGCCCAGAAGAATCGTCCGACCATGTTGAACAGGCTCAGCAGGCCGACGAAGCTCGCTGCTATCTCCGGCGTCACCCGGCCGCTGAAGATTTCCTGGATCATCGGCGAGGCCTGGCTCAACACCGCGATGCCGGCGGTGACGTTCATGCACAGCACGACCCACAGCAGCCAAAACTGCGCAGTGCGCCACGCGACGTCGACCGCGACCTGCGCCTCGGTGACCAGCGGCACGGGTTTAACGGGCCGCGTCCAGCCCTCGGGCAGCCAGCCATCGGCGGGGACCCTGACCGAGTACACACCGATCATCATGAACATGAAATAGATGACGCCCATGGTGACGAAAGTTTCGAGCACGCCGTTCGACACCGCGGTCTTGAAGTGATTCATCAATATGACGGACAGTGGGGCGGCGATCAGAGCACCGCCGCCGAAGCCCATGATGGCCATGCCGGTCGCCATGCCCGGACGGTCCGGGAACCACTTGATCAGCGTGGAGACCGGTGAGATGTAGCCGATCCCGAGCCCGCAGCCGCCCAGCACCCCGTATCCCAGATAGAGAAGCCACAGGAAGTGGTAATGAATGCCGAAGGCGGACACGATGAAGCCACTTCCGAAACACAGGGCCGAGACGAACATCGACTTGCGCGGACCGGAGCGTTCGACCCAGCGTCCGAAAGCGGCGGCCGACACCCCCAGGAAAGCGATGGCGATGGAGAAGATCCACCCGATCTCCTTCAAGTTCCAGTCCCCGGGCACCGCGTGCGTCACGCCCAAGATCCTGGTCAGCGGCAGATTGAACGTCGAGAACGCATAAACCTGACCGATGCAAAGATGCACCGCCAGCGCCGCAGGGGGAACCAGGAATCGATCGTACCCCGGAGGCGCGATGGTGTTTTCGCGATTCAAGAAAGATGAGGCCATTCGTATTCCCTTCCGGGCATCTTGTTCTCGCTCAAATATGCGCCAGCGCTTCTCAAGTTACCACTATGACATGCGTCACAAACCCGGCGACAAACCCACGCGCACGAGGCACTCCGAGTCGCTGTCCGATATATCCAAATGTTAAGTCGGAAAACGTGACTTCCGGAGTCGCCCCGGCCGGGACAAACCCGTAGTTTCCGGTTCTCCATGCATTTCCTCAAGCAGCCTGGCCTGCGCACCCCGAATTCGACGCGACCAGGATGGTGGGCCTGGCTGTGCGCGGCTGCCGCTTGCCTGCCCCTGTCGGCTTTCGGCTACTGTCTGGCCGACGCCGATCCGCAGATTCGCCAGTTGCAGGATCTGGTGGGCAAGAACGCCGGCGCCGCGGTCCGGCAGTCGCAGGAGCTCCTGACCCTCACGCGCGATGGCGCACGCGCGGCAACTCCGTCGGGCGGCAACGCCGCCGCGCTGTCGCGCATGGCATCGCTGTACGCCGTCATGGCTGATGCACAAGGCATGCTCGAACTCGACGCCGAGGCGCGCGCCAGCGCCGAGAAAGGCCTCGCACTCGCGCCGGACCCGCGCGATCCCGTGCACGTGGAACTGCGGCTCGCCCATCTGGGGAGCGTCTACGACAGTGCCGGAATCGCCGCTGCATTGAAAGCCGTGGAGGAGGAGCGGGCGTTGCAGCCGCCGCAATCCGCGGCCGATCTGTGTCTGCTCATCGGCCGAGGATTGCTGGAACACCGGTCCGATCGCGAAGATCTCGCCGTCGCGACGTTCGTGCAGGCGTACGGTGCGAGCGAGGGTAAAGCGGCGCCCGAAGTGCACATCGCCTCCGCGGAAAATCTGTCATTGGCCATGCGCTCCATGGGCGACTACGGCCAGGCACTCAGTCTGAATCAGGAGAAGATCGACTGGGACACCGCCCACGATGCGCCGACCAGCCTGTCGCTGTCGCGCTTCATGCGCGGCCAGATCTTGCAGAAGATGGGCGACCATCAAGGGGCGATCGCAGAATTCGCCAAGGCGCGCGCGCTGAGCGTGTCACTGGACGACTCCCAGGCCATCGCCTTCGCGGACAAGGCGATTTGCGAGTCGCACATCGAACTCGGCGAGCTCGAGACGGCGAAACGCCGATGCGACAATGCGCTTCGGCTGTTCGGCGACGCCACGTTATCGGTCAAGGAGACCCGGCTCCTTCAGGCGCGCATCGACTTGGGTCTCGGACGGCCCGAGGCGGCTCTGGCCACACTCGACGGGATCCTCGATCACGGAGGCGAGGATCTGCCGCCCCGCCAGGTTGCCGCGATCTACGAATCGCGCGCGCGGGCAAACGCCGTATTGCATAAATACAGGCAGGCCTTCAACGATCTTCAGGAATACCTCAATCGTTACACCGCGGCGAACGACGCCGCGAGCCTGACGCAGGCGGGGGCGCTGCGCGCCCGCTTCGCGACCGACCGCGAGGTCGAGCGCAATACCTCGTTGAAGCGCGAACTCGAATCCTCCCGGCAGAAAACCAAGGTGCAAAGCGAGGAGCTGCGTTGGGATGCCGTGTTCGCATCGCTCGGCGCCGCGGTCATCGCGCTGCTGGTTTACTTTTTGCTCTCGAACCGCAGATACCGTGCGCAGCTGGTGATCTTGGCGAACCAGGATCCGCTCACGGGTCTGGCGAACCGACGGCGCACGGCGGAGCTTGCCGTGTCCGCACTCGAGTCCGCCAGGGAGGCGGGAGAGCCTCTCACCATCGCGGTCATCGACATGGATCATTTCAAGTCCATCAACGACCGCTGCGGGCACGGCGCCGGCGACCATGTGCTCAGGGAGTTCGCCCGCGCCGGCCGGGAAGCATTGCGCAGTACCGACATCCTCGGCCGTTGGGGCGGTGAGGAATTTTTGCTGGTCATGCCGAACACGCCGATCGAGGTCGCGCATGCAAGTCTCGAGCGGCTGCGCACGCGGATGTTCTCCATCCGGGTGCCCTCGGCAGGCAGCGGCCTGAAGGTGTCGCTGAGCGCTGGCCTGGCGTTTTACGACGAATCGACCCGCTCGCTCGAGGACCTCATCGCGCGCGCGGACGCGGCGCTTTACATCGCAAAGAACGAGGGTCGGGATCTCGTGAGAATTGCCAACGGTAACTATGACGTGAGCACCACGGGGGTGCGGCGGGCTCTTCGGGTCACCTTGTAAAGCTGCCGCGAAACTCGGCGAAACAATGCTAGACTGCAGCTTCCCCACGGTCCCCACTTTGGGCCACCGTGACCCCCGATCCATTGGTGACTGGCTGAATGGCTGTCCATGCCCGCTACTAATCCGGCTTCATCAGGCGATGCCCCCGACGAGATCGCCCGTGACGTGCATGCCGTAGGCCAGATTGCGGCAGTCCCGACGCTCCTCGATGCGCTTTCCGAAATCACCGGAATGCGTTTCGTCGCGGTGGCCCGCGTCACCGACTCCACTTGGACGGCATGCGCGGTCAAGGACGGGATCGATTTTGGGTTGAAGCCGGGTGCGAGCCTCGCCATCGAGACCACGCTGTGCATAGAGTCGAAGCGATCCAACCGGCCGGTCGTCATCGACCAGGCGAGCATCGATCCTGTCTACCGCGACCATCCGGTGCCCAAAATCTACGGCATCGAAAGCTACGTGTCGGTTCCCATCGTGCTGCCGAACGGCCGCTATTTCGGCAATCTCTGCGCAATCGATCCCTCTCCGGCAAAGGTTTCGGACGAGAAGACGGTCCGACTGTTTGCCAAATTTGCGGCACTCATCGCCGCGCAGCTCGATGGCGAGCTCAAGCGCGAGCAGGTGCAGACGGCGTTGCGGGACGAACGCTCCGCCAGCGAGTTGCGCGAACAGTTCATCGCGGTCCTCGGGCATGATTTGCGTAATCCGCTGCAGGCCATTTACGCCACCAGCGCGTTGATGGAGCGCAAGCTCGAGGCCAATACGCCGCTTGCAGGCATGGCGGATCGCATCAAGACGAACGCGCGGCGCATGTCTTCGATGATCGAAGATGTGCTCGACTTCGCGCGTGGGCGGCTGGGCGGCGGCATCGGCATCGATCTGGATGACGTCAAGGACCTGAATGCCGGGCTTCAGGCCGTGGTGAAAGAGCTGCAGGATGGCCGGCCAAGCCGGCAGATCGTGGCAAGCATCGACGTGAACCGCCAGGTGCGGTGCGACCTCGGGCGCATCCAGCAAGTCGCCTCGAACCTCATCAGCAACGCCCTCGACCACGGCGCGCCGGACAGCCCGGTGAGAGTCACCGCCTGCACCGACGATCGTGATTTCATTTTCAAAGTCTGGAACGCCAACGTGGGCGAGCCGATCCCGGAACAGAACTACGATCGGATGTTCGAGCCGTTCTGGCGACCCTCGGCATCGGACAGCCGTCGCGGCTTGGGGCTTGGTCTTTATATTTGCGCGCAGATCGTCCGGGCGCATGGCGGTCACTTATCGGTGAGCTCGAGTCGGGAGAGTGGCACCGCTTTCAGCGTGCGGCTGCCGGCCGACGCCTCGAAATAGCTGCACCGCGGTGGGCGGCTGCCCAAGGCGCGTATAAAATCGGCCGCATGCTTCAACCTCATACGGCGCTCAACATAGACGTGCTCGAGCGTTTGGCCCGAAGGCGTCTCCCCCGGGTTCTGTACGACTGGGTGGCGGGCGGGGTCGAGGACGAGCTCGGGCTTGCTCGCGCCCGGCAAGCGTTCGAGCGCATCCGGATCGTGCCGCGCTATCTGCGCGATGTGGGTTCGAGAGAACTCACGACATCGCTCTTAGGCCGGACTTACAAGCTGCCGTTCGGAATCGCCCCCACCGGATATACAGGTCTATTGAGACGTGGAGGCGAGTGCATGTTGGCCGAAGAATCAGCGCGCACCGGCATTCCTTACGTGCTTTCGGGGGTGAGCGTCGAGCCGCTCGAAAAGATAGTAAAGATCGCCCCAAATCATGCGTGGTATCAGCTCTATCCTGCGCGAGATGCAGCGGTCTGCGATGATCTCGTGCGCCGCGCCCGCGATGCGGGCTACGGAACGCTCGTCCTCACGGTGGACCTGCCGGTCACGGCAAAGCGGGAGCGCGATATCCGCAACGGCTTCGGAGTGCCCGTCAGTTTGACGCCCTCAAGAATTCTCGATGCCCTTGCGCATCCTGGGTGGACTCTCGAGTATCTGCGACATGGGGGACTGCCGCCGCTCGGCAGTTGGGCCCGTTACGCCGGGGTGGGTGCGCGCCCGGCCGAGATCGCGACATTCGTGGCGCAACAAGGCGAGCCCCCTCAGACATGGTCGGATGTCGATAGATACCGACGCCTGTTCCCGGGTCGGTTGCTGCTCAAGGGAATCTTGCATCCCGATGATGCGCGCCAGGCACTCGAGGCGGGAGTCGATGGCATCGTGGTATCCAATCACGGCGCACGTCAGCTCGACAGAGCGCCTGCATCACTCGAGGCTCTGCCGGCGATCCGCTCCGTTGTGGGCTCGAGGGCGGTGCTGCTGCTCGACGGCGGTGTGCGACGTGGCGCTGACATTCTGATCGCGCTCGCGCTCGGTGCCGACTTTGTGCTGGTGGGTCGCTCGATTCTTTTCGGCCTCATCGCAGGAGGCAGACCCGGCGCTGCCCGAGCGATCGACATTCTTGCGACCGAGCTATCGCTCACCATGGCTCAGGCCGGCATGACATCCATCGTCGAGGTGCGAGCAGACTCGCATTCGTCGCGGCAGGTGCAAATGGCTCGGAGAAGCGGCGACGGCGACTCAGAGTGCATATCAAGTATGCTTTGTAAGTAGTTGAATTTGGTGCCCAGGAGAGGACTCGAACCTCCACGAATTTCTCCACTGGTACCTGAAACCAGCGCGTCTACCAGTTCCGCCACCTGGGCAAGAGGGGCCGCCGACGATGAGGCGGGGGAATCTACGCACCCGCCCGGGCCTTGTCAATCAATGCGCGGGGATGCCGCCGGCGCGGGGATGCCCTCGGCTATCCGGTTGGGAGGCTATCGAACGTGCTGTCTTTCCAGCACCAGGGGGATGGATTTTTCCGCTCGGCGCCGGCGCGTCTGCTCTTGCTTCGCGCTCGCGACCCACTCGGCAAACTCCTGCCGATGGGAATAGCTGAGTGACTGGAACACCGTCTCGGCCTTTGAGTGAGATGCCAGTGCCTGCCTTAATTCCGGAGGGATCACCACGATTCGTTCCGACCGATCAACCTCCATGGTGACAGCCACAAGATCGCCTGCGCGGGCGTTGGCCCCGGCCTGCAGCGCCTTGTTGACCGCCATTGCGTGCGTACCATCGCCCTGGGGAAGCAGCGAGTTTCGATAGGCGAAACCGTTCATGGTTCCCGCGACCGCGACCCGCCCTTTGCTACCGAAGGCCTTGTCCACGCCGAACGGAATCTCCAGGAATGTCCACGCTCCCCCGGGGCCGCGTGAGGCGAGCCGCGCCTTGAATCGCTTCATAACGTCCCTCTGCCGACTCCATGCCCCACATCAAGATTGCAGCTTATCGCAACAGCGTAGGGATCGCTTCCCGATGATTTATGATGACAGCAGGGCGCATGACGGCCGCTCGTCCACGGGAGATTGCATGCACACGCGCATACGTAAGTTCAACACCCGCGATACTTATCCGGAGCAGAAGCTCGACAACGACCTCTCTCAGGTGGTCGTGGCGCGCGGACGCACGGTCTTCGTTCGCGGTCAGGTGGGGCAGGATCTCGACACGGCGGTGAACGTCGGGATCGGCGACGCCGCGGCGCAGGCCGAGCAGGCGATGGCGAACATCAAACAGCTGCTCACCGAGGCGGGCGCAACGCTCGAGCACGTCTGCAAGGTGACCATCTATCTCACCGATCCACGATTTCGCGAGGCGGTATATCGCACTGTCGGACGATGGTTGAAGGGCGTCTACCCCGTATCCACGGGCATCGTGGTGTCCGGTCTCGCGCGGCCCGAGTGGCTGGTCGAGGTCGATGTCATCGCCGTGATTCCCGATGAGGCCTGAGCGGTGACACTCTCCATCGTCGCGCGCTCCGCGGATGCGCGTCTGTTCGGGATGGCGATTGCGTCCTCCTCGCCGGCGGTCGCGGCGCGCTGCGCCCATGCGCGTGCGGGGGTGGGCGCGGTGGCCACGCAAAACATCACCGATCCGGCCTTGGGGCCGCTCATTCTTGCGGGGCTCGCGCGCTCCGAGAGCGCGGCCGAGGCGCTGGGGGCGGCGCTGCGAGCGACTCCTTTCGGCGCCTACCGCCAGCTTCTGGTGATCGGGCCCCAGGGTCCGCCCGCCGTGCATTCGGGCGCGGAGGCGCTCGGCATCGTGAGCTCTGCCGTCGGCGCCAATGCCGCGGCCGCGGGGAACCTGCTCGCGAATGCCGAGGTTCCGGCCGCGATGGTCGAGGCGTTCGAGGGCTCGAGCGGCCATCTGGGCTTGCGTCTGCTCCAGGCGTTGCGCGCGGGCGTCGGCCGAGGGGGCGAAGCCGGTCCATTGCACTCGGCGGGGCTCCTGGTGGTCCGGGAGGTGCCCTGGCCGCTCGTGGATTTGCGCGTCGACTGGAAAGAGGAGGATCCGGTGTCGGAGCTGGGGCGAACCTGGGAGATCTATGCGCCGCAGATCGAGGATTACGTGCTGCGGGCGCTGTCGCCCGGCCGCGCGCCGTCCTTCGGCGTGCCCGGGGATCGATAGAGCAGTGTCGTGAAGTTCACTCTGCGGCAGCTTTCGTATTTCATCGCGGCCGCCGAAAGCGGCAGCATCACGCTGGCCTCCAAGCGCGCCAACATCTCCCAGCCCGCGATTTCCACCGCCATCTCGCACATCGAGCGCGAGCTCGACGTGCAGCTTTTTTTGCGGCATCACGCGCAAGGCCTGTCGCTCACCCCCGCTGGACGCGCGCTGCTGCGCGACGCGAAGCAGCTGTTGATCCAGGCGGAAGGGCTGTGTTCGGCGGCGGCCGCCGATGCCGGCCACCCGCCGCGCGGCGATCTGTCGGTGGGCTGGTTTTCGACGCTGGCACCGGTCGTCATGCCGGAGCTTTCGAGCTCTTTTTTGAAGACCTACCCGGAGATCCGATTGCGATCGAGCGAGAGCAATCAGGACGGACTGCTCGCGGCGCTGCGGCGCGCGGAGGTCGAGGTGGCCGTGACCTACGATCTCAAGATCGGCGAGGACATCGCGTTCGCGCCGCTCGCGACCCTGGCTCCGTACGTGCTCCTCGGCGACTCCCACCCGCTGGCCCGCGAGCGCGAGATCAAGCTCGCTCAACTGGCGCCGCTCCCGATGGTGCTGCTCGACATGCCCGTGAGCCGGGAGTATTTTTTGGGTCTGTTCATCCGCGAACGATTGGAGCCGACGATCGCCTGGTCATCGGGACAAATGGATGCCGTGCGTACGCTGGTGGCAAATGGTCTCGGCTACACGCTTGCCAACGCGCGCCCGCGCGCGGATGTGGCGCTCGACGGCCGCCGGCTCCGCCGGGTGCCGTTGAGCGGCGATTTGCCGCCGGTTCGAATCGGGATCGCCACATTGAAAGAGCTCAAGAAGACCCGGCTCGCCGAGGCCTTCGAGCGGCATTGCACCGAGCAGGTCACCGCCACCCACGTTCCGGGCATGGCCGATCTGCAGGCCCCCGTGCGGCGCAAGCGGCGCTGACGGCAGGCGCATGCAGGACAAACGCGGCGACGAATCCGCAATCCGCGAGCTTCGGGAAGTCTCGCGCTTGATGCGCGCCGGCGACTTTGCGCGCGCACGCAGTGCCTGCGTGACACTGAATGTCCGTGCCCCGCAATTTGCGGACGGCTGGCTCGCCGCCAGCCACATAGCCATGGCCATGAAAGAGCCGGCGGACGCGCTTGCCGCCATCGATCGCGCCGCGGCGATCGACCCCGCCAACGTCCGCTGCAGCATTCAACGCGCGCAGTGTCTTTTAGCTCTGGGCCGAAGGGCGGACGCGCTGGACGCTGCGCGGGCCGCCGCGGATGCGGCCGGAAAAGACCCGGCCGCGTGGGATGCGGTGGGGACGCTGCGCAGCTTCGCCGCCGATCAGCGGGGGGCGCTCGACGCCTACAACCGTGCCATGGCGCTCGCGCCCGATGAGTCCCAATTTGCGTTCAATCGCGCCTCCGTGCGGCGCTTTCTCGGCGATCTGGACGGAGCGGAATCGGACTACGATCGGGCGATCGCTCGGCGGCCGCTGGATTTCGAGGCCTACCTCAACCGATCGGAACTGCGGGTGCAGACGGCCGAGCGCAATCATCTCGCCGAGCTTCAGGCCTTGGCGCGGCGCCCGGAGCTCGACTGGCGCGGCTTCATACAACTTCACTATGCGCTCGCCAAGGAATATGAGGATCTCGGCCGTTATGCCGAGGCATTCGACCATCTGCAACGAGGCGCCCGCCGGCGGCGTGAGCATTTGCGCTACGACGTGGCGGTCGACGTGTCGACCGTCGACTGGATCGTGCAGAGCTACCCCGCAGTCCCTGCGGATCCTTTGCCGCAGGCGAGTCGCGAGAGCCCGATCTTCATCGTCGGACTGCCGAGGAGCGGCACGACTCTGGTCGAGAGGATTCTGGCGAGCCATTCGGCGCTGTCGTCCGCCGGCGAGCTCGACAGCTTCGCCCAGAGCCTGGTCGAAGCCGCGCGCCGCCAGAGCGGCCATGCCGCCCCCTCGCGTCAGGAACTCGTCGCGCTCTGCGCGACGCTCGACTTCGATGCACTCGGTCGCGATTATCTCGCCCGGGCGCGCGCGGCCTACGGCGGATCGGGCCGCTTCGTGGACAAGATGCCGCTGAACTATCTCTACTGCGGTCTCATCCGCCGGGCGCTGCCGAATGCCCGCATCGTTCACGTGGTGAGGCATCCGCTCGCGGTGTGCTATGCCATGTACAAGACGCTGTTCAAGAGCGGATATCCTTTTTCCTACGATCTGCGCGAGATCGCCCGGTATTACGCGGCCTATCGCCGCTTGATGGCGCATTGGCAAAAGACCATGCCCGGTGTGCTCTACGATCTGAAATACGAGGATCTCATCGCCGATCAGGCCGGCGAGACGCGCAAATTGTTGGAGTATTGCGGACTCGAGTGGGAAGATGGCTGCCTCGCGTTTCACCGGAATCCGACGCCCACCACGACCGCCAGCGCCTCCCAGGTACGGCGGCCTCTCTACGATTCGTCGGTCTCCCTTTGGCGCCATTACGAGGCGCATTTGAGCGAGTTGCGGGACACATTAGCGGCGGAGGGGATCGAATGAGGCCACATCATGAGTAGGCGCGAGCGCGCGGGGGAGCTCGAGCTCGCGACGATCCAGCCGATTCCGCTCGATCAGCGGCACGGTACTTACGCAGATTTGTTCACCGTGTGGTTCGGCTCGAACCTCATGCTGCTGACCATCGTCACCGGCGGCCTCGCGGTGACGGTATTCGCGCTGCCCTTCGTCTGGGCGGTGATCGCGCTCGCGGTCGGAAATCTCGTCGGAGCGGTCTTCATGGCGCTGCACGCGGCGCAGGGCCCCACCTTGGGCGTGCCCCAGATGGTCCAGACCCGCGGGCAGTTCGGCTCGCTCGGCTCCTTGCTGGTGATCGGCATCGTCATCGTCATGTACGTTGGATTCCTGTCGTCGAATCTGGTGCTGGGCGGCGAGGCCCTCGCGTCGATGACGAGCGCGAAGTCGGATGTTCCCGGCATAGCGCTGGTGGGCGCATTGAGCGTCATCGCGGCCATTTACGGCTACGACCTGATTCATGCCTACACGCGGGTGATGACCTACGTGTCGAGCGCGGTGCTCGCGCTCGCCGCCGTGTGGATCATCGCCGTGCATGGTTTGCCGGCGGATTTCCTGGCGCGCAACGCGCTCAATGTGCAGGGCTTTCTCGGCACGATCTCGACCGCCGCGCTGTGGCAGATCGCCTACGCTCCGTATGTGTCGGACTACTCCCGCTACATGCCGCTCGAGACCGGGGTACGCCCTGCCTTCTGGGCGAGTTATTGGGGCTGTACCCTCGGGTCCTTCCTGCCGATGGTGCTGGGCGCGGCGGTGGGCATCGCCGCACCGAAGCCGAACCTCGTTGCCGGTCTCGCGCTGATGACCCAGGGAATTGCACCCTTGGTACTCGTGGTTTTCTCGGTCGGCGTCGCGGCCGCCAATGCCATGAATCTATATTGCGGCGCGCTGTCGACGCTGACCTTCGCTCAGACACTGTTTCCGCGGTGGTCGCCGGGGGCACGCGCGCGCACCGTGATCGCGCTGATCCTGTTCTTCGTGTCGCTGCTCGGCGCGCTTGCGGGCAAGAAATCGTTTCTGGTCAATTACGAGGCGTTCATCTCGCTGCTGTTGTATGTGCTCGTGCCGTGGACCGCCATCAACCTGGTCGACTACTACCTGCTGCGCCACGGGCATTACGATGTGGCCTCGTTCTTTCGCCAAGACGGCGGCATCTACGGGCGCATCAACGGCGCCGCCGTCACCTGCTATGTCGTGGGGATCCTGGTGCAGCTGCCGTTCATCGCCTCGTCGCTGTTCACCGGATCCGTCGCCCGCGCCCTCGGCGGCGTCGATCTGTCCTGGCTCGTCGGTTTGGCGGTGACCTCCCCGGCGTATTACTGGTTGGCGAGGCGATCGCAAGGCCGGCAGGAGCTCGGGGCGCAAAGCTGTTAACCTCACGCTCTTCCGATTTCCGAGGTAATTCCAGCCCATGACACGCCGCGGCGGCAAAAATTCGCGCTCTTCCAAGAAGACCAAGCCGGCTTCCGACAAGCCGGGCGATTGGCGCGCCGAGGATCCCAACCTCGAGCTCGAGAAACAACGCTACGAGAATCCGATCGCAAGCCGTGAGCTGTTGCTCAAGCACCTGTCGGAGGCACCGGAACCGTTGAGTGCGGAGCGCCTGGCCAAGCGTCTCGGGATGCGTACCGATGCGCAGCGCGACGCCTTGGAGAAGCGCCTCGCCGCGATGGTGCGCGACGGGCAGGCGATCGAGGGCCCGAAGGGGTTCGCCACCGCCAGCGAAGCCGAACGGCTCGCGGGCCTTGTCCGGGGCCGCGCCAACGGCGACGTGCTCGTGATACCGGACGATGCCTCGGGGGCGCTGCTCCTGGCGCGGGCTGATACGGCAAGTCTGATGCACGGCGATCGGGTCGAAGTGCGCGCCGTGGGAATGAACGAGCGCGGCCGCAGAGTCGCGCGCTTGATCCGTCGCATCGGCGAGGCGCCGAAGCGCATCGGCGGAATCTGGCACGCGGGCGTCGGACATGGACGAGTCGAGCCGGAGGATCCCGGGCATTGGTACTCCGTCGAGATCGCCTCGCGCTCCTCGCATGGCGCGAAGGACGGCGACAACGTCATCGTCGAGATCACCCGTCGGCCACAAGGCGAAACGCCTGCGCATGGCCGGATCGTGGAAGTGCTGGCGGGGATGCGGCCGTCCGACGTTGCGGCGCGCTTCGCGATCGTGCGGCACGACCTGCCTCAGGAATTTCCCGAGGATGTGCTGCATGCGGCGAATGCCTTCGATCCCAAGGTCCTGCCGGCCGACAAGGCCGGGCGCGAAGATCTCAGGGGCCTGCCGCTCGTCACCATCGATGGCGCGGATGCCCGGGATTTCGATGATGCGGTCTATGCGGAGCGGCTGAAGGGCGGCGGCTGGCGGCTGGTCGTGGCGATCGCCGACGTGAGCCACTACGTCCGGGTCGGCAGCGCGCTCGATGTGGAAGCCCGGGCACGGGCGACCTCCGTGTATTTCCCCGACCGCGTGATTCCAATGCTGCCCGAGCATCTCTCCAATCACCTCTGTTCGCTCATGCCGGATGTCGAGCGGCTGGCCTTCGTCTGCGACATGCGCGTGGGCAAGACGGGCGTTCCGGGTCGGGCGCATTTCTACGAGGCGGTGATTCGCTCGCATGCGCGGCTGACCTACGATGAGGCGTGGCGCTTCCTGGCGGATCCCGCCGACACCTCCAATGCCGCGTTGACGCCGGAGGTTCGCGCCTCGCTCCAGGATTTATACGCGGTGTACGGCGCCCTCAAAGAAGCGCGCGATGCCCGCGGCGCGTTGGATTTTCGCGGCGGTGAGGTCAAGGCCCGCATCGGCGAGGACGGCAAAATCGAGGGTTTCTATGCCGTATTGCGCAACGACGCGCATCGGCTGATCGAGGAGTGCATGATCGCCGCCAATGTGCAGGCGGCAACGGCGCTGCGGCTCGCCAAGGCGAAAAGCCTGTATCGGGTGCACGGCCAGCCCGAGGCAAAGCGGGTCACCGAGCTCATGAAGGTGATGACCGCACTCAAGATCGGTGCGACGTTCTCCGAGAGTCCGACACCGCGCGAGTTCCGGCAGCTCGTGGAACGGATCGCGGCGCGGCCCGACGGGGCGCTGCTCGAGGGTCTCGTGATCCGGGCGCTCGCCCAAGCCGTCTATCAACAAACCAACATCGGTCATTTCGGCCTGGCGCTCGAGGAGTACGCGCACTTCACCTCGCCGATCCGGCGTTATCCGGACCTTCTGGTACACCGCGCGATCAAGGGGGCGTTGGTGCCAAGCTCCGCCTCGGGACACCGCTACAGCACCGCGGAATTGCAGGCGCTCGGCGCCGAGAGTTCGGAGCGCGAGCGGCGCGCCGATGATGCTTCCCGCGATGTCATGGGTTACCTCAAGTGCCTGTATTTGCAGCCGCGCATCGGCGAGAGTTTCGAGGCCACCGTCACCAGCGCGCTCGAGTTCGGATTGTTCGTGCAGTTGAAGGAAATGCCCATCGACGGGCTGGTGCACATCTCGAACCTCCCGGGCGATTACTGGGAGTTGGACTCGGGCGGCATGGGCCTGGTGGGCCGGCGCACCGGACGGCGCTGGCGCATGGGCGATGCAGTCAAGGTTCGCCTGAACCGCGTCGATCTCCTGCAGCGCCAGATCGACTTCGAGCTGGTGGAGACGACGGGCGAGGCCGCCGGCTCAGCCGCCGGCGGCGGAACCTCTCAGCGGACCAGTGGATCCGGCTCTCGGGCGCGAGACGAGCGATCGCGTCGCGGGGGCGGGGGCGGGGGCGCGTCGCGCCGCTCGTCGCGGGGCGGCGGTCGCGGCCGACGTGGCTGACGGTAAGCGTCACCTGGTCTATGGTTTGCACGCCGTGGGCGCCGTCATCGAGCGCGCGCCCGAGCGGCTCCTCGAGCTGTGGATGGCCGAGCCGCGCCAGGATGCGCGCGCGACCTCGCTCAAGGAACGGGCGCAGGCGGCGGGTATCCGGATCCAAACCGTGAGCGGCGAGTCACTCGCGAAGCTCGCCGGGGAGGTGGTGCACCAGGGAGCGGTCGCCGCCGTGAGGCCGCTCAAAGGCTGGGACGAGCACGACCTTCTCGCCGCAATAAGTGAAATCGACAGGCCGTTGCTGCTGATCCTCGATGGGGTGACGGATCCTCACAATCTCGGCGCCTGCCTGCGTACCGCCGATGCGGCCGGCGCGCACGCCGTGGTCATCCCGAAGGACCGGGCCGCCAGCGTCGATGGCGTGGTACGCAAGGTGGCGGCGGGCGCGGCAGAGTTCGTCCCGGTCGCTACGGTCACCAATCTGGCGCGCGCCCTCGATATGCTCAAGCAGCGGGGTGTCTGGGTGGTCGGCACCGACGGGGAGGCGCCTGAGACCCTGTACGGCGCCGATCTCGACCGGCCGCTCGCCCTGGTGCTGGGGGCTGAGGGCGACGGCATGCGGCGTTTGACGCGCGAGCGCTGCGACTTTCTGGTGCGCATCCCCATGGCCGGTAACGTCGAATCGCTGAACGTGTCGGTGGCGGCGGGCGTCGCGCTGTTCGAGGCGCGGCGGCAGCGGGCGCCCGAGTTGACCAAACGCGCCCGAAGCGCGTAATATTCGCGCTCTTTTTCGCCGGCCATCCGGCTTCACTCCTTGCCTCACCGCTCGCAACGGGAGGCTACAACCGTAGGGAGCCACAATGCGGCATTACGAAATCGTGCTCCTGGTCCATCCGGACCAGAGCGAGCAAGTTCCTGCGATGGTCGATCGCTACAAGGGCATGGTGACTGCCGGCGGCGGTCAGGTGCATCGCTTCGAGGATTGGGGCCGTCGCCAGCTGACCTTCCCGATCTCCAAAGTCCACAAGGCGCATTACATCCTGCTCAACATCGAGTGCGATCAGAAGGTGCTGGACGAGCTCAAGGGAGCGTTCCGGTTCTCGGATGCCGTGCTGCGTAGCCTCGTCGTCAAGATGGACGAGGCGGTCACCGAGCCCTCGCCGATGGCCCGGGCGCCGGACGAGAATGCACGCCGCCACGATGACTTCGGCGACGATGGCGATGACGACGACATGCCCCGCGCATTCGTCGAACGGTAAGGCTAGGAGTACCCATGGCACGTTTTTTCCGCCGCAAGAAGTTTTGCCGATTCACGGCCGATGACGTCAAGCAGATCGACTACAAGGATCTGGCGACGCTCAAGAGCTACATCACCGAGACCGGCAAGATCGTTCCCAGCCGCATCACCGGTACGCGCGCTCACTATCAGCGTCAGCTGCAGCTGGCCATCCGGCGCGCGCGCTTCCTGGCGTTGTTGCCGTACACCGATCAGCACTAACCGCGGGCACGCAACATGGACATCATTCTGCTGCAGAAGGTCGCGAACCTCGGTCAGATCGGCGATCGCGTCAAAGTGAAGTCGGGCTATGCCCGCAACTTCCTCGTGCCCACCGGCAAGGCCACGATGGCGACCGCCGCCAACATCGCCAAGTTCGAGGCGCAACGCCACGAGCTGGAAGCCAAGGCGAACGCGGAGCTCGCTGCCGCGCAGGCTCGCGCCGCGAAATTCGAGAACTTCAAGCTCGAGCTCAAGGCCAAGGCGGGCGCCGAGGGCAAACTCTTCGGCTCGATCGGCACCACCGACATCGCCGAAGCCGCCGTGAAGGCGGGTCAGCCCATTTCACGGAGCGAGGTTCGCATGCCGACCGGTCCCATCCGGACCACCGGCGAGCACCAGGTGCAGCTGCACCTGCATACCGACATCGACGTGACCTTGACGGTCACCATCGTCGCCGAAGAGTAGCGGCCGGCAAAGCCGCGGCGCGCAGGCTTTGCAGGTGGCCACTCGCCTCAATCAATACTCGGGCGCCGGTTCAGGCGACGATGCGCTGCGCCTGCCGCCGCACTCGATCGAGGCGGAGCAGGCCGTCCTCGGCGGTCTCATGATCGATTCCGCGGCCTGGGACCAGGTCGCGGATCGGGTGTCCTCCGATGATTTCTACCGTCATGACCACAGGCTGATCTTCGCGGCCGCGCAGGGCTTGATCGAGCGCAATCAGCCCTGCGATGCGGTCACGCTCTCTGGATTGCTCGAGAGCCAGGGATTGATCGATCAGGTCGGCGGCCTGTCCTATCTCGGAACGCTGGCGCGCGACACGCCGACGGCGGCGAACATCAAGGCTTATGCGGACATCGTGCGCGAGCGCTCGGTGCTGCGGCAGCTCATCACGGCCGGGAATGCCATCGTCACGAGCGCGCTCGAGCCCGAGGGACGCGAGGCGCGCGAGATCGTCGACGATGCGGAGCGGTCGGTGTTCGAGATTGCCGAGCGCGGCTCGCGCGGCAAGGTGGGTTTCCGGTCGGTGAAGTCCATTTTGCCCGACGTGGTCACCCGGATCGACGAGCTCTATAACTCCGACGGCATGCTCACCGGCATCGCGACCGGGTTCAAACAACTCGACGAGATGACCTCCGGCCTGCAGCCCGGTGATCTGATCATCATCGCGGGCCGCCCCTCGATGGGCAAGTCGACCCTGGCGGTGAACATCGCGGAGAACGCGGCCTTGGGCTCGCAAAAATCCGCGGCAATTTTCAGCATGGAAATGTCGGCCGAATCCCTGACCCTGCGCATGCTGTCCTCGCTCGGACGCATCAATCAGGGACACCTGCGCTCCGGCCGGCTGCAGGAGGAGGACTGGCCGCGCATCGATTCGGCCATGACGCAGCTGAGCAACGCGAACATCCACGTCGACGAGACGCCGGGGCTCACCCCCACCGAAGTGCGCGCGCGTGCGCGTCGGCTGAAGCGCGAGCGCGGTCTCGATTTGATCGTGGTCGACTACCTGCAGCTCATGCAGGTCGCGGGCACCAAGGAAAACCGCGCGACCGAAATATCCGAGATCTCGCGATCCTTGAAGGCGCTCGCCAAGGAGCTGAAGGTGCCGGTGATCGCGCTCTCGCAGCTCAACCGCGGCGTGGAGCAGCGCACGGAGAAGAAGCCGGTGATGTCGGATCTGCGCGAGTCTGGCGCGATAGAACAGGATGCAGATTTGATCCTGCTCATCTACCGCGAAGAAGTCTACGACCCCAACACCACGCGCAAGGGCATCGCCGACATCATCATTGCCAAGCAGCGCAACGGCCCGACCGGCGAAGTGCAGCTCACCTTCCTCGGTCAGTACACGAAGTTCGAGAACTACGCGCCGGAGTCGTACGCAGAAGGCGTATTCCGATGAGCCGTCGATGACGCCCATCGTCAGCGCCACGATCGACACCGGCGCGCTCAATCACAATCTCGAACGAGTCAGACATTGGGCGCCGCGCTCGCGCGTGATGGCGGTCATCAAGGCGAACGCCTACGGTCATGGGCTGATCTGCGTGGCCAGGGCGCTCGAGGCCGCGGATGCCTTCGCGGTGGCGCGCGTGGACGAGGGCCTCACGCTTCGCAACGCGGGCATCACCAAGCGCACGGTGCTGCTCGAGGGCGTGTTCGACCGCGACCAGCTGGACGCTGCGGCCGGGGCCGAGTTCGAGCTCGTGGTGCACACGGCCGAGCAGATCGAGCTCTTGCGCCAAGCGGGTCCGGGCGCGCCCTTCAAAATATGGCTCAAGCTCGACACCGGCATGAATCGCCTCGGTTTCAAGGGCGAGGCGTTCGAACAGGCCCGGTCCGCGTTGAGCGGGTTGGCGCGCGTGCAAAGTCCGGTTAATTTCTTCACGCACCTCGCATCCGCGGATCTTCCGGAGCTTGCGACCACGAGCGAGCAGCTGCGTCTGTTCGCGCAAGCGACCGGATCGCTGCCCGGCGAGCGCAGCATCGCGAATTCGGCCGGCATGCTGGGCTTCCCCGACTCACAGGCCGATTGGGTGCGGCCGGGGCTCGTGCTCTACGGCGTGTCCCCGTTCGGGGGCTCGATCGGCGCGGACTACGGACTCAAGCCGGCCATGACTCTGAACTCGCATGTGATTGCGTTGAAAGATCTCGAGCCTGGCGAGCGGGTGGGCTACGGCGGCGATTGGGTGGCCGTGCGCCCGACGCGGCTTGCGGTGGCCGCCGTCGGATACGGCGACGGTTATCCGCGCGCACTGGCCTCCGGCTCGCCGGTGCTGGTCAACGGCGAGCGTGCGCCGCTTGCCGGCCGCGTTTCCATGGACATGATCGGCATCGACGTGACGAATCTTTCACCGGCGCCGAAGCTCGGCGATCCGGTGGTTCTTTGGGGCGAAGGACTGCCGGTGGAGGAGATCGCGGTGTGGTCGGACACGATACCGTATGAGCTTCTCTGCGGGATCAGCCAGCGCGTAGCCGTCACTCTGCTCTGATCATTGGGAACAGAGGGACGAGAAACCGATGATTCGCCGGTCGATGAACTGTTCGGTTGCAGCCCCCGGGAACCTCACCCGCGGCGGTTGGACGCGGCATTCCTTCAAGCCTGGCGATCGAATCGAGCTTGAATTCAACCCGCTGCGCGATGGCAAGCATGGCGGAGCCTTCGACAAGGCGACGTTCCTCGATACGGGGCAAGTCATTACCTCGAATCTGCGGGCGGCGGAGAAGCCGGGCCTGGAATAAACAGGCCTGCTCGAGTGATCGGCCCTTCCGGGATCGCCCGGTGCTAGAACAACGCCTCGAGGACCTGAAGCATTCCCCACAGCGATACCGCCCAGACGGCCGTGCGCAGGTAGGGGATGCCCGCGAGATAGATGGGCAGATACACGAGGCGCGCCCAGAAGTAGAGTTGCGCGCCGAGCGCCGCATGCGGCGTATCGCGATGGGTCACGGTGACCGCGAGCACGGCCGCCGCGAAGAATCCGAACGTCTCCAAATAATTGGCGCTGGCCCGGGCCGCCCGGGCGGCGACGCCGGTGAGCGGTGCAGGGACGCCGTCGCGATTGCCGGTGTTCCATTTCAGTCCGCGCTGCCGCGTGGCGAGGCCCGCAGCGATGAACACGTAGGCAAGGCCGAGCAGAACGCTCCAGGCCAACATTCGAATTGTCATGAATCGCCACCCCCCGCCTGTCGTGCACGCGCCGTCAGGCGCGCCGCCACCTGTTGAATCGCCGGTAAATTGCCCCAAAGGCTCGCCTGCGGCAAGAAATCGATCCGATCGCCGAGCGTCGAGGACTTTCGCAGGCGAAGCGTGATCCAGTGCATCCGCAGGTGGGTTGACACCTCGGCCGCCGAAATGTTCGCGAGCGAGATGACGTCATCGGTTCGTCCCTTTCGAACCTCCAGATGATCCACGCAATCCACGACCTGATCGGCCACCCGATGAAATGCAGTTTTCCAGAGGACGTACGCGAAAAATCCAGCGAGTATGCAGAGCGGGATGAGACTCACCGCCGGCCGCCGCCACAAGTCGCCGCTCAAAGCCGAAGGAGCAGCTGCATAGACGAGCAGGGTTGCCGCGCTGATCCAGACGCCGCGCTTCAATAAGACCGTGTTTTTGAACGAGATGAGTTGCATTGCTGTGCCGCGTCCTCTCATGCCGGGGCCTGCCCCGCGTCGAAGAGCTTCTGGTGCTCTTTGCGCAGCGTGGCCTTCTGAACCTTGCCCATGACGTTGCGGGGCAGTTCGTTCGTCACGAACACGCGCTTCGGCACCTTGAAGTTCGCGATCTTGGTTTTCAACTCGGCGATCAGGGCGGCAGGCTCCGGCGTTGCGCCGGGCTCCGCGGTGATCACCGCCACCACCGCCTCGCCGAAATCGGGATGCGGTACGCCGATCACGGCGCTCTCGCCGACGCCGGGCATATCGTTCAAGTAGCTTTCGACCTCGGCCGGATAGACATTGTAGCCGCCGGTGATGATGAGATCCTTGCTTCGGCCCACGATCGTCACGTACCCGTGCTGGTCGATGCTGCCCATGTCCCCGGTGCGGAACCAGCCGTCCGAGGTGAAGGACTGTTTGCTGAGCTCCGGAGCCCGCCAATAGCCTTTGAACACGCTCGGACCCTTGACTTCGATGCCGCCGACAGCGCCTCGCGGGCACTCCTTGCCGTGCTCGTCGGATATGCGCAATTGCACGCCGGGCAGCGGGAATCCCACGGTGCCGGCGCGACGCTCGCCGTCCCGCGCATGGTAGGGATTGGAGGTGAGCATGACGGTCTCGCTCATGCCGTACCGCTCGACAATGGTGTCGCCGGTGCGCTCGCGCCAGCGATCGAAGGTATCGGGCAGGAGAGGAGCGGAGCCGGCTGTGAACAGCCGCATGTGCCCGCAAGCCTCCTGGGTGAGTCCGCTTTCCTGAAGCATGCGCACGTACAGCGTGGGGACGCCCATGAACACGCTCGCCTCGGGCAGCCGCTGGACGATCGCCTTGGCGTTGAAGCGGTTGAACCAGAGCATCTTGCTGCCGCTGAAGAGCGCGCCTTGCGCGGCCACGAACAGTCCATGAACGTGGAAAATCGGCAGCGCGTGGATGAGCACATCGGTCGAGCGCCAGCCCCAATAGGCGTGCAGCGTCCCGGTGTTCGCGAGCAGGTTTCCGTGCGAGAGCATTGCCCCCTTGCTCCGGCCCGTGGTGCCGCTGGTGTAGAGGGTCACGGCAGTATCGTCGGCGCGCACAGTCGCCGGCTCATGCTTCGAACCGTGCAGCGCGGCAGCCTCCAGCAGAGTGCCTGTGCGATCCTCATTCAGGGAGTACACGCGAGCGATGCCCGCCTGACGCGCGATTGCAGCGACGCTATCGAGGGCTTTGCCGGAACACACGACCAGCGCGGGTTCGGCGTCCTTCATGAAATAGTCGATTTCGGTGGGCTGATAAGCGGTGTTCAGCGGCAGGTACACTCGTCCGGTGCGCAGCACCGCCAAATACAGGATGAGCGCCTCGACTGATTTCTCCGTCTGCGCCGCGACGCGAGCACCGGGGGGCAGGGCGAGCGAATCGATCAAGTTCGCAATGCGGGCGCTGGTCTCGTCGAGCTCGCGCCAGGTATAGGCGGGTAGGGCGCCGCTAGACGGGTCCGCCGGTTGCACGGCGATGGAATCGAGGTTCGCGGGGAATCTTGCCCGCAAGGCCGCGAACAAGTTGCGGCCGGCGCCGGTGCTGGGGCTCATGAGTCGTTCATCAGCCGCCGGTAGGCGAGCAGATGACGCAGTGCTTCTTTCGGATGACCGGCGCGCTCGTGCAGTCGAGCCAGGTTGAAATGCGCGTCCGCGAACCCCGGGTCGAGAGCGAGCGCATGGCGGTATTCCGCCATGGCGTCGGTCTCGCGCTCGAAGTCCTCGAGCAGCACGGCCAGATTGAACGATAGAATCGCCTCGCCGGATTGCGTGCTCCGATAGATTTTTTCGGCTTCCTCCAGCCGGCCGTCCAAGTGCAGGAGCCGGCCTAGATTGAGCCGGGCCTCGAGATGGTGTTCGTCAGCGCGAAGACAGGCCTCATAGGCGGCCCGTGCCGCCGCGGGGTCGGCGTCCTCGAGCTCGAGCGCCTTCTCGAAGGCCTCGTCGGCCGAAACCGCTCCGGGCGCCGCCGCTTGCTCCGTTGCCGCTGCGGTCGCAGCATCTTGCGCACGTCTATCGATGACCAGGAGGTCACCGCCGCGGTCGATCACCTCCAGCTCCAACGTGTATTGCCCGGTGGCCCCCTCGCGCAGCGCCTGGCCTTCGCGCACCATGATCCGGTCGCCGACGGCGACGATGGACAGGCCGCTCAACGGCAGCGTGCCCGGCAGCGACTCGCGTATCTCGCGCAGCGTCCGGTTGATCCGCTGCGCCGGAATCTTCGCCGCCCGAAGCGATCCCGCGGTGCGCAGTACGATCAGATCTTGAAATGAATAGCTGAGCCGCCCGGCTTTCTTCAACGGATGGATGTGGCCCGCGCGGATGAGCGCGCGAACCTGGGATGGCGGGATCCCAAACAGGCGCTTGAGATCTTTCGAATCGAACTCATGCATCTCATCGACGAGCGGATTTTCGGGCGGCCGTCTTCGTGGCCGCGCGCTTCGGCTCCTTGCGCTCCTTCAAACTCGGCGAGGCCTTCGCGCCCCGGGTTTCGATGCTGGCCCGCAAGGCCTCCATCAAATCGATGACGTTTCCGCCCGCGGAGGGCACCGGTGCCTCGGACAAAGAGATCTGCTTGCCCTGAATTTTTTTCTGGATGGCCGCTTCGACCCGCCCCTTGAATTCATCCTGGTATTCGTTGGGGTCGAAGCGCTTGACGGCCAGATGATCGATGAGTTGCTGGGCAAGTTTCAATTCGGGATCCGACACTTGCGCGGGTTCGATGCCAAGCTCCTTGAGTTCGCGCACCTGGTCCTTGAAGTGCAGTTGATGCAGGGCGAGGCCGTCTTCCATCGGCCGAATGACCACGATGTGCTCCTTGCCCCGGGATACCCAGCGGCCCACCGCGCACTGGCCGGCCTTGCGCAGTGCCGTGGCGAGCAATGTGTAGGGCTTCGCGCCGCCTTTATCGGGCGCCAAATAATAGGTGCCATCGAAGTACACGGGATCGACCGACTGCAAAGGAACGAACTGCCCGATGTCGATGGAGTGGGTGGTGGTGTCCTCGAGCGCCTTCAACTCCTCGGCGGTGAACATCACGTATTGGTCTTTGGCAAATTCATAGCCCTTGACCATTTCCGAGCGTTCCACCGGCTGGCCGTCCGCCACCGCGATGTACTGCTGCTTGACGCGTGAGCCGTCCTTTTGTCGCAGCAAGTTGAAGGAGATGCGTTCGGAGGAGACCGTGGCCGAATACAGCTTGACCGGAATCGCAACGAGGCCGAACGAAATCGTGAGCGAGGCAATCGAGCGAGCTTGCGTAGGCATGTTTCTTACCTTCTCCCTTGGGGCCCCCCGAGTCAAACTCGACGTTTGCTCAAAAGCAGGCTGTAACTCATTCAATATACGGCGGTTGTTCGCCTGGCGCAAGAATCCACCGAAGGCTGGCCGGGTAACGCGCCGACAACACCTGAAGCGGCGCGCGGATCGAGCGGGGCCCGGCTCGGAGGAGATGGGCGCCCTCTCCTGGGGTCAATTGAGTTTATGATCGCCGCTTTGCTCGGGGGGAGTACCGATGATCAGGGCGATCGTGCGTGCCGTTGCACGCGTGCGAGGCGATGCACGCCTCTCGGCGCTTCTGTGGTTCATCGGCATGGCGACCGCCTCGGCGGCCGGCGCTGCTACGCTAAAGGATTCTCCGCCGCCCTCGTTCGATCTGATCATCGAGCACGGCCATGTCATCGACGGGACGGGAGCGCCCTGGTACGCCGCGGATGTGGGGATTCGAGCGGGACGCATCGCCGCGATCGGGCGCCTGGATCAAGCATCCGCCAAGCAGCGGATCAACGCGGCCGGCCGGGTGGTGGCCCCAGGGTTCATCGACATGCTCGGGCAGTCGGAACTTACGCTGCTCGTCGAGCCGACGGTGCCTTCCAAAGTCTTCCAGGGCATCACCACGGAAATCACGGGCGAGGGCAACTCCGTAGCTCCCGTGAACGAGCTCATCGCGCGCGAACAAGCGGCGCAGTTTCAGCACCTCGAGATCAAGCGCGATTGGACCGATTTTGCCGGCTATTTTGCCCGGCTCGAGAAACAGCACATCGGCATCAATGTGGCCTCCTACATGGGAGCGACCACGGCACGGGAGTTGGTGGTCGGCTATGCGGATCGCGCGGCGACCCCCGACGAACTCATCAAAATGCAGGGGCTCGTCGCCGAAGCGATGCGCCAGGGGGCGGTCGGCGTGTCGAGCTCGCTCGAATATGCGCCCGCCCCGTATGCGAGCACGGCAGAGCTGATCGCGCTCGCCAAAACCGCTGCCGAGTTCGGCGGGATTTACGCGACTCATATGCGCTCCGAGCAAGAGGGCATTTTGACGGCACTGGATGAGACCATAAAAATCGGCCGGGAAGCTAACATTCCAGTTGAGATATGGCATTTAAAAGCCGGATCTGTAAAGATTTTTGGAATGATGCCCGAGATCGTGGCGCGCATCGAGCGGGCGCGCGCGTCGGGCGTGGACATTGCCGCCGACACCTACGCCTACCCGGCTTGGGCGAACGAACTATCGGCCTTCATCCCGCCGTGGGCCCATGACGGTGGGAACGAGAAGCTGATCGAGCGGCTTCAAGACCCCGCGGTTCGCGTGCGTCTCAAGCAGGAGCTCGCCACGGAGTCGACGGACTGGGACAACGAGTGGCAGTCGGTGCCCGGGCCGGATGCCATTCTGATCTCCACGGTCAACAATCCGAAGCTTCTCGGCATCCAGGGCCACACGCTTGCCGATATCGCCAAGACTCGCGGCACGGACCCCATGGACACGTTATTCGACATCTTGGTCGAGGACGGCGCGCAGACCGACGCTGCGGTGTTTGCGATGAGCGAACCGGACATCGAACTCGCCGTGGTTCAGCCCTGGGTTTCTTTTTGCAACGACAGCTCCGGAACTTCACCGGAGGGACTTCTCGGCAAGGAGTTTCCGCATCCCCGGGCGTATGGGACGTTTCCGCGCGTGCTGCGCAAATACGTGCGGGAGGAGCGGCGGCTGCGATTGGAGGAGGCGATCCGCAAATTCACCAGTCTTCCGGCCTCGCGGCTGCGGCTCAACGACCGAGGGGTGCTCAAGGCAGGCCTCTGGGCGGACATCGTCGTCTTCGATCCGAACACCATCACGGAGCGCTCGACCTTCCAGGCGCCGAATCAGCTGTCGGTCGGTATGCAATGGGTGCTCGTGAACGGCGTGCCGGTCATTGCCGATGGCATCGCCACGCATGCGCTGCCGGGCCAGGTTTTGCGAGGCCCCGGCTACCGGGTTCGCGCGGCTCATCACTCGTAAGGGGAATTGCGATGCATCGGGGAAGCTGTCTGTGCGGAACGGTCCGTTACGAAATCTCCGGAGAGTTGGGGCCCATCAGCCTCTGTCACTGTTCGCGGTGCCGCAAGGCGAACGGATCGGCCTTTCTCGCGGGGGCCCAGGTCAACCCGGCCGAGTTTCGGCTGGTGTCGGGCGCGGAGAGCCTGGGCGATTTCGAGTCCTCGCCCGGCGTGCATCGGATCTTCTGCCGCAACTGCGGATCGCCCATCATCAGCCGCCGCCCCGGGCCGCCGGAGATCATCCGCGTCCGAATCGGCACCCTGGACAGCTACCTCAAGACCAAACCGCAGGCACACATCTTTTTCGCCGATCGGGCCGAATGGTACGAATTCGAGGACGATGTGGCGAAATATGCCGAGCGCCCGCATTGAGGGGCCGGCGCGCGCCCTGAGGCGGACCCCAGCGACTGTGCGCCAGGCACCCCCCGCTCCGGCCCTCGTGAGCCTATAATTTGTGATGGCCTTCGGGGGGCGAGTCAACTTGAGGAACCATGGAACCGACCGATACCGGGAAAGCTGATTATTTTCATAAAGTAGTTGATTGTCAGTGGGCCTGTCCGGCGCACACCGATGTTCCCGAATACATCCGACTGATCGCCCAAGGCGAGTTCACCCAGGCCTACATGGTGAATCGGGCCTCCAACGTGTTCCCTGGGATTCTTGGCCGCGTCTGCGATCGGCCGTGCGAACCCGCCTGCCGGCGCGGTCGCATCGAAGAGAAACCCGTTGCGATCTGTCGATTGAAGCGGGTGGCCGCCGATCAGCGCGATGAGGTGAGCGACCTGTTGCCGCGTGCACCGCAGCAAAAGAACGGCAAACGGGTCGCCTGCATCGGCGCAGGTCCTGCCTCGCTCACGGTGGCCAACGACCTTGTGCCTCTGGGCTATGACGTCACGATCTTCGAACAGTACAACGTCGCCGGCGGCCTGATGCGCACAAACATTCCGGCCTTTCGCCTGCCAGCCAAAGTGCTGGACGAAGAAATCGGCTATGTGGTGGGCATGGGCGCAAGGCTCGAGCTCAATGCGCCGATAGGCAGCATGCGGGGTCTGCTCGAGTCCGGGAATTTCGACGCGGTGTTCGTCGGCACGGGCGCGCCGAAAGGCAAGGAGCTCGAGCTGCCGGGCCGGCACGACAGCGGCCGGGTGCACATCGGCATCGCGTGGCTCGAGTCCGTGGCATTCCAACACGTCGAGAAGATCGGCGAGCGCGTGCTCATCATCGGGGTCGGCAACACGGCCATGGATTGCTGCCGCTCATCGCTGCGGCTCGGCGCCAAGGACGTGAAGGTCATGGCGCGAAAGCCCCGGCAATTCTTCAAAGCCTCCGATTGGGAGCTCGAGGATGCGGAGCAGGAAACCGTTCAGATCATCGTCAACCGGGCGCCGAAGAGCTTCGTGATCGAGGCGGGCGTACTGAAAGGGATGCTGTTCGAGCACCTCGAATACGAGATCGAGAACGGGGAAATCACATCGACGCGCGTACTGGAGGAGGAGTTCTTCCCGTGCGATGACGTGATACTCGCGATCGGCCAGGAGAACGCCTTTCCCTGGGTCGAACGTGACTTGGGCATCGAATTCGGCAAGTGGGATATGCCGAAAGTCGACAAGGCGACCTTTCAATCCACCCTTCCCAAGGTCTTCTTCGGCGGCGACGCGGCGTTCGGTCCGAAAAACATCATCTGGTCCGTGGAGCACGGACATCAGGCCGCCATCTCGATCCACAAGTATTGCTGCGGCGAGCCGGTGACGAGCCGAATGCCGCGGGGCGTCACGCTGTCGAGCCGCAAAATGGGCATGCACGAATGGTCGTACAAGAACGAATACAGCGCCGTGGAGCGGCGCCTCGTGCCCCATGTCGGGCTGATCGAGCGCTTCAAGAAGATCAACGTCGAGGTTGAGCTCGGCTTCACGGCGGAGCAGGCGGCCCTTGAGGTGCAGCGCTGCCTCAACTGCGACATGCAGACCGTGTTCGCCGCGAAGCTCTGCATCGAGTGCGACGCCTGCATCGACATCTGCCCGGTCGACTGCCTGACCATCGCGCCCAACGGGGCCGAATCCGAACTGCGCCTGCGGCTCAAGGCGCCCGCCGCGAACCCGCAGCAGGCGCTGTACGTGTCCGCCGGGCTGCCGCAGACCGGACGCGTGATGGTCAAGGACGAGGATGTCTGCGTGCACTGCGGGCTGTGCGCCGAACGCTGTCCGACCGCCGCCTGGGACATGCAAAAATCCACCATCAAAATTCCTTACGCCGAGGATGAGAGCGAGCCATGCCGAATCTAGTCACCGCAGCCGACCGCGTGAACGACTTCGTGATCAAGTTCGCGAACGTCAACGGCACCGGGTCCGCAAGCGCGAATTCGCTGATCATGAAGGCCATTTTCCGGATGGGCGTACCCGTCACGGGCAAGAACTATTTCCCCTCCAACATCCAGGGCCTGCCCACGTGGTACGAGATTCGTGTGACGCGCGAGGCCTACGCCGCGCGCGCCGGCCGGGTCGACATCATGGTGGCGATGAACGCGGAGACGTACTCCAAAGACGTGCGCGAGGTCGCTTCCGGCGGCTACCTCATCTTCGACGCCACCTGGCCGCGAAGCGCGCTTTTGCAGCGAGGCGACATCACCGTGATCGGCGTGCCGCTCGCGCAGATGGTCAACGAGAATTTCGACGGCGTGCGCAACCGCATCCTGCTCAAGAACATCGCGTACGCGGGCGTGGTCGCCGCGCTCATCGACCTCGATCCCGGCATCATCGACACGATGCTGAAGGAAAGCTACGGCAAGAAGCCCAAGCTCCTCGATTCGAACACCAAGGCGCTGCGCCTCGGCTACGACTACGCGAAGCAGCACCTCGGGTGCCCGCTGCCGCTGCGCGTCGAGAAGATGGACAAGACGCGCGGCCACATCATGATCGACGGTAACACCGCCGCCGGACTCGGCTGCGTTTATGCCGGTGCGACCGTGGGAGCGTGGTATCCGATCACCCCGTCCACATCGCTCATGGATGCGTTCAAGAGCTTCTGCGAGCGCTATCGGGTCGATGCCGAGACCGGCGAGCGCAACTTCGCGGTCATCCAGGCCGAGGACGAACTGGCGGCGATCGGCATGGTGCTCGGCGCCTCCTGGAACGGGGCGAGGGCGTTCACGCCCACCAGCGGACCGGGGATCTCGCTCATGAACGAGTTCTTGGGGCTCGCGTATTACGCCGAGGTTCCCTGTGTGATCTTCGACGTGCAGCGCGTCGGACCCTCGACCGGCATGCCGACCCGTACGCAACAGTCGGACATCATGCTCTGCGCCTATGCCTCGCACGGTGACACGCGTCATGTGCTGTTGTTCCCCGCCAATCCGGAGGAGTGCTTCTACATGGCGGTGCAAGCCTTCGATCTCGCGGAGCGTCTTCAGACCCCGGTGTTCGTGATGTCGGATCTGGACATTGGAATGAACGACTGGATGTGCCGGGATCTGAAGTGGGACGATGCCTACCGGCCCGATCGCGGCAAGATCCTGTCGGCCGAGGAGCTCGCCGATCTCGATAGGTTCTACCGCTACGTCGACCGCGATGACGATGCGATCACGTACCGCACCCTGCCCGGTGTGAACCCGAAAGGCGCCTATTTCACCCGTGGATCGGGCCACAACCAGTACGGTGCCTACACCGAGGACTCCGCAGAATACCAGGTGGTTCTCGATCGCCTGAAACGCAAGTTCTCCACGGCCGCGCGCTACGTGCCCAAGCCCGAGATCATCGGCAAGGGCGACAACAAAATCGGTATCGTGAGCATTGGCAGCTGCGACGGGGCGGTGCACGAGGCCATCGACGTGCTCGCGCGCCAGAAGATCGCGGTGGACTACATGCGCATCAAGGCCTTTCCCTTCGGTCACGACGTCGAAACCTTCCTGAGCCTGCACGCAACCATTTTCGTGGTGGAGCAGAATCGCGATGCGCAGCTGCGCTCGCTTCTGACGCTCGAAACCGCGGTCGACAAGTCCAAGCTCAAATCCATCTTAAGCTACAGCGGATTCCCGATGTCCTGCGATCCCATCGTCGACGGCATCCGCGCAACGCTGCCGGACGCGCCGCGGCTCTCGGCGATCACGGGCAAGGGCGCCCGCTAGGAGAATCCCATGTCTTTCATCAACAAACCGAAAATCGCCCACCCCTCGCTGCCCACCAATGCGCTCGGCATGACGCGCCGTCAGTACGAGGGCAGCATGTCGACATTGTGCGCGGGCTGCGGTCACGACTCGGTCACCGCTGCGATCATCGAGGCGTGCTGGGGGCTCGACATGCGTCCCGAACAGCTGGTGAAGCTCTCCGGCATCGGTTGCTCGTCCAAGACCACCGCTTATTTCGTTTCGGGTTCGCACGGCTTCAACGCGGTCCACGGCCGCATGCCCTCGATCGCGAGCGGCGCGAATGCCGCCAACCGCAGCCTTACCTATGTGGGCATTTCCGGCGACGGCGATTCGCTTTCGATCGGCCTGGGACAGCTCGTGCACGCCATCCGGCGCAACGTCAACATGCTGTACCTGATCGAGAACAACGGGGTCTACGGGCTCACGAAGGGCCAGTTCTCGGCCTCGGCGGACATCGGCACCAAGGCCAAGAGGGGCGACGTCAATCAGAGCCCGCCGATCGATCCGGTGCTGCTCGCCCTGTCCCTGGGCGCGACCTTCGTTGCACGCGGCTTCTCGGGCGACAAGGCGCAGCTCGTGCCGTTGATCCAGGCCGGCATGCGCCATAACGGCTTTGCACTCATCGACGTGCTCTCCCCGTGCGTCACCTTCAACGATCACGAAGGCTCGACCAAGAGCTACACTTTCACGCGCGAACATTATCACCCGGCCATGGAGGCCGATTTCGTGCCGCCCGCGCAGGAGATTTCGGTCGATTATCCCGCCGGCGAGGCCATCCCCGTGGAGCTTCACGACGGCAGCCGCGTGGTTCTGCGCAAGCTCGGCGCGAGCTACGATCCAGCCGATCGCAGCGCCGCGTACGCGTTCATCGAGAACAAGCTCAAGCACAACGAATATGTCACCGGGCTGATCCACATCGAGGAGAGCGGCAAGACCGAGTTCCACACCCTCAACCGATCGAGCTCGACGCCGCTCAACCGCATTCCCTACGAGAAGCTCTCGCCGGGCGGCGCGGCGCTGGAAAAGCTGCTCGGACGTTATCGCTAGCAGCCGTTATCGCTAGCAGCCGTGAGATGTCGTCGCAAAAACTGGTTTCGGTAGCGCTGCTCGCGGGTTTGCTGTTGCCCCTAGCGTCGACCGCGACTGCCGGCGCAGTCCTGCAGGTACCGGACTTCGAGTCCGCCCGCCGGCTGGACGCGCCGGTGTCCAATTCCGCATTCGCACCGGCGCAAGGGGCGCAACCTGCCCCAGCCTTCAACGGCATCCTCAAGATTCACGCCGTGCAGATGCAGACGCTGCCGGAGCTAAAGAACCCGGTGATTGAAGGGCGGGACGTGCGGATCTTTCCGGCAGTCGAGTTGGAGTTCTTCACGCTGCACGATGTGCTCGTTCCGGTCCAGCGCGGCGAGATGGTGCGCGAAACGGGAGCTCATCCGACCGCGAGCTACTGGCGCGTCATTCCGCAATTCGGCCGGGTATGGCGCGAGGAAGGGGATGGAGGCTGGTCGCGGGCCGCCTTCCCGATCATGCTCGTGAACGACACCGAGAATCACTCCCATCAGGGGCTTGCGACGTTCCTCTATCGTGCGGGTCGGGTGTCCGGTCTCAGGGTGCAGTTCATCCAGCAAAGCGGGCCGTATCTGATCAAGCAGTACTTCGTGGCCTGGGGGTTCGCGCCGGTCGAGCTCTCGCAGGGAAATGAGCGCACGCTCGATGCACGCCGTGCGCAGGCCCGGGCGGAGCTCGACGACCGATTGCCGGCGAAGCCCTGGGCGGACCTCGTCAAGTCCGCACCGCCTGGGACGCTCGATGGTTTTGGCGGCCCGCTCTATCCCCAGTGGCAGGTGGCGGTCGCGCTGGTGCGCGATGGAACGCTCTATTACCAAGAGTCATCGACGCCGTACGGCCCCTATCCCTACCCGCTGGAGATGCGATTCGGTGTGCGGTCGGTGACCAAGAGCGTGTTCGCACCCCTGGCGCTGCTGCATTTGGCGCAATTTTACGGGCCTTGGGTGCTGGCGCTTCACGTGGGCGATTACGTGCCCGGCCTCGATCCGAAATGGCGGCGCATTCGTTTCATCGATGCCGCGAACATGGCCACTGGTTTCGGCGGGACCGGCACCACCAAAACTCATCCCAACGATGTGTTCGACGGCTACCTGGGCGGCGACTACGACGCGTGGTACACGGCGCCGTCGCACGCCGAGAAGATCCGCCAGATCAATCTCAGCCTGCATCCCTATCCCTGGGAGCCCGGCACCGTGATGCGCTATCGGGACCAGGATTACTATCTCTTGGGCGCTGCGATCGACGGATTCCTGAAGTCGGTGAGAGGCCCGGGAGCCGACCTCGGCCACATGGTGGTCGAGGAGATCTTCGCGCCGATCGGCATCCATCACGCCCCGGTGGTGCGCACGCGGGAGACGGACGGCGTGGAAGGGCTTATCTGGTGCAACGCCGGTTACTACCCAACGCTCGATGATCTCGCGAAAATTGCGATGCTCTACCAGGCGCGCGGCGCGCAGGGCGGCGTGCAGATCCTCGATCGGGAGCTGACGGCGCAACTGCTCTCGGCGCACGGCGCCATCGTCAAGAATGCCGACGCCTCGCTCGGCCCCGTACCGGGGCCGCTGCCTGACTCTGCGGAGGATGGTCTGTACGAGATGGGACTGCACTTCCTGCGCTACGTGGATGGCGGCGGGGCGGTCGAGTACCTGCCCAGCATGCACGGCTCCGGCGACAACGAGGTCATCCTCTATCCGAACCGGATGATCTCCATCGTCATGGCGAAGGCATCGGCCGAAGTGCTCGGCGCGGAGAAAACCCGCTCGGACGGCGGGCCCGTGACCATCCGCGCCGTGGAGCGCCTGGCGCCGTTTCGGTAAGCCGTCTCGCGCCGTTCAGGGCTCGTCGCCGCCGATCTCGGCCCGGCGCCGCTCGACATAGGCATCGAGCTCTGCGCGAATCGCGGGATCCATGGCGGGCTCCACGTACTCCTTCAATGCGGTCTTCCAGATGTCGGTGGCCCGCCGGGTGGCGTCCTTGCCGCCGGCGATCTGCCAGTTCTCGTAGTTCTGCCAGTTCGACACCAGCGGCCGGTAAAACGCATGCTCATAGCGCTCCATGGTGTGCGGCTCGCCGAAAAAATGGCCGCCCGTCGGCACGCCCTTGATGGCCTCGAATCCGAGCTCGGCCTCATCGACGACAATGGGCTTCAGGAACTCGATCATCATTTGCAGCATTTCTACGTCGAGCACCAGCTTCTCGAACGAAGCGGTGAGTCCTCCTTCCTGCCAGCCGGCCGCGTGGTAGATGAGATTGCCGTGTCCCAAGATCGCTCCCCAGAGCGACATTTGCGTCTCGTAGGCGCCCTGGGCGTCGGCCGCGTTCGAGGCGCTGGCATTGGAGGTTCGATACGGCAAACGATAGCGGCGCGCGAGCTGCCCGCCGGCGATGTTCGCCTTGGCATTCTCGGGTGTTCCAAAGGCCGGAGCCCCTGAGCGCATGTCGACGTTCGAGGTGAAGGCGCCGTACATGACCGGCGCCCCCGGGCGCACGGCTTGCGCGAGCACGATGCCGAACAAAGCCTCGGCGTTTTGCTGCGCAAGCGCCGCGGCGAGGCTCACGGGAGCCATCGCGCCCATGAGAGTAAAGGGTGTGATCACAACGGCCTGCCCGTGCTGCGCGAGAGCGATCAGGCCCTCGCACATCGCCTCGTCGAAGCGACGCGGACTGTTGACGGAAATGATGGTGATCAGACTCGGGCTGTGCGCGATCTGCTCGAGGTTAAGGCCGCGCGCGATCGCAACCATCCGAAGGGCATCCAGCGCGCGCCCCGCGCCGATCGCCGAGCAGTGAAATATCCTGTCCGAGTAGATGAGGTTTGCCCGATAGGTATCGAGGTGTCGGGAGTTCGCGGGCAGCTCGACGGGTGCGCACACCTGGTTGCCGAGCAGATGAATGGCATTGAAATATTGCGCCAGCCGGATGAAGTCGCAATAGTCCTGGAAGTTGCCGGGACGGCGGCCGCGTTCGCAGTCATGAACGTTCGGCGGCCCCGCCACGAGACCGAAGTTGATGCGGTTGCCGCCCATCAGGATGCGCCGTGCGGCATTGCGAGGCTCCAGCACGAACGAGGAGGGCGCGGTCGCCAGCGCCTTCTCCACCAGCCCCCTATCCAGCCGTACGGTGTGGGATGCGCGATCGACCTCTGCGCCGGCCGCCGCGAGCAAGCCGCGGGCCCGGTCGGACATGATCTCCATGCCGAGCTCCTCCAGGATACGGAGCGACGTGAGATGCACCGCTTCGAGCTGATCCGCGCTCAGTACCTCCATGGGCGGATAGGGATTGGCAACTTCCGTCCAGGGCAATTGTGGAACGGCGGTTCCTTCGAGCCGCCGTCCCCGGCCTCCCTGACGGCGGCGGTTGGTATCGATGCGTCGCTCCTGGTGCACTTCGGCTCAGCCTCAAACTCCTATAGTCTCTGCATCGCGAGAAGGATAGGTGCGCGAACGCGACATCAGGATGATCCAGTGCGACATCGAGGCCCATGACCACAACGATTACGCGGCCGGCGCCGGCCAAGCCGATCCGCATCGCGTACCTGCTGGTCCCGCAGTTTCCGCTGATGTCGTTCGCGGCCGCAATCGAGCCGATGCGCTCGGCCAATCGCATGAGCGAGCGGCATCTGTTCGAGTGGACGCTGGTATCCGTGGAGGGAGCCGAGGTCGCCGCCAGCAACGGAATCCGCATCTCCGTCGATTGCCGCCTCGATCAGTTGAAGTCGATCGACCTTTTGGTCGTGTGCGCGGGACTCGAGCCGGCGCAGTTCGGGCCGAAACACGCCGTGCATCACCAACTGCGCCGGCTGGCGCGCCACGGCGCGATGATCGGGGGCATGAGCACCGGGAGCTTCGTCCTGGCCGATGCCGGTCTGCTCACGGATAGACGCTGTACCGTGCATTGGGAGTATGCGGATTGGTTTCAGTCGCGCTATCCGTCGATCGCGTTGAGCCGGGATCTGTACGTGGTGGATCGAAACATATTCACCTGCTCCGGCGGCACCGCCGCGCTCGACATGATGCTGCACTTCGTGGCCCAGGCTGCCGGGGCCGGGATCGCCACCGCGGTCGCGGAACAATTCATTCATTCACAGATTCGTTCCCAAGACGCCCATCAGCGCCTGGCGATGCACGCCCGCTACCGGGTCGGCAGCCCCAAATTGGCCGGGATCATCAAGCTCATGGAGGACGCGGTGGAAAATCCGCTCGACATCCGTGAGCTCGCCCGGCTCGTCGGCATCTCGGCCCGTCAGGTGGAACGGCTGTTTCGAGAGCAGCTCGGCATGTCGCCGAAGGTGTTCTACCTGAAGCTCAGGCTGGCGCGCGCGAGGACGCTGTTGCGGCAGACCGTCGATCCCATCGTTGCGGTCGCGGTCGAGTGCGGATTCGCATCGACGTCGCATTTCTCACACGCCTACAAGCGGCTGTTCGGCATTCCACCGACCCAGGAGCGCCGCAGCGTAACGGCGCGCAATCCGAGCCGCACGCGACGCAAGAAGAGCGCGCGGCGCTACGGTGGGGCGCGCGGCTAGCATGCCTCACGCGGGCGGTGCCCCGCGTTGCGCGCCGGAACCGGCGGCCCGATGGCAAACGGCACAGCCCGACACAGGCCCGTGTTTGTGGAGGGCGGGGGCGGGATGCCGATGGCAATCGAGGCAGAAGCCGTGAAACCGAGCCTCCACTCCCTCGATCAGGTCGGTGCGCGGACCCCGGTGGCACTCGATGCAGGCTTGCATGCCCACCCCATCGGCATAGTTGTGATGGCATGTGAGGCAGTTGACCCGTCCATGCTTGTCGTGCGGGAAGTCGAGCGGGAGCGTGATCGTGCGCCGAATGACCGGCTCCCGCAGCGTCGCGTCGACTTTGGCGGGCAACAGCGCTGCGATGCCGGCGGCGCATGCGATGGCGGCAACTACGATCAAGGTCGAATGCCGGCCGAAGACCAATTGACGGCGTACCCGGGGAGCCGCGGGCGCGGGCCGACGGGCTCGCAGCAACATGAAGACCGCGCCGAGAGCGGCGGCGGCGAACAGTGCGCGGCGCCCCCATCCGCCGAGATAGCGCGCGGTCACGGCAACGTGTACGACGATCAAGCACGCCAAGAGGCAGGCGAACACGACGTGCGTGGCCTGAAAGCCCCGGTGGCTTCGCCATAGACGGCGGCGCGCCGCCGTCAGTCCGGTCAACACGAGAAACAGGAGCAAGGCGGTCGCCGCGATGCCTGCCAGCTGGTAGATGGGCGCGCTGGGCTTCAAGTATTCGATCACCGTCTGGTCGGCGAGCACGAGGCCGCCCAGGTGGATGCTGACGGCGATCAGCGTGATCCAGCCGAGCAGGGTATGGAGCCGAAGGGATACGAGCGTGGGCGGCACGGAGCTCCTCGGCCGAAGCGGCGCCCCGGCGAGCACGATGCAGGTCAGTGCGCCGACGTAACCCGCCATTTGTGAGGCTTCCCAGCCGATTCCCACAAAGCCGGCGAAGGCCGGCAGGACGAGCAACAGCGCGAGAATGGCGAGCCACGCGCCGTAGCGGGCGTCGATTCTGGTTTTAGGCATCGAAGGAGACCCTCGGAAAGGATGATATACAGGCCGGGGCGGGGCCGCCCGTCGGTTTGCAACTTTTCCCGCCGAGCCGTGTTATGGGTTCAAACGAACACACGACAGTGCAGACACCATCCACGGAGCCTTCGAGCTCGAGCGAGTTCACGACCTTCATGCGTGCGTACCAAGACATGGTTTTCTCGACAGCCGCCCGACTGGCGGGAAACGATGTCCAGGCGCAGGACATCGCGCAGGACGTATTCATCAAGGCCTACGAGAATTTCGAGCATCTGCGGATGAGTCCGGCCGCAGGCGGCTGGCTGAAGACAGTGGCTACCAATCTGTCCTTGAATTACCTGACTCGTTACAGGAAGCGCTGGCGTTTTTTTTCGGAGCAATCGAGCGTGCCTGAAGTGCCGGTTCCGGACGAGTCGGTGGAGGATCTCGGCGCCAACGAGCGTCGCGCGTTGATCGAGGAGGCTCTGCGCCGGCTGCCGCCGCAGCAGCGAGTACCGTTGGTGCTCTATCATTTCGAGGACTACTCCTATCAACAGATCGCGCAACGGTTGGAAGTTTCGCTCGCCAAGGTCAAAACCGACATCGCGCGCGGCCGTGCCGCGTTGTTGCCCGTGCTCAAGTCGCAGGGGATCGAGGGAGCAGGCGAATGAGTGATGCGCTCGAGACCGAGGTGAGCCGTGCGCTGCGCGAGGTGCCCTTGCGCCGGGCGCCGTCCTCGCTGGAGTCGAGGGTGATCGCGGAGATCATCCGCAGGGAAGCTTTGCCGTGGTGGCGTCAAAGCTTCACGCGCTGGCCGCGTCCGGCGCGCGCGGTCTTCGCCGTGGCGTGCGGTTCGCTCGCCGCCGCGCTGCTCATGGCGAGCTGGCCTTTCGCGCCGGGCGGGGCGCTGGCGGGCGCCGGCGCGCGCTCGGCCGGCTTGTGGCTGCCGTGGGCCAGATCCGCCCTGACGCTCGTTGACGTGGCCCGGGAACTCGATGCGGCGCTCGTCCGTGCGATACCGCTCGATTGGCTGTACGGGGTGTTGGCCGCTGGGACCCTGTTGTATGCAGCCCTGTTCGGGCTCGGCGCGGCCGCCTATCGCACGCTTTACCTCAACCTTTCTTCGGCAGGTGACTCTCGATCATGAAAACTCTGCGCTCTTGCGTAATCGTCCTGTGGTGGGCCACCTTGCTGATGGTCGGTGCCGGCACGCTGCCAGCGGCCAGCGCATCAGAAGCCCCCGCAGCCTCCCAGGCTGAATCGCCGGCGGACCCTGCGGATCGCGACGACCATGATGGCTCCGACGATTCGAAGGACCGCGTTGAGCGCGATTCCGATTGGCTGGATCGTCGGCAGGGCGATGACGAACATTCCGGATGGCAGGGGCGTTCCCGTGTCGGCTCGCATCGACACGGCCACGACCTGGTCAACATCGGTCATGACTCACACTTGCCCCCGGGCGAGCGGGCCGATTCGGTGGTCTCCGTCCTGGGCTCCTCGTTCGCCGAGGGGGACGCCGCATCGGACGTGGTGTCGGTGCTGGGTAATACGACGGTCACCGGATCGGTGCGGCACAGCGCAGTCGCGGTGCTGGGGAGCACGATCATCGACGGCCCCGTCGACGGCGACGCGGTTGCGGTGCTTGGGAACGTCGAGCTCGGCCCCAACGCGAACGTCGGCGGTGACGTGGTCGCGGTGGGCGGCAAGGTCGAGCGGGATCCGGCCGCGCAGGTGCATGGGAAGGTGCAGTCGGTTTTTGGCGGCTTCGACGGTTTCGCCTGGCTGAGACCTTGGATCGATCACTGCCTTCTCTACGGGCGCCCGTTGGCGCTCGCACACGGGCTGGGCTGGGCGTGGGCAATTGCGCTGAGTCTGCTTGTGCTGTACGTCGGATTTGCATGGCTGTTCCGGGACGGCGTGACGCGATGCGTGCATACGCTCGATTCGCAGCCGGGGACGAGCCTGGTGGCAGCGTTGATCACGGTGCTGCTGACGCCGGTCTTGCTGGTGCTCTTGTGCATTACCTTCGTCGGAATCGCGGCCGTCCCGTTCGTAGCGGCCGGCCTCTTCTGCGCGAGCCTGTTTGGAAAGGCGGTCGTGCTCGCGTGGCTCGGCCACCGCGCCCTCGGCGCGCGCGGAGCCGAGCAGTGGGGACATCCGGCCCTGGCCGTGCTGGTCGGCGGCGCGATCGTGTCGGTGCTTTACCTGGTGCCGGTGTTGGGCTTCATCGTGTACAAGCTGCTCGGACTATTCGGCCTGGGCGCCGTGGTCTACACGCTCGTGCTGCTCGCGCGCGCGCGGCGCGCAAGCCATCCGGCAGCCGCATCCCCCGCGCCCGCTGCGCACAGTCCGGAGGTTGCGCCGAATCCGGCGGTCCCGCCTTACACCGCAGTGCCGCCTGGGTCCGCAGTGCCGCCTGATACTGCGGTCCCGCCTGATGCCGGAGTGCGCCACGCTGAGGATCACGCCTCCGCCTCCGCGGCGTCGGTGATTTCGGCCGCGGGGTTGCCGCGAGCCGGATTTTGGATCCGCATGGCCGCACTGCTCCTTGACGCGTTATTGGTCGCGATCCTGATGCGGGCGGTGCATCACATGTTCGATGCGCAGTTGCTGGTGCTCGCGATCTACGGCGCGGTGATGTGGAAGATGCGCGGTTCGACGGTCGGCGGCATCGTCTTCGATCTGCAGGTTGTCCGGCTCGACGACCGCCCCATCGATTGGGAGACGGCGATCATCCGCGCGCTTGGGTGCTTTTTATCCCTGGCGGTGATCGGACTTGGTTTCTTCTGGATTGCATTCGACGCGGGCAAGCAGGCGTGGCACGACAAGATCGCGGGCACTGTGGTGGTGCGGGTTCGCAAGGGCGTGCCGTTGGTGTGACGGCCCGGTTGCGCGCGCGCCCGGGTGGCGGGGCGTCGGGGCGCGAAGCGGGCGCGTCAGCGCAATCGGTCGGTCGACACAGAGTCCGCCTGGCGCTCGTCGGCCGAAGGCATATCGCGCTGAAGCAGTCGGCGCGTGAGTGCGTCCACGGTCAGGGGCCGCGACAGCAAAAATCCCTGCGCCTCGTGACAGCCGCGCTTACGCAGCCATTCGAGCTGGGCCGGCCGCTCGATGCCTTCGGCGGTGACGGTCACGTTCAGGCTATCGCCCAGCGACAGGATGATGTTGGCGATCGCCGCATCGCTCTCGGAACGATCGAGATTATGAACGAACGCCTTGTCGATCTTGATCCGGTCGGGCGGAAACCGCGTGATGTACGCGAGCGAGGAGTAGCCGGTGCCGAAGTCATCCAGCGCAATCCGGCACCCGAGCCGCCGCAGCCGCTCCAGCGCTGCCTGTACGCGGGCGGAATCCCTGACCAGGAGCGACTCGGTGATCTCAACCTCGATCAGCGAGGCTGACACGCCCACGGCGGCGGCCTCGTCCTCGATCAGCGTGGCCGGATCCCCGTACAACAGCTCCTTGCCGGAGACGTTCACCGCCACCGGAACGACGATGCCGAGGTTCTGCCACTCGCGCAGCTGGCGGCACACCGCACGGATCACCCAGCTGCCGAGGTCGATGATGAGGCCGCTGTCCTCGGCGATTTCGATGAACCGGGTGGGCGGGATGTCGCCGTAATCCACGTCGCACCAGCGCAGCAGCGCTTCGACCCCGATCATCTGGTTATCCGCCAGCCGAAACTTCGGTTGATAGTGCAGATGCAGTTGGTCCTCTTGCAGCGCGCGCCGCAGCCGGCCTTCCAGATCGAGCCAGTCCCGCAGGCGTGCGCTCATCGCGGGTGTGTACCGCACGATCGAGCCGGAGGCTTCTGACTTCGCCTGATTGCGGGCCGTGTCGGCATGCTTGAGAACGGTGGATACATCCGGCCCGTCATCCGGGTAGATGGCGATGCCGATGCTCGGGGCCGCATAAAACTCGAGCCCGTCGTGCGATATGGGATCCTTCAGCATCGTGCAGCAGGCGGTGGCGATCTCCAGAGCGGCATCGTGCGCCATCTCGTGGGCGAGCAAAATGACGAACTCATCGCCGCCGAAGCGGGCGACCGACAACGAGGGATGTACGCCCTGAAAGGGTTCGAGCACGCCCTTCAGCTTGTCCGCCACGTGCTTGAGAACGGCATCTCCCACGCTATGGCCGAAGGTGTCGTTGACGCGCTTGAGGCCCGAGAGGTCGGCGTAGATGACCGCCACCCGCTCCTCAGAATGTGCCGCGGCGTCGAATAAACGCTCGGCGCTGTCGATGCAACGTTGCCGATTGGCGAGACCGGTGAGGGTGTCGTAATACGCGAGCCTCTCGATCCGCTCGGCGGCAGCCGCGTTGCGCAGGATGTACGCGAGCCGGCGGGGCAGCAGCGCCCAATTCACCGGCTTGGAGATGAAATCCGTGGCTCCCGCCTCGAACGCCCGGCCGATGGCCGCTGCATCTTCGTGACCCGTGACCATGACGATCGGAACAGTGGCGAAGCGAGGCTCGGCCCGCAGCCTCTTGCAGACGGCATAGCCGTCCATGCCGGGCATGTCGACATCGAGCAGCACGATGTCGACATCCCCCGACAGGGCGGCCTCGAGCGCTGAGGCCCCATTGTCGAAGCACTGGGCCTCGAGTCCCGATGCCGCGGCCGTTTCGGCGAGCAACAGTCGGCCGAGATCCTCGTCGTCGGCGATGATCGCGATCCGTTCGCTCATGCGCTCGCCCTGAGCTCGAGTCGCGTGAGCTCCTCGAGAAGCGGCCGGTGCGCGTCACGGATCGTGCAGTACAGCGCGCCGGCCTTCGCGGCGTCACGCTCGTTGCAGGTCTTTTCCAATTGGCGCACGTAGCGCGCGAACACGAGTGCGCCCACATTGGCGGCGCTCGACGCCAATTTGTGGCATATCGCGCCGGCCGAAGGATAGTCGCCCGCGGCCAGTACGGCATCGAGCTCCTCGATCGCCCGGGTCGATCCGCTCTGGAATAGATCCACCAGCTTCGAATACAGGCTGGGGCCGCTGCTCCGGAGCGCCTTGAGCCCGTCCACCGTCGATGTGTCGATCTCCGCAAGGGCGGCGAACTCAGCGGCCGCGCCGCTAGCGGGCGAAGCAGAGCCGGCAGCCCCCGGACGGGCACTATAGCCCCCGGGCGCGCCAATCCATCGAAGCAATAGCTGGGTACACTGGTCGAAGGTGTAGGGCTTGCTGAGCAGGTCGTCCATCCCCGCGGCGAGGCAGGATGCTCGGTAGTTCTTGGCGTCGTGAGCGGTCAGCGCGACGATGGGAACGCGTCGCTCGGTCGTTTCCCGCTCCCGGATCAGCCGGGTCGCGGCGAAGCCGTCCATGGACGGCATGTTGAGATCCATCATGATGAGGTCGAATCGCTCGGTGCAGCTGCGCGCGATCGCCTCGGATCCATTGTCCACCCACACGCAACTGCAGCCGAGCTCCGCCAGATAGCCCTGCGCGACGGCCGCGTTGACCGCTTCATCCTCCACGAGCAGCACGTGCGCACCGATCGCGATACGCGCGCTCGCCGGTGCCGAATTGCCGGCGGCAGAGTCAATGCCCGCGGCGGCGCGCAGGGCGCAGGCCAACGCATCCCGATGCACGGGCTTGGCGACGATCAGCGCCGGATCGACATGGTGTTTGCACGCGAGACTGTCCATCTGCGCGGCCGTGGCGACGATCACCATATTCGGCGGTGAGGCCAGCGGGCGGGCGAACGCTTCTTCGACGACGGCAGCGTGAGTGCTCAAATCGACGATCTTGAGCTCGCCCGCCTCGATCCCATCATCGCCCGGCTGGTACTGCACCGAGAGACCCAGCGCCGCAGCGTGACGCGCAAGGGATTCGGCCATGGCAGGTCGCCGAGTGAGTATCCGGACCGGCCGCCCGCCGAACGCCGCCGGCGTTTCCTGGGGCGCCTCGGCCAAGGTCTCGAGCGGCAGGCGCACGTAGAAGGTCGACCCTACGTTCGCCGTGCTTTCCAGTGTGATGGTGCCGCCCATGCGTTCCGCCAGTTCGCGGCAGATGGCCAAGCCAAGGCCGGTGCCGCCGAAGCGCCGCGTGGTCGATTCATCGGCTTGAGTGAAGGGCTCGAAGATTTTCTCGATGGTCGTCGCGTCCATGCCGACGCCGGTGTCGGTCACGGAGATGCGCAGCACCGCGCGGCGCGACTCGATCACATCGACATCGGCTTTGACCACGACCTCGCCCTGCGTGGTGAACTTGACGGCGTTGCCTACGAGGTTCATGACGATCTGGCGGATGCGCAGAGGATCGCCGCACACCGTGAACGGGTGGCGCGCGGGTGGTCGTACGATGAGCTCAATGGCCTTGGATTCCGCAGCCCCGGCGAACAGCGCCGTGCACTCTTCCAGGAGCCGCGTCAGGTCAAGGGGCAGGTATTCGAATTCCACCTTGCCGACTTGGAGCTTCGATAGATCCAACAGGTCATTGACGATCTTGAGAAGAATCTGCGCTGAAGAACGAATGGTCTGCGTGAGTCTCGCCTGCGTGGCGGAAAGCGCGGTGCGACCGAGGAGCTCGGTCATGCCGACAACTCCGTTCATGGGCGTGCGCAGCTCGTGACTCATGCGCGCCAGGAAGTCGCTCTTGGCCTGAGCCGCCTCGGCCAGCTGCCGATTGCTCTCGAGGAGTTCGCGCGTACGTGCTTCGACCTCGGATTCGAGGCGCCGCTTGGCATCGACGATGCCTCGAATCCTCTCGCGGTGCGATCTCACCCGAAAGCCGATGAAAGCCAGCAGCACCAGCGCGTAAATCGCGTAGGCCCACCAGGAGCGCCACGGGGCCGCAGCGCGATGAATGGTCAACTTGAGCGGCGGATCGCTCCACACGGAATCGGCGTTGGCGGCGCGGACCTCGAGGAGGTGATCGCCGGCATCCAGGTTGGTGAGGGTCACCCGATGCTGTGTGCCCAGATCTATCCAGCGGTCGGAGAGGCCGGCCACGCGGTAGGCGAGCCGGTTGCGTTTCGGCGAAATGAAATCGAGCGCGCCGAAGTCCAAGGAGACGATGCTGGCTCGGTAATCCAGTGAGACGCGGTCGAGGAGCCAATAGGGGACTGCGCTCTGCACCGGCACTCCGAGCACCTCGAGGCGCGTCAGCGCAACGCGCGGCGCGTGAGCGTTGTCGGTGAGCCGCAGCGGGTCGAAAATGTTGAACCCGCCGGGTCCCCCGAAGCACAGGCGCCCATCGCGCAGACGATGATACGCATTGAAGTCGAACTCCTCTCCCTGCAGCCCGTGCTCCCGGTGATAAGTCTTGACGGCCTGCGTGTCGGGATCCAGGCGCGTCAGGCCCGCGTTGCCGCTGAGCCAGAGGCGTCCTTTCGCATCGCTCAGCACTCCGTAGACCGTATCGCTGGAGAGTCCTTCCTCGCGCGTTACCGCCTTGAATCGAATCGCATCCGGTGCCGCAGCCGAGCCCACGACGCGTGCGAGGCCGGCACTGTCGGTCGCGACCCAGATCCCGCCCTGCGCATCAACCTCCAGCGCATAGATGGTGTTGGAGGGGAGACTGGTCGGAACCGCCGGATTGTGGCGGAACACCTTCACGACGGTGCCGTCATGGCGCGCGAGGTCGAGGCCGCCGTCGTCCGTGCCGATCCACATGTTGCCTTCAGGGTCTTCGGCAAAAGCGGTCACGCTCGCCGCGCTGATCGCGCCCTGTGCATCCGTGGCGTAAGGAAGCTGGCGTATCGATCCGGTGGCTGGATCGAGCACGTTGGCGCCGCCATCGTGGATGCCGAGCCATATGCGACCGTCGCGCGACTCGAAGATGGTCATGATGCCCGCCGCGCTGAGGCCGTGCGGATCCCCGGCATTGACGGGAACCGATTCCAGCCGATGATCGGGCGTGAGCTTCTTGAGCCCGCTCCTCATCGTGCCTATCCACAGCGTGTCATGGCGGTCGAGCAAGAGCGACATCACTCGCCGATCGCCGAGCGCGTCGCGGCGCCCTGCCACGACGTCGATGTCGGTGGCCTCGCCGCTGGCATCGTCGAACTGCATCAGGCCGCCGCCCATGGAGCCGATCCATATCTTGCCGTTGGCAGCGTCCGCAAAAGCGGTGACCGGCTTGCCGGCAAGCCAATCCGGACGATGGCCGCCGAGCTCGAGGCTGCGCGGATTCCAGCGGCTGACGCCGCCGTCAGAGGTGCCGATCCATAGCAGGCCGGCCGGATCTTGATAGAGCGATATCACCACCGAGTCGCGCAAGGAATCCGGATCCCTCACGTCATGGTGATAATGAGCAAATCCTCCCCCGGCCATCAGATCCAGCCCCTCCAGCGTTCCGACCCACAGGCGGCCGGCATGATCTCGAAGGATGGCGCGCACGTCATCGCTCGCCAGGGAATCTGCCCGCTGGGCGTCGTGCCGGAACGTCTGCGAGACGCGTCCGCTCGAATCCATCCGATCGAGGCCGCCGTCAAAGCTGCCCACCCAGAAACTGCCGTCGTCGTCCTCGACGATTTTCGAGATCGCCTTTCCGCTAAGGGATTGAGGATCGTCGGAACGGTGCCGGAAGTGCAGGAATGTCCCGCGCTCGGGCTGCCATCGGTCGAGGCCCTGTGCGGTGCCGATCCAAACGGCTCCAGATCGGTCCAGTGTGAGCGTGAATATCTGCTCATCGCTCAACGAGTCGGGATTCATCGGATCGTGATGAAAATGCTGCAATCGCCCGGATGCGGGATCGAGCACATCGAGGCCGGCATCATTGCTTCCGACCCAGATGCGTCCCTGTGCATCGATCACGAGAGCGCGGGTGACATCGCTCGACAGCGAACCCGGGTCGGCGGGGTCGTGACGGAAGCGGGTAAAAGTGTCGCTCGCCCGATTCCATCGGGCGAGCCCTGCGTCCTTGATCGCGATCCATAGATCATGGTGAGCGTCCTCCACGATCTGGCGAACAAAATTGCCGGGCAGTCCCTGAGAGGTGTTGCGCGAGTATGCGTATCGGTAGAGCTCGTGTCCGTCGTAGCGCGCCAGGCCGTCCTCGGTGGCGATCCAGACGAATCCTTGGGAATCCTGAAGCACGGCATCGACCCGTCCCTGAGGCAGCCCATCCGAAGGCGTCACGTGGTCGAGAACGAGGGTGGGCGCGTCGCCGGCTCCGGCCGTCATCGAGCCTGCGAGCAGACACACCATTGCGATGATCAAACGTGCCGCGATAACCAAACCCGCCCCTTCTTCAAACGCGATAGCGCGCAGTCGGACAGCCGTTCACTCGGCTACGATGCACCAAGCGGTGCGCGGGTGAGTTGAAGCATCCGGCAATCCTGGTGATCGGCGCGCAGGATCGGCAGAAGCAGTTCACATTTCGGTCATTCGTTCGAGACCCAGCTTTCGATGGATGCGGCCTGCGCCGTGCCGCTGGGGGGTGCGTTCGAGGTCCACCAGGCAACCGATTGCGCCCAGGTGTAGCCCTGTGCCCAGGTGTAGCCCTGTGCCCAGGTGTAGCCGTTGGTCCATGCGTAAGCCTGGTTCCAGTTGTACGCCTGGGACCAGACATAGCCCGTGCTCCAGGTATATCCCTCGGCCCCGTCGTAGGCTGCCGACCAGGAATATCCGTCCGAGGGCGTCGAGCTTCCCCAGGTCGAGCCCGCCATGTTCATGACGTAGTAGTTGCCGCTCGCAGTCTCGTTGGCGGGACCGCCGAAGTGCTGCGTGCCGGCGAGATCGGCGGCGATGTTGAGTCCGCGATTTGCACAACCGGTGACGGTGCTGTTGACAGCCGCCACGGCATTGATCAGACCGGCGCCTTGCTGGAACACGCTGTACGCCAGCGTACCGCTCGAAGTGACTGCCGGGTGAGCCGAGGCGAGCAAGCGGCACTTCACGTCGTCGGGCGCGAGCGCCGGGTCTGCCTGCAGCATGAGCGCGACCACGCCGGTGGTCACGGCTGCGGCCATCGACGTTCCGGACATCGTGAAAAGCGATGCCGTCGGCGCCATCGAGCCAGGATCGATGTTCGCGAGGTAGCTGGTGCTCGACATGGAGGCAACCATGTGGCCGCCCGGAGCGATCAGCTCCGGCTTGACGAAACCCTCATAAGTGGGACCCGCGGAAGAAAACGACGCAAGCCGATCATCCGACAGGTTGTAGGGCGTGTAGTAGTCCGTGAGCGCGCCGGTCGTGATGACGTACGGCACGTTGCCGGGCACGTCAATGGTCATCGGGTTCGGCCCTTCGTTGCCCGCAGCCGCCACCACCACGATGCCCGCCTGCCACGCGGCCATCACCGCTTGATTGAGCGGATCGTTCCAGTAGTAGGATTCGGGCGTCGCGCCGAAAGACAGATTTAGTACGCGAATGTTGTATTTTTTGCGGTTTGCGACTATCCAGTCGAGACCCTTGATCACGTCGATGTAGCGGCCGCCTCCCTCCCCGTCGAAGGCCCGCACGATCACGAGATTGGCCTGTGGGGCGATGGCGAGGTAGTCGCCGGCAACGTTGATGGCGCCTCCCGCGGCGATCGAGGTGACGTGGGTTCCGTGGCCATAGGGGTCGCCCGTGACGGGACCCGAGCCGCCGTTGGTCACATCGATCGTGGCCAGTATGCGCGAGCCGTAGAGCTGGTTCGGCGCCTGCCACAGGCCGCTGTCGAGCATGGCGATGGTGACGCCTCGGCCGGTGATCCCCGATTGCTGCAGCGTATTGGCGCCGACCAGCATCGGATAATTGGTCTGGTAGAGGTAGATGGGCGTATTCACCCCGGTGCCATCCTGCGGTACGGCGCTGCCGCTGGCCTGCGTGACGGCGGCGGTGGTGAGTGCAGAGACTGCGGGGATTTGGTTGGCCACGAGCACCAGCGAAGCTACGCTCGCCGAACCGGTTGCTGAGGCGCTGCTCGCCGGCGTCGCAGCCGATGCGGACGCTTTTAAGGCCCTGTCCGCAAACACATGAACGCCTGCCATCGAGCGAAGCCGCGCTACCTGCCAGGGGTTGAGGGACGCCGACACCGCGTTGATGATGGCCAAGTTGTGCTCTACCGCGGCACCCACCGAGGTCACGTCCAGGCGGGCAGTAGCCAAGTTCGCCGCCTGCACCATGAACCGGGAAGCGTCGCGCGAAGCATGGAGGGGTCCCGTTGCGGTCGCCAAGCTGATCGCGGTCAGGGAGACGCCCACGGTGAGCAGAAGTGTTCTGGGCGTTCGCTTGAGCATGACTCTTTCCCTCGTCGCCGATCCACGACAGTCCGGATTGCGTTGCATTAAATCCGGCCTGCGTCACGGTTGCGGTCGAGCGGCCCGCACGAGTCAGGAGGCGATTTGTGGCCTGCGTCTCATAATGGCAGTGTCAAACGGGCGGGCGGTTGTCGCGTAAAGATCGCCGCTTCCATGCCGGCATCCGAGCTCGAGCAACGCTTCGCGCTGGGCGATATCGTCCACGCCGGTGGCGATCGGCGTGACGCCGAGCGCGATGGCCGCGCTGATGCCCGCACGGCAGACTCGCAGCGCCACTTTGTCCGAGCGCAACGCGGTGACCCAGGCGCGATCGAGTTGAAGTCCCCAGATGGGAGCGCGGGCGAGCCGGTCCAGGGAACCGAATCCCCGCCCCACCTCATCGATCACGATCTGCACACCCAGCCGGTGCAAAGCTTGATAGACGGAAAGACTCATCGCAGCGAAGGTGCGCTCGGAGATCCGGATCTCGAGCCGCGAGGCAGACAGGGACCCTTCTGAAAGCACGCGGGCGATGTCGCCAACGAATTCATCCTGCAGCAAGTGATGCCGCAGCGGCCCGAACGATAGACGCGCATCCGGCGGTAGTTCAGGAGCGAGCGCCTCGAAATCCTCGCACAGTCCATCGAGCAACGAACGAGACAGGAGGGCGGCGAGCCCGGTCGTCTCCGCCATGCCCAGGAATTCGGCCGGCGCCAGCTCGCCCCGCAGCGGATGATTCCATCTCAAATATCCGACCTCAGCCACCAATCGTCCGGAAGCCAGATCGTGGCGCCCCACGTAGCGGAGCCGTATTTCCCGGCCCGCGATGGCCTCACGAATCTCGCGCGCCGCATCGAGCCGGGCGAGAGAGCGAAGCTTCAGGGTGTCGGTGAAGAAGTGGATCCGATCCGAGTTCGCACGCCGCGCCTCGGCGGCGGCCGACCTTGCCTTGTCGAGCAGGCTTCGCGGCGAGGAACCATCCTGCCCCAGAATGGAGACGCCCGCATACGGCGTCAGATGAAACGCTGCGTCCCCGATTTGCACCGGCTCGCGCAGGCTTGCGCAAACTCTTGCGATGCAACGCTCGATCGAGTCGCGGTCGGAGCTTTCGACCACGATCGCCAACAACTCGGCGCTGAGCTGCCCGAGATACCAGTTGGCCTCGGCGTCGCGGGCCTGCGCCGCGTCGGGTGCGAGCGGTGTCCCCTCGGGCAGCCGCAGAATGGCGCCGCTCAACACCTGGTCGGAGATTTTGGCATCGACGACGCGCGCGATCTCGGTCAGTCCGTCGAGATAAACGAGTGCCAGTGCGGCCGGCCTCTCCCGGATCGCAGACTGAGATAGCGTGTCGTGGAAGCGGGCGAGGAATCCGCGCCGGTCGAAGTGTGGGCGGACGATCTCCTCGGAAGGCGGTGAGTTGTCGGCCGAGGGGCTCTCCGACAGGCCCACCCCGGCGACGCGAATGACGCAGAGCGCCCGATCCGGTCCTTGCGCGAAGGCCCGCAGCTCATAACAGATGTCCGAGCATTCGAACCGAGTCTCGACGGATTGACGTAGAGCGATGCAGCGGCGCACGGCTTGCTTGATGCACACCGCGGCCGCCTCTGGCCAGACCGTTTCCAGGCGGACCTCAGCCGCTTCGGGCGGGGGCACCAGTTCACTGACGGTGCTGCCCCCGACATGAGCCAGGATCACGCCGTCCCGTCTTATCAGAACGGCGAGATCGGGCAGGCTGTCGCTCGATATCTCGGCCATCCTGCATGTAAGCATTAAGCCGGGGGAATTTCCTAGACCCAGGTCCCGGCCGGGAGCTTTGACCGAACGCCGAGGCCCCGGCAGAATCCATGGAATGATGGGGACACGGAAGTCGGGCATGTGCCTGGACCACGGAGTTCGCAATGGCATTGCGGCGCTCGTGCTGGCGCTCGCCTTTCATGCCGCCGCTTTCTCGGCCGACAGCCATTGCAAACTCGGCAAGATGGCCGAGTTTCCGATCACCATGCGGGGGCAGCGGCCTCTGATGACCGCAGGGATCAACGGAACCGACGTTCAATTCTTGGTGGACAGCGGTGCCTTCTACAGCCTGATCAGCCCGGCGAGTGCCTCCGAACTCAAGCTCGAGACACATTTTGCACCGTTCGGATTTTACATGACGGGCGTCGGCGGCGGGAGGGCGGACGTGTCAGTGGCCACCGTCAAGACATTTACGCTCGCGGGCGCTCCGTTGAAGAATGTCGAGTTCCTGGTTGGCGGAAGCGAGATAGGGACCGGTAGCGTGGGGCTGTTGGGTCAGAATGTGCTTCACATCGGCGACGTGGAATACGATCTGGCAAACGGCGTCGTACGCTTGATGAGGCCCATCGACTGCCGAAAAGCGGTCCTTGCATATTGGGCCGGCCCCTCGACGGGTTATTCGGTCATCTCGATCGATGCGCCCAACGGGCTGGATCGGCGTACCGGCGGAACGGCACATGTGAACGGGGTCGAAATTCGGGTCATGTTCGATACGGGTGCTGGGAGTTCGGTCTTATCGCTGCGCGCGGCCGCCCGGGCGGGGATCAAACCCGACTCTCCGGGGGTCGTGTATGCCGGTGAGTCGCACGGCATCGGCAAGAATACCTACCCGACCTACATTGCACCTTTCGCCAGCTTCAAGATCGGGGACGAGGAGATCAAAAACACCAAGCTGCGCATTGGCGACATCGATCTGCCGAACGCGGACATGCTGCTCGGGCCAGATTTCTTCCTGTCGCATCACATCTACGTGGCCAATAGTCAGCGCAAACTGTATTTCACCTACAACGGCGGTCCGGTTTTCAATCTGTCCGTCAGGCGCGCGACCGAACAATCCCTGCCGGGAGAATCGCAGGCGACGCTCGCGTCGCCGTCCCCCGCCAATGAGGCCGCTGCAGCCGTTCCTCCTGCCCAGGAAGCCGCCGATCTCGCCCGCCGAGGAAGCGCGGCGGCAGCACGCGGCGACTTCGACAACGCGATCGCCGATCTCACCAAGGCGTGCGAACTTGCGCCCGATATGTCGGAGTATTTCTATCAGCGCGGGCTCGCCTATCAGCAGAGCAAGCAGCTGGAACTCGCGCTGGCGAATTTCGACCGGTCGCTGCAGCTTAAGTCGAGCGACGTTCCAGTGCTGATCTCGCGGGCCCATTTGTTGTTCCGGCGGGGCGAGCGGGCCCGTGCAGCGGCGGACCTTGACGCCGCGGACGCCGCAGCGTCAAAGGAATCGGATCTGCGGCTCCAGATGGCACACGCCTACGAAGGGGCCGAGCTCCTGGATGCGGCCATCAAACAATATGACCTGTGGCTCGAGTTCCACGCCGTCGACGCGCGCAACCCTGCGGCGCTGAACGGCAGGTGCTGGGCACGGGCACTGCAGGGACAGGCGTTGCCGCTTGCACTCAAGGATTGCAATGCAGCGGAGCGAGGCGTTCAGAAATCCAACCCGGAATTTGCAAAGATCTTGGATTCGCGAGCGCTTGTGCTGCTACGCATGGGCAACTATGAGAAGTCAATCGCGGACTATGACGCGTCGCTGAAAATCGACGCCAAAAATCCGTGGGGATGGTACGGCCGGGGCATCGATGAGCTGCGGCAGCACAAAGCGTCCGAGGGGCAGGCGGATCTGGCACGAGCGCAGGGCCTCTGGCCGCAAGTCGCCGACGAGTTCACCCGACGCGGGATCACGCCCTGACAGGCCCCGATCAGCTCTCGAAAAACCCCATCTTGACGCCGGCGAGCTGCACCACGTCGTTGTCGTTGAGCCGTCGGGCCTGCGGGCCGATCGGCACGCCGTTGACTTGCGGGTAGTCGTTTTCCTTGCCGCTGTCGACGTGCACGATGAAGTAGCCTTCCGCGCGGCGCGTGATCGCCGCCACCTGCACGCCGGGCCGTCCGAGCGTCGTCAGCGCCTTGGTCAGTTCCAGCTCGCGGCCCGCGAAGGCGCCGCTCAGCACCTGCAGCTTGGCTTTGGGCAGAAGAGCGGCGTTGTCCGGTGCCGGGGCGGAAGCGGGTCGCTTGGCGGCCACCGCCTTGGCAGCCTGATCGACCGCGGCACCGACGCGGCGAATGCGGTCCTCACCCTGTGAGCTCGGGGTGATGACCATGGTTTTTTCGAACTCATCCTGTTCCGTGTCGCCATCCTGGCTGTCCACGAATCGGAGCTGATGGTGCCCGACGGTGATCACGTCGCCGTGCTGCATCGCATGCTTCTTGATCAGCTTGCCGTTGACGTACGTGCCGTTGGTGCTGTTCAGGTCCTCGAGGAACGAGTCGTTCAAAATGTTGATGATGAGCGAGTGATGTCCGCTCACAGCCGGGTTGTCGATACGGATATCGTTATCCGGGAGGCGCCCAATGGTGTAGCGCTCCTTGTTCATGTTGTATTCCGCGAGGATCTGACCATCCAAGCTGAGCATCAGGCGTGCCACAAACACATCTCCCTAACCGAACCATCCCAGTATTTTGTCAAATATACGCCGTTGTGCGGGGAACGGCTCAGCCACGTGCGCCATGATCACCGAGATGTTGTCTCGCCCGCCATTGTCGTTCGAAAGCTGGATCAATTGTTTAGCAACTGTATCAAGATTAGCACTAAAGGTACTGATTGTTAACTGAATATCCTCGTCTTCGATCATGTCCGACAGACCGTCGGAACATAGCACGTAGTAGTCGCTTTTCTGTACCGGTTGCTCGTGAATCTCGACCTCGACATTCTGTTCCACCCCGAGAGCCCGGGTAACATAATTCTTGTTGGTGGCTCTTTGCGCCTCCTGCTGCGAGTAAAAGCCGCGGTCCACCAGTTCCTGCAGGAGCGAATGATCCAGGGTCATTTGCTCGAAGCGGTTGTCCCGCAGCCGATAGAGCCGCGAATCGCCGACGTGGGCGATGGACACCCTGTTGTCGTGGAACAGGCAGGCCACCACCGTCGTACCCATGCCCTCACATTGAGGCTGAGTCTTCGAGGTGTGGTAGATGATTTTGTTGGCTCTGTGAATCGCGTCACGCAGAATGATGCTGGGGCGCGTCAGCCCGCTTTCGGCGTCGCGCACGGAGAGGTCCTCCCGCGCCACGGCGTCGCGTACCAGGTTGATGATGGTCTTGACGGCGATCCCGCTCGCCACCTCGCCGGCGTTGTACCCGCCCATGCCATCGGCCAACACGAACAGCCCGATGTCGGCCTCGGCGCCGATCATGTCCTCGTTGTGTTCGCGCACCTTGCCGGTATCGGTGAGCGCGACGCTTGCGATTTTTCCCCTCAGGCTCATGCAGGTCTCTCGATCATGGCAGTCCTGTCGGCAATCGCGACCGACAGTCCTCCAAAGCCGCCGCCATCTGGGCCCCGGATTCGAATCGCGCCTCGGGTGTCTTGGCCAGCGCGCGGTCTATGATGCTCTCGACACAGGCCGGAAGATCGGGCCGATAGGACCGTAACGGCGGATGCGGAGCTTCCGCGATCTGCTGCATCAATCCCGTCATCGAGTCGGCCGTGAACGGCAAATGGCCGGTCAACAGTTGAAACAGGCTAACACCCAACGAGAACAAGTCCGAGTGGCCGGTCACAGTCCGTCCCTCGAGCTGTTCGGGCGACATGAAGGAGGGGGTGCCGAGCACGATTCCCGTCCGCGTCGTGCCGGTACCGGTGAGCCGTGCGATGCCGAAATCGGTGATCTTCAGCACGTCGGCATTGGGGTCATACATGATGTTGGCTGGCTTGATGTCGCGGTGAACGACCTGTTGTTTATGAGCGAATCCGAGCGCTTGGGCGGTTCGGCCCATGAGTTCCAGTACTTTTCTCGGCTCCAGCAGGTTATCGGAGGTGGCGTAATCGCTCAAATGCCGGCCTTTCAGGTATTCCATCGCAATGTACGCAAGCCCATGTTCTTCCCCGACATCATAGATGGTAACGATATTGGGATGGTTGAGGCGGCCCGCAGTTTCGGCCTCTCGAAAGAAGCGGGTTCTTGCCTCGGTCAATTCCACCTCGCTGAACTCGCTCGCGAGCGGGATGGCTTTGATTGCGACCAAGCGGTTGATGGCGGTATCGCGGCCCAAGTGCACGACACCCATCGCGCCTCGGCCGATTTCCCGCTCGAGCTGGTAGCGGCCGAGCCGTCGCAACTCGCCGGTCGCGGCACCGTCCGGCGTACTCCCAGCCGTTGCCGCCGCCGGCGCGGCGGCGAGGGAGGCGCCTTTGGGGGCGCCCGCAGGGGCGGCCGGGCGGGGCGGTGTGGCGCCCGGCGTATTCGCCCCAATCGGAGAACCCGTCGAGGCAGGCCGGGCCTTGGGGGCTGCGCGCTCGGCATCCATCAATCGGCGCAAGCGGGCGCCGACATCGCGATAGGTATTGTCTATGCGGGAGAGGTGCCGGAATACGGCGGTGGCCTGAACCACGCGTCCGCGTTGCTCGAGCTGGGTGCCGAGCGCATACAGATCACCGAGCACCGTGGTGCTGCCCTTGCGGCCCTTCAGTTCGGCGAAACGCTGCTCGAAATTATCCAGGAGGCGAGCGGTGTCGGGACCCGGTGGCGATGGAATCTTGGGCGCCGGCGCGGCGGGCCTCGCGGAGGCCCAAAGAGATAAGAACAGCAGCGTGCCTCCGCCGCTCAATAGCACGGCACCGGGCAACCAGGCCCAGGGGCTCAAATTGACGTGGGACCGAAGCACGAGGTCCAGCCCCAGGAGGCCAAAACCGGCGATTGCCGCGATCATCCCGAATTTTCGCATGCTATAGACATAATCCGCGTGCAGAAGCGGCGAAGTATAGGTGATCGGGCGACCCCGACTGCAATGCTAAGCTCACAAAATCGATCCCAAGGAAGCCGATGGCGAAGGTAAAAGAGGTCTTTGTTTGCCAGTCTTGCGGAACTCCCTCAGCCAAATGGCAGGGACAGTGCGCCGGGTGCGGGGAGTGGAACACGCTGGTGGCGGAGGTGCGGTCGGGCGCAGCCCGCGCCCCGGCCGGGGCAGCGGGCCGCGCCGGGCGCCTGGATCCGCCGGTCTCGCTCGCCGCCGAGGCCGCCACCGAGCAACCCCGGATCTCCTCCGGCTCCGCCGAACTCGACCGTGTCTTGGGCGGCGGTTTGGTGGCCGGCTCCGTGACTTTGATCGGTGGCGATCCCGGAATCGGTAAATCCACCTTGATGCTGCAAGCCGCCGCCGCGCTCGCCGCTGCCGGCCCGGTGCTGTATGCGACCGGGGAGGAGTCGATCAAGCAGGTAGCGCTGCGCGCGCGGCGCCTCGCGCTCGCCGACTCCACCGCCCGCCTGGTGGCCGAGACCCAGGTCGAGGCCATCGTGGAGATCGCCGCGAGCCTCAAGGCGCGGGCGCTCATCGTCGATTCCATCCAGACCATGTATTCCCAGCGTATCGACACAGCGCCGGGCGCCGTCTCTCAGCTGCGCGAGTGCACCGCGGAACTGGTTCGCTTCGCAAAGACGAGCGGGACCGCAGTGCTGCTCGTCGGCCATGTGACCAAGGAAGGACAGATCGCGGGCCCCCGGGTCCTCGAGCACATGGTCGATACGGTGCTGTACTTCGAAAGCGATACGGGAAGCCGTTTCCGCGTATTGCGCTCGGTGAAAAATCGCTTCGGGGCCGCCAACGAGATCGGCGTATTCGCCATGGCGGAACACGGGCTGCGTGAGGTCAGCAATCCGTCCGCGATTTTTCTGTCGCGTCACCCGACGCCCGTGTCGGGAAGCGTGATCACGGTGATGCGCGAAGGCACCCGCTCGCTCCTCATCGAGGTGCAGGTGCTGGCCGACGCGAGCCTCGGCTCGAATCCGAGGCGGGTTGCGGTCGGGATCGACGGCAACCGCCTGACCATGCTGCTGGCCGTGGCGCACCGTCACGCCGGCCTGTCGCTGCAGGGCCAGGATGTGTTCGCCAACGTCGTCGGCGGGGTGCGGATGGCGGAAACGGCGGGCGACCTTGCCATCGTGCTGGCCGCGCGCTCCAGCCTCTCCGACCGCCCCTTGCCCGACTCGCTCATCGCCTTCGGCGAATTGGGGCTCGCGGGAGAAATCCGTCCGGTTCCTTTCGGTGAGGAGCGCCTGCGCGAGGCAGCCAAACATGGCTTCAAGGCGGCGCTGATACCGGAGGCCAACGTGCCCCGCCGCCCGCCGGAAGGAATGACGGTGCGCGGCGTGACGCGCCTTGGCGAGGCGCTCGAGGGATTCTAGCTCGAGCGCGACGCTCCTTGGTGCCTCAACGGCAGGCGGTTTCCGTCAGCGGCGTGTCGCGATGATCTCCAGATAGTCGCTCGGAACGACGAGCGAGCCGTCGCGTCGATTCAGTGAGGTCAGGAGCGCGGTGATGTCCCGTTCGAGCGCAGCGGCTTTGTCGGCGGACAAAGATAAGAAGGCTTTGTGCACCGGTCCATACCAAGTGCGAAAGACTTGGATGAAATGTGCCGCCGAGCGGTAGCGAAAATTGAACGTGCGCGGCGTCGCCCGAATGTCCGCGTCCCCTCGGAACAGGCTCAGCAGATGGGTTTCGTCGCCCCAGAGCGCCGGCGATCGAGTGCCCGCGGGCGCAGGCACGTAGCGCCCGAGCGTTTTGAACAGTTCACCGATGAACCCCGCCGGGGTCCAGTTGGCAAGGCCGATTCGCCCGCCCGGGCGGCAAACGCGGAGCAGTTCCGCCGCTGCCCGGTGGTGATCGGGCGAGAACATCACGCCGAACGTCGACAGCACCGCATCGAAGCTCGCATCCGCAAACGGTAGCGCCTCGGCATCGGCCACCTGGAAGGCGACTTCGAGCCGCTCGGCGCGCGCGCGCTCCGCACCGCGCTCGAGAAGGGCCGGTACATAATCCGTGGAGATTACCCGACAGCCGCGGCGGGCGGCGGCAAGCGTCGCGTTGCCGTTGCCGGCTGCGACGTCCAGCACGCGCTCATCGGTGATCAGATCGCAGGCCTCGGCCAATTGTTCGCCGACGAGCTGCAGTGTGGTGCCCACCACGGCGTAGTCGCCGCTCGCCCAAGCGCCCTGCTGGCGGGTCTTGAGTGCGGCGAAATCAACGGGAGCGACGGATGCGTTCATGGCGTACCTCTCTGGAATGGCTTTTATCGGGCATTGCAGACTGTGGCTCGGGATCACGGGGCGGGTCCTGTCCGAGCGTCGGAGATTTCTGCTCCCGCGTCCGGCCCGGGCCGCCCGTGAAAATTGTCTTGGCAGGACCTCCCGGAGCGAACAGAATTCCCGGCAGGGGAGCGGCGTGCGAGGAGCGATGTGACGTCGGCGAAACAGATCGCATCCGCCATGAAACGGGCGGAATCCGTCTTGAAACGCCGGCCGGGCGCAGCTCTCGCGGCCGATGCGCCTGCGCTGGCGCGCTGGGAGGGTGGAATGCGCGTGGTCACGCGCCTCGATGCCGGCCCGTCGTTCTCGACCGACATGCCGGAGGAACTTGGCGGCAGCGGCGATCGGATCTCACCGGGTTGGTTGCTCCGTGCAGGACTCGCGTCCTGCCTCACGACGCGGATTGCGATGGCGGCGGCCGTCGAGGGGATCGAGCTCGAGGCAATCGAGGTGATGGCGTCGAGCCGCTCCGATACGCGCGGACTTCTCGGGATGCCGGGCGGCGCCGGTGAGCCGATTGGCCCCGGACCCTTCGACGTGACGCTGCAGGTACGCATTTGCGCACCGGGAATCCCGCCCGAGCGGCTCCGTGCGCTGGTCGAATACAGCCAAACACACTCTCCGGTGTCGGCCGCTTTGAGCGAGCCCGTGACGATCTCGTTATCGGTCGAGGCAATCTGATGGACGCGTTATCGCGCACGCTTCGCGTCGTGCGTCTCGTCGGGGCGATTTTCATCAATGCCAAATTCACGGCGCCTTGGTGCTACCGATCACCTGCCGCCGCGTCGGTGGCGCCGCTGCTCGAGCCTGGCGCGGAGCGCCTGGTGATCTTCCATCTGATCACGGCGGGCGAATGCTATGCCGAAGTGGCCGCTCAGCCGCCGTGCCGTCTGGGCGCCGGCGACGTCGTGTTGTTTCCGCGCGGTGATGCACATCTGATGTGCTCCAGCCCCGGCGTGCCGCCGCAGAACGGCGCGCGTCTCGATCGCGTGTTATCGCGGCGCCCGCGGCAATTGGTGTACGGCGGCGGCGGAGCGGCGACTCGACTGGTCTGCGGCTATCTGGCGTGCGATGCGCGGCTCGCCGACATGCTGCTCGCCGGCTTGCCTCCGCTGGTGAAGGTGAATGTGCGGGGATCGAACGCCGGCGCCTGGTTGGAAGCTTCAGTCCGCTATGCGCTTGCGGAGGCGCGCTCACCGCGGCCCGGCGGCGCCGGCGTGCTCGCGAAGCTGGCCGAGGTGCTGTTCATCGAAGTGTTGCGGCTTCATATGAGCGCCGCGGAACCGGGCCGCACTGGGTGGTTGGCGGGGCTGCACGACCGCACCGTCGGGGTCGCGCTGAACGAATTGCATGCGCGACCGGCGCACGCATGGACGCTCGAGGAATTGGCGCGCGCGGCGGGCAAATCGAGATCAGTGCTGGCGGAGCGCTTCCTGCAACTGGTGGGCACCACGCCGATGCAATACCTGACGCAATGGCGGATGCTGCTCGCGGCCAATCTGCTCTGCGGCACCAATGCGCCTCTGGCGCGTATCGCCGAGGATGTCGGCTACCAGACGGACACTGCGTTCAGCCGCGCATTCCGGCGTGAATACGGTGCGCCGCCTGCCGCGTGGCGCCGCATCAAGGCGAGACGCGAGATGACGCCCGGCCGCGTGTCGGATGATGTGCATGCTCGAAAGTCCCGGAGGGCCGCCCGATGAGCAAATGCCACGCAGGCTTCGCGCTGTGGGCGGCGTTAGGGTGGCAGGCCGCAGCCTCCCAACCCGCAGCGGCCACGCAGCATCCGATCGTCCTGCATGCGGCCCGCCTGCTCGAGGTCGACACTGGCCGCGTTGTCGCGCCCGCCGAGATTCTGGTGGTGGGCGATCGTATCGTGTCAGTGGGAACCTCGGTCGAGCATCCGGCCGGCGCCGTACTGCAAGATCTGGGCGATACGACCCTTCTGCCCGGATTGATCGATGTCCATGTGCATTTGTTCCTGCATCCCGGCGCGGAGGATTTGCAGACCGTGCAGGAGTCGGTTCCCGAGCGAACCATCCGTGCGACGCTGGCTGCGCGCGATGATCTGCTTGCCGGCTTCACCGCCGAACGCGACATGGGGACGGAGGGAGCCGGCTCCGCGGACACGGCGGTGCGCGATGCGATCAACGCGGGCCAAATTGCGGGTCCGCGATTGCGGATCAGCGGCAACGCCATCGACATCCTCGGTGGGCACGAAGACGCGAACGACTTCAATCCGGCGCAACACGTGCTGTCGAACGCGAGTTACGCCAACAATGCGCAGGAATTGATCGAGGTCATGCGCGAGCAGCACAAGCAGGGCTCGGATTTCGCCAAGATCTACGAGACCGGACCGGACACGCTGGTCGCCGGCGTGCTGCAAACCCCCTACCAGTACAGCGAAGCCGAATTGAAGAGTGCTGTGGAGGAGGCGGCTCGGCTGGGAGCAGGCGTGGCGGTTCACGCGACGGGCGAGCCCGGCACCCTGTATGCCGCGCGTGCGGGAGTGATCTCCATCGACCACGCGACTCAATTGAGCGATGAGACCATGCGGATCATGAAGGCGAAGAATATTCCGGCCGTCCCGACGCTCGCGGTGTTCGATTTTTTCGCCAAGCCCGGAGCGCCTCACGCCGATCGCGAGCGGCCCCTGTACGACTACAAGGTCCGCGAGTTCAAGCGGCAGTTGGCGGCGGGTGTTCCCTTTGCCGTGGGTTCGGACGTGGGGCCTTTTCCTCACGGAACCCAGGCGTACGAGCTCACGCTGATGGCACGGTATGGCATGAAGCCGTTGGCGGTTCTGCAGGCGGACATGCTGAACGGCGCCCGGATTCTCGGCTGGAACGGGCAGATCGGACTGCTCAAAGCCGGTTACTACGCGGATGTCATTGCCGTGCCCGGCTCGCCTCTCGAGGATATGTCGGTGGTGGAACGGGTGCCCTTCGTCATGAAGGGCGGCGTGATCGAGAAGACGCCGCTGATGGTCGGGCGGGCGTTGCCGCCGCAGTAGCACAATGATCGATCCGATGGAGAAGGTGACTTGGTTGTCGACGGTGGCCCAGCGCTGCTGCGCTTGGTCGGAACGCTGGTTCCCGGACGCCTTCGCGTTCGCCGTCGTGGCGGTGGCCGCGGTCGCGGTGGCCGCCGTGCTCATCGGTGCGCCGGCCGCGGCGGTCGCCGAAAGTTTCGGCTCCGGATTCTGGAGCCTGATTCCGTTCACCATGCAAATGACCTTCATCATCATCGGCGGCTATGTCGTGGCGGACTCGCCGCCGCTCGATCGGCTCGTGCACCGCTTGGCTGCCGTGCCGCAAAGCGCCCGCGGCGCGGTGGCCTGGGTCGCGCTCTTCGGCACGCTGACATCGCTCATCCATTGGGGATTGAGCATGGTGTTCTCGTCGTTGCTGATACGTGCCCTGGCGCGCCGCAGCGACCTGCGCGTCGACTACCGGGCGGCCGGTGCGGCGGCGTGCACGGGGTTGGGCTCCGTTTGGGCGTTGGGGCTGTCGTCCTCCGCCGCGCAGCTCGAGGCCAATCCGGGCAGCATGCCCCCCGCCTTGCTGGCGGAGACCGGCGTCATTCCGTTCAGCGAGACGATATTCCTTTGGCAATCCATGCTGCTAGCGGCAATCCTGGTGATGGTCAGCACCTGGGTCGCGTGGAAAACCGCGCCCGGCGCGGATCGGGCACTGACGGCGCAGCGGCTGGGAATAGACCTCGAAACACGCCGGCGTCCCGGGGCGACGCGCACGCGGCCCGGCGAGTGGCTCGAATTGAGTCCTCTTCCGACCCTGTTCATCGCGCTTCTGGGAATCGGCTTTCTGGTGCACGAGTTTGCCGTCAAGGGCGCGGCGGCGGCCATCTCCAATCTCAATACCTATAACTTCATCTTCATCATCGCGGGACTCTTGTTGCAATGGCGGCCGCGGCGTTTCATCGAGTCGGTGTCGCGAAGCGTGCCGAGCGTCGCCGGCGTCCTGATTCAGTTCCCGTTCCTCGGCGCGATCGCGGCGATTCTGACGGGTGCCAAGAACCGCGCGGGCGACACGCTGTCCGGCATGCTCGGCCACGGTTTTACCCAGATCGCAAGTCACGCGACTTTCGCGCCGATCGTCGGCGCCTATTCCGCGCTGCTCGGCCTGTTCGTTCCGTCGGGAGGCGGCAAGTGGATCGTCGAGGCGCCTTACGTCATGCACGCGGCCAACTCGCTCGAGTACAACTTGGGTTGGGTGGTGCAGATCTACAACGCGGCCGAGGCGCTCCCGAATCTGATCAATCCATTCTGGATGTTGCCGATTCTCGGCATCCTCGGCCTGCGCGCCCGGGATCTGATCGGCTTCACCTTCATGCAGTTTGCGATCAATCTTCCGCTGGTGCTGGCGCTGCTGTGGATCTTCGGTTCGACGCTGAGCTATCACCCGCCGGTGATGCCCTGACGAGCTGCGCGAAGGGGAACGTGGCTGGAGCCGTAGAGGCTAGTTGAGCTTGATGTAGCGCGCGCAGGTGCCGGCCGAGGCGACGACCTCGTATTTTGCACCGGGGCCCGCGTACTGGCACACCAGGATCGGCGTGCCCGGATAGGAGCTGACGACGCGCTGCCCCACGAGCTTCGCTCGCAACGGGTCCTGCGCGTTCGCTGATAGAGCGATCAAAAGTCCTGCGCAAATCGCGATGGCTTTCATGCCAGTCAGTGTGTGCGCAGCCGGGCGGCGGCGCCGCAACGGGCGTCTCAAAAAACGCCCAAGCGATGTGACGTAATCTCGCGCCGTCTCAGGCTGCCGCGGCGGGCGGCCGGATGCGCACGGTTTTGATGGCGTTGTCGCCGGTCTGTAAAACCTCGAGCATGTAGTCGGACATTTTCAGGGTGGTGCCCGGCTCCGGGATGGTCTCCAGGAACTCGACGATGAGGCCATTCAACGTCTTCGGACCGTCGGTGGGAAGATTCCAGCGCATCGACCGGTTCAGCGCGCGAACGGTGGTCGAGGCGTTCACCACGAAACTCCCATCCGATTCGCGGTGCACATCCTTGTGCATCATGGTGGCCGGGTCCGTGGTGAATTCGCCGACGATTTCCTCGAGAATGTCATCGAGCGTCACCAGCCCCTGGATGTCCCCATACTCGTCCACCACGAAGGCCAGCCGGCGCTTGTCGCGCTGGAAGTTCAACAACTGCGTGTTGAGCGGCGTGCCCGAGGGGACGAAGTACACGTCGCGCGCGCTCGCGGCCTCGACCAGGTTGCCGTGGTCCAGCCGGCCGCGCGCGAGCTCGTGCACCACGCGCTTCATGTGCAGGACGCCGATGATGCGGTCGATGTCGCCTTCGAACACCGGCAGGCGCGTGTGCTGGCTCTGTCGCAGCTGCTCGAGGATCTTGTCCCAGGAGTCCTCCATGTCGATGCCGACGATCTCCACGCGCGGCACCATGATGTCCTCGACCGTTGCGTTTTCGAGATCCAGAATGCTCATGAGCATTTGCCGGTGCCGCTGCGGGATCATGGCGCCGGCCTCGGCGACCACGGTGCGCAGCTCCTCGCTGCTCAGGGAAGTGGAGGCCTGCTGGCGCGAGGCCCCGAGCAAGCGCAGCACGCCGTTCGCCAGTAAATTGGTTGCCCAGACGACCGGGTACAGCACCGCGAGCAAAAGCGTGTAGATATAGGCCGCGGGTGTCGCGAGTCTCTCGGGATGCAGGGCGCCGAAAGTCTTGGGAGCGACCTCGCAGAAGATGAGCAGGACGAAGGTGAGTGCGATCACCCCGGCCGCGACCAGGTAGTCGCCGCCCATTCGCAAGGTGATGAGGCCGACCAGGGTGGGTGTCACCACGTTCACCACCGTGCTCAACAACAAAATGAGGCCGATCAGCCGATCGGGCCGCGCGAGAAGCGCTTCGGTCAAGCGAGCGCCCCGGTGCCCCATCTTGGCGCGGTGGCGCAGCCGGTACCGGTTCAGGCTCATGAGCGCGGTCTCGCTGCCCGCGAAGAATGCGGCCAAGATCAACAGAACCCCGAGTGCCGCGAAAAGTACCCCGAGTGAAAAATGTTCCATTAGCGCGGCATGCCGCTCAACCCCAATGCCGCCCGAGCAGATATTCGAGCACGAATTTCGATCCGAAATAGGACAGCAGCAAAAAGCCGAACCCGCTCAACGTCCATGTCACGGAGGCGCGCCCCCGCCAGCCGTAGCGGATCCTGCCGATCAGCAGCACGCCGAAGATGACCCAGGCGACGCACGATAGGATGGTTTTGTGCTGCAGATGCTGGTCCCAGAGATCCGTGACGAAAACGAATCCCGTGAGCAATGCCAGGGTCAAAAAAGCGAAGCCCGCGCCGATCAGCCGGAACATGACCTTCTCGATGGCATCGAGCGGCGGGAGCACGGCGGGCAGGTCCGCGAGCCGCCGCGCACGCAGCCGTCTGTCCATGAACTTGAGGATCAGTGCGGTGACCGCTGCAGCCAGAAGCAGCGCTGCCGCACCCATGGACAGCAAGATATGCGCGGTCAGCTCCCAACCGGGGGCATTCTCTTCGGCATAAGTGTGTCCGTGGCCGGTGAGCGCAGCGCCGAACGCCGCAAGTGCCAGAAGAATCGCGGCAATCGCGCGGTTCTGTCTTTCGATCGCAATCAGACAGGCGAGGCTGGCGAGCGTCCACGCGAGCATCGAGGCGGCCTCGAGCAGGCCGATGGAAAAAGGTCCGAGCGAGCGCATCATGTAGACGATGGCGTCGGAGTGCGCGGCGATCGCGACGAGCGTAACTGCCCAGGCGATAGGCCCCAGCGCCGGCTTGTTGACACTCCGAAGCATCATCCAAGCAGCAGCGGCGTAGAGCGCGAACAAGGAAACGGCGATGATCACGGCTGGATCGGATGATGACACAACGATCCGGCGGACGCCTAGCGAGGACTCCGGAATGCGATATCATTTGCGCCCATGTTCGATCGTCTGACATCCGGCCTCACGGCCGCCTTGAACGCGCTCTCCGGCCGCGGCTATTTGAGCGAGGACAACATTTCCGACACCGTTCGGGAAGTTCGGCTCGCATTGCTCGATGCAGACGTGGCGCTTCCGGTGGTGAAGAGCTTTACCGACGCCGTCAAAAGCCGCGCGGTCGGCATCGAGGTCACCAAAAGCCTGACCCCCGGCCAGGCGTTCATCAAGGTCGTGCACGAGGAATTGGTCCGCCTCATGGGGGAGCCGAGCGCCGGCCTCAATCTGCGTGCGCAGCGTCCCGTCGTGGTCATGCTCGCCGGCCTTCAGGGAGCCGGCAAGACCACCACGGCCGGCAAGCTCGCGCGCTGGCTGATCGAAAAGCAGAACAAAAAAGTGTTGTTGGTCAGCACGGACGTCTACCGGCCCGCGGCCATCGATCAGTTGAAAACCCTGAGCGACCAGGTGGGGGCCGGATTTGCAGCCGCGAGCGTCGACGAAGCGCCGGTGACGATCGCCAAGCGCGCCCTCATGGAGGCGACGCTGCAGGCGTACGACGTGCTGCTGATCGACACGGCAGGGCGGCTGCACGTCGACGCCGAAATGATGGACGAGGTAAAGAACCTCGAGGTTGCCATCCAGCCCCATGAGCGGCTGTTCGTCGTCGACAGCATGGCGGGCCAGGACGCCGTCAATGCCGCCAAGGCATTCAACGAGGCGTTGAGCCTGACCGGCGTCATTCTCACCAAGGCGGACGGCGACGCCCGAGGGGGCGCCGCGCTGTCGGTGCGGCAGGTCACCGGCAAGCCGATTCTGTTCGTGGGAACCGGCGAGAAATCCGAGGCGCTCGAGCTGTTCCAGCCCGAACGCATCGCCTCGCGCATTCTCGGCATGGGAGACGTGCTGTCGCTGGTCGAGCAGGTGCAGGGACAGGTCGACCAGGAAAAGGCCGAGAAACTGGCCAAGAAGATCAGCAAAGGGAAATCGTTCGATCTCATGGACTTGCGCGATCAGCTCAGCCAGTTGCAGAAAATGGGCGGTATGTCCGCCTTGTTGGACAAGCTGCCGGCGCAGCTGCAGGCGAACGCCGCCGCCGCCGCGGGACAGGTGAACCCCAAGGTATTGAAGCGCCAGATGGGGATCATCGATTCCATGACGCCGCGCGAGCGCCGGCGACCGGATATCATCGACGGCTCGCGCAAACGGCGCATTGCAGCAGGCGCGGGCGTGCAGCTGCCGGAGGTCAACCGGCTTCTGAAGCAGTTCGATCAGATGCAAAAGACCATGAAAAAGCTCGCCAAGGGCGGCATGCTGAAGAATCTGATGCGCGGAATGGCCGGGCGCATGCCGCCCGGGTTTGGTCCGTAACTTGCGGGTAGCGGTGCCCGCTCGAAGGGTTCCGGACGCCCCTGCGGGCGCCCCTTTCGGAGCCATTGCGCAAACCGTTCCGGCTTTTTGTTGCCGAGCCGCGGCTCTACCCAGTACAATTAGCGGCTTGGCATTGCAAGGTGAAGCATCATGGTGACGATCCGATTGACTCGACGCGGCGGCAAGAAGACGCCGTTCTACCACGTCGTGGTAACCGATAGCCGCAAGCGTCAGGGCGGTACCAGCCTTGAGAGCGTCGGACTCTTCAATCCCGTGGCACGGGGTGCGGAAATCAAGCTGCGCCTGGATGTCGCGCGCATCGAGCACTGGTTGAAGGAAGGTGCCCACATGTCCGATCGGGTCAAGCAATTGCTGACCGTGTATCGCAAACAGGCCGCCTGAGGAACCTCTAAACGACAACGCGGGCGGGTGCGATGAGCCCTGAATCTTCGGCGCTCATCGAATTGGGGACTGTGGGTGCACCCTTCGGTGTCCGGGGGTGGGTCAAATTGAGCTCCCATACGGATCCGCCCGAGCGATTACTGGATCATCGACGGTTTCAGCTCAAGCTCGGCGGCGCCTGGAGGACCTACGCGGTCGAGGCGCATGGCCGGAGCGGTGGTCAGCTGACGGTTAAATTGGTGGGCATCGAGGATCGAGATGCGGCTCAGACGCTTCGAGGCGCGCCGATCGGGGTCCCGCGGAACGAGCTGCCGCCGAGCGAAGACAGGGACTTTTATCGGGCCGATTTGATCGGCTGCGACGTGGTGAATCTGGCCGGCGTACGGCTCGGCACCGTGGCGCACTTCATCGAGATACCCGCGCATGCCTTGATGGTGGTGCACGGTGAAAGGGAATATTGGGTGCCGGCCGTTCCGCAGCATGTGCGGCGTGTGGATCTGAAATCGCGGCAGGTAGTGGTCGACTGGGATGACCCGGTCGACTGATCACGGGCGGAGATCGCATGCGTATCGCGGTCGTGACCTTGTTCCCGTCAATGCTTCGCGAGGCGTTGGCGCACGGTGTTCTGGGGCGCGCACTCGAGCGGGGCGTGGTCGAGGTCGAGTATTTCGACCCGCGCGACCACACTCGGGATGTGCATCGCACGGTGGACGATCGCCCGTATGGTGGCGGCCCGGGTATGGTGCTGAAGGTCGAGCCGCTGCGCGATGCCTTGCGCGCCGCGCGCGCCGCGAGCCCCGCGGGGTCGCGGGCGGTGTACCTGGGAGCGGACGGAGCGCGGTTTGAACAGAGTCGGGCCCGTGAGGCGCGCGACTGGCCAGGGTTGATCCTGGTCGCGGGACGGTACGAGGGTGTCGACGAGCGTTTCGTCGAGTACGAGATCGACGAGCAGTGGTCGATCGGCGATTATGTGTTGTCGGGCGGTGAGCTGCCGGCGCTCGTGGTCATCGATGCAATCGCAAGGCTCCTTCCGGGGACGCTCGGAAGCGCGGAGTCCGCGATGCAGGAGTCGTTCACCGACGGGCTGCTCGATTGGCCGCATTACACCCGGCCGGCGGGCGTGGAGGGCCACGAGGTGCCCGCGGTGCTGTCGTCCGGCGACCATGCAGCAATCGGCCGCTGGCGTCTGCAGCAGTCGTTGGGCCGAACGTGGCTGCGCCGGCCGGACCTTTTGGAGCGGCGCGGGATGAGCGGCGAGGAGCGGGTTCTCCTCGAGGAATTCAAGCGCGCGGCGGCCGCGCGGCGCACGGAAGACAGACGAGTCATTGACGCAAGTTATGGTGAGGGTGAGAGCAATGAACAAGATCATTCAACAACTGAACGATGAGCGCGCGACGCGCAAGATGCCGGACTTCAACCCGGGCGACACCGTGGTCGTGCAGGTCAAGGTGGTCGAGGGTGACCGCGAGCGCGTTCAGGCCTACGAGGGCGTGGTGATCGCCAAGAAAAATCGCGGGCTCAACTCCTCGTTCACGGTGCGCAAGATCTCGCACGGCGAGGGCGTCGAGCGCGTCTTCCAGACTTTCAGCCCATCGATCAGCGAGGTGAGCGTCAAGCGCCGCGGGTCGGTACGGCGCGCCAAGCTCTATTATCTGCGTGATCTGTCCGGCAAGGCGGCGCGCATCGACGAGAAGGTCTGACCCGCTAGTGCGCGAGCGCCGCGCGAGGCTCGTTGAACGCTACCCAAGTCGGCGCTGATGGGGTTTTTCTCGCTGGTTTGGCGGATGCTGGAGGGGGTCCGGAAGGTCCTCCACCTGATCTTGCTGCTGGTCATCTTCGGTTTCGTGCTCGCGGCGCTGCACACGAGCGTTCCCACGGTACCGAAGAGCGCCGCGTTGGTGATCGCTCCCGAGGGCGAGCTGGTCGAGCAACTCTCCAGCGATCCGTTGCGCCGTGCGTTCGGCCAAGCGTCCGGCGGTCCCGCGCCCGAGACGCTGCTGCGCGACGTGATCGATGCCATCGAAGCGGCCAAGAGCGACGAGCGCATCAAGCTCATCGTGCTCGATCTCTCCAATCTCGGCACGTCGGGCCTTTCGAAGCTGCAGGAGATCGGCGCGGCTCTGCGTGATTTTCGCGGCGCCGGCAAGCGCGTCGTGGTTGCTGCCGATTCGCTCGATCAGAGTCAATATTATCTCGCCGCCCAGGCGGGCGAGGTCTATCTCGATCCCCTCGGACTCGTGTACGTCGACGGCTTCAGCTACTACCGCATGTTCCTGAAGGACGCGATCGAGAAGCTCGGGGTCGACGTGAACGTGTTCCGCGCCGGCACCTTCAAGAGCTTCACCGACCAGTTCTCGCGCAGTGACATGGCGCCGAGCGAGCGGGAGGAGAGTTCCGTGTGGCTGCAGGCGCTCTGGAACTCATACAGCCAGGATGTGACCCGCGCGCGCGCGCTCGGACCCAATGCCCTCAACGAATACGTGGCGGATGCTCCGGCCGCACTGGCGGCGGTGAACGGCGATGCGGCGAAGCTCGCCATGCAGCGTGGGCTCGTCACCGCACTGAAGAGCCGCCGCGAGCTCGCCGACGATCTGAAGAGCATCGTGGGAGAGGATGCCGATACGCACTCGTTCACGTCGATCGGAATCAGCCAGTATCTTTTGGCGGTGCGGCCGAAGCTCGGCCTGAAATCGAAGAGCGATCCCAAAGTCGGGATCGTGGTCGCGGCCGGCGAGATCCTCGACGGCCATCAGCCGCCCGGCAAGATCGGTGGCGAGAGCACCGCCGACCTCTTGCGGCAGGCGCGCTACGACAAGGCGGTCAAGGCCGTGGTGCTGCGGGTCGACAGCCCCGGCGGCAGCATGTTCGCCTCGGAACTCATCCTGCGGGAAGTCCAGGCGCTGCGCAAAGCGGGTAAACCCGTGGTGGTCTCCATGAGCACCTACGCGGCGTCGGGCGGCTACTACATCTCCGCGGCTGCGAATCAGATTTTCGCGAGCCCGACCACGCTGACCGGTTCGATCGGCGTGTTCTCGGTGGTGCCGACGTTCCAGCGCACGCTCGAAAAGATCGGCGTCAAGGTGGACGGTCTCGGTACCACGCCGCTCGCGGGGTCGTTGCGTGTCGATCGGCCGCTCGATGAAGCGGCCCGGCGCATTCTGCAAACTTCAGTCGACCATGCGTACGATGAGTTCCTGCACCGGGTCGGTGAGGGGCGCAAGAAGAGCATGGAGGATGTCGACAAGATCGCGCAGGGCAGGGTGTGGGCGGGGGTCGACGCGCAGCGCATCGGCCTCGTGGATCATCTGGGCGGGCTCAAGGATGCGACCGACGCCGCGGCGAAGCTTGCCGAACTCGGCTCGAACTACAATGTGGATTACATCGAATCCGAACTCTCGCTGCGCGAAGAGCTGCTGATGCAGCTGCGCTCCGAGATTGGGCAAAGTCTTGGGAGCCTGGCGGATTTGTTCGCACCGCAGAGCGGCGTCGAGCGGGCGCTCGACCCTCTCGTCGAGCGGGCGCGCAAGATCGCCGAGCTCAACGATCCGCGCGGGCTGTACGCCTATTGCTGGTGCGAGCAACCGGCCGGCCCGGAAAGAGTGCTCGCGGTCCGATAAGCGGTCGCCGCCATGATCAAAGCCAACCTGGCGGACTGCAGCGCGATCGAGCTCAAGGAGCTCTATCGCACCCGGCGAGCCTCGCCGCTCGAGGCCACGCGCGCCGCGCTCGAGCGCATCGAGCGATTGAACCCGGTGCTGCTTGCGTTCAGTCATGTCGCCGCGGAGGCCGCGCTCGAAAGCGCGCGCGCCAGCGAGAGGCGCTGGGCGCGGGGTGAGCCCTGCGGCGCGCTCGACGGCGTACCGGCCTCGATCAAGGATCTCATTCTCACGCGCGGCATGCCGACCTTGCGGGGTAGCCGCACCGTCGATCCGGCCCAACGCTGGGATGTGGACGCACCGGCCGCGGCGCGGCTTCGCGAGGCGGGGGCGGTGATCCTCGGTAAAACCACCACCCCGGAGTTCGGCTGCAAGGGCGAGACCAATTCACCGCTCACCGGCCTATCGCGAAATCCCTGGAATCACCAGAAGACACCGGGAGGCTCCTCGGGAGGCACGGCGGCCGCGGTGGCGGCGGGCATGGGTCCGATCTCGGTGGGCACGGATGGGGCGGGCAGCATCCGCATTCCGGCGGCCTTCTGCGGCAACGTCGGCTTCAAGCCGAGCTTCGGCCGGGTGCCGGCCTATCCACTCTCTTATTTCGGCACGGTCTCCCATCTCGGGCCGCACACCATGAGCGTGCGCGATTCGGCGCTGATGATGAACGTCTTGAGCCAGCCGGATGCGCGGGACTGGACGTCACTCCCGCCGGATGGGCGCGATTACCTCGTGGGCCTCGAGGAGGGAATCCGCGACCTGCGCATTGCCTGGTCGCCGACGCTCGGCTACGCCCGCAATGTCGACCCGGAAATTGCGGTTGCCTGCGAGCGAGCGGTTGGTGCGCTGGCGGACTTGGGTGCCATCGTCGAGGCGGTTGACCCGGGCATCGAGGATCCGCTGGAGATCACCTGCGGACTCTGGTTCGTGGGCGCATGGACTTTGTGGAATACGTTGACCCCCGCCCAGCAGGTCCTGACCGATCCGGATTTCGCGGCCGAGGCGCGCTTGGGCTCGTCACTCAGCGTGCTCGAGGTGCAGCAGCTGCAGTTGCGCCGAGGTGCGCTCGGTGCGCATCTGCGCCAGTTCATGCAGCGCTTCGATCTGATCGTGACGCCGGCCGTGGCCGTTCCGGCGTTCGACGCCCGGCCGACCGGGATGAAGGACATGACGCCTGCGGCCCTGCTCGGCTGGACGCCGTTCAGCTACCCCTTCAATCTCACCCAGCAGCCGGCCTGTACGGTGCCTTGCGGCCTCACGGCATCGGGCCTGCCCATTGGGCTGCAATTCGTGGGCCCGATGTTCGCCGATGCACTGGTTCTGCGCGCGGCGCGCGGGTACGAGACGGTGCGACCGGTGCCGAGACCTCCCCTGGCGTGATGCGGCGCTACCTCGTCGCGTTGGACTAAAACGACACTTATTGTCCATGCATCGCCACCCGGGTTCGGGAGTGATATGATTTCGGCGCTTAAAGAGGACTTGAGCCTCTAGAAATCATCTCGCACGGCGTCGTGCATGGTTGTAGCATTACTGCAACCGCGACGTTGTGGCCAAGCGGACAAGGGAGCAAGTATGAGGGGACAATCGTCAATCCGAGCAATCGGGTTTATTTCTGCGTCGTTGGTGGGACTGGCCTTTGCCTCCACCGGTTTTGCACAGCAGGCGGCCACCGAGGCGTCCGGCAAGGGTGACCAGCTGGAGGAAATCACCGTCACCGCGCAGAAGCGCGAGTCGACCGTCGAGACGACGCCCATCAGCATCACGGCGATTAGCGGTCAGGATCTGGCGGATCGCGGCATCACGGACCTCGAGTCAGTGGTACAAACGGTGCCAGGAGTGTCCATGAGGACCAGCGGCGGCGGGCAAACCGAACTCGAGATGCGAGGCATGACCTCGTCCGGCGGGAACTCCTCCACCGTCGGCTTCTACCTCGACGATACGCCGCTCACGGCTCCATCGTCGGCGCAGAACGGCAAGGTCGTCATCGATCCGAATCTCTATGACCTGAACCGCATCGAGGTGCTGCGCGGGCCGCAGGGAACTCTCTACGGCTCCGGATCGATGGGAGGTACCATCAAGCTGGTGCCGAACGCGCCCGATCCGAAGGCGGTCGACGCGTCAGGCGAGTTGATATTCGGCGGCACGGATGGCGGCAACAGCCTGAATCACACCGAGAACGCCATGGTGAACCTGCCGTTGGGCGACACCGCCGCGCTGCGCATCGTGGGCTCGCTCGAGCATCTGTCAGGCTGGATCGACCGAATCGTGATCGCGCCGGGCGACTTCCCGGCGCCGACCGTCCTCAATCCCGCGACCGCCGCGGGAATCCGCGGCAACGTACAGGCCGCGCCGGTCGCGGCCGATTTCCACGACGTGAACAGCGAGAATCTGCGCAGCGTGCGCGCTGCGCTCTTGTGGAATGCTTCGGATCGCCTCTCGATCGAGCCCTCGCTCATGTACCAGGAGCTCACACAAGGCGGCCTCAGCCTCATCGACAGCAATCCCGGGACCCGCACCAATTATCAGCCGTTCGATCTCGCCGAGCCGTTCGAGGACCGGATCGGCATAGGCAACCTCAAGGTCAATTATCACTTCGATTTCGCGGATCTCACCTCGGCGTCCTCGTACTGGAGCCGCGACGAGAATCTGCGCCAGGATGGATCTGAAGAGATCGGGGAACTCCTGCAGCTGAACGGCGATTTCCCCTTTTTCCCGCTGTACACCAACACCGGTCCCACGTCGCCGACGCCCGTCGAAGACGATCGGACGAGTCAATGGAGCGAGGAGCTCCGCCTGGCCTCGGCCGGCGACACCGACTTCAAGTGGTTGGTAGGCTACTTCTACCAGGATTTCGAGTCTCAATGGAACCTGTTCGTCCCGACACCGGACGCGGCGCCGACCTTTGGCACGGGGAACGGCTTCACGCAGTTTCAGCCGCAAACGATCCTGCAGAACTCGTTCTTCGGCGAGCTCTCCTATCGCTTTTTCAATCAGCTGACGGCGACGGTGGGCGCGCGCCGCTACTATTATCACAACACGGTGAATACGGCGGTGTCGGGTTGGCTCAGTTCCTCGGGCAACAATAGCTTCGACTACTTTCACACCGAGGAGAAGGACACGGGCGTCACGCCCAAGGCCAATCTGGCCTATCAGCTCAACTCCGAGCTCATGCTCTACACCACCGCCTCCCAGGGCTTCCGTCCGGGCGGCGGCAACCAGCCGATTCCGACCGCGGGCTCGCTCGGCACCCAGTGCCTGACGGAGCTGCAGCAGCTCGGTCTCAACGGCGCGCCGCTCGGTTACAAGGCCGACAAGGTGTGGAGCTACGAGCTCGGCGAGAAATATCGCGACAGCACGGGCCGATTCACGATTAATTCAGCCGGCTACTTCGAAAATTGGCAACACATCCAGCAGAACATTCCGCTCGGATGCGGCTTCCCCTTCACGAGCAATGCGGGCGATGCCCATATCTATGGCACGGAGCTCGAGATGAGCGCCATCGTCGTGACGGGACTCGTGGCGTCGGCGAGCGCGAGCTGGCTGCATTCCGAGTACATCGCGAACGCGGTGCCGGCGACGACCATCGACGATCGTGTGCAGAACGTGCCTGAGATCACCCTGTCGGGCTCGCTCGCGTATCGCCATCCGTTGAACGATTACGTTGCCTTGGTCACCCGCGTCGACAACAACTACGTCGGCTCGCGCATCGACACGACGGCACAGGCCAACTATCTTCCGCCGTACGATCTGACGAACGTTCGGGCGGGTCTGGAGGGCAACCGCTGGTCGGCGAACCTGTTCGTCAACAACGTCACGAACCGCCTCGCGCTGCTCTCGAATGCTTCGGCGATCAATGTCAATGTCTCGACCTTCAACCGGACTGCGATGGAGCAACCGCTCACCTTCGGTCTCGACGTGAACTTCCGCTTTGGCGGCGGCTCGGCCCCGGCCGCGGCACCCCCGCCGCCACCCCCGCCCCCCCCACCGCCGCCGCCGCCTCCGGCAGCCGAACCTGCGCCGTTGCCGCCGCCTCCGCCACCCCCTCCGCCTCGCGAGCTGGTGCTCAAGGGCGTGAACTTCGAGACGAACTCGGCGAAGCTCCGGCCGGAGTCGACCTCGGTGCTCGACGGTGTCGCGTCCACCATTCAGCAGTGTGGCTGCTCGAAAGTGGACATCCGCGGGTACACGGATTCGGTCGGAAAGGCCGAATACAACCAGAAGCTCTCCGATCGGCGGGCGAACGCCGTGAAGGACTACCTCGAGTCGCATGGGGTGCGCCCGGGCATCCTGACGGCCGAGGGGTTCGGCGAGGAGAATCCGCTCGCCAGCAACAAGACCGCGGACGGACGTGCCGAAAATCGCCGTGTCACGGTGCAGTTCAGCGCACCCGCGGGTACCAACTGAGCGGGTACTTCGCCACGCATTGAGTCCGAGGCCGTGCGACGCATGCAACATGCGCTCGCACGGCCCTCGTTGGCCGGGCTGACTCCGTTTGCCCGTGCTGACAGCGGAGCCCAGATCGCCCTATGATGGGACGATGAGAATCTTCTACTCGCCGCTGTCGCCTTTCGTCCGCAAATGCCTGGTTTGTGCCCATGAGTTGGGCCTCTTCGAGCGGCTCGAGCTCATACCGGCAGCCGCGCATCCCGTGAACCGCGACCGCTCCGTGGTGGCGGTCAATCCGCTCGGCAAGGTCCCGACGCTGGTCACCGATGAGGGGACCGTGCTCTACGACAGCCGGGTCATTTGCGAATATCTCAATGCACTCGGCGACGGGCGGCTCCTGCCCGCGCAAGGCGCGCCGCGCTGGAAAGTGCTCGAGGAGCAATCATTGGCGGATGGAATCATGGACGCGGCCATACTGACGCGCTACGAGACCGCCGTACGTCCCGAACATCTCCAATGGAAGGAGTGGGTGAGCGGTCAACTCGACAAGGTGACCTGTGGTCTCGCCGCGCTCGAGCCGCGGGCGCGCAGCTTCAGCGAGCGCGTCGATCTGGGGACGATTGCGATCGGCTGCGCGCTCGGATACCTCGATTTCCGCTTTGGCTCGCTCGGCTGGCGGGAGAAGTACCCGGATACCTCGGTGTGGTTCGATCGGTTCGCGAAGCGCGACTCGATGATGTCGACGCGGCCGCCGGCCGGTTGAAGGCGGCCGCGTCGCAGACCGGTACTACTCACGCCATCGAGGTGACATGCTCCGGCTCGATCTTGTAGATGACCCGAACCTCGTTCGGCTGGCGGAACGGATATTTCTCCTGGCCCAAATACTTGAGTGCCATCGCGTCGATGTGCGCATCCGCGCCGCTCACGCTGCGCTCGGCGACGCGCCCTCGAACCTCCAGATAGCGATACGGGTTGTCGGGATCCAAGATCGACAGCGCAACTCGCGTGTCCTTCTGCAAGTTCTTATCCTTCTGGCGGCCCTGCGCGGTGTTGATGAGCACGTGTTGTCCATCGTAATCGACCCACACTGGCGTGACTTGAGGCTGACCTCCGGGCATCAACGTGGCCAGATGAGCAAACGCCTTTTTCTTGAACAGGTCTGCGTGTGAACTGGGAATGACGGATGCGGCCATGGGCGAACTCCTGACTGGACGAGCTTGGGGTATGGGAGTCTATCCAAAACGGGGTTCTATTCTAAGTGCCCCTGCGTTCAACGGGCGTCACCGATTGTCGAGCGCCGGCGTCGGCACGGTCGATCCCACCGATCCGGGCGTGGCGCGGTTGCAGTCGCAGTGCCGTGAATCGCGCATGTCGAGCTCGCTCGCGGTGTGCCGCACGACATCGTCCGGGAGCTTGAGGTAGCTCGTCACGTCCACCGCCGCGCCGCCGGCTTTCGGCTTGCGGTGCCGATCGAGCTCGATGCCGGTGTTTTCGTCGAAGACGCCGGCCCTGAAGTTCTTTGCGCAGTCGCGGTAGGTCGTATCGTCGCGGCAGAGCACGCGCTCGAGCCAGGTGAGGCCGTCGTAGTCTTGCCGCGCCACGACCAGGTCGCCCGTGGTTCCAAACATGAACGACCCGGCTGCCGAGGCAAACCGGGTATCGCTGGCGGCACTTGCCGGTACCAACACTCGCGAACGCCAGGACATGACGCCTGGAACCCCGGACGTTTCGATCGACGCCCAGCCCGCCAGCCTGTCTTGAAACGCGGCGGCGTCGAGTCGGGGCGGTTCCCCGGGATGCCATTTCGCGGCGAAGGCAACATAGGAGCGATAAAACTCCACGCGCTCCTTGTCGCTGACGGGCCGGAACGGTCCGGTGGTGCCGATGATCAAGATGCCGGGCACGGCGGTGTCGGTCGGCGCCGCGGCGGCTTCGTTGCGCTGCAATTGCTCGCGCGTCTGAGCGATCTGGTTCGAGCTCGGCGCGCGTTGAGCGAATCCGATGCCGTCCTTGGATACCGCGCACCCCGACGCGATGGAAACCACAGCCGCCAATGCAAGGATCCGCCTCATGGTCGCGTGCGCGCCTACAACGCCGTCCAGTCCAAAATTACCTTGCCGGACTTCCCGGAATTCATGATGTCGAATCCTTCGCGGTAGTCGTTGATCCCGAGCCGATGCGTGATGACCGGTCTGACGTTGAGCCCGCTTTGCAGCATGCTCGCCATCTTGTACCAGGTCTCGAACATCTCGCGTCCATAGATGCCCTTGATCACCAAGCCCTTGAAGATCACCTGGTTCCAGTCGATCGCGGTCTCGCCGGGCGGGATGCCGAGCATGGAGATGTTGCCGCCGTGATGCATGGTGCGGAGCATCTCGCGAAGCGCGGCAGCGTTGCCGGACATCTCGAAGCCCACGTCGAAACCCTCCTCCATGCCGAGCTCGCGCATCGCATCGTCGAGCGACTCACGCGACACGTTGATGGCTTTGGAGGCCCCCATCTTGGCGGCCAGATCCAGCCTGTACTGATTCACGTCGGTGATGACGATGTGCCGCGCCCCACAGTGCCGCGCGATCGAGACGGCCATGATGCCGATCGGACCCGCGCCGGTGATCAGCACGTCCTCGCCGACGAGATTGAAGGCGAGGGCGGTATGGGTGGCGTTGCCGAACGGATCGAGAATGGAGGCGATCTCATCGTCGATGGCGGAGGAAAGCTTGAACACGTTGGACGCTGGGAGCGTCAGATATTGCGCGAACGCCCCGGGACGATTCACGCCCACGCCCAGCGTATTGCGGCACAGATGACGGCGTCCGGCACGGCAGTTGCGGCAATGTCCGCAGGTGATGTGTCCTTCGCCGGACACCCGGTCTCCCGTCTTGACGCCGCGCACCTCGCTGCCCACCTCGACGATCTCGCCGGAATATTCGTGACCCACCGCCATCGGCACCGGGATCGTCTTCTGCGCCCAGGCATCCCAGTTGAAGATATGCATGTCGGTTCCGCAGATGGCCGAGCGATGGATCTTGATGAGAACGTCGTTGTGACCGACCGCGGGTTCCGGCACGTCCTGCATCCAGATTCCAGGTTCCGCCCGAGCTTTGACCAGTGCTTTCATGACCCTGCCTTCAGTGGATGATGCCGAGCGTACGCCCGGCGCCGGCGAATGCGGAGACCACCTGGTCGAGCTGCGAAGTCGAATGCGCTGCGCTCATCTGCGTGCGGATCCGCGCCTTGCCGTGCGGCACGACCGGAAACGCGAATGCGACCACGTACACGTCCTCGTCCTGCATGCGTTCGGCGAGTTGCACGGCGAGCGGTGCCTCGCCGAGCATGACGGGAATGATGGGGTGCTCGCCCGGCAGCAGATCGAAACCGAGACGCTGCATCCGCTCCCGGAAATAACGGGCATTCGAATGGACGCGATCACGCAGGTCCTGCGAGCGCTCGAGAAGATCCAGGACCTTCAGCGTCGCCGCCGCGACCGGCGGTGCGATGCTGTTGGAAAAGAGGTAGGGTCGCGAGCGCTGGCGCAACCAGCCGACGATCTCCTTGCGGGCCGCGACATAGCCGCCGCTCGCTCCGCCGAGTGCCTTGCCGAACGTGCCGGTCAGGATGTCGACCCGGTCCATCACGCCTCGGAGCTCGTGTGTGCCGCGGCCGCGGGCGCCGATGAACCCTGTGGCATGCGAGTCGTCCACCATCACCAGGGCATCGTGGCGGCCGGCCAGCTCGCAAATCTCTCCGAGCCGCGCAATCGAGCCGTCCATGGAGAACACCCCGTCCGTCGCGATCAGGCGCACGCGCGACGCGGCGGAGTCCTCGAGCGCCCGCTCGAGCTCGTTCATGTCATTGTTGGCGTAGCGCAGACGCCGCGCCTTGCAGAGGCGGATGCCGTCGATGATGCTGGCATGATTGAGTGCATCGCTGATCACGGCGTCCTCTTCCCCGAGCAGCGTCTCGAACAGGCCGCCGTTGGCATCGAAGCAGGAGGAATAGAGGATCGCGTCTTCCATGCCGAGATACGCTGCGAGACGCTCTTCCAGCTCGCGATGCACGCTCTGCGTGCCGCAGATGAACCGCACCGATGCGACGCCGTAGCCGTAGCGATCCAGCGCCTCGTGTGCCGCCTGAAGCACCGCGGGATGATTGGCGAGCCCCAGATAGTTGTTGGCGCAGAGATTGATCATCTCCCGGCCGTCGGCGAGCCTCACCACCGCGCCCTGAGGGGAGCCGATGATGCGTTCGCGCTTGAGCAGCCCGGCCTCGTCCAGTGCCCGAGTGTCGCGCTCGAGCCGTTCGCGGAAATCCTTGAGCACCGTGTCCTTTGGAAATTGGGTGGACTTAATGGCTTATTATACCGCCAGACCGCGGAGGGGAAATGCGATGGTGTACGCGTGAGGCCGGACGAGGATTCGGAAAACCACCGTCTGGACAAATGGCTGTGGTACGCGCGATTTTACAAAACCCGCTCCCTGGCCACCGCCGCCATCAACGGAGGCAAGGTGCACCTGAACGCCGAGCGGGTAAAGCCCGCTCATCGCGTCCGGATCGGCGATCGCCTCAGCCTGTCGCTGCAGGGCATCGTTGCCGAATTCGAGGTGTTGGGACTGCCGCACCGCCGCGGCCCCGCCGCCGAGGCGCAGTCCCATTATCTCGAGACGGCGCAAAGTGCCTCGCGCCGCGCGAATCTGAAAGAACAGCAACAATTGGCGCAGTTGTCACGGCCCCGGTCCGAAGGCCGGCCCGACAAGCGCGATCGGCGGCGCTTGATGCGCCTCAACCGCGATCAAGGCTGAGACCGCTCACAGATCGAAGCTGCTTTCCGGATCTTCGATCTCGCAGGTGGCCGCCATTTCGGGCTGCAGGGTGTCCCATTCTCCGTGCAGCCAGACCGCGGTGGCGAGACCCGCGGTGGGCAGCTCGCGACGGTCCGGAATCGGGCCCAGGCGGCTCGCGAGCTGGCTCAAGCCCGGATTGTGCCCGCATATCAGTATGTGACGAAGCGACGAATCGCGCCGGGTAAGCAGTTTCCAGGTCGTCTCCGGAGTCGCGAGGTAGAGCTCGCGGGCGCACTGAAGCTGCTTCGCATCGAGCTCGCACGCGGAGGCGACGATTTCGGCCGTGCTCCAGGCCCGTTCGGCCGGACTCACCAGGATGAGATCGGGGATGAGGTTGCTCCGCAGGATCCGCTCGCCGATCGCCCGCGCCTCGTTCGCGCCGTGACGGGTCAGTGCACGCTCGAAATCCTCCGGACAGCTATCGGGAGCCTGGGCCTCGCCGTGACGCAGAAGAGTCAGTCTGCGCGCACCCACCGTCGTCACATCATTCCCGTCTGCAGACGAGCCTCCTCGGACATCATGCCGTGATGCCAGGGCGGATCGAACACGAGCTCGACGTTGGCCCGCGCCACCGTGGGAACGATCTGCACCTTCTCGCGCACATCCTGGACCAGGATCTCCCCCATGCCGCAGCCGGGAGCGGTGAGCGTCATCTTGATGTCGACCGTGCGGGTGTCATCCACGTTCTTCGTGACATCGCACTCGTATATCAATCCAAGATCGACGATGTTCACCGGAATCTCGGGGTCGTAGCAGGTTCTGAGCTGTTTCCACACCACGTTCTTGATGTCCTCTTCCGAGGCGCCCGGCGGCACCTCAGGCGCCTTGGCCGCAGTCTTGCCGATCGCGTCCGCGTCCCCGCCCGCGATGCGGAACAGGTTGCCCTCGATGTAGACGGTGAAGCTCCCTCCCAAGGCCTGGGTGATGTAGCCCACCGATCCGAGTTTGAGATTCACCTCGGCGCCGGCCGGTATCGCAACGGCCTTTACTTCGCGCTGCACGACGATGGGCTCGTTTTCGTAGGAAGACATCAATCAACCCCTTACTCGGTCGACACGGCCGGAGCGGCGCTCGAAGGCGCAGCCTCGAGCGCGGAGGCGAGGGTATGCCAGCAAAGGCTCGCGCACTTCACGCGGGCGGGGTATTCACGGACTCCGGACAGCGCGGCAAGCTTGCCGAGATTTTCCGCCCCGGCCTCGTCGTCCGTGAGGAGCTTGTGAACACGCTCGAACAGCGCAAGCGCCTCGCCGCGGGTCTTGCCTTTCACAGCCTCGGTCATCAACGACGCCGACGCGGTGGAGATTGCGCAGCCCTGGCCTTCGAAGCGGATGTCGCGGATCGTGTCGTCCGCAAGACTGAGCCGCAGCGTCAGCCGGTCGCCGCACAGCGGATTGAAACCTTCCGCGCTCGCATCGGCGGGCTCGAGCGGCCCGAAATTCCGCGGCTTGCGGTTGTGGTCCAGGATCACGTCGCGGTAGAGGTCGTTGAGTTCCATAAGCTCAGGTGGGTCGTTAGACGAACATGGCACGCGCGCGCGGAAGGGCCGCGGCGAGCCGGTCGATTTCCTCGAACGTATTGTAAAGGGCGAAACTCGCACGCGCGGTCGCGGGCACCTGGAAGAATTCCATGACGGGCATGGCGCAATGATGTCCGGTCCTCACCGCAATGCCATCCTCGTCGAGAATGGTGCCGAGATCGTGAGGGTGCACGCCGGCCACGATGAAGGAGATCAGGCTTGCCTTCTCCGCGGCGGTACCGATGATGGTCAGGCCGTCGACTTGCTCGAGCTTTGATGTCGCATAATCGAGCAGCGCACGCTCGTGCGCATGAACCGCGTCGGAATCCAGGGATTGCAGGAAGTCCACCGCAGCCCCGAGGCCGATGGCCCCGGAAATGTTCGGCGTTCCGGCCTCGAATTTATAGGGCAGGGCATTGTAGGTGGTCTTGCCGAAGCTGACCGACAGGATCATGTCGCCGCCACCCTGCCACGGCGGCATGCGCTCGAGCAGCGCCTCGCGGCCATAGAGCACGCCGATGCCGGTGGGACCGAACAGCTTGTGTCCCGAGAATGCGTAGAAATCGCATCCCAGCGCCTGAACGTCCACGGCAAAGTGCGGAACGGCCTGGGCGCCGTCGATGAGCGTCACGATGCCGCGGGCCTTCGCCGCGGCGATCAGCCGCCGCACCGGCAAAATCGTGCCCAAGGCGTTGGAGACGTGGGCGAAGGCCAGGATGCGCGTGCGCTCCGTCATCAATGCCTCGACCGCTTCCGCATGCACTTCGCCGCGCGCGTCGATCGGGGCCACGACGAGCTTCGCGCCGGTCTGTTCGCACAACAGCTGCCAGGGCACGATGTTGGCGTGATGCTCGAGGTAGGTGATGAGGACCTCATCGCCCGCCTTCAGCGTCGGGCGGCCGTAGCTCTGGGCCACGAGATTGATGGCCTCGGTCGTGCCCCGCACGAACACGATCTCGTGGCGCGAGCGGGCATTGATGAACGTCATCAGCCGGTCTCGTGCCTGCTCGTAGAGCGCGGTGGCCTCCTGGCTCAGCGTATGCACCCCGCGGTGAATGTTCGCGTGGTGGTGACGCTCATAGTCGTCGACGGCCTCGATCACGGCGAGCGGGCGTTGCGCGGAGGCGCCGTTGTCGAAGTAGCACAAAGGCTTGCCGTGCACCATTCGGGCCAATATGGGGAACTGACGGCGCACGGCGTGCACGTCTAAGGCAGCGGCGTTCGTTGCGAGGGCGGCTCTGTTCATCGGAATTTCCGCAGCACCTGGGAGTCGGGAAGTTGTGGGATCAGCGCGTTCTCGATCGCGTTGCGCGCCGCGTGCACGCTCATCCCGGTGAGCACGTCGGCGAGGAACGCATAGATCAGCAGGCTCTGCGCGGTGTCGCGATCCAGGCCGCGCGACAGCATGTAAAACAGCATGTTCGGGTCGAGGCGGCCGGTGGTCGCGCCATGCGCGCACTTGACCTCGTCGGTGTGGATCTCGAGCTGCGGCCGGGAATCGATTTCCGCGGTCGGCGAGAGCAAGAGACCGCGCAGGGACTGCTGCGAATCGGCGTTCGACGCGCCGGCATCGACCACCACCTTGCTGTTGATGATCACGCGGCTGTTGCCGCTCGCGAGCGCCCGCACCGTCTGGCGGCTCGTGGTGTGCTTGGCGCCATGCCTCACCACGTTCACGCAATCGACGTGACGCTCCTCATGGCCGACCAGCAGCGAGTAACTATCGAGCTCTGCGCCGGGTTCCGTGAGCTCGGCCTCGAGCGAGCAACGCGTCAGACCGCCGCCGAGCGCAATGGTGAACTGCCGGCAGCGGCTGCCCTTGAGCTGGCGAACCTCGAGCGAATCAAGGTGCGTGGTTCGGTGATCGGTGGCGAAAACGCGGTAATGCTCGATCGCGGCATCGCGCTCGAGCTTGATCAGCGAGGCGGAGTTGCAAAGCGGCGTGTCCGTGCCCTGCTGCACGTGGTGCTCGATGATGGTCGCGCTCGATCCCGGCGAGGCGTCGATGATCACCCGGGGATACGCCGCCGTGCCGGGATGGTCGGCCGTGGCGACATGCAAAATCACCAGCGGAGTCTCCACCCGGGTGCTCACCTTGAGGTACAGCCCATCGAGGAACAAGGCGGTGTTGAGCAGCCGCCAGCGTGCGATGTCGTTCTCCGCCAGTGGCTCCAGCAGATGCCAGATCAGATTTCTATCTGCTCGAGCGATCTCTTTTAAACTATTGATTTCTATGCCGTTTATAGAAAGATCCATGCGCTGGGGCAGAACCGGGCTGCCGTTCACCATCAGCACCGTCGCGGCGCGCTCGTCCTCGCCCAGAAGGCATAGCTGCGCGGTCGGCTGCAAGGTGCCGGACGGCGCGCGCGGCGCATCGACATAGCTCTGCGCCGACAGCTTGCGCAGATTCGTATAGCGCCAGCTCTCGTCGTGCATCGAGGGCAGGCCGAGATGCAGGAATCGCTCCATCGCCCGCTCGCGCAGCGCCGACAGCGGATCGGCTCCGCGGGCGAACCACTGCGCCTCGAACGAGCGAAGGGCCGGCGAGCTCTTGGCCGCGGCGGAGACGGGTATCGGGGGACTCATGCCACGCGGCTCTCGTGCACCCAATCGTAACCGCGCCGCTCCAGCTCGAGCGCCAGCGAGCGGTCGCCCGACATCAGGATGCGGCCGCCCGACAGCACGTGCACCCGGTCCGGCACGATGTAGTCGAGCAGACGCTGATAATGGGTCACCAACACCACGGCGCGCTTTGGGTCGCGCAGACTGTTCACGCCCATGGAGACCACCTTGAGCGCGTCGATGTCCAGGCCGGAATCGGTTTCATCGAGGATCGCGAGCTTGGGCTCGAGCACGAGCATCTGCAGCACTTCGTTGCGCTTCTTCTCGCCGCCCGAGAAACCCTCGTTGACGCCGCGCGTGAGAAAGGTCTCGCTCATGTGCATGAGCTTCATCTTCTGCTTCACGAGCGCCAGGAACTCGTAGGCGTCGACCTCCGGCTCGCCGGCGGCCTTGCGCTTCGCATTGAGCGCCGCTTTCAGCAGATAGACGTTGTTCACGCCTGGAATCTCCACCGGATACTGGAATCCGAGGAACAGTCCCGCGCGCGCGCGTTCCTCCGCGGGCAGCGCCAACAGATCACGGCCCTCGAAGGACACCGAGCCGCCGGTGACTTCGTAGTCCTCGCGGCCAGCCAGAACCTGCGCGAGGGTGCTCTTGCCCGAGCCGTTCGGGCCCATGATGGCGTGAACCTCGCCCGCTGCGACCTCGAGGTTGATTCCCTTGAGGATGTCCTTGCCGGCCACGCGGGCGTTCAGATCAGAAATTTTAAGCATCGTGCTCATCGCCGGGGTCAACCGACCGCTCCTTCCAGACTCACGCTCAACAGATTTTGCGCCTCGACCGCGAACTCCATCGGCAGCTCCTTGAACACCACCTTGCAGAAGCCGCTGACGATCATGTTGACGGCATCCTCGGCCGAGATGCCGCGCTGCAGGCAGTAGAACAACTGATCCTCACCGATCTTGGAGGTGCTTGCCTCATGCTCCACCGTCGCTGTGGGATTCTTGATCTCCATGTACGGATAGGTGTGCGCGGCGCACTTCCCGCCCATCAACAGGGAATCGCACTGCGTGAAGTTGCGCGCGCCCGCCGCGCTCGGCAGGATTTTCACGAGCCCGCGATAGGTGTTCTGCGCGTGGCCCGCCGAAATGCCCTTCGAGACGATGGTGCTGCGCGAATTCCTGCCGATGTGAATCATCTTCGTGCCGGTGTCGGCCTGCTGATAGTTGTTCGCCACGGCGACCGAATAGAACTCACCGACCGAATTCTCGCCGCGCAGCACGCAGCTCGGATACTTCCAGGTGATTGCCGAGCCGGTCTCGACCTGTGTCCAGGAAATCTTCGAATTGCGCCCCCGGCATTCGCCGCGCTTGGTGACGAAATTATAGATGCCGCCGATCCCGTTCTCGTCGCCCGGGTACCAGTTCTGCACGGTTGAGTACTTGATCCGCGCATCGTCCAGGGCGACGAGCTCGACCACCGCGGCGTGAAGCTGGTTCTCGTCGCGCATCGGTGCCGTGCAGCCTTCCAGGTAGCTCACGGAGGCGCCTTCCGCTGCGATGATCAGCGTCCGCTCGAATTGACCGGTCTTGGCTGCATTGATCCGGAAATAGGTCGACAGCTCCATGGGGCAGCGCACACCCGCGGGTACGTAGACGAAGGATCCGTCCGAGAACACCGCGGAGTTCAGGGCCGCGAAGAAATTGTCGCCGGCCGGAACCACCGTGCCCAGGTAGCGCTCGATGAGATGCGGGTGATCGCGGACGGCATCCGAAAAGGAGCAAAAAATGACGCCGGCCTTGCCGAGCTTGTCCTTGAACGTGGTCGCGACCGACACCGAATCGAACACCGCATCCACCGCCACGCCCGCGAGTCGGGCCCGCTCATGCAGCGGTATGCCGAGCTTGGCATAGGTCGCGAGCAGTTTCGGATCCACTTCATCGATGCTCTTCGGCGCGTTGGCCGGCGCGCGCGGCGCCGAGTAGTACGAGATGTCCTGGTAATCGATCGGCTTGTAGTGCACCCGCGACCAGGTCGGCTCGCGCATCGTCTGCCAATGGCGGAACGCCTTCATCCGCCAGTCGAGCAGGAATTGCGGCTCTTTCTTCTTGAGCGAGATGGCACGCACGACGCCCTCGTCGAGTCCCGGAGGCAGGCTGTCGGATTCGATGTCCGTGACGAAGCCGTGCCGGTACTTCTGGCCCAGCAGTGCCTCGACGTCTTGTGATTTGCTTGACACGATGAACTTCCAGTTGCCCTTGTTCTTGCGGCTCGCGGCCGCGCATTTCAAATAGTGATTGCGGATTCCGCGCGATCTACAGGGTGGGGCGCCTCATCTCCAGGGCCAAAGTCGAGACCCGGAACGAAGACGAGTCGACTCCCGCCAACTGATCGAGCGTCACATCCTCGAGCGCGCGCCGGATCCCGGCGTTGATCCGCTGCCACGCGCCGCCGACACGGCAAAGCCGCTCGATGCCGCACTGACTCGAAGCGCCGCTGCACTCCGTGATCGCAATCGGACCTTCGAACACGTCGAGGATCTGCGCCGCGGTGATCTTCTCGGGCGAGCGCGCCAACCGGTAGCCGCCCTGTGCACCGCGGGAGGAGATCACCATGCCGGCGCGTTGCAAACCTTTCAATACCTTGCTGACGGTGGGGCGGCTGAGCCGCGTGCGCTCCGCCAGCTCCGTGGCGGCGCGATGCCGGGTTGGCTCTTGCGCTAAACTTGCGAGCACGACGGTTGCGTAGTCGGTCAACTTGCCCATTCGCAGCATGAATACAGCCTTCTATCGAAGATCACTCAAGTGGGACTAGTTTAGTCCTAATTGGTTCACAGCGCCAGTCGCGGGCGCGCAAGGCAACTGGTTTTGTTATCCTTGCGGACTGATTTCCGAAAAATCAACCAGTGACTGTGAGAGATGCCGGGTATGAATACAGCCGAATTAGCCGCCACCGCGCACGCCATGGTCTCGAAGAATCGAGGTCTGCTGGCTGCCGACGAGAGCACGAGCACCATCCTCAAGCGTTTCAACACCATCAAGCTCGAATCGACCGAGGAGTCCCGGCGCGCATACCGCGAAATGCTGTTCACGACTCCGGGAGCGAGCGAATACATCTCAGGCGTGATCCTCTATGACGAGACGATCCGCCAGAAAACCAAGGACGGCGTGCCGTTTCCGGCTTACCTGAGCGGGCACAACATGATCCCCGGCATCAAAGTCGACACCGGCGCGAAGCCTCTGGCGGGATTCGCGGGCGAGACTATCACCGAGGGTCTGGACGGTCTGCGCGAACGGCTGGCCGAGTACCACCAGCTTGGGGCGCGGTTCGCCAAATGGCGCGCGGTGATCGACATCGGCGCCGGCATTCCGACCGGCTATGCAATCGATGCCAATGCGGAGGGCTTGGCGCGCTATGCGGCGCTCTGCCAGGAAGCCGGCATCGTGCCCATCGTCGAGCCCGAGGTGCTGATGGATGGCGATCATCCGATCGAGCGCTGCGAGGAAGTCACGAACGCCGTGTTGCAGAGCGTGTTCGATCATCTGTTCGCCGCGCGCATCGTGCTCGAGGGAATGGTGCTCAAGCCGAACATGGTGATAGCCGGCAAGAAAAGCGCCAAAAAGTCCCCCCCCGGGCAAGTGGCGGAGGCGACGCTGCGCGCGCTGAGGCGCCACGTCCCCTCGGCCGTGCCGGGAATCGCGTTTCTGTCCGGCGGTCAAAGCCCGGCGGAGGCAACCCAGCACTTGAGCCTCATGAACGCGGCCGGAACGTTGCCGTGGGCGCTTACCTTCAGTTACGGCCGGGCGCTGCAGGACACCTCCTTGCGCGCCTGGGGCGGGACTGCCGCGGGCCTCCAGGGAGGTCAGCAACAGCTGCATCTTCGGGCGAAGTTGAATGGCCTCGCTGCTGCGGGTAGCTACCGGCCGGCGATGGAAACCTCCGCGGCGTAATTGGATCTCCCGGCTCAAGGTTCAGGTTCAAGGCTCAACAAGTAAACCGCGGCACGCGCACTTGAATTCCACCGCTGCCATTGTCGAGATCCGCGATCTGCACTATGCAATCAACGGCAGAGCCGTGTTCGACGGACTCGACGTGGATATCGCACCCGGACGAGTGACCGCGATCATGGGCCCGAGCGGGACGGGGAAAACGACGCTCCTGCGCCTGATCACCGGGCAGCTGCGGGAGTACACCGGCAAACTGATCGTCGCGGGACAGGACATGAGCGCGTTGCGCCGCGCCGGCTTGTATGCGCTGCGCCGGCGCATGGGCATGCTGTTTCAGAACGGCGCTCTGCTCACCGACTTGAACGTGTTCGAGAACGTCGCGTTCCCGCTGCGCGAGCATACGGATCTTCCGGAGCGTCTCATTCGCCAACTGGTGCTGACCAAGCTGCAAGCCGTCGGTCTGCGCGGCGCGGCGGAACTCATGCCTGCCGAACTCTCGGGCGGCATGGGACGGCGCGTCGCCCTGGCGCGCGCCATCGTCATGGATCCGGAGATCCTGATCTACGACGAGCCCTTCGTGGGATTGGATCCGATTTCGCTGGGCGTCATCCTGCGGCTGATCCGCCGCCTGAACGACGTTCTGGGGCTCACCAGCATCGTGGTATCGCACGATGTGCACGAGATTTCCTCGGTGGCGGACGCGGTATACCTGTTGTCGGGCGGCAAGGTGGCTGCGCGCGGCGCGCCGCGGGATCTGCAGGCGAGCTCTTCCGAGGTGGTGCGTCAGTTCATCGGCGGCCTGCCGGACGGGCCGGTGCCGTTCCATTTTCCGGCTCCCGATTATTTCGGCGAGCTGCTCGCCCGTGGTGAGGACCATTGAACCCGTTCAAGGAGCTTTGGCGGAGCCTGATCGAGGCGCTCGTGGCCCTCGGCGACGTGAGCCGTTTCCTGCTGCGTCTCATTCTTGCCACGCCGCGCGCGCTGCTGCGTTTCGAATCGATCGTGCGGCAGGTGTTCAACTCCGGTGCGCTCTCGCTGGTCATCATCATGCTGTCCGGACTTTTCGTCGGCATGGTGCTGGGTCTGCAGGGCTTTCAGCTCTTGCAGCGATTCGGATCGGAGGAAGCACTCGGAGTCGCCGCCGCCATCGGTCTGGTCAAGGAGCTGAGTCCGGTGATCACGGCGCTGCTGTTCGCCGGGCGCGCGGGAACGGCGCTCGCCTCGGAGATCGGCTTGATGCGCGCCACGGATCAGTTGTCGGCCATGGAGATGATGGCGGTGGATCCGATCGAGCGCGTGATCGTGCCGCGTTTTTTGGGCGGCGTCATCGCCATGCCGCTGTTGGCTGCGATCTTCAGCGTGATCGGCGTTTACGGCGCCCAGCTCGTCGGCGTGCAGGTCATGCACGTCGATGCCGGCAGCTTCTGGTCGCAGATGCGCGCGGGCGTCGATTTCAGGGATGTCACCGAAGGTCTGGTCAAGAGCGCCCTCTTCGGCGTGGCATGCAGTCTGATCGCCGTCTATCAAGGGTACTACGCGATTCCCACCGCAGAGGGCGTGGGCCGCGCGACGACGCGCACGGTGGTCTCCTCGGCAGTGATGGTGTTGTTCCTGGATTATCTGTTGACGTCGGCATTTTTGTAGGGGAATAGGGCAATGCGCAAGTCGAATACATTGAATTTGGGGACGGGCGCCTTCGTGCTCCTGGGCTTTGCGGCGCTGGCGTTCCTGACCACGCAGATCACCAGCCGCGGGCTGCACTTCGGCAGCGCTCCGCATTACGATGTCACCGCGAAGTTCGACAATATCGGCGACCTGAAGGTCGGTGCGCCGGTGTCGATGGCCGGGGTGGAAGTCGGGCGCGTGTCCCGCATCGACCTCGATCTGAAGGAATACAAGGCGGTCGTGCTCCTGCGCATCAATTCGCACTACAACCAGATCCCCACGGACAGCGACGCGAGCATCTATACTCAGGGCTTGCTTGGCGGCAAGTTCATCGGCTTGACCGCGGGCGGCGCCGATACGTATCTCAAGGACAAGAGCGAGATCGATTTCACCCAGTCCGCGTTCGTCCTCGAAAACCTGATCGGTCAATTGCTGGCAAATTTTGCCAAGGGCTCGAATTCATCGGGCTCCTCGGGTTCGTCGGCAACCGACGCGCCTGCGACCCCGGAGAAACATAAATGAACTCAATGCGATTCCTGCGACAAGAGGCGGTCGGCGCGCTCGGTCTCTCCCTCATCCTCGGTACCGCCGGGTTGGCCGGTCGGCAAGCGCTGGCGGAGCCGCAAGCCCAGCCGGCCGCTGCATCTGCGGTTACGCCGGCCGCCGCGGCGAGCACACTCGGCCCGGAACAGCTCGTGGAGGACTCCGCCAAGCGCATGCTCACGGAACTCGATGCGAACCGTGCCATGTACACCAAGGATCCCAACAAGCTCGATGCTCTGGTGGCCAACGTGCTGCTGCCCAACTTCGACAGCGAGTACGCGGCGAGGCTGGTGCTCGGGCAGACTTGGCGTACGGCGACTGCTGACCAGCGCAAGCGCTTCGTCGATGCGTTCTACCACTCCCTGCTGCGGAACTACGGCAACGCACTGCTCAACTTCACCGCCGACCGCTTCGTGATTCTGCCGTACAAGGGCGATCCGGCGGACGCGCAGGCGACCGTGCGCACCGAGGTGAAGAAATCGACCGGCGAGAAGGTGCCCGTGAATTTCACGCTGCACAAGACCGACTCGGGGTGGAAGGCATGGGATGTCGTGATCGAGGGCATTTCCTACGTCAAGAGCTTCCGCACCGACTTCGCCTCGGAGATCCAGCAGAAGGGGCTGGACGAAGTGATCTCTCGGTTGGAGAAGGAAGGTACCGTCCGGGCGAACGGCGTCGCCCCCGGCGGTTGAGGGTCGGGCGCTGAATAATCCAACGCACGAAACGGCCTCTTTCGAGATCCTCTCGGAGGGCCGCGCGCGCGTGGCAGGCGCGCTCGAGTTCGGCACCGTGACGGCGCTGCTGCGGTCCGGATCCGACGCGATCGAGCAGGGCCGGGCGCTGACGATCGATCTGGCCGGCGTCACGGCGAGCGATAGCGCAGGACTTGCGCTGCTGATCGAATGGCTGAGCGTCGCGCAGGCCGCGGGCCGGACCCTGCGCTTTGAAAATATCCCCTTGCAGCTCCATCAACTCGGCGCGCTGAGCGACGTGGACGAACTCATCGGCGCTCTCTGAGCGCGAAACCTCGCCGCGGCCCGCCCAAGTCAACGCGCTGCCAGGCGCTGCGTTGATCTGCTGGTGTCACCGAGGAGTTCCCTATGCGTAAATTAGCTTCCTTCGCCTTGATCGCCGCCTTGGGTGTGTCCACGGTGGCGCTGTCGGTCCCGGCCGAGGCCGGCGTGGTGGTGGGCGTCGGCCTGCCCGGCGTGGTGGTGGCGCCCGGGGTGGCACCCGGCGTGGGCTATCCCGCCGTCGGCGTTTACACGGCCTACTATGGCCGCTACTACCCGCATCGCTTCTGGTACCCGGGTGTGCGCTACGGTTATGGGTACTACCACCATGGGGGGTACCGCGGCCGCTATTGGCGCTAGCGGGCCCGGGCGGGTGGGGCACCGGCCGCCAACGGCCGGTGCCCTTTTAGTCCTTCGGCGCAGGCTGCTGCGGTGCGGTCGGCGGCTCGTCAGCGAGCGGGTCGTCGTGAAGCGGCTCGGCGGCAGGCGGCGGAGCCGCGGCAGGCGGGGCAGCGGTGGTAGGCGGCGGCGCAGCGCCAGGCGGCGGTACGGGTTGCCTGTCGGGGGGCGGCGTGATCGAAGAGCCGCCCGGCGCCGGGCTATCGTCGGCGCCCGGATCGACCAGTTGCTCGTCCAAGACTTTCCCATCCGAGACCAGATACGCCCGCCGCGCCAAATACGCATCGCGCACGAAGGCGTATGGGTCGTAGGTATTTTTGAGCGTGTCGTCGAGCGGCAGAAGCGCAGCCCGCAAGTCGACCAGATACGGCAGGTATAGGCCGTATTTGATGTAGATGTTATGAATGTACTGCGTCGGCTTGGTGTAGGCGTCGACCACCTTGGCCGGCCCGTCCCGCAGATCCGATGGGCCGAGGATCGGTAACTCGAGGAACGGGCCGGGGTGAACGCCCCAATGCCCGAGGGTGAGACCGAAATCCTCTTCGTTGTGATCCAATCCTGCCGAGGTGGCCGGATCGAGCACACCGCCAATGCCCACCGTGGTGTTGAGCACAAAGCGCCCCAGGTCGTTGGCGGCGGCCAGGAACTTGCCCTGCAGCGCGTCGTTGATCATCACCGTGGGGGTGCTGACGTTCGCGAAGAAGTTGCCGACGCCCGTGCGGATCGGCTGCGGCACGATTTTCACGTAGGTCTTGGCGACCGGCCGGGCGATCGCGTTGTCCATGACCGTGTTGAACTTGTAGACGCCCCGATTCCAGGATTCCCACGGATCCTGCGGGGAGCGGGACCTCCCCGGCGGCAGTGTCACGCAGGCGCTCGAGGCGCAGGCGACGGCGAGCAGGAGCGCCGCGCGCATGGATCGTACTTTCGTCATATGCCTTGTAATATTCCCCAACGGTGTCCCCAACGCGCTGTACGACCACGGGCTCGGCGGTTAGTGGCGACCGTTGCCGGAGCCGTTGTCGTCGGCGACCGTATTCTTACGGTTTTTTGGCAATGCCGCACGCACTTCCTCGAGTAACGCGCTGATACGGGCCCGCTGGATCGGATTCAGATCCGGGAGGCTGAGCGCCAGCGCCAGCTGATTCGAAGCCGTGGGGAGGTCGCCGTTCATCAAGTAATAATCCGCCATGTAGTAGTAGGAGTCCGCCACATTGCCTGCCGCGCTCGCGGCCTTGGCGATCAGACGCGCCTGATTGGGCGTGGGCTCCACCTGGTTGAACAAGTCATCGAGAATCAGCTGGGCGCGCTGATTGTCGCCCGTGTGCATCAATGTTTCCGCAAGCCGAATCGTGACCGGCACGTTGCGCGGAAAAAGCCCCAAGCCCTTTTCGAGGATGGCCTGCGATTCGCGGGTCTGGCCGTTCGCCAGATACGCCTGGCCGAGCGCGCCGTAGAACTGCGTGACCAGCGGGTATTCAATGATCAAGGCCTTCAAGTCCGGTATCGCGGCCGCCGGCGACTTGGCATTGATGTCGGCGACGGCCCTGCCGTAGCGCTGCTCCACCGAAAGTCCCGCGCCGTTCTTGACCAGATTCGAGTAATACTCGCGCGCGGCTTGCGCGTTACCGACGAGCGAGCGCAGCCGCTCGCGCATCAGGAGATAGCCGAGCGAGTCCTCGTGACGAACGCGCCCGATCTGCTCCGCGCGGTTGCGCGCCTCTGCGACGCGCTCGGCCGACAGCGGGTGATCGATCAAAAACTCGATCGCCTTGACGCGGTCCGGACTCGGCGAGTTGCGGTTCAATTCCTCGAACATGGTCGCCATGCCGAGAGGATCGTAACCGGCCGATGCCATGGTGCCGATGCCGATCCGGTCAGCCTCGAATTCCTGCGTGCGGGTGTAGTTGATCTGGTGCTGAATGGCGGCGCTCTGCGCCCCGAGAATGGCTCCTTCCATGACGGACGGGTCGCCGCGGCCCGCGGTTGCCCCGAGCAGAATGGCGGCCAGCAGGGCAGCCGTCGAGACGAGGCCCGCATGCGTTTGATCGATCATCCCGCGCACCAGGTGCCGCTGCGTGACGTGTGCGGTTTCGTGCGCCATGACCCCGGCGAGCTCGTTCTCGTTGCGGGTGGCGAGAAACAAGCCTGAGTTGATGGCGATGAAACCGCCGGGCATGGCGAACGCGTTGATCACCGGATCGCGCACCACGAAGTAATTGAATTGGTGCTGTCCCTCCTCGGCGTGGCTCGAGAGAGAGTGGCCGATGGTCTGGATGTAGTCGCTCACCTCCGGATCCTCGAGCACCATGCCCTGGGCGCGCATCTGCCGAGCCCAGGCCTGTCCCACCTGATATTCCTCCTCGAGCGAGACCGCCGCGGTCGCGGGACTGCCGAGGTCGGGCAGTTCCTGTTCCTGTTCGGCTGGTGAGAGGGTCTGCCCCGGCGACAAGCCGGCCGCGAAGCCCACACTGACGCTGGCCCCCACGGCGATTGCCGCGGCCAATACCCTCAGTGATTTCAATGCAATGCCCTCATCGCGCCCCCGGAAACAAGCTTGGAGTACCGGCGGCGCTACAAAGTTCTAAAGGCGGGGCACAGGCGCCCGTCGTAGACCCGTCAGAGCATTTCGGATGCATAGTCGGCCAGCCGCGAGCGTTCGCCGCGCACCAGGGTGATATGCCCCGAATACGTCCAACCGCGGAAGCGGTTGACGACATATGTCAACCCGGTGGTCGTTTCGGTGAGATAGGGGGTGTCGATCTGGGCAATGTTGCCGAGGCACACCATCTTGGTCCCCGGACCGGCGCGGGTCACCAGGGCCTTCATCTGTTTGGGCGTCAAGTTCTGCGCCTCGTCGATGATGATGAATCGGTTGAGGAAGGTACGCCCCCGCATGAAGTTCAAGGATCTGATTTTGATCCGATGCCGCAACAGATCGGTGGTGGCGCCGCGTCCCCACGTTCCCCCGGCCTGACTTTGAGTCAGCACTTCCAGGTTGTCCATGAGCGCGCCCATCCAGGGCTCCATCTTCTCCTCTTCGGTACCGGGCAAAAATCCGATGTCCTCGCCGAGCGGAATCGTGACCCGGGTCATGATGATCTCGCTGTAGCGATTGTGATCCAACGTCTGCGCGAGCCCCGCGGCGAGCGTGAGCAGCGTTTTGCCGGTGCCCGCCGGCCCCAACACGGTCACGAAATCGATCTCCGGATCCATCAATAAATTGAGCGCGAAGTTCTGCTCGCGGTTGCGCGAGCTTACCCCCCAGACATTGTTGCGCTCCGTGCGGTAGTCCACGGTCAGCTCCAAAACCGCGGAGTCGCCCTCGAGCTTGCGCACGATGGCCTCGACGCCGTTCTCGCCCGGGTCGTAGACGAATTGATTGGCCTGCCATTCGTGCACCAGCGGGCCGCGGACCCGGTAGAAGGTGCGGCTCTGTTGCTGCCAGGATTCCATGCCCTTGCCATGCTTCTCCCAGAAATTGGCGGGCAGCTTCTGCACGCCGCTCTCGAGGAGGTCCGCATCCTCGATGGTCTTGTCGCTGGAATAGTCCTCGGCCTGAACCCCGACGATGGCGGCCTTGATCCGGAGGTTGATGTCCTTGGATACCAGCGTGACGCGGGCCTCTGGGAATTTTCTCTGCAGCGCCAGCGTGTCGGCAAGGATGGCGTTGTCGGCCCCATGGCCCGGCAAGCCGTCCGGGAGCGACGAATCGAGCAGTTGAGTTTGAAAGAACAGACGCCCCGCCGGGGGGCGTTTGCCGTGGTTGACCTGCACGCCGGCCGGCAGCGCGAGTCCGCGATCGATCTCCTTCTTGGTGGCGTCGCGCATCAATTCGTCGAGGAAGCGGCTCACCTGACGGACGTTGCGCGCCGACTCCGACACGCCTTTCTTGCCGGCATCGAGTTCCTCGAGCACGGTCATCGGGATGTATACGTCGTGCTCTTCGAAACGGAATATCGAGGTCGGGTCGTGCATCAGGACATTGGTGTCCAGCACGAAGATGCGCCGCTCGGGCTTCGACTTGGAGAATTTCGCGGCCCCGGCCGACACCGGCCGCAATGGAGATGTCACAGTGCCTTCACCGCCTCGAGAACCGCCGCAGCATGGCCGTTCACCTTGACCTTTCGCCACTCATGCCGCAGCACGCCCTTGGCGTCCACCAGGAAGGTGCTGCGTTCCACCCCTAGGTACTTCTTGCCGTACATGCTTTTTTCCTGGATCACATCGTAGAGCTTGCACACGGCCTGATCCGCATCGCTCAACAGCTCGAACGGGAAGCCCATCTTCGCCTTGAACTTGTCGTGCGAGGCGACGGTGTCGGGTGATATCCCGACGATCGTGGTCTTCGCCTTTTTGAATTGCGCATGAGCGGCGGCGAAAGCCTCTCCTTCCTGGGTGCAGCCCGGGGTGTTGTCGCGCGGATAGAAATAAATGACCAAAGGGCCGCCGCCGGCGTCGGCGAGGCGCCACTTGCCGGCCGTGCCCTCGAGGGTGAAAGCAGGGGCCTTCTTGCCGATCTCAATCTTGCTCATGATGCTGTGCTCTAGGGGTGGGTATCAATTCTTGACCGGCTCGAGAATGGCGTCGAGATTCAGGTGATCGCAAAAATCCATGAACTCCTCGCGCAGCACCCCGATGTGCAGGCGGCTGGGCACGTTGACGATCATCTGCACTGAAAACATGGGCGCACCGGTGTGGGCGGCGGCGTAGGAACGCGTCGACAGCTCGGCGATGTCCACGCCGCGCTGCGAGAAAAAACCGGAGAGTCCTGCGACGATGCCAGTCTGATCGAGGCACACCACGTCGATGGAGTAGGGCAGCATGTCGTTGCGCGCCGCGCGCTCTTCGGTGCGCCGCAGCTGGATGTTCATGCCGGTGGCGTCCGCGAGCTTCTTGAACTCGCCCTCGAGTTTCGCGAGCGTGTGCCAATTGCCGTTCACCAGGAGCAGCATCGCAAACTCGTTGCCCAGCGAGGTCATGCGGCTTTCGCTGATGCTTCCCCCGCAATCGGCCACCGCCTTGGACAGCTCATGAACCATGCCGACGCGGTCGCCGCCGACCGCGCTTATCACGATATGTTGTTTCATCGGATCAAATTCTACCGGATGGGCGCTTGCCACGGTGCATGTCGGCCAATTAAGGTAGCGTCTCATTCTCCCGAGGAGCGATCTGAATGTTGCGCGGAAGCCTGGTTGCCATCGTCACGCCGATGACCGCCGATGGGAGCCTGGACTTCACGGCGTGGGATCGGCTGCTCGACTTCCACCTGCACGAAGGCACCGACGGAATCGTGATCGCCGGCACGACCGGGGAGTCGCCGGCCCTGTCGCTCGAGGAAACCGAAGCTTTGACGCGCCGCGCGGTGGAGCGCTGCGGTGGCAAAGTCAAATTGATCGTCGGCGCCGCGACCAACGCGACCGCAAGCACCGTGGCGCGGACCCGTAGCCTGTCGCGCCTCGGCGTCGACGGGGTGATGCTGGTGACGCCTTACTACAATAAGCCGCCGCAAGAGGGCCTTTTCCGGCATTTCAGCGCGGCTGCGGACGCCTCCGAGGTGCCGGTGGTGCTGTACAACGTCCCCAATCGAACCGCGGTCGACCTGCAGCCCGCGACGGTTGGACGCCTCGCACGCCACCCCCGGATCGTGGCGCTCAAGGACGCGACGGCGAGCCTCGGCCGGTTGCGCGACCTGCAGAACGCCTGCCCGGCGGATTTCTCGCTGTTGTCGGGCGACGATGCCACGACCATCGATTGGATCGCCGCCGGAGCCCATGGTGTGATTTCGGTCACCGCCAACGCCGCGCCGAGGCGCATGCGTGAGGCCTGCGCGGCCGCGCTCGCGGGAGACATGGCGACCGCACGCGCGATCGATGCCGAATTACAGCCCTTGCACAAGAATTTATTCGTCGAAGCCAACCCAATACCGGTAAAATGGGCGGTCGCCCGTATGGGACTCATCGGCAGCACCTTGAGGCTGCCGTTGGTCGAACTGCCGCCTGCCCAGCACGACGTCGTGCTCGGGGCCATGCGCGCAGCGGGCATCAGACTCGAGGATCAGGCAGCGTGAGAACCATTCGACCGGTAGCGTTGATCGCCGCGGCAGTACTGCTGAATGGCTGTCGTCTGATCCACGGTCTGCCGTCGGATTGCCATAAACCCCAGGAATATCAGCGCGCCGTGCAGCGCGCCCCGCTCAAGGTGCCGGAGGGGCTGGACTCGCCGAATACCCAGGGTGCCCTGGTCATCCCGACGGTGGATCTCGTGGCGCCTCCACCGGGGCCTCATGAGGCGTGTTTGGATACCCCGCCGCGGTACAAGGCTGCACCTGCCAACAAGGCTGGAACGCCCAGCAGCTAGATCCAGATTTGCTCGCCCCGGCCGCCTCCGGTACCCTTGCGGGCCCGCGTAGGTTCGGCATTGGCGTTCCCAGCGGAGAGGTGGCCGAGTGGTCGAAGGCGCTCGCCTGGAAAGTGAGTAACATCCCAAAAGGTGTTCGTGGGTTCGAATCCCACCCTCTCCGCCAACAATGCGCTCCTCGAGTCTATGGCGGCTCGCGTCGGCATCTTCGCGGCGACTTGCCACGAACCCCGTCAGGCCCGGAAGGGAGCAGCGGTAGAGGATCAAGTCGGGCGCCGAAGTCCTGCTGGCGCGGGCCGCCTCCCTATCACCCCTTGCGCGGTGTTATGGATAAACTGATCGTATGAGCTATATCGTATTGGCGCGAAAGTGGCGCCCCAAGCGCTTCGCGGAGATGGTGGGGCAGGAGCACGTGCTCAAGGCGCTGACCAACTCCCTGGACTCGGGCAAGATTCATCATGCGTTCCTGTTCACCGGCACCCGTGGGGTGGGCAAGACGACGATCGCGCGCATCCTCGCGAAGTCACTGAATTGCGAGACCGGCGTCGGGGCGAACCCCTGCGGGGTTTGCAGCGCCTGCCGCGAGATCGACGAGGGACGCTTCGTCGACCTCATCGAGGTGGACGCGGCCTCGCGCACCAAGGTGGACGACACCCGGGAACTCTTGGACAACGTGCAGTACGCGCCCACGCGCGGTCGCTACAAGGTGTATCTCATCGACGAGGTGCACATGCTGTCCAATCACTCCTTCAACGCCCTGCTGAAGACGCTCGAGGAGCCCCCGCCGCACGTCAAATTCCTGCTGGCGACCACCGATCCGCAGAAATTGCCGGTTACCGTGCTGTCGCGCTGTCTGCAATTCAGCCTGAAGCGGCTATCGGCCAATCTCATCGGCGAGCGGCTCAAGTTCATCGCGGCGGCCGAGAAGCTCGACTATCAGCCGCCGGCCCTCGCGCTGCTCGCGCGCGCGGCCGAGGGCAGCATGCGCGATGCGCTGAGCCTGCTCGACCAGCTCATCGCCTTCGGCGGCGCTGCGCTCACCGAAGCGGATGCCCGGGCGATGCTCGGCACCATCGACCGCGGCCACGTCGCTCAAATCGTCGGGGCGTTGGCGCTCGGCGACGGTGCGGCACTGATGGCGCGGGTGGGCGAGCTGGACCGGGATGCGCCGGATTACGACCGGGCGCTGGTGGAGCTCGCGGCGCTCCTGCAGCGGCTTGCGATCGTGCAGATCGTGCCCGACGCCGCGGTCGAGGACGGCGAATTCGATCCCGAGATCCTGACTCGTCTGGCCAAAGCCATGGGTCCCGAGGATGTGCAGCTCTATTATCAGATCGCGCTCGCCGGCCGGCGCGATCTTTCCATGGCGCCCGACCCGCGGCTCGGATTCGAGATGACGCTGCTGCGCATGCTGGCGTTTCGACCGGAGGCTGCCGCGCCGGCCTCGGCGGGTGCGGCGAGCGCTGCACCGCCCGCGGGACGCTCTGCCGGGGCCGGCCCGGCTGTGCGCGATCATCGGGCGGCGACCGAGCTTGCGCCGGCCGCAGCTCGGCCGCCGGGTGATGCCCCGCCGACGGCATCGGCCACCGCGGCCGTGTCATCGATCGACGCCGATAATTGGCTTGCTGTCGTGGAGGCTGCCGGTTTCGGCGGCATGGTGCGACAGCTCGCCTTCAATTGCGTGCCGGCGTCCTTCGACAACGCCGTGCTGGT
>Ga0187887_10000060_pt1 | contig 108536 bp, 86 predicted proteins | sample June2016WEW_7_10_FD_132977 | JGI IMG/M metagenome (GOLD analysis project Ga0187887, IMG submission 132977) | Peatland microbial communities from SPRUCE experiment site at the Marcell Experimental Forest, Minnesota, USA - June2016WEW_7_10 | ecosystem: Environmental > Terrestrial > Soil >... | reverse complement strand
GGCGAAACAACAGCGGCGAAACAACGGCGCGAGTAAACGGAAGTGAAAGTTCGCTCGGAGCGCGCTGACAGAGACTATGCGGCGCTGCCTCCTGGAGTGCGCATGAACGAAGCAAGGCGAGCGGCGCTCGCCGGACAGCCGAGGGCGGCTGTCCCCACACGGCCTCTGCGCAAGAGATAGAGGCGATTCTCTTCGCCCGTGGATGACCTGCAGTTCATCCACGCCTACTTCGATTTCGAACCTTCCGTGCTCATGATGAAAGCCGCGAGATTTTCGTGCAGTTCTTTCAGCGAGGCCTCGTGGGCGTAGACCATATGGCCCGACTCGTAGAATTTGAAGTCAATGTTTTTCTGCAGCGCTGTGGGAATCGGTAAATGCTGCATTTCGAAGATGGCTCCAAAGAACGGCGTCGCCAAATCGAAATAGCCTGCGTTGACGAGAACTCGCAAGCCTGGGTCATATTTCATGGCGCTGGCCAGATCGACCATCACATTGGCCGCCTGGGGAAGCGGGGTGAGAGCGCCCGGGGCCTCGTGCAGAAAATTCCAGTTCTTCTCGATATCGATTTCCGGCTTATATTCGCGGTTCTCGGTGAACTTCAAATCTTTGCGCACGTAATCGTTGAAGGCCGAGACGTAGGCCGATCCGATCGACGCCGCCTGCGGATCATAGTCCGCTTCCTTGCTCAAGGGATCGAGCGTCGGCCCCGAGAAGCGAGTGTCGAGCCGGCCGGCAGTCATGTCGCTGTCGCCTTTCAGCGTCTTCACGAATTCCCCAACGTTGACGCGCAAATCGGCTTTCTCAATGTAATCGGTGGGCAGGCCGGTGTATTGATGCAGCTTCGCAACGATGGCCTTCCGTTGCTCCGGCACAAGCGTGGCCCCAGCTGCCAGCGCTGCGGCATAATCCGTCATGGCGAAGCGTTCGACCTCGGCCAGCAGCGGCGCCAATTCTTTGGGAGCATCGGGCAGCTTGTGGTGATACCAGGCCGACGCAGTGTAGGTAGGCAGAGCGATCTCATAGGGGACGTCGACGCCAGGATTGAACTGCGGCGTGTCGGCATTATTGTCGTAGTTCAAAATCTGCGAGAGCAGAATCACACCATTGAAATCGATGAACTTTAGCGTTTCCAGTTCGTTGATCAGCACCGCCGACCTCGTGGTGCCATAGCTCTCGCCAAACAAATACTTCGGAGAATTCCAGCGCCCGTACTTGGTCAGGAATTGTGCAATAAAATCGGCGAAGGCGTCGGCATCGGCATCCACGCCATAGAATGCCTTATCGCGATCCTTGCCGCTGAGACGGCTGAACCCCGTGCCGGGGGCGTCGATAAACACCAGGTCGCTCACATCGAGCAGGCTGTAATCGTTATTGACGATGGGGTAGGGCGCAGCGGGAGTGTGGGAATTGTCGGCCGTGACCACCCGTTTCGGCCCAAACGCTCCCATGTGCAGCCAGACGGTCGACGAGCCCGGGCCGCCGTTGTAAAGAAAGGTGACGGGGCGCTGCGAATTCTCGCCCGACTTAATGTAAGCGACGTAGAACATGCTGGCCTCGGGCGGCGAACTCTTTTCGTCTTTATCCGCGTTCTGAGGGACGTCATCCCATCCCTTGGGATGGACCACCAGAGTGCCGGCAAAAGCGTCATAGGGAATCGCCTTCCCGTTGATCGTGACCGAGCCTTTGCTGGCGACCTGCTCGGGCTTGAAGCCCTCGCTCTTGGTGTCTTGCGTGTTCTGCTTACTCTGGGTGTCTGGCTTGCTCGGGGCGGCGTCATCTTTCGATTGCGCATGGACCGGCCCTAGAGAGGCTGCAGTCAAGATGGCGAGGATTGCACTTCCGAGCAGCAGTTTTCGCATCGGCGATATCTCCTGGAACACGCTTGATCTTGCGTCGACTCTACGAGCGCAACGAAGCCTATAACGGATGGACGTTGGATTTCAACTTTCAGGAGCGGTTCACATTTTGCGGGACGGAAGGGAGTCCTATTCAGACCAGCGCCGGAACAGCAGCGCCCCATTCGTGCCCCCGAAGCCAAAGGAGTTCGACATGGCGTAATCGACCTTGGCCTTGCGCGCCTGATTAGGGACGAAGTCCATGGCGTCGGTTTCCGGATCCTGATTCTCCAGGTTAATGGTGGGAGGCAGGATCTGATCGCGCAGGGCGAGAACGGTGATGCCCGCTTCAAGGCCGCCGGCGCCGCCGAGAAGATGGCCGGTCATCGACTTGGTGGAGCTTACGGGAATTCTGCGCTCGCCAAAAAAATTGCGAATCGCCTGGGCTTCGAGCGTATCGCCGATCGGAGTCGATGTGCCGTGTGCGTTGACGTAGTCGACTTTGTCGGCGCTGATGTGGGCGTCGCGCACGGCGTTGCGCATCACGCGGAAGCCGCCCTCGTGCTCTGGAGCGGGCTGGGTCATATGGTAGGCGTCGCCGGACATGCCGTAGCCGGCGACCTCGGCGAGAATCGGCGCGCCGCGCCGCTTGGCATGCTCGAGTTCCTCGAGCACCAGAATGCCGGCGCCTTCGCCCATCACAAAGCCGTCGCGATCTTTATCCCAGGGACGGCTGGCTTTTTCCGGGTCGTCGTTGCGGGTGGAAAGCGCGCGCATGGCGGCGAAGCCGCCCACGCCCATCGGCGTGATCGCGGCTTCGGAGCCGCCGGCGATCATCACATCGGCATCGTCGTGCTGAATGATGCGAAAAGAATCTCCCACGGAGTGCGCGCTGGTGGTGCAGGCCGTGGCCGTGGCTTCGTTCGGGCCTTTGGCGCCGAAGCGCATGGAGACGTGGCCGGCTGCAAGATTAACGATGGCAGCGGGAATAAAAAAAGGAGAAATTTTGCGCGGTCCGCCTTCGAGCAAGGCCGCGTGTTCGCGCTCGATAATGTCGAATCCGCCAATGCCGGAGCCGATGTGCACGCCTACGCGTTCGTCGTTTTCCGGCGTGATTTTCAGGCCCGACATTTTGAACGCCTCATCCGCGGCGGCAATGGCGAGGTGGATGAAGCGCCCCATCTTCTTGACTTCTTTTTTCTCGATGAAGCTGAGAGGATCGAAATTCTTGACCTCGGCGGCGATCTGGCAGGCGAAGTTGCTGCTATCAAATTGGGTGATGCGGGCCACGCCGCTTTTGCCGGCGAGCAACGCCTGCCACACCTCTCCGGTGTTATTGCCCACGCCGCAGATCAGGCCGATGCCGGTAACGACGACCCTGCGTCCCAAACTACTTGCCACCTTTCGAGTGCTTGGAGATGTAATCGATGGCGTCCTGCACGGTGCGGATTTTTTCCGCGTCTTCGTCGGGTATCTCGATGTCGAAGGCTTCTTCGAAAGCCATCACCAATTCGACGGTGTCGAGCGAATCCGCGCCCAGGTCGTCCACGAACGACGCGCTGGAAGTCACTTCCCCTTCGTCCACGCCCAACTGCTCTACGATGATCTGTTTCACCTTCTCGTCAGCGGCTGCCATGTTTCTCCTCGCTTGCCTCGAATTTTATGTTAGCTGCCCGTGCGGGCCCGAACGCTTATCCGTAAGTTGCTCTGATTGGATGTTGCCGATCTCTCGCCCGACCGCGTCCATCTTTTCCGCAGACCTTTCCGGCGTCGGAAGCCACCGCTCCGACCGCTTTCAGAAAACCAAAAAACGGGAGTGTGTAGTGTAATCGTCCCGGGGAATGACTGTAAAGGAAGGGACCTGCCGCAATGGACTGAAACTCTTCCGGCCGTGAAATCGCACAGTCGGAATCCTAACGGCTCGGCGTTGGGATGGTCAAACCCAATGCGCCTCTTTCGCGCAGTTTATGATGTAGCGTCGTTGGTTCGGCAGGAGGGTGCCGGTGAGATATGCGTTGTGGTGGATGATTTTTTGCCCGTTCGCGTGGGCGGCGGGTTGTCCGGCGGGGCAAGCGAAGGATGCGAGCGTGCTGGCTGAAACTGAACAAAGTTGGGCTGGCGCTCTGGAACATAAAGACGTACAAGCCCTGGGCTGCATTCTGGCGGAGGAATTTCAGGACGTGGACCCGAAAGGAAATATTTCCGATCGCGCGACCACCCTGGCGAAGGCCGCCGATCACCGTCCTGCGCACAACGAATTGACCGAACTGAGCCCGCGTGTCTACGGCGACGTCGGATATATCCGTGGTCTGGCGACGGCCACGGACGCCCAGGGCAAAATCCTGGGTCAAGTGCGCTTCACCGACATTTATGTATATCGCGAGGGGCGATGGCAAGCGGTGGCGGCGCAGGAGTCCATGCTGCCCGCAACCCCCTAGACGGAGCTTGCAACGTATGCGCGCCGTGGTGCAGCGAGTAAGCCGAGCCCAAGTCACTAACGGAGGGAGAGATTGTCGGCCAGATCGGCTTATTCATAGGATTGCTGGTTCTGCTCTGTATTGGAGGGGACGACAGCGGGGCCGATGCAGCCGATCGGGCAGAAAAAATCGCGGGCCTGCGTGGGTTTGAGGACGACGAGGGCACAATGGATCGGAGTGTGAAAGATGTTAGCGGAAGCGGGCTGGCGGTTTCGCAATTCACATTGTCGGGAGAGGTACGGCGCGGCAAGCGCCCGTCATTCGATGCCGCAGCTCCGCCGGAAAAAGCGCAGCCGCTATGTCGCGCGCATCACGAGTTTCCCTCCGGTGTAAGATTTCGACGAGCGTAAAATCTAGCGGCTGTGGGTCGGCTGGGCAACTCAGCGGGCGCCGAGAATTGCATCCGCGACGCGTGCAGCGTCCACGCTGGCTTTCACATCGTGCGTGCGCAGGACGTGCGCGCCTTTGAGAATCAGGGTTGTCTGCGCGGCGATATTTGCGTAGAGACGGTCTGCGGGCGCGGCGTCTTTTCCATCTTTCGCCAGGGTGCGGCCGAGAAAGGATTTCCTCGACGTGCCCGCCAGGAGCGGGAATCCTAGAGATTGCAAATCCTGAAAATGCGACAGCAGCGGATAGTTTTGCTCGAAACTTTTCCCGAAGCCGAAGCCGGGGTCGAGCATGATGCGCTCGCGGCGGATGCCCGCCACCACTGCGGCTTCCGTCCACTCTCGCAGTTCGCGTTTGACTTGCAGTACGATGTCTCCGGGAGGCGGCAGGGTGCGCCATTCTTCGGGGCGGCCGCGCATGTGCATCAAGACGACGCCGCATTTTGTTTCCGCCAGCGTCTTGGCCATTTTTGGGTCCCAGCGCAGGCCGCTGACGTCGTTGACGATCTCGGCCCCAGCCAGCAGAGCGGCGCGGGCGACGCTGGCTTTGGATGTATCGATCGAGATGAGCGCATCGGGGCGGGTCTTCTTTAGAGCTGTGATCAGGGGCAGCACGCGCCGCATTTCTTCCTCGGCGCTGACGGAAGTTTTTTCACTCGCGGCACCCTTCGAGGAATCGGGCTGGGCTGCCCTTTTCTCATGCGCGTCAGAGGCCGCGACTTTCACACCGGGGCGCGTGGATTCACCACCCACATCGATGATGTCGGCGCCTTCGTCGAGCAATTGCAAGGCGTGGGCGGTGGCCTGTTCGGGATCGAGGTAGAGGCCGCCGTCGGAGAACGAGTCGGGCGTCACGTTCACGATGCCCATGATCAGGGTGCGCTTGCCTAGCTCCAGGGTGCGCCGGCCCAGATTCCACTGGAAGATCGCTCGCATGGGAAAATTCTAAATGAATAGGGAGTGTTCTCAGGTTGCTCCGGCGCGGTGGGCCAGGACGCCCCCGGACAGCCGGCGGGATGCCGTCGTTACTCTTTTTTTTGCTCTGCGCCTCGCCGCGGCTTCATTTCGGGTGTGGGATACTACTTACGGACAGATGAGAATGCTGGCAGCAATCGACTGGCAGCGTCGGGGCAGAAGACTGACGGGAATCTCTCCGGCGTTCGCCATCTCTGCTCTGGCAGCGCTTCTTGCCGTGGCTACGTTTTCGAGCTGCGACGTGGAGCGGCGGCGATCGGATGCGGAGCTTGGTCTCAACCCGCAACAGTCCGCGGGACGCAAGCTTTACGACGATCATTGCGATCGCTGCCATCGGCCTTATTCCACGAAGGGGCGGAAAGGCCCGGGGTTGAAGGGCGTTTTCCAGCATCCCTACCTTCCGCTGAGCGGGCTGCCGGCGAACGACGAGCGCGTCCGCGACATCATTCGCAGCGGGCGCCATGAGATGCCCGCGTATGGACAGATTCTGAGTCCGCAGGATTTGCAGGATTTGCTGGCCTACCTGCATACGCTTTAGCCAAAACTCGTGGGATAATCTTGCGGTGAAAAACGCCGTACTCTCGGAGCTTTTTCGCAAGCTGCCCGCCGTCGACGATGTGCTGCGCGAGCCTACGATTTCTGCGCTCGCGGTAAGCGATGGCCATGACCCGGTCGCCGAGGCGGCGCGGCTGGTGCTGGCGCGATTGCGGCGGGAGATTACCTCCGGGCGGCTCGACGAGCACGCGCTTGAGCTTGCTATCTCCGGGCTGCCGGGCGCGGTCGAAAGCCAGCTTCGCCGGGCGATGAGCTATTCTCTGCGACCGTTGATCAATGCTACCGGCGTGATTCTGCACACCAATCTGGGCCGGGCTCCGCTGGGCGAGGGGGCGATCGAGCACATCCGAGAGACCGCTGCGAGTTATTCCAATCTGGAGTTTGATCTTGAGGCCGGGGTGCGCGGGAAGCGGGATGCGCATGTGGACCGGCTGTTTCGGAAGTTGTTGAGCAGCGATTCGCTGATCGATTCTTCCATGAATACCGCTCAGCTCCGCCCTCGCGGGAGGGCCGAGGCGGTGGTCTCAACAGGTGCCGAGGCTGTCTCCGCAGGTGCGGAGCTGGGTGTTTCTAAACCTGGCGCTGTCTCTACCATCGCTGTAAACAACAACGCTGCTGCGGTGCTGCTGGCCTTGAACTCGCTGGCGGAGGGCGGAGAGGTTGTTGTTTCGCGCGGCGAGTTGGTCGAGATCGGCGGCTCGTTTCGCATTCCGGACGTGATGGCGAAGTCGGGGGCGATTCTGCGGGAAGTGGGCGCCACCAACCGGACTCGGATCGCCGACTATGCCCGCGCCATCCACGAAAAAACCAGGCTGCTGCTGCGCGTGCACCGCTCGAATTTTGAGATCACCGGCTTCACCGAGCAGCCTTCGACGGCCGAGTTGGTAGCCTTGGCGCGCGAACGTGGTATCCCGTTAATGGAGGATCTTGGCAGCGGCGCGCTCTTCGATCTGCGCTCTGTCGGAATTACCGGGGAACCCGGCGTGCTCGATAGTTTGCGCAGTGGCGTGCCGATCGTTACTTACAGCGGCGACAAACTGCTGGGCGGTCCGCAGGCGGGGTTGATCAGCGGCAGGTCGGAGTTGGTCGCGCGCATGCGATCGAATTCTTTGTTCCGCGCGCTGCGTGTGGATAAGCTGATTTACGCCGCGCTCGAAGCTACTCTGCTGGCCTACGTGCGGCGCGATCACGATGCGATCCCCACGCTGCGCATGATGCGGCTTTCGCGAGAGCAGATCGGCGCGCGAACTGAGGCTCTAGTGGCGCGAGTCCAGTCGCCGCGCTTGCGGGTTGAAATTGTGGATGGTGAATCTCTGCTCGGCGGAGGCGCCGCGCCCTCCTCAGCCCTGCCAACGCGGTTGGCCGCTCTGAGTTGCGAGGGTCTGAGTGCGGATGAACTGGCGGCGCGCCTGCGGTCGTCCGATCCGGCGATTATTGCGCGGGTCGAGGATGGCCGCGTGTTGCTGGATTTGCGAACCGTCTTTCCTGCACAAGATGCAGCCCTCGCAAGCGCTCTCGCAAAGATCGAACCGAAGGGGTAGTTTTTTGTCGAAGAGAGGAATCCGCGATCGACAGACTGGTCTACGCAATCCTGGTATGGCTGGTGGTGGCAGTCGCGAGCGTTTCCGGGCAGGAGGCCATCGATCGGCCAAGACGGAATCCAAGCGATCAGGAACACACAGATTGGATTGATCACGTGATGAAGTCCATTTCAACTGTCAAGCCTGGAATGACGCGAAGGGAGCTATTCACGGTATTCACCGAGGAGCGCGGAATTTCGACGCGTACACGGAAGAGATCCGTCTACGTGCACTGCCCCTACATAAAGGCGGATGTGGAGTTCTCTCCCGCGACCGACGTCGATCCGAATCCGGGTCCAGTGAGCCAGAACGCTGAAGACAGCGTCGTCAAGATCTCGCGACCTTGCGGGGAGGATTCGATCATGGACTAGCCCCCACCTAGCGATATACTCGGATCGGCTTCCACGAATGCTGTGGCTACTCTCTACACCATCGGACACTCGACTCGCTCGTGGGAAGATTTGGTCTCGACGCTTCAAGCCCACTCCATTCAAACTCTGGTGGATATTCGCGCCTTTCCCATGTCGCGGCGGCTGCCGCAATTCAATCGCGAATCTCTGGAGCAGAACTTGCCCGCGCTGGGCATCCCCTACGTCTGGATGAAGACGCTCGGCGGTTACCGGAAGAAGACTCGCGAAAAGTCCCCGCACATCGCGCTGCGCAATGCGAGCTTCCGGAATTATGCCGACCACATGTTGAGTGCGGAGTTTCAGAACGCGATGAAAGAATTAATTGCGCTGGCCGAGAGTTCGCGAACGGCGTATATGTGCGCCGAGCGGCTATACTTTCGCTGTCACCGCATGCTGGTTTCGGATTGGCTGGTGGCGCACGGGCGCGAGGTGCTGCATGTCGATGGGATGGGTCCGCCGAAGCCGCATCGGCTTACCGCCGAGGCGCGCATGATTGAGGGCGAATTGATTTATCGTGGCGACAGCCTCCTTTAGGGCGTGGATGCAGATATAAAGCGCTGCAGTTTCGCGACCCAGACCGTGGCAACCATGCTCATCATCTTTGGCGGACTGCCGGGAGTGGGAAAGACGACGATTGCCAGAGAGCTGGCTCGTCAGCTCGGCACGGTGTATTTGCGCATCGACTCCATCGAGCAAGCCATCCGTGATTGCGGCAAGACTTACGGATCCCTGGATGAATCTGGGTATTGCGTTGCCTACGCGGTCGCCAAAGACAATCTTCTCCTCGGTCGAACTGTGATTGCAGATTCCGTCAATCCAGTGCGAGTGACTCGCGAGGCTTGGGCTGAGGTCGCGAGTCTGGCCGGAGTGCATAAGTTTGAAGTCGAAGTTACTTGTTCTAGTCCGCAGCTGCATCGTCAACGCCTGGAAGCACGTCCCGCCGACATTGTGGGACCGCGCCTAACGTGGGAAGAAGTTCTCTCCCGCGAGTATGAGCCTTGGAACCGCGAGCATATCGTAATCGACACGGCTGCCACGAGCGTTGCGGAGGCGGTGGCGGAGTTGCGAAAAGCATTCGTAGAGCGAGCGACGTGAAAATATGATCGTCGGCACCGGTATTGATATCGCGGAGGTCCCGCGCATTCGGCAATCCATTGCGCGTTTCGGCGAGCGCTTTCTGCAGCGCATTTACACGCCCAGCGAAATTCGTTATTGCGATTCCAAGGCTAATCGGTTGGAGCGGTACGCCGCCCGCTTCGCGGCCAAAGAAGCGGCCATGAAGGCTCTGGGCACGGGCTGGAGCCGAGGCGTGCGCTGGCGGGATTGCGAAGTGGCGCGCCAGCCTGGAGGACGGCCCACCATTATTTTTCATGGAAAGGCCAGCGAGATCGCGGCCAAACTCGGCGTGAAACATGCCTCGCTCTCGATTTCTCACACTGCCGAGCAAGCCATCGCGCAAGTCATTCTGGAAAACTAACTGGCGGGAGACCTGCGGCCTTCTGCTAGACTGGCGCATTCCTTTTTGCTCATGTCCGCAACGCTACAGGCTGCCGCGCCGGTTTCCCTCTCCAACCAAATCCCCGAATGCACGCTGCTCCTAAGCTTGGGCCTCACCAGCTTTGCGGCGTTGTTGCTGGAGCTCGCGCTCACTCGATTGTTCTCGGTTGTGCTCTTCTACCACTTCGCTTTTTTGGCGATTTCGATCGCTCTACTGGGACTCGGCGCCGGCGGAGTCTGCGCTCATCTACTCAAGCCGCGTCTGGCGCTCATCGCGACGCGCACGCTTGCGGCCCGACTTTGTATCGCGAATTCGATTCTGGTATTGCTCGTGCTCGAAATCGTGCTGCACGTGCCGGTAGCGCTCGAGGTGACGGGCAAGAATTTTCTCGATCTCACGGTGCTGTACCTCGCGGCGGCAACGCCTTTCTTTCTGACGGGATTGCTGTTTTCGATTGTCTTCGCCCGCGAAACCTGGCGCGTGCAGCGGCTTTACGGGGCCGACCTGTGCGGCGGAGCTTTGGCCTGCCTGGCGATCGTGCCGCTGCTCAACTGGATCGGCGGCCCGAATACGATTCTGGCCTCCGCCGTGGTTATGGCTTTAGCCGCCGCTTTGTGGGCTGATTCTTCGAGGGTGCGCAAGGCTGCGGGCGCGTTGGCGGCCGCATTCGTCGTGCTGATCGCGGCCAACCATTCCGACCGGCTGATCGATGTGGTGTATGCCAAGGGCATGTTTCGCGATCCGGCCTGGGTGGAATTCTCCCGCTGGAATGCGCTCTCGCGCGTTGAAGTCGACCGCCAAGACGAAGCCAAGGCGATCGTGATCGACGCTGACGCTTCCACTTACATCATGAATTGCGATCTCGCGCACTGGAGCGGCTCGGAGTGGGAGCGCAATCTGATGTCGGCTGCGCCGGCGCTGGCCAATGTTCTGCGGCCGCGCGGCGAGTTCGCCATCATCGGACCGGGGGGCGGCGTCGACGTGCTGCGCGCGCTGGCCAACGGGAGTCCAAGCGTCACCGGCATCGAGATCAATCCCATCATCGCCGATACCGTCATGCGCGGGCGCTATGCCGATTATGCGCTTCACCTCTACGAACGCCCGCAGGTCCACATGCATGTGACCGACGGCCGCTCTTATCTTCGTTCGACGCCGCAGCAATTCGATGTGGTGCAAATGACGTTGGTCGATACGTGGGCTTCGACCGCGGCCGGCGCGTTCGCTCTCAGCGAAAACAATCTCTATACCGTGGAGGCCTTCAAGGAATATTTCGAGCACCTCAAGCCGGATGGCATGATCGCCATCACGCGCTGGGAATTTCGCCAGCCCCGCGAAGCGCTGCGCGTGGTTGCGGTGGCGATGGAGGCGTTGCATCGGCTGGGCGTGGCCAATCCGGCGCCGAACTTCATGGTGGCCTCGCAGGGCGAGTTGGATGAGGACGGAATCCCGGTGGTGGTGCTGGCCAAGAAAACTGCTTTCACCCGCCACGAACAGATGGCGGTGAGCGGTCATTTCCTCCAGCACAAGGAACTCGTTCCGCTCTATTTGCCTTACGCGATTTCTCAAGAGGCGACTTCGGACGATCGATCCGAATCTGCGACCAGCGAAGGCGAGCCGAATCCGTTCGCCGATTTGATTGCAGGCAACGAGCCTTATCGTTTCGCGCAGACGTATGCCTACAATGTTGCGCCAGTCACCGACAACGCGCCTTTCTTTTTTTTCACGCTGAAGGCCGGGCAAATCCTGGGACAGCAGGGGTTGCGGCAGGCGATCGACTGGAAAGTCAATCTGGGTGTGCTGGTATTGCTTCTGGTGCTGGCCATCTCGGTGGCGGCGGTGCTGGGATTTCTGATTTTGCCGCTGACCCTGCAAGGCAGCCGGCAGTCGCCGCTGCCGCTGCTTTATTTCGTCGCGGTGGGCCTGGGTTACATTCTGGTGGAGATCGCCTTCATCCAGCGCTTCGTGCTTTTTCTGGGGCACCCCACCTACGCGTTGACCGTGGTGATTTTTCTGCTGATGCTGTCGAGCGGCGCCGGCAGCCTGGCTTCGCGGCGCTGGCTTCCGCGCACGGAGATGGCGTGGGCGCCGCTTCTGCTGGCGATCGTAGCGTTGGTCGCCGACATCTTCATTCTGCCGCGGATTCTGCCGGCATGGGTCGGCTTGGCATTTGGCTTTCGTCTGGCCATCAGCGGATTGCTTTTAATTCCGCTTGGATTTCTGATGGGCATGCCGTTTCCTTCGGGGTTGCGAGCCTTGGCCGCGAGATCGGGTTTCGGCGCTGCCGGCGGGTTGAATGATGAAGAGAACGGGGTGGAGTGGGCCTGGGCCATGAACGCCGCTGCCAGCGTATTGGGATCGGTGCTGGCGATGGTGATTGCGATTCAATTCGGCTTGACCGCAACTTTAGCCTGCGGCATTGCGGCCTACGCGCTGGCTTTGCTGCTGCTGCCCACGCTGCGCCTTGGCCGCCGTAAGTAGGGGGGCGATTTGATATGATGCTGCGATGGCGTAGGCGCGCTTCGGGTAATCTCCGCCGCCGCCAAAGGACGGAAGCGGCGGTTTAAGGAAATCATTTGCCCAGCCAAAAGCAACTCAAGTGGTCGCAACTTCGCGTGGGCCTCACGGTAATTTTCGCCAGCCTCACGCTCGCCCTCCTGTTATTTCTGATGTCGGGAACCGGCGGCCTCTTCACCAAACGGATCACGCTGGTTTCATTCTTCGATAATGCCGGCGGGCTGCGCATAGGCGCGCCGGTGCGCCTGAGCGGCGTTGATATTGGCAACGTTTCGGCCATCCGCATCGTGGATGAAAAAGACAAACGTATCACGCCGGTCGAAATCGTGATGAAGGTCAGCACCAAGTACGGCTTCAATCTCCGCCGCGACTCCTTGACGTCGCTCGATACGGCCGGAGTGCTGGGGGAAACGTTTATCGATATCGATAGTTCGCAGGCGATTGGCCCGCCGGCGCGAGATGGAGACGCGTTGCCCATCCGCCAGCATCCTGATTTCAACGAGGTGGTGCGCTCCAGCCAGAGCACGTTGCAGAACATGGACGCGCTCCTGAAGCGCGCCGACCGCATCCTGGCCTTCGCCGAAAGCGGCAAGGGGTCGCTCGGTAAATTGATTTACGATCCCACGCTCTACGATCAGATCGAGCAGATGGTGAAACAGTTCGAAGGCGTGGTGGATGAGATCGCCAAGGGCCAGGGCAGCCTGGGCAAGCTCATCAGCAACGACGACGCCTACAAAAAGTTCGTCGCGACCCTCGACAAAATGAATGCGGTGGTGGATGATCTGCAGGCGGGCAAGGGCACCGCCGGGAAATTCTTGAAAGATCCTTCCCTTTATAACAACGCCAACGATACCATCGCGAACCTGAAGAAGGTCAGCGACGACATCAACGCCGGCAAAGGAACTCTGGGTAAGCTGGCCAAGGATGAGGAGCTGGCGAAGAAGATCGACACCACCGTGACCAAGCTGGCGCAGCTCACCAGCGAACTCGAAGATGGCAAGGGCACAGTCGGCAAGCTATTCAAGGATGACACGCTCTACAACAACGCCAACCACATGCTGGAGGAGACTCAGGGGCTGATCAAGGCGATCCGGGAGAACCCGAAGAAGTATCTGAGCATCAAGCTGCACATCTTCTAGGGAATTTTGTCATGGAGCAATCGAACGTTCTTCGGAGCCCGGTTTTGAATTACCCCATCACTAAGGTTCAGATGTCGACCTCGCCTTCCATATAAAAAACACACGATCCTTCCAGCTCGACGCGGCCATCGAACAGGCGGCAAACGATCTCTCCGCCGCGGCGTGATGCCTGGAAGGCTCGAAAGCTGCGCTTCCCCAGTCGCTGTGCCCAGTAGGGCGCCAGCATGCAATGAGCAGCGCCGGTGACTGGATCTTCCGGGATGCCTTTGGCCGGGGCGAAATAGCGACTGATGAAGTCGTAGGTGTCGTCCCCCGCTGCGGTCACGATTACTCCCGGGCGATCCAGGCTCGCAAGCGCCGTCATATCGGGAGCAAGGTGCCGAAGAATGGCAACATTTTCGAGCAGAGCCAGATAGTTGAAGGAGTTCACGAAGACTTCAATGGGTTCTACGCCCAACCCGTGGGCTAGACCAGGAGGCGGTGAGACGGGCGTGGACGGTCGCGACGGGAAGTCCATGACGTACCTGGCCCCCGAACGCTTCACGGTCAGGGGTCCGCTGGCGGAACGGAAGACCACGCTGCTGCGCCCTGGCTCCATTCGTTCCATAACCACGGCTGCGCTGGCGAGCGTGGCGTGGCCGCAAAGAGAGACCTCGACGTTCGGTGTGAACCATCGCAGGCGGTAGTCATCGCCTTCGCGCACTAGAAATGCGGTTTCCGATAGATTGTTTTCGGCAGCAATCGCCTGCAACGTCGCGGCCGGAGGAAAGCTCTTCATCGGCATGACTGCGGCGGGATTTCCGGCAAAGCGCCGCGTCGCGAAGGCATCAACCTGGAAGATTGGCGTTCGCATGCAAACGAGCTAGGACACAATCTGCGGCAAGCTGGTTGATTCGGCTTGCTCGTGCGCGTGATAGCTGGAGCGCACCATGGGGCCGGACTCGACGTGGCGAAAGCCGAAGCGCAGGGCTTCATCCCGCAGCTCGACGAACTCTTGCGGAGTGTAGAAGCGTGCGATGGGCAGGTGATCGCGGGACGGGCGCAGATACTGTCCGACCGTGAGAATGTCGACGCCGCGACTGCCGAGATCGCGGAATACTTCGATCAACTCTGCGGTCGATTCGCCGAGGCCAACCATCACCCCGCTTTTCGTCACCATGCCGGGAGAAAACTTCTTGGTGTTTTCGAGCAGATCGAGAGTGCGCTGGTAGCGCGCGCCGGAGCGCACCACGCGATAAAGGCGAGGCACGGTTTCCGTGTTGTGGTTGAGCACGTCGGGGCGCGCGGCGAGCACGATCTTGAGCGGTTCTTCCAAGCCTTGAAAGTCGGGAATCAGCACTTCGATGCGGCAATCGGAGATCAGTTCGCGAATTTCGCGAATGGTCTCGGCGAAAACGCTCGCGCCGCCGATGTTGTCGTCATCGCGATTCACGCTGGTCACAACCGCGTGCTTTAAGCCGAGCCTGGCCACGGCCTCGGCGACGCGGCGAGGTTCGTCCCGGTCGATGGGCTCCGGCCTGCCCTTAGGTACGGCGCAAAAGCCGCAGCGGCGGGTGCAGACGTTGCCCAGCAGCATGAAGGTTGCGGTCTTGTGATTCCAGCACTCGCCGATGTTGGGGCACTGCGCCGACTCGCAAACGGTGTGCAGATCGAGTCCGCGGGCGAGCTTCTTTAGATTGTGAAAGTTGTCGCCGACCGGGGCTTTCGCGCGAAGCCACTCCGGTTTGGGCAGGCGCAGGGGAGGGCCCACTTCGATCTGAATCAGTTGGGAAGGCCCTGCCATGACTACGATTCTACCAGTTCGGCGGCGGGCGCTTCGATTTGAGTCAGTCCATCGGCTAGCGCCGCCGGAAAATCTCGAAGATTAGATTGAAGAGTTGAACGAGTGTGATCCCAATCGTTACATACACGGCGATCTCCAACCTGCGGCCGGTTTCCTGCGTGCCGCGCAGGAGGTCGGCGAGATCCTGGGTAGCGTGGTGAAGGGTGTCGGCCAACTGCTCGAAGTGCTGGGTCGAGGCCCGCATTTTCTCGGACACCCGCGACATGGCCAGAGACGCCTCCGCCACCTGCTGGCCATTGCGCAGCTCAAGCTCGGCCTTGCAGGCCGCCCACCACGGGCTGCCGGGGGCCCGGTCATACATGCGCCCACGGATCTCGGCGTAGGAGCGGCCGCGCAAGAGCTGGATCAGTTCTTCGGTGCGTCCGCCCGACTTGGTTGGGTCGGGCGATCGAGTGCCCGGGGCATCGATCGTTACCGGGGTCACCTGGAAAGCAGGCGGTTTGCGAGCGCCAGGGCTCAAGGGTGGGTTGATCGGCGGCGGAACTTTTCCAGACGCGGGCGAGACGGCTTCGTGGGGCAGGGCTGGCATCTCGGGCAGCCTAACAGCCGGGTGTTGCCCGAACAAATGCCCGAGGTTCACTGCGAAGTGGACCATTTCGCCAAGCTTCGACGCGGGTAATTGACCTTACCCCCTGTCCGAACGGCCAATTCTGCCGGGGCGTTGGGACGCGAAGGTCGTCTACAATCCCACTGTCTATGCAGCCCACGCGGATTGCCGAACTGCTCGAGCCTTTCTTAACGGGCAGCGCAAGTACTCGCTCCGAACCGGGCGGAAGCCTGGTTGAGGAAGCTGCCGCGCTCTCTTCGGCCCAACTCCAAGATATATCGACATACATCGATATGCTACTTCGCTGGAATGCCCGTATGAATCTCACCGCCATTCGCGATCCCGAAGAAATAGTCGTCCGGCACTTCGGCGAGTCCCTGTTCGCGGCGCGCCATCTGTTTCCGCGCGATACCTCTCGGTCCAACCAGTCCACGGTTGCAAAGGGTCGAGCGCGAGTGGCCGATATCGGCTCTGGCGCCGGCTTTCCCGGTATTCCCATCAAGTTGTGGGCGCCGGAGATTGCCTTGACTCTAGTCGAGTCCAACCAAAAGAAAGCCACGTTTCTGCGCGAAGTCGTCCGCTCGCTTACATTGACGGATATCGATATACAAAATGTGCGCGCCGAGAAGGTGGCTCCTCGGCCGGGCTTTGATGTCGTAATTCTACGTGCCGTGGAGCGCTTTGCGGAGGTTTTGCCGAAGGCTGGAAGCCTGGTGGCGGCTTCAGGACGTATCGGCCTCTTGATCGGGTCGGCGCAACTCGCAGCGCGGAACTTAGTCGGCGAATTATCTTGGGCAGAACCCGTCCCGGTTCCCATGTCGCGCGCTCGCGTGCTGGTTGTGGGTTACCGGGACCAAGAGAGTAAATAGGTGGAATGAGATGCCACCTTTATCGCATCGAGCCGCAAAAGAATTGGCCTCGGAAGCTAGGTGGTGGAACATATTGAGATCGTGATGAGCCTCTCCCACGCGACTGCCCGTTCGTGACCGCTTTGAGTTTTGTTCCAGTTGGAACATTCTTGGGGTGGCGCCAGCGAGCGTGCTGTCCCGAAAATCCGTGTCATAAATTCTCGTTGTCATCCTGAGCGCGCCTTTTGCGCGAAGGACCGATGTCATTGATTCGGCCCGTACGATCCCCGTGAGCGTTGCCCGCCCGGCGACGGGACGCATGCTGCGAACCTTGGTGACGCCATACTGGACTTCCTAGCATGTTCCGATTGGAACATCGGCATAGGATTTGGTCTCAGCCGGAGTTAGGCGATCAAAATTGGCACGGCGATGAATGTTCCCACGGGAACATCAGCTTAATCTGGCCGCAAATCGAAGTGTGGCATGAAACCCACGCCAACGGTCGAACAAAACTATCTCCCAGCCCCTCAGGGGCGGAATGAGAGAGCCCGACATGGCAGTGCCGGGTCCTCGCAAGTAAGGCAAGCTGAGTCCGCTTCAGCCGACGGCAGGAATTTCGTGACAGTCTAAGTTGAACGGAGTGCCGCAGCGGGCCACTCGAAGGGAGAGGCTTTGAATACCCAGCTCAAAAGTGTTCCCACCGGAACATCGGACTCCTTTTGCACACGAATTCAACACCGCGCCTCACATTCGACGTTGCAATCGAAATGCGAAGCGCATTATGCTGCCAGTGGCTCGGGCTTCCTCGCTAACTTATGGGACGCGTCATCGCTGTTGCCAATCAGAAGGGCGGCGTGGGTAAGACTACGACTGCCATCAACCTTGCCGCCTCCTTCGCGGCGGCCGAAGTGAACACGTTGCTGGTCGATTGCGATCCCCAGGCCAATGCCACCAGCGGCCTGGGGCTGGCCAAAGATCCCGACCGCGTTTCTACCTACCATCTTTTACTCGGGGCTGCCACCGGCGACGAGGCCCTGGCTACCACAGAACTCGAGCAGCTATGGCTGATTCCTTCGCACAAGAACTTGATCGGAGCCAACATCGAATTGGTCGAGGCCGAGCGCCGGGAGTTCCGTTTGCGGGATGCCATCGCCCCTTTACGGGAGCGCTTCCAGTACATCGTGGTTGACTGCCCGCCGGCGCTCGATCTACTGACGCTGAATGCGCTGGTGGCCGCCGATTCGGTTTTGATTCCCATGCAGGCCGAATATTTTGCGCTGGAAGGGATCAGCGAGCTGGTGGATACGGTGGAACGGATTCGCGCCGCGCTCAACCCGGAGCTGAAGATTGAAGGCGTGGTGCTAACCATGCTCGATGAACGCACCAACCTGGCGCAGCAGGTGACGGCAGAATTGAGAAGCTTCTTCGGTGAGAAGGTGTGCGCCGCGACTATCCCGCGGAACATTCGCCTGGCTGAGGCCCCCAGCCATGGCAAACCCGCGCTGATGTACGATCCCCGTTCGAAGGGGGCGGAGAGTTATATAAGGCTGGCTAAGGAGATTTTGGGGAGGCAGCTTTCGGCGGTCAGCTCTCAGCCCTCAGCCCGGAGCGCCTAGGCTAAGTATTGATCTCCGTCGATTGATAGATCGAAGATCATCAATGTAAGCGCATCTTCAACCCAGAGGGCACACAGGTTCACAGAGGAAACACGAATGACTACGGCAGCGGGGAATTTGGCGGAGAAGAAAGACGAGAAAGTGGAGAAGCGGCGGGCTTTGGGGCGCGGGCTGGCTTCTTTGTTGCCGGGACCTAGGGTGGTTGGTCCCGACTCGCGAGGCCCGAGTCTGGAGCGCGGCGGCGACGGGAGCCGGGGCGACGCCGGCGAACAGCAGGTTCCGCACTTCGTTCGGAATGACAAAAGTGAGGTGCGGAATGACAAGACGGAGAATTTTGACACGTCCGTGGAACTGCGGTCGGTGCAGCAAGAGAGTAGTCCTCGCAACGTGGTTGTGAGTCTGGCCCTTGATTCGATCGAGAAGAATCCGTACCAGACGCGGCAGGTTTTTGAAGAGGAAGCTCTGGTCGATTTGGCGGGTTCGATCAAAGAGCACGGGGTGGTGCAACCGGTCGTCGTGCGTCCCGGGCAACAGCAGGGCAGCTACATTCTTGTGCTGGGCGAGCGCCGTTTGCGGGCTTCGAAGATGGCCGGGAAAGACACGATTCCGGCGTCGGTGCGCCATCTTTCGCCGCAGCAGGCGGCGGAGATGACTGTGCTCGAAAATGTGCAGCGCGAAGATTTGAATAGCCTCGAGCAGGCGCAGGCCTTCCGCGTTCTCAGCCAGGAGTTCCATCTCACCCAGGCGCAGATTGCCGAGCGCATCGGCGTGTCCCGGGAGACGGTGGCGAATTACATGCGGCTGCTGCGGCTCCCGGAAAAAGTTAAGGGCTACATGCTGGAAGATCGGCTGAACTTCAGCGATGCCCGCGAGCTTTTGCGGCTGGAGAACGAAGAGCACATTGTGCAAGTAGCGGAAGAGATCGTCAACAAGCGCCTGAAGTGGGATGAGATTGAAGAGCGCGTCATGCGGCTGAATGGATCGTTCGCGGTGCTGCCGGGGCAGGCGGCAGGCACTCCAAAAAAGGGGCGAGGGGCGCGCTGGATCGATCCCAACGTGAGGGCGGCGCAAATGGAGATGGAACGCACTCTGGGCATGCGAGTAAGGATTCGCGACCGCAATGGCAAGGGCCGGATCGTGATCGAGTACGCGTCGGTGGATGATTACGAGCGCGTGGTCGAGATGCTGGGGAAGAAGTAGCGAATACACCTTGCACTGTTTTTCCGCTCAACGCTTGACCGCGTTTCCCCTATCGCTCGGAACCATGGTGGTAACAGTGGAATGGGAACGATCTTTTTCCCTGGTGTCGGATTCTACACTTGTGTCTCTGCGGCGGGATTAGCCCGTTCAGTGGGATACTCTGCGCTAACCATCAACATAGCAAAGCAATAGCTTCCCTGGACTGTAGCGAGATCCTTTCCCACCGAAGAAAAAGTTGCCCTCAGGCGGAAGGCAGGCGAATTGGGGGCGCGAATGTCGGAACGTTGCCGGGCTCTTTCGAGTAGGGCTTGGCCGCGTGGTTGAGCATCTTCGGCCCGGGCAAGAGCGCAGAGAGCGCTCGGGCAGAGGGGGGTCAGGCGTGGCCTCAGAGCCGAGATAGAACGGCCGGTCTCGGCCATACGTAAACGATACATCAACGGATACTGTAAAAATCAAAGGGAAAATCATTGCTCTTTGGGTCCGATCTTGAGTCGGCGCAGAATCAAATTAGTTACGAATCCAGATCGATAACGCGTGGGGGCCCGCCCAGAAATCTTTGAATGAATCCCAGCAAAGCACTTTTGTCTCCTGCGAAAGTGGGAGATACTTTGACGGATCTCGAGCAAGCCTTACGATCAGTGGCCGCTCAGCTCATGAGCGGCGAGATCGTTGTTCTGGATGACCGGAAGATTCCCGTGAAGAGGGCGGGAAGCGGGTGCCTGTGGATGGTTCAGTTCAAGCTCAACGGCCGGACGCTGGAGGCGATTGAGCAAAACCCGGAAAAACCCAGCCGGTGGGGAAAGCGAGCGCGGGAGAAGCATCAGGTGGTGCAGTGTCTCGAGGTGGAAACTCATAAGTATGTCGCGGTGCCGGTGGATGCAGAGGTGAAGGAGTATGAATCGAATGAGGGAGCCAAGGAGCCGATTCTCGGCGCGCTGCGCACAACTCTCGTGTGAGGACGGATGGGACTCTGGCGGAACTTCGGAAGTCAAGCTCGATCGCGATGGCCATGGGCATGGGCTCGCCGTTGCAAATGGCGGGTTTCAAGCGCCAGGCCCGGAGGGTACTCAAGGCCGCCTCATCGAAGCCGGCGCCACCCGAAGTCACGATCTTAACGTTTTGAGGCTTGCCCTTCCTATCGACGACAATTAACAAGGTCACCACCGATCTCGTGAGGCGAAGGGGACTCTGGGATGGGGAGCGTTGATTGCGCGAGAGCAGGCTGAAGTTGTGCCTGCCATACCCTCCCTCAATTGCTTGAGGGGGGCGGCGCGAACGGAGCCGGATCGGGTGTGGCTCGAAAGAAAGCTCAATGACCTTTGCGCGGAGTTTGCGATGACGATCCTCGAAACCGACCACCTCCCTTGGAAACCGGTACCCGCCGAACCTTTGGAAAAGGCCGTAATCGCAAGCGTAGTCCACTGTGTTTTGTGGCCGCTTCTCGAGCTGGATCGTTCCTAGTAGAAATCCATTGTCGCAACAGGCGGCTGATTGCAGGTGTTGGGAGTTCGCTGATCGCGCACTCGGCCGGGGGGTCGAACTCCGGGTGTTCGGAGATCAGGGCGCTGGCGAGCCTTATCCGTCGTGCCTTCGGCCCGCTGCTGAGTGTTCTGCGGTTGGGCGGGCGAGCCCAACGGGATCAGGCACAGGCACAGGATCAGAATTGAGATGGAGCTGTGAGCCAAGCGATGCGCAACATCGTAGTAGAATGCGGCGGCGAGTGAAAGTTAGTTCTGGGTCCTTTGCTGGAGGAGAGTCTATGAATCTGACGGAAGAACCCGAGATTGTAACCTGGCCGCAGACGCGCTACGTTTTCATCGAGAGCGTTGGGCTTTTTCAAGAGACAGCACCGAAGGCATGGCAGGCTTTGCATCAACTTATTCCGAGAATAGCCGAGCACAACCAGATCAAGGGATATATGAGCTTGTACAAAGCGGCTCCGAAGATCTATCGCGCGGGCGTGTCGCTGGCGGCCGAGCCTCGCGATCTGCCGGAGGGCGTGAACTACTCTCATTTCGCGGGAGGGAAATACAGTCGATTTGTTTTGACGGGACCTTACCCGCAGTTGGGCGAAGCAACCGGCAGGGTTTTTCAGCTCGTGGACGAGAAGAAGATTCCGATTCGGGATGACTATTGCATCGAGAACTATGTCAACGATCCGCGGACTACGCCGGAGGAGCAGCTGATTACGGAGATCCTGATTCCTAGGCTCTAATCGTCGGAACCTTGCCCACCGCGGGAGAACAGTCCCCAGCAGAATCTTGGTGCGATGGCGTAATTGAGTTGGACCAATACAATGGCGGCGATGCTGCAATACGTATTGAAGAAGCAGAGCAGGGCGCCGGCAGCGTAGAGAGATTGCGCAATCACGATTCGCCGCACTACGGCAGGATGCACTTCGGGTGGCAGATCGTCCGCCAGGAGATGGGCGCGGTTGGCGTAGCTCCAGCTCCAGAAAAGGGTGAGTCCGAGCAGGAGAATGTTGCTCCAATAGATCAGCAGCGCGGTGCGATACTCGATGAACTCAGCCAGCAGTGCTGTGGAAAATGGGGTCAAGCAAATGGCGCACAGAAAAGCGATGTGAATCCAGGCCAAGTTGCGGTCCGAGCGGGCAAAACAATTGAGTTGAGTTTGTTGGCCGACCCAGAAAATGCCGTTGGTCATGATGCTCATGAGGAAGACAAGTAAGCGAGGCGCGAGCGCCATCAGGGCGCGGCGAAGGTCCGGCTCGGAGTGGATGGCAGCGGCCGCGGGGACGCGCAGATCGAGAACCAGCAGAGTCATCGATACCGCAAAGATGCCGTCGCTCAGCGCGGCCAGGCGGTCCACGTTTTGACCTGCAACACGGTTATAAAGCGAGCGCATCCAACGGAGTCTAGCATTGCCTGGCTTGCCGGTCGTTTAGAGTTAAGTTCTAAGGCTTAACACAAGGCACAGGGTCCACAAACGCAGGGCGGCTTGCTGGGGGAGATGAGCTTGGGGAAGAGAACTGGCGGCTTGCTGTTGATGCTGTGCGGCTTCGCGGCGATCGCTACGGCCAGAATCTGGGCGCAAAGCGCGGCGCCCGAAGAGCAGTCCCAATCGCAGTCCCAACCTTCGGCCCTGCCGTCCGGTCAGGATCCGCGACAGAGCGACCCGCAGTCGCCAAAGACCCCTGGGCAAACTCCGACGCCACAAACCTCCAACGAGGGGCCGAAAAACGAAGAGCCCCAGAAAGACGAGAGCGGAAATCCCGTGCAGGCCGTGGCCGTGATGACCAAAGACGCGGCTACCGCCGGGCTGTTGCGGGCGCGCGATTGGGAGTCGGGCTGGATCGCCGGGGTCTATGTCGGCCGCAGGCGAATGCTGGTCACACTGACTGCGTCGCAGCGGCGGGAAATTTATCTGCGGCAGACCTTGATTACCCCGGAAGCTTACATGAAGCGAATGTTTGGCGCGGGCATCGATCAGGCGCGCGGCGTACCTCCGCAGTGGGACGATGGCTGGGCGGGTTACCTGGAAAGGTTTGCATCGCGCGAAGGCCAGTTCATCACCGCGAACACATTAGCCTACATAGGCAACGCCAAGCTCGGCTACGAAGTTCGTTACGATCAATGCAAGTGCAAAGGATGGCCACGGGTCAAGCACGCGGTCATGAGAAATTTCCTAACTTACGATCGCAGCGAGGACAATTTGCGTCCGCAATGGGCGTTGTACGGCGGCGCCTTCGCCGGAGGCCTGGTGGCGACCTCATGGAAGCCGCGATCGCAGAGCGCGCTGGTCAACGCGGGGTGGGGTGTGGTGGGGCAGGCGGTGTATGGGACCGTGCTCAACCTGGTGACAGAGTTCTCGCGCGAGATTAATCGCAAGCAGGGAGTGAAATAGCTTCCCGGATCGGGGGATGCCTGGGCGGGACGCCCGCGCGACAGCCGCCGGGACTGCGGCGCGACTATCTGGCTACTTTGGAGTCTTTGTTCCTTCCTCCGGGCTCGGAAGTAGTCCGAACACTCCCACGCCGGTCGTAGTCCCCACGTAGACGTTTCCGTCGATAATCACCGGCGTGATGAACTTGTTGCCGGCGCCGAATTGGTCGCGATGATTGGGGGCTTGCTCGCTGTTGTAAATTTCCTGCAGATTGGCGTTGTTGCAGTGATAAGTGAGAACGTCCTGGCAGAGGGCGGAAGGCGCTCCGCTCGCCAGCAGACCCAGGAGGAGGAGCGCGGCGAGGGGCGCGGCGGCGAATTTGAGCACAGGCTTTCACAGACTCCAGTGGCGCTGCAGCGGGGCTGAGTCCCCCTCTAAATTTCTCGCTTGGACTGACTGTGGATCGAGCGGTAAGCCGAGCGAACCTAAGCTGAGACTCTTCTCTTGCACTGACAGTGCCGCGGATTATTGCAGAGATCGGAGAGTCGGACAATATGGTCTTTCTTCTTTAGATGGAAAGATGAGAATGTAAACCGGAGATGAATGGATGGATTTAGGCAAGCTGCTCATGTTGCTCGGAGCCGTGCTGCTGGCGGCCGGTGCTTTGGTGATGTTGCTGGGGAACATAAATCTACCTCTCGGCCGGCTGCCGGGCGACTTCCTGTATCGGGGAAAGAACGCTACCGTTTACTTTCCCCTGGCGACTTCGGTGGTACTCAGCGTGGTGTTGTCGGTGGTGCTGTATTTGGTGAGCCGATGGCGCCGCTAGGAACTTCTTCCGAGGAAGTCATCCTGAGCCCAGCCGCATTTCGGGCGGAGCGAAGGATCACAGATCTCAGATGGCGCATGCCTTTGCGTGCTGGGAGATCCCCCGGCTGCACTACGCCAGGTTTCGGGATGACTCTCCCCAAAAAGAGACTGAGTCAAACCGAGCTCCTACTGCCGGGTGCAAAACCGCGACTCTGATCGGGCGCCGGTATATAGTTGTGCGTCAGTTGAACCCCGTCGATAAAAAGGATGATTCCTTGAACCGAGTCCGTGAGCGTTGCTTCTTTCCGGCGATCCTTCCGGCGCTGATCGCCACATTATTGTTTTTCACGATCCCTTCACTGCTGTGGGCGCAGAACTCTGCCGAGCGGATTTTCTTCCACGCCAAGGTGTTCACCGCCGATCCGCAAAATCCCTACGCGGAGGCCGTGGCCATTCGCGGCGATAAGGTTATCGCAGTAGGCAGCCTGGCCGACGTCACGAAGGTCGCCTCGTCGCAGGCGGAGCGCATCGATCTCGAAGGGAAAACACTTTTTCCCGGCTTCATCGATTCGCACAGCCACTCGATTGACGGCGGCCTCAATCTGATTTCCGCCGATGCGAGTGAGAAAGTCTACAAGCTCGCTCAGCTTCCCACTTTCGTGGCCGGAGCGAAGAAGAGTGGCTCGGGCATGCGCGGCGACATTCTCGAGGTTCTCGGCATCCCGCTCGAATTCTGGTCGCATACCGACTTGCTCAACGCCGAGTTCAGCGGGGGCGCTTACGAGAAGCAAAGCGTTTTGCTGCGCGGGATGGACGGCCATACTTCCTGGGCGAATCGTGCGCTGCTGCAGCGCGCCGGCATCACGGCTGATTTTCTAAAGAGGCTTTCGCCCGACGAGCGCAGCTATTACGGCTCCGACAAAAACCTGCAGCCCAACGGATTTCTGGTGGACGCCGGCGAAGAGAAAATCGATGCGCTGCTGCCCGAGCCGACCGACGAGCGCTTGCTGGCGGCGGCGCGCGCCGCTGTGCATTATGAATACAGCCTGGGCATTACGGCGTGGCTCGATCCTCTGGCCAGCGATTATGTTTTGAAGGCCTACAAAATGCTGGCCGATCACGGTGAATTGGTTTCGCAGGTGGTGGCATTTCCGCAGGTGTTGGCAAGAGATCCCGCGGCGGAGTTGGCTGCGGTGCAGGCCACCCGCGAGGCTTATAAGAATGTTCTCAACCTGCACGTGACCGGAATCAAGGTGTTTGCCGATGGCGTGGTGGAGTTTCCGTCGCAGACCGCTCACCTGACCAAGCCGTACAAAAATACCGGCCACAACGGAGATCTGCTGTTCGATCCGAAGAGGTTTGCCGAGCTGTGTGTGGCCGCGGACAAGCAAGGGCTGATCATTCACGTCCACGCCATTGGCGACCGAGCGGTGAAAGAAGCTCTGGACGGCATTGCGGCGGCGCGCAAAGCCAACGGCGATTCCGGTTTGCCGCATACGCTCACGCATGAGCAGTTCGTGCAGCCTGAGGATTTTCCGCGCTTCCGCGAGCTGGGAGTGATCAGCGCGCTGCAGCTTTTCTGGGCCGAGGCCAGTCCGGATACGATCGAGATCGTGAAGCCCTATCTCGATCCGGAGATTTACCAGTGGCAATATCCGGCGCGATCGCTGCTCGACAATGGCGCCATGATTTCGGGCGCGAGCGACTGGCCGGTTTCGACCCCAAATGTCTTTCGGGCCATTTATCAGGCGGAGACGCGGAAGGGGCCGGAGGGGGTGCTCGATCCGTCGCAGGCGATGCCGCGCGAGGCGATGTTCTATGCTTATACACGGAATTCGGCGCGGGCGATGAATCTTGATTCCATTGGAAGTATCGCCGCCGGAAAGAGCGCGGATTTGATTTTGCTGGATCGCGATGTGCTAACCGACTCTCCCGAAGACATGCGGGAGACCAAGGTGTTGTGGACCATCGTTGCGGGGAAGATCGTTTACCAGGCGAAGTAGCTGGGACCGCCGCTACTTTAGAAAATCGAGCTGCGCTCGAAGGACGGCCGGGGGGCGGCTGTCCCCACATTTTTGATCAAAGCTTTTTACGTCGGAGTGGAGGAGAGATGATTCGGACTATTTTTTTAGCCGTGATCGCATGGCTCAGTTCGCCGCTCTTCGGGCAAACGCCAATACCGGAGCCGGATTGGGTTGCCGTAAGCAACAGCTACACCAAGAAGCTGCTGGCGGTGCAGATGAAGCATCAGCCGGAATACGGTTCGGAGGAAGGACTCACCGAGTACGATACCCGCGTCTCTCAACCCACGCTGGCCGATGACGATCAGCAGCGGCAGGAACTGGAAGCGTTAGTAGCGGAGTTGAAGGGTGCGATCCCGCAGCAAAAGGACAAGGCGGTCGTGCAGGATCTGCAGATTGTCATCCGCAAGGTGGAACTCCTTTATCGGCAGGACGACTACGAACGAGCCCATGAAGTTCCTTTCATGAATGCGAGCGGCGATGTGTTTCAGGGGTTGCACATCCTGCTCGATGACCAAACGGCGGCCGAACGCCGTCCGGCTGCGGTGGTCCGCATCCGCGAATACGCCGGCTTAGAGAGTGGCTACAAGCCGCTGACCGAGATTCTGAAGCAGCGCGTGCTGGAGCAGATGGCGAAGCCGGGTGTGTTGTATCCCGCGAAGACAGAAATTGAAACCGAGATGGGGCGGAATTCGAATTATCTGGAAGGCATCGCCACTCTGCTCGAAAAATACAAATTGAAAGACTGGCAGGAGCCTTACGCGAAGCTGAAACAGCAGCTCATCGATTACGACGCCTGGACACGCACCAATGTTCTCCCCAAGGCGCGAACCGATTTTCGGCTTCCGCCCGAGGACTATTCCCTGCGCCTGGAAAATTACGGAATCGACCTTCCGCCCGCGCAACTGGCGGGCATGGCGCATCAAGCCTTCACCGAGATTCAGGACGAGATGAAGCCGATCGCGGCGCAGATTGCCAAAGAGCGTCACCTGCCCTCCAGCGATTATCGCGATGTGATCCATGAATTAAAAAAACAGCAACTCGTGGGCGAAGCGATCCTGCCTTTTTACGAGAACCGCCTAAAGCAGATCGAGCACATCGTGGTGGAACAACAAATCGTGACTTTGCCCGATCGTCCGGCGAAGATTCGCATCGCCACCGCTGCCGAAACCGCGCAGCAACCGGCGCCGCACATGCAGCCGCCGCCGTTTCTGCACAACACCGGGCAGAAGGGAGTGTTCGTGCTGCCGCTCAACATTCCCTCCTCGCCGGGAGAAAAGCCTGCAGAAAAGTACGACGATTTCACCTACGACGCAGCGGCCTGGACCTTGACCGCGCATGAAGCGCGCCCGGGGCACGAGTTGCAATTTGATTCCATGCTGGAGCACGGCGTGTCGCTGGCGCGAGTTCGCTATGCCTTCAACAGCACTAACGTCGAGGGCTGGGGTTTGTACTCCGAATATTTGATCGAGCCGTACATGCCGGCGGAGGGTCAACTGATCTCGCTCGATCTGCGCTTGCAGCGGGCGGCAAGGGCGTTTCTCGATCCGGAATTGCAGGCCGGAAAAATTCAGCCCGCCGACGCCTTTCGCGTGATGGAGCAGGATGTGGTGCTGTCGCATGCCTTCGCTCAGGAAGAAGTAGAGCGCTTCACCTATCGCGCGCCCGGGCAGGCCAACAGTTATTTCTATGGTTACACCAAGTTGCTCGCGCTGCGCAAAGATGCCGAACAGGCGCTGGGCGCGAAGTTTAACCAGAAGAAGTTTCATGACTTCATCCTGGCCCAGGGACTCCTACCGCCCGATCTGATGCGGGACGCGGTGATGAATGTATTCGTTCCGCAGCAGCGGACGGCGAATTAGGCCGCAGTTTTCGACCGATCCGCAGCTTTCTTAAAAGCCGGTGGTTTCAAAACAGATTCGTATCAGGACATGCCTTCAGGCATGCCGCCGGATCGATTTCGATGCGAATCCGGGCGCTTTACCGTAGGCCTTCCGGCAATTTTGAACGTGCCCATACCCTACACCGCAGCTCGTCCCAAAAAGCACTCTAAGCGTGTCCTAACGTGACTTGTCAGGCCCTTCACTCCGCTTTATCGTTCTCCTACCGAAACTTTCCGTGAGAATTTCTTCTGCGTTTTCGCTCAAACCAGCAACAAACATGCACGCCCTTCGCCAGCCTTAGCGCGCTCAGGCGCTAACCGGCGAGTCCCAAGGAGGTTTCACCGTGATATCCCTCAAGTTTCCCTTTCTTCGAGTCAACCCATTTGCCGCCATCATCTGCCTTCTTACCTTTATGAGTGCGAGCCCCCGCGCATTTTCCGAGGACGTGCTCACTTACCACAACAACAACGCCCGCACCGGGCTCAACTCCGCAGAGACCACGCTCACTCTGAGCAACGTGAACTCAACTTCGTTCGGGAAGCTGTTCACTTTATCGGTAGATGGCCCGGTGGACGCCGAGCCTTTATATCTGTCGGCGGTGCCGATCTCGGGAAACGGGACGCACAATGTATTGATCGTGGTCACGGAAAACGATTCGGTCTACGCCTTCGACGCCGACAGTGGTGCCGAGATCTGGCAGATCACTGCGCTGAAAGCCGGCGAAACTCCCTCCGACGATCGCGGCTGCGGCCAGGTTTCGCCGCAAATTGGAATCACCTCGACTCCGGTGATCGGCCGACCTTCCCGCTCCAATGGCGTGATTTATGTGGTGGCCATGTCGAAGGATTCCTCCGGCCACTATCATCAGCGCCTGCATGCGATCGATGCCGCCACCGGCGACGAACTCTATAAAGGACCGGTCGACATCGCCGCAAAATATCCCGGGATCGGCGATAGCAGCTCAGGCGGATATGTGGTCTTTGACCCGGCGCAATATAAAGAGCGCTCCGGCCTGCTACTACTGAGCGGCGTGGTTTATCTGGCCTGGGCTTCGCACTGCGACATTCGGCCCTACACGGGCTGGATCATGGCCTACGACGCGACCACGCTGGCGCAGAAATCGGTGCTCAACGTCACGCCCAACGGCAATGAAGGCGCGATCTGGGGCTCGGGCGGCGGGCTTACGGCGGATAGCGGCGGCAACATTTATTTCCTCGACGCCAACGGCATCTTCGACACCACTCTGAATTCCAAGGGCTTTCCCAGCCGCGGCGACTACGGCAATGCGTTTATCAAACTCGCAACCAAAGGCGGCCTGGCGGTCGCGGATTACTTCGAAATGGAAAACGGGCCGCAGGAAAGCAGCGGCGACGTCGATCTCGGTTCCGGCGGAGCGATTATCGTCCCCGAGATGAAAGATACTTCCGGAACCGAATGGCATCTCGCGGCAGGCGCCGGCAAAGATAACAACATGTACGTCGTGAACCGCCAATCCATGGGCAAGTTCAATCCAGACAGCAACAATAACTATCAGTTCTTGTCCGGAGTGCTGCCCGGCGGTATCTGGTCGATGCCTGCCTACTTCAATGGCAAGCTTTACTTCGGCCCGGTAAGCCAGCCGATTCTCGGCTTTCAGTTCAGCGACGCGAAGTTAGGAACTGGCGCGGCAGTGCAGACCAGCAACAGCTTTGGATACCCCGGGGCCACGCCCAGCATCTCTTCCAACGAAAATAAAAACGGCATCGTCTGGGCAGCCGAGAATACCAATCCCGCCGTGCTGCACGCCTACAATGCGGAGACCTTGCTTGAGCTATACAACACCAGCCAGGCTTCCGGAGGCCGCGACCAGTTCGGAGCCGGCAACAAGTTCATCACTCCCATGATCGTCAACGGGAAAGTGTATGTCGGCACGACCAGCGGAGTGGGGGTGTTTGGATTGTTGTCGGGCAAGTGAAACTCTGCCAAGTGAGAGACGCCGAGGCAGCCCCACGGGTTGCAACGCACGGAGGGCAACTTTTCCACTCCCTTGTTCCCGCTCCAAACGCGGAAGTCATAAAATCGCTTCTGCCACATATGCTCCGGGTGGCCATTGCGGACCCAGTGAGCTTGCCACCCGGCCCGGCGCGCATACTTCAATCAGGGCCTTTCTTACGCTGCTGCCCTCTCCTCTTCCCGCCGCCAAATTGAGATCGATTGGGCCCCCAGCGCCAACGCTCCAAGACCTGGCCCCGAAGGCTCGGTTTTGCCAAGATCGCTCCCCGGCGCCAAGAGAGCGTCGTCGGCGCCCGCAGTGGCCCCGGCGAGGATGGGAATGTTGGGGGTGGTCTCGTACGCGTATCCGGTGAGCACTGCCGTCAGCTTTGTCTGTCTGTTGGCTGAAACACTGAGCCGCGCCCATCCGTAGTGGGTCTCGCCGTTCATCTGGAATTTCAATCCGAGATAGCGGTTCTTGACGTTGGGCCATCGGCCGCCCACCCGGAAGCTGGTTCCGATGAAAGTACCGAGTGAGGCCAGCAGAAAACCGTTAAACTTCCGGGAGCTGCCGATAGGCTGGCCCGCAGGCAGGGCCGGAACACTTCTGCCGTAGCCTACGGCGGCGTTGCCTTGGGCCGCAGCTTTCACAAATAGCCTTGAAGTTCCTCCCGACGTGTCGATGCTCTCCTCAAAGTTCGCGTCGATGAAAAAATCTGTGATCCCGTTATTCGCCAGGTCGAGGGCGTAGCTCTGCAGGATCCCCGCGCCAATCTCGACTTTGACCGGGGTGTAAACGATCTCGGCCTTTGCCGGCTGCGCCATCGCCAGCAAACTAACTCCGGTGGCCCCGGCGGCCGCGGAGTACATGTGCAGTTGTGATTTGAGGTGTTCGGAAAGTGGGTGCGCTGTTCGTGCTGCAGTCGAAGCAGGCTGCATGGGTCACCTCCTCATGCCCCGCATGTTGCTACGGAAAGTAGGGGCTGTCAAGCTCCCAGGCTCTGCTCCGCTCTGCTCCCAGTCTCTGATTTTGCAATTTATTAACAGGAGATTCTTTTCGGTTGCACGGCATCCCAACCCGCCGAAAAGCTGTACGCGTACCTGAGATAGCCTCCACGCCGATTGTTCGACAAACCGATAGCCAGTGGCAAGGGTGGGATTCGGAAAGGGCGGCAGCAGCGACAGCTACGCTGTTTGGCCGCGCCTCAGCTCTGCTTCTGGCCATTGATTGATGCGCTCGAGTCGAGGCGCGCTGCGCCCTTTTGAAACATCCGCTCACGAACCTCCTCCCTCAGCCTGCTAGACTCCTAGTGTTCCCATGTCTCTCGCCGACCAACTCGGGTTCCGCTTCGCTCCGCCAGAGCGGCGCGTGTGGACAGTGCGGGCGCTCGTCGTCGCCGTGCGCACGCTGGTCGAGCGCGAATATTCCGATGCCTGGGTGGAGGGCGAGATCTCGAACTTTCGCGCGCCGGATTCGGGCCATCTTTATTTCACGCTGAAAGACGGCAACGCCCAGATCAAGGTTGTGATGTTCAGTTCCAAAGCGCGGCTCTTGCGCTTTCGTCCCACCGACGGGATGCAAGTCCTCGTGCGCGGGCGGGTGACGATCTATGAAGATCGCGGCGACTTGCAGATCGCGGCGGAATATATCGAGCCCAAGGGCGCCGGAGGCTTGCAGGTCGCGTTCGAGCAATTAAAAGCGAAGCTCGAGGCGGAAGGATTATTTGCGCCGGAGCGCAAGAAAGCCATTCCAACCCTGCCGGCGCGAATTGGGATCGTCACTTCGCCGCAAGCTGCGGCGCTGCGGGACATCCTGAACATTCTGCAGCGCCGCCATCGCACGGTGAATACGGTGATTTATCCCGCGCAAGTGCAGGGCGACTCGGCCGCCGCCGAGGTGGCGAGCGGGGTGCGATACTTCAACCAGACCCACAGTGTGGAAGTGATTATTGTGGGACGCGGCGGCGGCTCGGCGGAAGACCTGGCCGCGTTCAACGATGAAGCGCTGGCGCGAATCGTGGCCGCGTCGGAGATTCCGGTGATCTCGGCGGTGGGGCACGAAACCGATTTCACGATTGTAGATTTCGTGGCAGACTTGCGCGCGCCCACGCCTTCGGCGGCAGCGGAGTTGGTGATCCGCTCGCGCGTGGAAGTGGAAAATCAGGCGGAGGCGGTGCGCGAGCGTCTGGTGCGCGCTATGGAGCGGCGTCTGCTTGAGGCGCGGCACGCACTGGTAGAGCGGGCCCAGCATGGTGCATTCGCGCGCATGATGGATTTGATCCGGCGCCGACAGCAGCAGCGGGATGACCTGACTTACCGCCTGGAGCGCGGCGAGCGCCAGGCGTTAGATAAAATGCGCCGGCGCTGGGAGGCGGTCGCCGCGGCCGTCCGCCATTATGACGCTCGGCGTGTGCTGGCCGGCATCCGAGGTGAGTTCGAGGCCGGGACGACGGCCCTGGCGGCCGTAATGTGCAACCAACTCCTACAGAATAAACTGCGTCTCGAGCGCATGGGCCGCGCGCTGGAGGCGCTCTCGCCGCTGGCGATTCTGGAGCGAGGCTACGCGCTGGTCTTCGATGAAGCGGGGCAGTTGGTGAAAGATGCGGCGCGATTGACGCCGGGGGATCCAATCAGGGCGCGTGTGGCGCAAGGCGAGATCCACGCCCTGGTCACCAAAGCAGCCCCGGACAAAGCCGGCAGACACAAAACCTAGTCTCTTCTCCGCATCCTCCGCGCGTTTTCACTCCGCGCGCTCCGCGATCAAAGCTTTAAAAGCCTTCAACGCGGAGTTCGAGAAGAACCGCCGCGCGGAGGCGCAGAGAAGCAGTCCATTTCTGCATTAGAATATAAAGTTCCAAGAGCTTCGAACGCGAGAAAGCGAGATTCCGGTGACGCAATTGCTGGCGCCATGGATGCGAGTGTCGTTTACGGTGCTCGACATTCTGCTGGTGGCGCTCATCATCTACGAAGTGCTGGTGATGATCCGGGGCACACGCGCCGCGCCCATGCTGGCGGGCTTGACGGCGGTTGCGGTTGCGTTCTATCTGGCGCGAATTGGCGAGTTAGTCACATTGAACTGGCTGGTCAGCCGTCTGCTGCCGTACGTGGTGTTTGCGCTGATCGTAGTTTTCCAGTCGGAGATTCGGCACGTACTGTCGGATGTTGGCCGGCGCGTAAGTTTTCTGCGCGGCTCGTCGGCCGAGGGCGATTCCTACGACGACATCGTCCTGGCGGCGAATTTATTTTCCCAGCATCAGACCGGAGCGCTCATCGTGATCGAGCGCGAGATCGGATTGCGGACCTACGTGGAAAGCGGCGTCGCCATGGATGCCAAGCTCTCCTACGATCTGCTGGCAACGATTTTCCGCCCTAGCGCTCCCTTACACGATGGAGCCGTGATCATTCAGAAAGACCGCTTGGCGGCCGCCGCGTGCTTTTTGCCGCTCTCGATGAATCCCGTGTTGTCGACGCAGATGGGCACTCGTCACCGTGCCGGTATCGGCATCACCGAAGAAACCGACGCCATTGCCGTGATCGTGTCGGAAGAGTCGGGCGCGATCAGCATCGCGGTGGGCGGCAAAATCGATCGCGACCTCAGCGTAGAACAGTTGCGCGAACGCCTGAGCCAGGAGTTGCGGCGGTACGTTTCGCCGGTGGCGCTGCCCACGGTGGTGCCCCGCGAAGACCTGAGAGACGACGAATCGGACGCGGCCCAGGAATCGCCCCTGCGATTAGGGGCCTCGATGGGAGCGGACGGCGATTCCGATGCAGACGGGGAGCGGCCGTTATGAACATCGTGCGGCGCTGGGTGCTGCATAACTTCTGGTTGAAAGTTCTATCGCTGCTGCTCGCGACCGGATTGTGGATGGCGATCTCTCCCGACGAAGAGTCGGCCGAAGTTGCGGTGCGCGTACCCATCGAGTTTCAGCACGTTCCTCAGCATCTGGAGATCAGCTCGATCACAATTCCAGAAGCGCAAATTCGCGTGCGCGGGCCGGAGCGGGTGATTCGCCAACTGAGGTCGACCGACATTCATGCCGAACTCGAATTGAAAGACGCCAAACCGGGTGAGCGCACCTTCGATCTTTCCGCCGAGCAGATTCGCCACCAGCGCGATCTGCATGTGGTGCAAGTCGTGCCCGGGCAAGTGCATCTCACCTTTGATATGCGGCTCACGCGCGACGTGGAGATTCATCCGCGCGTGACCGGAACTTTTGCCGCGGGCGAACAGATTTCCAAAGTGATCGTCACTCCCGAGCGAATTACCATCACCGGCCCGCAGCATCACGTGGAGCTGGTGGATGCGGCCACCACCGATCCCGTGGACGCGTCGGGCACGAAGACTACCGCGACCTTTTCCACCAACGTGTATGTGCCCGACCCCCTGGTGCAGGTGGTGCAGCCGACTCCGATCCGCGTGACCGTGATCATGGAAAAGTCCACGCCCTCGCCGAACGGCCATTGAGACGCGTTCTTCCGAGTCTGCAACTTTTCACCGTGTCAGTTATGATCCTCGGTTCGATGTTTTCGTGAGAGCGTCCAGCTTCCTACACACACCATCTATGAGCGATCAGCGCAGGCAACTTTTTGGCACGGACGGAATACGAGGCGTGGCCGGTGACTTCCCTCTGACCAAGGAAAGCACATTCTTGATCGGGCGTGCCTTGGGCCAAGACTTGATTCGTAGCACGCAGAAGCCCAAGGCCGTGCTGGGCCAGGACACGCGCGAATCCAGCGGCTGGATCGCGGATCGCGTCGCCTCGGGCCTGGCCGCGGTGGGCGTGGACGTGCACAGCGCGGGCGTGATCACGACGCCGGGCGTGGCCTACCTGGCGCGCACACGCGGTTTCGCCGCAGGGGTCGTGATCTCCGCTTCGCACAATCCCTGGACGGACAACGGCATCAAGGTTTTCTCCGGAGATGGTTTCAAGTTGCCCGATGCGCGCGAACTCACCATCGAGCAGGATATTTTCGTTCTACTGGCGCGGCCGGGCGCGGCCGATGACACAGCCATGAGAATTGCGGGGCCGTCGCTGCCGGGCGAAGCCGGTCTGCGCAAGGCTTATATCGAGTCGTTGGCGGGCAGCGTGTCGTCCGATTTGAGCGGCCTGCGCGTGCTGGTCGATTGCGCCAATGGAGCCGCAACCGCGGAGGCTCCGGATTTGTTCCGAGGCTTGGGAGTTCAGGCCACATTTATTTGTATCGCGCCCGACGGAAAAAATATTAACGACGGCTGCGGCGCGCTGCATCCCGAGGCCTTGGGTAAGGCCGTGGCTGCGTCGAGCGGGAACTTCGATCTGGGCGTGACCTTCGACGGCGACGCCGATCGAGCCTTGTTCTGCGATCGTGAAGGACGCGTGGTGAATGGAGATGGAGTGCTGCTACTGACGGCGCGCGATTTGCAGTCCCGCGGAACATTAGCGGAGTCGACAGTTGTGGCGACGACGATGTCAAACATGGGAGTCGAGATCGCCCTGAAAAATTCTGGCATCCGCATGTTGCGAGCCAACGTCGGCGATAAATATGTGCTGGAAGAAATGCTGAAGACGGGCGCAACGCTCGGCGGCGAACAATCGGGACACATTATTTTCCGCGATATCGACGCGACCACCGGCGACGGCTTGCTGACTGCGCTGCGTGTGATGGATGTGATCGCGCGCTCGCGAAAGTCGCTGGCGGAGTTGGTGAGCGACCTCAAAGTGTTCCCGCAGAAAATTCAAAATGTGCGGGTGCGAGAGAAGATTCCATTCGTGCAGGTGCCCGAAGTGCAGCGCGCCATCGAAGCCGCCGAGCGCGACTTGGATGGAAATGGCCGCCTCGTGGTGCGGTATTCAGGGACCGAGGCCCTGGCGCGGGTGATGGTCGAGGCGGAATCAGAGGAAAAGATGCAGGCGATTACCGCGAAGATCGCCGGGGAGATTCAGAAGGCACTGGGGTCTGAGCGGTAGTTGTTGTCGATCACTCGATCCCGCTCACTCGAAAATCGGCAAAACTCTCGCCAGCACGGCATTCATGATTTCGTATCGAGAGCGCGGGGCTGGTTGCATCAAATAATCCCGCAGTCTTGGTTCCGCCCTCCGTCAAGGACACGGCGAAGTCCGCCATGCGCGCGAAATTGCCGCGGCTCGTGATCGGCAGAGCCACCGGCACTTCCGTGATGCGATTGAAGGCGGAGCTTAAATGCAATCAAGGATTACAGTGGGTGTCGATCTCGCTTCTCCGGCAAAGCGTACAGGGACTTGTGAGATCGCTTGGAGCCTTGGGCCCGCGGATGTCACCTGGATTGAGGTTGGGGTTGACGACGATAATTTGAAAAGGCCGCTGGGCTCGGATGGAATAGACAAGGTCGGCATCGATACTGCCCTCGGTTGGCCGGCAAATTAATGGAGGAGATTCCCGTTAGGTACCAAGACCGGGCTTCTCCTGAGGGATGGATCACTCTGCCTAAGCCGGAAAGCCTCAATAGACTTCCCCACCCGCAGCCTGCCTATTCTAAATCTCTCCAGTTGGGGCCAATCCCCATCTCCACCAGCAGGGGCACCGCCAATGCGTGAACTTTCTCCATCTCCTCGCGAACCAGGGACCGCATAATTTCTGCTTCCATCTCCGGTACCTCAAAGACCAGTTCGTCATGCACCTGCAAGGTCATTCTCGATTTCAGGTCACGCTCCCGCATCGCTTCATCGATGTGAATCATCGCCACCTTAATCAAATCCGCGGCCGTGCCCTGCAGCGGCGTGTTCACGGCGGTGCGCTCGGCGAAGCCGCGTTGGGTGAAATTCTTGCTGTTGATGTCGGGGATGGGGCGGATGCGACCGTGCAGCGTTCTTACTTTCAAATCGCGCCGGGCTTCGGCGAGCGTTTTGTCGATGAAGGCGCGCACGCCGGCATACTTCTCGAAATACGCGGCGATGAATTGCCTGGCTTCGGCCGGCTCGATGCCCAGATTCTGCGACAGGCCAAACGGCGAGAGGCCATACACGATTCCGAAGTTGACGACCTTGGCGGCGCGGCGGTGTTCGGGCGTCACCATTAACGGCGGGACGCCAAAGACCTGCGAAGCGGTTAGAGTGTGAATGTCGTCGCCGCGGCGGTAGGCCTCGACCAGCAGCGGGTCGCGCGAGAAGTGCGCCAGCAGGCGCAGTTCGATCTGCGAATAATCGGCGGTCAAAAGAACATGTCCCGGCTCGGCGGTGAAGGCGGCGCGAATGCCGCGCCCGAGTTCGGTGCGGATAGGAATGTTCTGCAGATTCGGATTCGCCGAAGACAGGCGCCCCGTCGCCGTCCCCGCTTGGTAAAAGGTGGTGTGCAATCGTCCCGTAGAACGATGGATCAGCGCGGGCAGCGTATCGACATAGGTCGATTTCAGCTTGGTGAGCTGGCGGTGGTCGAGGACCATGCGCGCGATGGGATGGTCCTCCGCCAAAGTTTCGAGAACATCGACGGCGGTCGATAGGGTGCGGCCCTTGCCATATTTCACGGGCTTGGGCAGATTCATCCGGTTGAAGAGAACGTCGCCTAACTGTTTGGGCGAGCCAATGTTGAATTCCGCTCCCGCGACCTCGTAAATCGCTGCGGCTTTGGTTTTTATCTCACGCTCGAGTTCGGTGGACATTTTTGCGAGCGCAGACGTGTCGATCTTCACTCCGGCCTGCTCCATGCGCGCCAGAACCGGGACCAGCGGCAAGTCAATTTCTTCGTAGAGCTGGCTCAGCCCCGCTTGCTTGACGTCTTCGCGCAGCGCATTCGTCAGCTTGCCGGTAACGTCGGCGGCTTCGGCCAGATCGCCACTGAGCCTGAGATTGAAGCGCCGCAAAGCCACTTCTGGCAAACGATGCGAGGAATACGTAGGATCGAGCAGGTAGGAGTACAGCATGGAATCGTGCCGCACGCCCTGCAGATCTATGCCTTGAGCGGCCAACGCATGGATCGCGGATTTGTAATCGTGAACGGACTTGGGCATCGAAGTCGAAGTGGCGAGAATCGACCGCAGCTTCGCGGCTGCCGGACCGGAGTCCAGTTTTATGATTGTGGCTGAACCGGCGGCTGCAGAAATCGCGACTCGGTGCGCAGCGGGCTCGACTGCGGCGGGCGGTGTGCCTTCGGCAAGGGGCAGCATCGCCTCCTGGATTTCTTCTTCAATGACTTCCTCTTCGCCTTCCACGGCAGCCTCGAATGGTTCCAAGTCCACGGCGATTGCCAGGGTGCCGTCGCCTGCCACGGAGTTGAGCACCGCTTCTAGCTCCGCGGCCGATCCCGCCTCGCCGTAATGAGTTTCGCTGATCTGTACTTCGGGCAGCAATTCTTTCAGCAGCGAAGTGAACTCCAGTTCCGTAAAAAGCTGGCGCAGCAGGTCGAGGTCGGGTTCGCCGGCGCGCATGGCCTCGACATCCAACTCGACGGGGACGTTGCAGTCGATGGTCGCCATGCTCTTGCTGAAAAGAATGGTGTCGCGATTGTTCTGCAGCGATTCGCGGTAAGTCTTTTTCTCGACTTCTGCTGCGCGTTCGAGAGCCTGCTCAACGCTGCCGAAGCGCTTGATCAGTTCCACCGAACCTTTGTCGCCGATCCCAGGCGCCCCGGGAATGTTGTCGATGGCATCGCCGCGGAGAGCCATGACATCGACAACGCGCTGCGGCGGCACGCCCAGAATTTCTTCCACCTTGGCGGCGTCGCAGATCAAGTTGTCCTTGGGAGGATTCAGAATGTGAACTTGATCGTTCACCAGTTGCATCATGTCCTTGTCGCTCGAGACCACGTAGACGGGTAGCGCTGTTGCCGCCGCTTTGCGCGCCAGCGTGCCAATCACATCGTCGGCCTCGAAGCCCGAGAGTTCCAGGATGGGGATGCGATACGCTTCGAGAGCGCGGCGGATGTAGGGAATCTGCTGCGCCAGATCCTCGGGCATGGCCTTGCGATTGGCTTTGTAGCCATCGTAGGCGACCTCGGTGAAGGTCTGCGTTTTGATATCGAACTTGCGAACAGTGGTGATCGATTCCGCTTGCGTATCGCGGAAGGTGGGCGCAGCTACGTCGAAAACCGCGGCGAGATAGTTGGGGGAGAAATCGTCGCGCAGTTTGCGCAGCATGTTAACGAAGACGTAAATCGCGGCCGTGGGTAGTCCGGCTTTCGTCGACATCGAGCGCTGCCGCGCCATGGCGTGATAGGCGCGGAAGATGAACGACATGGTGTCGATGAGGAAAATCCGAGCGGCGTCGGGGGAAGCGCCGCGCGTCGGCGATGTTCTCTTCGGAGGCAAGAAATTAGTTTAGCAGCGCGGCAAGGGTAGTGAGGCTGCCCCCGTGAATCGACGTGAATCGGACCAGGCGGAGTCGCATAAGAGAAAGGATGTGGGGCCGGCCCCCGCCGCCGTCTCGGCGAGCACAGAGAGGCGGCTTTCACGCACTCCTCTTGCACCCAATCTGGGTGCTTTTAGAAATCTACCGTGAAGTCCGCCTGGACCAACTTTTTGGCTGCGCCCCCTGGGCTATTGTGAAAAACCAGGTAATACTTCTGAGCATGATCCTGCGTGGGCGGCAGGCCGAAGTTCACGTTTTGGGCATGCGAGGCGTCGGCCGAGAAGATCGCTTCACTGCCGCCGCCGCGCACAAAGTCGGCGTACTGCGCGGCATTCAGGATCAAAAAATCGACGTTGGCAATGTCTTCGTCGTCCTGAATTCCAAGCTGTTTTACATAGGAGCGGTAGGTGCCATGCAATTGCGGCCGGAAGGCATAGGCGGGGATTTCAAAAGGAAAGTTCGCCGAAGCGGTAAGGGTGAACGTCCTGTGCAGAATCACGCTGCTGGTGCCGACGGCGGATCTCCCGATGTAAGGGCTGGAATGGGGTTTCACCGGGTCGGGTTGGCGCAGAGGATTGATCTTCTCGGCCTTATCCATGAGCTCGGCTAGAGGCCCCACGACCTTGACGGCTGGCTCGCCCTCTTGCGCCGGTGCTTTCGCTTCGGTCTCTTCGGCCTGCTGGTCGGCCTTCGCGCTTGCGGTGCTGAGATGATTTCGCCAGTAAGAATATCCTCCCGCTAAAACGGCACAGAGTAGCAGCGGCGTAATCCATTTTTGCACGCGATCCTCCTCCCAACTCTTTACGTTACTCCGAGCAGGCGTTGCCATCGTCAGCCTTTCGTCTCGTGGAGTTACTTCGGTTTTCGCCGCTTGAGTTACCCGATCGATGAAAATCATGCAATGAACATGCAGTCGCCGTAGGAATAGAAGCGATAGCGCTGGACCACCGCATGCTCGTAAGCGCGCAAGATCTTCTCCCTTCCGGCAAAGGCGCTGACCAGCATGAGCAGAGTCGATTGCGGCAGATGGAAATTGGTGAGCATGGCACCGACCACTTTGAACTCAAAGCCGGGGTAGGTAAACAAATCCGCTTCGGCGCTGCCAGCCACGATAGTTCCGGCCCCACGGCGCTGCGCGTGCTCTAAGCATCTCACCGTGGTTGTACCTATGGCGACGACGCGCCGGGAATCCTGCAGCGCGGAGTTAATGGCGGAAGCCGCAGCCGGCGAGATCGAGTACGGCTCGGAATGAATCTGATGATCTTCGACGCGCTCCACCCGAACCGGCTGAAATGTTCCCAGGCCAACGTGCAAGGTAATTTCGACGGTTTGAATTCCGCGCCGGCGAATGCGATCCAAAATTTCCGGCGTGAAATGTAGTCCCGCCGTGGGAGCCGCAACCGACCCGCTGTGCTTCGCGTAGACCGTCTGATAACGCTCGCGATCGCGAGAAGAATCCGGACGCCCGACATAGGGCGGCAGCGGGACATGGCCGATGTGATCGAGGGCGGCAAAGAAATCGTCGACCGGCTCAAAGCGAATAGTCCGCTCGCCGAATTCCCCGCGACCCAGCACCTCAGCCTGCAACTCGTCGTCCAAGCCGAAAAACAAATGTTCTCCGACTCCGATCTTACGCCCAGGACGAACTAGGCACTCCCAATCGTTGGGCTGGCTCGAAAGCTGGCGCGTTAGCAGGACCTCGATGCGCCCCGCAAGAACATCAAGGGCAGCGGAATTACGCGCCGGCTGCGCCCGCGCGCCCCCGCGGCGGCCATAAAGTCGCGCAGGCATGACGCGGGTGTTGTTGAAAACCATCACATCGCCAGGCCGCAAGAGTTGGGGGAGATCCCTAAACATTTTGTCGTACCAGTCTCCCGCGCTTCGCTGAAGGTGCAACATCCGAGAAGAATCGCGGGCTGCGGCCGGTTCCTGGGCGATGAGTTCTTCGGGGAGTTGGAAATTGAAGTCCGAGACCAACACCGTTTCAGAATATAGGATTCCGCTGCCGGTAAGAGCCGTGCTCTTTCCAATCCATTGGTTCGAGATCTATTAAGAAGTTCCGCGCCGGTGCGCCAGCGCCGCCAGGCAAACCCGGTTGCGCCCCGCTTGCTTGGCGGCGTAGAGCGCCGTATCCGCGGCTTTCACCAAGTCGTCGCGCGTCGTGCCATGGTCGGGCAGCGCCGCCGTTCCGGCGCTGATGGTCACCGTGCGCGGCACGCCGGGAAACTGCCAGTTCGCCACCATCTTTCGCAACTTCTCGGCCACGCTCATGGCATGGTCTGCGTTCGTTTGCGTCAGTAGAATGCCGAACTCTTCGCCGCCGTAGCGGCACACCACGTCGATCTTCCGCAGTTGCTGGTGAAACAGGGATGAAACTTGCCGCAGCACCTCGTCGCCCAGCACGTGACCGAACTCGTCGTTCAGGCGCTTGAACTGGTCGATGTCGGCCATAATCACGGCCATGCCGCTGCCGTAACGCTTGGCGCGTTCAATTTCCTCGGTGATGCGCAGTTCGAAGAAGCGCCGGTTAAAAATTCCGGTGAGTCCGTCGAGATAAGCCAATTGCTTCACCCGCTCGACGTAATGCGCATTCTGGATTGCCGTGGCGCAGATGTCGGCGACGGATTCGAGCGACTGCAAATCGCCCTCGCGGAAAGCGTCGGGCTTGTCGCTGTCCAGCGAAATCACCCCCAGCGTCTGCCCGAACGAGACCAGGGGAATGCAAATGCGCGAAGCCGATTCGGCGAAGAATTTCGTGCCCGCGGCTGCATCGCAAAGGTTTTTCTCCAGCACCGTTCCACTCGCCGATAAGATCGCCGACCAGGGTTCGGCGCTGGCCAGGAAGCGCCCTCCTTGTTGAATGCGAGGCGTAAGGGTGCCGTGGTGCGCCCGCAACACCAAATCATGGTCTTCGCGCAAAAAGAGGGAGACGTGCGATACCTGAAACGCATTCTGGATCAGCCCGCAGACCCGGCTCAACAACTCTTCGAGATCCAGCACTGCCGTAGTTTGCTGGGCGATGGCATTGATCGCCTGCAGTTGCCGCGCCCGTTGCTGCTCCAGGGAATAAAGCCGGGCGTTCTGCAGCGCCATCGACGCTTGCGTCGAGAACAAAGTCAGCAAATCGATGGTTTCGGGGTTGAAGTGGTCCAGGCGATCGCTCTGGCAATCCAGCACGCCCACCACTTCGTCGCGCACCATCAAGGGGATGGCCAGTTCCGAGCGCGTCGATTTGGCCGAGCAAAAATAACGGGAATCCTGGCTGACATCGGGCGCATACACGGGCTGCTTCTTCAGCGCCGCGGCCCCGGTCAGCCCTTCGCCAAGCCCCATGCGCACCTGATCCTGGCCTTCATCCCAGCCAATCTGCGAGCGGACGTAAAGCCGCTGCGTCTGAGCGTCGAGCAGAACGATGGCCACATTGCGCAGATGAAAATAGTCATGCGCGATCGCTAGGATGCGCTGCAGCACCTCATCCAAATCAAAAGTGGAGAGCACCGCCTGCCCGGCGTCGTACAAGACTGCGATTTTATTCATAGTGAGAAACAGGTCCGCAATCGGGGTACTATGCGGATATGGTAACGTGCCCGAGCCGATTGACCGAGTGCCCAAAGTAACGTGTCGCCGGCCCAATCGTGGATATTTGAAGGGGCTTTGGCGGAATGAAGCCGTCGAGATACGGCCCCGGAGGGGCGCACGAACCGCAGCGCTTCAGCCCTGGGAAACATCGGGAAAAACAACCTCGTCCCGTAGGGACGACGGAGTTCTCCCCTGCGCTCTTCAGCCCCTTGAGGGGACGCGCGCAAATCCAAATCAACTACGCTCTGGGACATGGATGCCCTACTTCCACCGTCGAGCGCTGCGAATCAGCCCATACGCTACCACGCAAAACCAGAAGTCCACGACCAGCCCCCAATCCATCTGAAAGGGCCGGTGGCGCGGCAGATGAAACATGGGTCCGATGAAGAAGTAGGCGACATTACCCACAATAATGGCGCACAGAGCTTGGAGCAAATTCACCAGCATGCTGGATTTAGACGCCGCTTGATCCGACTACGGCTGATCTGCATCGAATGGTTCGACAAAGGGCGCGGCTTCTGAATTGCCCGGTCTCTATCTCGGTCGCACCATCGGAGCAGCCCCGAGCCGCAGACCGGCGACGGAACCTGCGATGGCGCACAGCAACCGGTCAGGCAAAGGGGTCCGGTTGGTTGCAGGCCAGAAGTACCTGCAGGGGTTCGTTCGCAAAGCCAACGAAAAGCGTTCCTCTCTTTCGACTTATCGAGCAACGTTGTATAGAAAGCTTTTGCGGTCTGCTGGTCACGCACCGGCTTTCGATCCAGGAGCCCTGCTCGACGGTATGCGGAGCTCTATTCGCAGACCGCTTCATGAGTTGAGCATGAATGTCCTGCGACACCTCCTCGGTAGTTCCATGCGAGAACCGGACTGCTGCGGAATGTTGTTACGCCGCATAATGTAACTCGCGCGAGTCGATCGCGATTTCACAGAAAAACGTCCAGGCCACCGTGCCCCAACTCCCTGCTAACATTCCTCTGGTACCTCCGCCATGCTTGAACTCACCACGCCGGTCCAATACGTCAAGGGCGTTGGTCCGCGGCTGGCCGAGATTCTTGCCACCAAGGGCATTGCCACGGTCGGCGATCTGCTGAATTACCTGCCGTTTCGGTATGAAGACCGTCTGAATCCGCGCGGGATCGCGGAGCTGCGTCCCGGCGAGATGGCTACCGTGATCGGCGAAGTGCGCAACTCCGGCCTGTTTCGCACCCGCAAGATGCCGATCTTCCAACTCACCGTCGGCCAAGGACGATCGCGCCTGAAGTGCCTCTGGTTCCACGGCGCGTTCTTGCAGGATAAATTCAAGCCCGGCCAGTTGATCGCTCTCTACGGCAAAGTCGAGCAGGACCCGCACAGCGGCGAGATGCAGATCATCCAGCCGCAGTTCGAAATGCTGGGCGAGGCCACGGGAGGGACGGCCGGAGAAGCCGCGGAAGACAAAGCCGCAACCTCGCTCGAGGTCGGGCGCATCGTGCCCATCTACGAGTCGGCGGGGCAAGGCCGCGTAACTGCGCGCTGGTTTCGCCGCATCATCCGCACCGCTCTGGAAGATTTAACTCCCGAACTGGCCGAGACTATTCCGCAAGCCGTGCGCGAGCGCCTGGCGCTGGTCTCCGAGCGCGAGGCGCTGTGGAAAGTGCATTGGCCCGAGGCTGGAGAGAGCTTCGAGGATCTGCAATCGGCGCGCACTCCGGCGCACATCCGGCTGATCTTTGAAGAATTATTCTTCATCGAACTGGGTCTCGAAATGAAGCGCCGCCAGCAGAAGGTGCAAACCGGCATCGCCTTTCAGCTGGACGACCGCGTGCGCCAGGCGATCAAGAACATTCTGCCCTTCCATCCCACCGCGGCCCAGAAGCGCGTCCTGAAAGAAATCGCCGACGATATGCAAAAGCCTCATCCCATGCGGCGCTTGCTGCAAGGAGACGTCGGCTCCGGCAAAACCATCATCGGCTTTCAGGCGGCGATCATCGCTATAGAAAACGGCTGCCAGGTGGCATTGATGGCGCCCACGGAAATTCTGGCGCAGCAACATTATTTTTCCGCGCGCAGGATTCTCGAAAACGCCGGCTACCGCATCGTGCTGCTCACCGGCTCGCTTGAGTCCGACCGCAAGCGCGAAATCCGCCGCCACATCGCGCAAGGAAACGCGCAGCTGGTGATCGGCACGCACGCCCTGCTCGAAGAAAACGTCGAGTTCGCCAAACCAGGCCTGGTGATCGTCGACGAGCAACACCGCTTCGGCGTGTTGCAACGCCTAAAGCTGATGAAAAAATCGGCCGAAGGCAGCGATGCTCGTGGGGCAGCAACTCATGGGCGGACAGCCGCCCTGGGCTGCCCCCCCGAGCGCAGCTCGGCTGCTGATCCCGCCTCGACCCTCGCCGAGCCGGATGTCTTAGTAATGACCGCCACTCCAATCCCGCGCACGCTCGCGCTCACCCTCTACGGCGATCTCGATCTCAGCGTGCTCGACGAACTTCCCCCCGGCCGCACTCCGATCGTCACCCGAAAAGTCACCGACGACCGCAGCGCCGAGGTCTGGGACTTCGTGCGCAAACAGGTAGCCAAAGGCCATCAAGCGTACGTGGTCTACCCGGTCATCTCTGAGAGCGAAGAGAGCGAACTGAAGGCCGCGATCAAGATGTATCGCGAGCTGAGCGGAAAAGTTTTCGCCGACATTCAAGTCGGTCTGCTGCACGGCCGCCTCGATTCTGAATTGAAAGATCAAGTGATGCGCATGTTTCAGAAAGGAGAATTGCAGATTCTGGTCGCGACCACCGTGATTGAAGTTGGCGTGGATGTACCCAATGCCACCGTGATGGTGATCGAGCATGCCGAGCGCTTCGGACTGGCGCAGCTGCACCAACTGCGCGGCCGCATCGGACGCGGCGCCGCGAAATCGTTCTGCATTCTGATGACCGGCGGCAAAGTCACGGAGGAAGGCGAGCGCCGCCTGGACGCCATGGTGCGCACCCATGACGGCTTCCAGATCGCCGAACTCGATCTCGAATTGCGCGGCCCCGGAGAATTTTTCGGAACGCGCCAGGCGGGCATGCCGAGTTTCCGCGTGGCTAATCTCATCCGCGACCGCCCATTGCTGGAGCTGGCCAAGCGCGAAGCCGCCGCGCTAATGGCGGGTCCGAACCAAGAGATCACGCAAGTCGAAATCAGCCGCGCCTTGGTCGCGCTACGCAGCCGCTGGCAGCACACGTATGGATTAGTGGAAGTTGGGTGAAAGCTGCCAGACGAGCCTTACATGGCCTCGCTTTGTGGCTTGGGAAAAGGCGTCAGCCGCTTCGCGCGCGCTGGTCGAAATGACAAATGTTCCGGGCTAGGAGCTACACGCCAGAAGCTAAATTTAAAAGCTCCCCCTCCCACGTCTCCACCCCAGCGGGAACTCGCCCCTCCAGCAGGCCCACGAACGCTGCAAGCGTCTTGCGGGCGTCGCCGATCTGATAATAAAAAGCCTCCCAATGATCGCTGTCTTCGCCATCGTGATTTGGAATCACATGTTGGAAGTGCGGCGCCTCTTGCAACTCACGGTAGGCGCCGGATGCGCGCGTCTCGATGTCTTCCAGATCCTTGGCCGAGAGCTCTCCCTTCTGCCGCCGGGTGCGGCGCAGTAGCTTGCGGCGCATCACATCGGTAAGAAAATCTTGCAGCGCGACATTGCGCTCCGGCGCTTTCAAGTAAACGATTTCCTCCCGCGAAAGCGGAGAAAGGAAAATGCTCAGCCGTGCCGCCCCGGCCAGCCGCGAATGCGTCTGCAGCGCCCGGCCCACCGTTGGATTCCCTTCGAAGAAAACGTCACCACGCTGCAGCAGAGCCTCAAGCTCCGGAATATTCAGCGCCTGCAGATCGCTGCGCGCTGGCAACACCGCGTAGCGATCGTCGGCCCGCAACGCTTCCACCTGAGCGCGGGGGCGAAAATGGTAGTCGACGCCATCGACTTCGCCGGGTCGCGGAGCACGGCTATTTACCAACACCAGCTTATGAAACTGGGCATACAAATCGGGATGGAACTTCCCGAGTGACTTGATCAGCGGACTCTTGCCCACACACGAAGGCCCGCTAAGAATTACCAGGCGTCCAGTCCGAGAGCTCATGCGTTACCCCTTTCCAGCACCGCCAGTCCAGCCCCGGTAATGATACTTTTGTACCCGCCCCTTTGCCCATTCGGGTCTTTCCATTGGCGCCGCCCCGCGCCACAATAAAACTTTGTACTGAACTGGGCCCTGAACATGGAAAACGCCTTCGGAACTGCATTTGCACCCGCTCCCTCCAACAAAAAGGCGGCGCGCGCCGCGCTGGTCGATCTAAAGGAATCGTCGAGATCGCTGCTGGCCGATTGTTTCCGCCAATTCGGAATCGAGACCGTGGTTACGGCCTCGGCCTCCGAGCGCCTGCGCCAGGAAAAATTCGAGGCCTGCGTGCTTCGCCTGGGCCCCGGCGCCGAGCAGGTGATGGAAGTGGCGCGCTCCTCGCCTTCCAACAGCCGCATCGTGCTTTACGGCCTCGGCGGCAACGCGCAGGAGGCGATGCGCTACTCCAAGTTCGGCGTCAACGCCATGTTTCAGGAGCCTCTGGAGCGTCCCGCTGCGCTCAAATTAGTTCGCGCCACGCACATGCTCGTGCTCCACGAATTTCGCCGCTACGTGCGCATCCCGGTGATGACCGAGGTCACGGTCGTCAGCCACGACGGACACCGCCTGAGCGCCTCCAGCATCGAGATCAGCGCCGGCGGCATGTCGCTCAAAAGCTCCGAAGACATGCCCGCCGGCACCAACGTAGACATATCTTTTTCGCTCATGACCCTGCCCCGCGTAAACGTTCGCGGCGTAGTCACCTGGCGCAAAAGCAAATCCTTCGGAGTGCGCTTCGAAGCCGCCGACGAACGCCGCCAAAAAATCAAAGACTGGATCGAAACCTACCTGGAAAGCTAACCCGCATCGTCGCGTAAACCTTCAGACTCAGTGAGGCATCTCACGCCCGCCCCGTTTCCGGCGGTTGAGCGATCCCGCGCCTTGCTCTCCACTATGGTTTTTCAACGAGCACCGTGCCATGATTCCCCGGATGCATTCGCAAAAATCGGACCTTAAACTTTTCTGCTCGAACCATGGGATCCACTCGTCCCACCCCCTACCGTCTGGCTACTCTTCATCGGCACTTTCGCCGTTCTCACGCTACACTCCCCAGCGCAAGCTCAGAGCTTCACCGACAAAGTGATCGACAGTTTTAACGGAGGAGCAGACGGCAATGAGCCTCTGTGTTCGGGCGTTGTCCGAGATGAAACGGGAAACTTCTACGGCACCACCTGCGCAGGCGGAGCTTCCACGTCCCGCCGAGCCAAGCGAGGCGCACTCCAGTACGAATCCGAGGCCTAAGCGCTGAGGCCTAGCGCCTGGCACGAGCGAGAGTAAAAGGGTGGAGCAGGTGTTTTCAGGCCTGCGTCCAGAAACCTCATCATTATTGCTGGGCTTCAGCCCCGGAGGGACCTATGCGAACTCTCTCCCATTACAATATCCCCGTGCCCCCAGCCAGCACGCGCGAAGCGCCCGCAGCCGAAGTCCCACCCCGCCGCTTCAGCCTCCGCCAAAGAATCATCCTGCGCATAATAATCACGCTAGGCTACTGGTTCATCCGCCTAATCGGCCCCACTCTTCGAGTCTGCGTCTCACGCGAAGAAGGCGCGCAGCAAAATGTCGGCCAGCGCCCGCTGATCGGTTCCTTCTGGCACGCCTGCATCATTCCCTCGACTTACTTCTGCCGCGACCTCGGCATCCGCGTGATGAGCAGCAACAGCTACGACGGCGAATACATGGGACGCATCATCCGCCAATTCGGCTTCGTCGCCGTCAAAGGCTCCAGCAGCCGCAACGCCGTGCGCGCCCTGCTGGGCCTGCGCCGCGCCTTGCAAGATGGCTGGACGGTCGCCTTCAGCATCGACGGCCCCCGCGGCCCGCGCCGCAAAGTAAAGCCCGGCCCCGTAGCCCTGGCGCGCTCCTCGGGCGTGCCCCTGACCATGTATCACATGGCCGTCGACCGCGCCTGGGTGCTCCACACCTGGGATCGCCTGATCATTCCCAAGCCGTTTTCTCGCGTCCTAATGCGCTTCGGCAAGATGATTCCAGTCCCGCCAGATGCCAGCGATGAGGATCTAGAGCGCTACCAGCAGCAGCTACAGGATGCGCTAGACCGAGTCTGCGAATTCGCCGAGGCCAATGTGCAGAGAGTGGGCGAGGCGGAATTTCCTTACTACGAAAGAAGTTGAAGCCTCACCGCGAGATGGAGACTGAGCGGCTGGCCCAGCGAAGGCATTCGCCCGATGAAGCGGCTGCCCCCGTGGTGGTTTCACGGGTGGGCCGCGGCGAACCCTCCTCTCATGTTCAAGGATAAGGCCGTCCCCGGCCCGCCCCTTGCTTTACGCAGGGCATCAGAATGTCGGCCCACCAGCAACTTTTTCACTCCACGCGCGTATATCCCAGTAGTGCGAACGCCATCGCTTAAGTCCGGATTGCCGCTTATGGAGGTATTTCAATGACGGCGAAGATGCTCGAGCATACGACGATCAATGTGGATCAGAAGCTGTGGTATCGCGTGGGCGGTGTCGCCGCACTCGTGCTCGGCCTCGGCTACATCGTCATCATTCCCTTGTACGCCCACGTCGGAGCTCCTCCGGCCGGTGGCGGTGAGGCTTGGTTCCAGTACCTTCCCGGCAAGACGAGAGTCTGGTGGGCGATTCTTGGCCTCTCCGTCCTGACCGACTTCCTCTTCGTACCCCTTGCCTTTGCTCTTTACTTGGCGTTGGAAAAGGCCAACCGAAACGCGATGCTGCTCGCCAGCGCATTTGTGGGGCTGTTTATCGTCTTAGATTTGGCGGTTACGTGGTCGCATTACGCCTCATTGCTCGTTCTCTTCGAGAGCTACTCGAAAGCCACCGATACGGTTCAGCGGATGGGTTATATCGCGGCCGCCAACTACGGATCCGCGGTCCTGAGGTCCCCCCTGGAAATCGTGTACGCAATCGTAACCCTCTCGTTCGGAATCCTGGTAACCGGCTACGTCATGCTACGGGGCGTGTTCAACAGGATCACCGCCTATTTGGGGCTGGCCACCGGCATCCTTGGGATCGTCGCCCTGACGGGCCTCGCTCTGGCCATAATCATGAATGCCCTCTTTGCCACGGCCTGGATCCTGGTCGTGGGTTACAGACTCTGCCAACTTGCTCAGAAGCGATCCCCCGAGCCTTAGTAGGGGGCTGGATGCCCCACCCGTGGCCCTTTCACGGGTGGGCCGCGATAGCGATGGCGCAAGGGATTTTGCGGATGCGAAGCTCCGCTTTCCAGGGATATCGAGGATTAAAATAACGAAAGGCTGGGCCACCCCCTCCACCTATGACACGACCAAACACTTCCGCAATTTCACCGTTCTTCATCGTCAGCAACGTCGACCAAACCATCGCTTTTTACCACGAAAAGCTGGGCTTCGAGACCAGATTCCAGCAGCCAGACCGTAACCCTTTTTTCGCCATCATCGGCCGCGAGGGAGCCCAAATCCTTATCAAGTCTGAGAAAGACGTGCCGCCGCTGCCCAACCACAAGCGTCATCCCCACCTGCGCTGGGATGCCTTCGTCTACGCCCCCGACCCGGACGCACTCGCCGCCGAATTCGCCGTTCGCTTCGCCGATGATGAAGCAGCCTTCAGCGCCCCACTCAAAGATACCCACGACGGCCTTCGCGGCTTCGAGATTTCCGACCCTAACGGCTACGTACTGTTCTTCGGTCGACCCAGGTAGACGGAGTGCAGCGATGCGGGGGCGGCGAGCGTAAACGCCTGGTTACGCTCGTTACTTCCGCGTGGCCTTTCGTCCTTGGAATAATCCAATGTGGGGTGAGAAATCCCAACAGCTGTGCGGTAGAAAATCAGAATCCCCACTTGGTGTGGATCTCTACTGATCAAGTGAGGTACTCGCGGGCGGGGAGCGATTTGGAAACCATGCACTGTTTTGCTCATCCAGTGCTGCTTGAATGGGAGCAGTCGATTCCCTGGTGCGACGCCGAACGGCAGCGGGGCTACGAAGCGCTGTTGCATTTGATGCGGCGTGTGGCGACTCGAGCCGTGCCTATGGGGGCCGCACTTTTTGCGATTGGCTTCTGGTGGATCGGCCGAATTCCCGGCGGCGGCGGGCCTTTATCTTACCTTTGGCAGCTGCCATTGGCGGGGCCGTTGCTCCTCTTCTGGTTGCTCCCGTATGTGGCGCTTCGACTCGGATTTGCTAAATCAACGCGCGGTACTTGCGTGCGTGTGCGGCTTCTCCGGCGCGGAATACAGTTCGTCGAGGCAAGCGGTACCGTTCAGCAGATCGACTGGTGCAGATTTGACGCTTTTGACTTTCGTAGATGGAACGGCTTTGACGTGCTCAAGCTGCGTTTTCGTGGCGGTTGGCTTTCGAGGAGATGTGCGCGGCACGGCGTCGTAGTAGAATTCGGGGCGGCGCAAGTATCTGCGTCTTCGATAAGAGGAGTACTCCAAGATCGTGGCCTATGCGAGGAGCCACTGGGTGAGCGACTGGGCCAGCCCTCAAAGCACGATGACACTATTTGGGCTGCATGGTGACTTGCACATCCTTTCTCTCGCCAGATCCAAGATGCAAAGTTGGGTCCGATGGATCGGCCGGGTTCGAATAGAACCAACTCTTGTAGCCCTTCGCGGTTACTCCGAGGAGGACATCAAACAGCCGGCTAACCGGGACCTCCCAGTCTGCTTCGGTGGTTTGCGGGAAATCTGCTCTGCCGCCTCCAGCAACGAGACCTTCGGCCCCGAACGTCCCGACCATAAAGCCCTCGACCGCTTTGCCGGTGGTGTGGTCACTCACGGTGAGTACCAACACGCCTGGTTTGGGGCCCACCTTCAGCACAACATGGGCAGTGAGATTCGCCGCGGTCAGGATAACCGTCTGCCTGTATGGGCTCGCCTGGTTGTGCAGTAACCTGATAAGCGCGCCGAAGCGTTCAGTGCAACATTTCCGAGAGCCAGCCGAGTTCGTTCGAACTCTCCGCTCGCAGCGTTCGAGCCCGCACACACTCAACCTTGCTCATCTCTCCGCTATATCAGAAAATAAGTTTGTAGCTCCGGAATGAATCAGCGCAGCAATAAACCGTGAGCGCGGCCGGGGTATGGTTATCTCTCGTGAGAAAGGAAACTCCCATGACGAACTCAACCCGTCGGGCCCTGCTGCGGGATGGCGGTGCCGCCCTCGGAACGGCCACACTCATCTCGCTCAATTCGCCGCAAGCGGCGAGAGCGGAAAGCGACCCCGCCAACGTTTTTCACGTCTTCGCCTTTCAGTGGAAGCCCGGGACATCCCAAGCTCAAATCGACCGGGCCACGAAAGAGATTTCCGCTTTCCAGGGAGTCATCCCCGGACTGCTTCAAACCCACGTGGGGCCAAACATTTCACCGCGCGGAAAAGGCTACACCTTTGGCGGCATCATGCAATTCAAGGACAAAGCTGCGCTCGCCGATTATGTTCGGCATCCCGCGCATCAAGCGCTGCTGGCCTGGCTCGTCCCGCTGATCGATGCCATCGAGTTGGACCTGCGCGCTTAATTACAAATATCAAGCGGATGCCGCCTAAATTGTCGGGTTACGCTCGATCTAGGTCGCCGCAGAATCCGCCGAGCCATACTTCAGGCCGACTTTCTGCAATCCCTGCAGGAGATGTTCTACCTCCTCGTTGTCCGGGTCCCACATCCGAATATCTTCGCGGACATTTCTGAGGTCGAGAAACGTTGGACTGTATTTGCGCACAGACGCAATGGAGGCGCGAGCTTCCTCATGCCGCCCCAGCATGCCGCACGCGGCCGCGGCGGTCAGGTGGCTCCAGTGGAACTCCGGCATGTTGATCTTCTTGGCGGCTTGCAGGGCGGCCTCGTAGTCGCGTTTGCGATAGTGATGGTGAAAGAAGATAAGGTGATTCCAGCCGGGATGATGGCGATTGAGTTCAATCGCTCTTTGCGCCAGGGCCACGCCGCGCTCCCAGTCGCCGGAGAAGGCCATCATGAGCGCCATATACGCCAGGGTGGTGCCGTCCCGCGGATTGAGCGCCAGGGCCCGCTCCGCAGTCTCGCGAAAAGCGGTGAAATCCCGGCTAAAAAATTGCACCGTCGCGAGTTCTTTCCAGCCCATCTGGCAAGCCGGGTCGATCTTCACAGCCTTCCAAGCCGCCTCGCGGGCGCGCTCCAATGGTTTCTCCCGGGGATTGAAGCGGTCGTAATACTCCAATTGGTAGAGGCCCGAAAGGCAGGCCCAGGCGGGGGCATGGTTGGGTTCGCGTTCTAGCGCCCGTTCCAGGCCGGCGCGCAGCACGGCATGTTCCTGGGGGCTGAATTGCTGCAGGAATGCGTAATGGCGCAAGACCAGTTCGGACGCGCTGAGTTCTTCCACGTTTCGCTCTCGAATGGGCGCGGCCATGGAGCGGACCAGAACTCCATACCCATCCGCGACGGTGGTCACGATGTGGTCGGTGAGGTCGTCCTGCACCTCGAATGTGCCCGCGTCGCTGCCCTGGCTATCAATGAGTTCGCGGTCATAAGCATCCGCCCAAAGCTGCGTGCCGCTCAGGGCGTCCATCAGCTGCGCACTGACGCGAAGAGCGCGGCCTCTTCTGCGTAGGCTGCCCTCAATCACATAGCGCGCGCCCAGCGCGCGGCCCACCGTGCGGATGTCCGCTGCGCGGCCTTTGTAAACCATCGCTGAATTGTGGGCGATGACGAGAAGATACGGAAATCGCGAAAGCCCCGTGGTGATGTCTTCCGTTAAGCCGTCGGCCAGAGCTTCGAGTACGGCATCGCCGCTCGCCCCGCGGAACGGCAGGACGGCAACCCAGAAGCCTTCGTCTCCTCGAATATCGGCGCGAGCCGCGGCGGACGTCGCTTTCGCGGAAGAATGCGACTCATCGAGCGCCCGTACCCCGGCTTCCTCGTTGGGGGCAATTTCCAGACCCGCCTTGCGCCAACCGTCCATCAGGTGCGCACCATGCTCGGCGTCGAACCACTTCACGGCCTCGCGCCGGATCGTCTTGCCAATGTCCGGCCGCAAGCGGCGCAGTTCCTGCAGCGCCTTGCTGGCTGCTTCGCGCTCGCCGAGCTGCCCGCAGGCGGCGGCCATTAACGCGTGCCGTCCCCAGTTCTCGGTCATGTTGCTTTTGAGGATGAGATTGAGCGCTCCCCGGTAATCGCCCCGGCGGTAGGCATCGTTGAAGTTGACGTGCCAATACCAGCCAGGATGATTCGGATTGAGTTGCTTGGCGCGACCGGCGAGCGCCAAGCCGCGCTCCGCGTCCCCGGAGTAGGTGAAGAACTCCGCCAGCAAAGCCAGCGAGTTCCCATCCATGGGATTCAGTTCTACGGCGCGTTCCGCCGCATTTCGAAAGCTCGGAAATTCTCTCTCAAAAAACAGCGCCTGGGCCAGACTGAAATGAGCCAGAGGACTCGATGGTGCCGCAGCAACGGCCCGTCGCGCCGCGTTTGTTCCTCGGGTCAGCGCATCGGCCTGCACGCCGAATCCCTGCGCATAGTCCTGCACGTGCAACAGCGCCAGCATCGCCCATGCATCGCCATAAGTGGGCGCTTTGCGTACCGCTGCTTCCAACCCAGACCGAGCGGCTGCCAGATCTTCCGGGGTAACTCGTTCAAAGTAGCCAAAGCTGCGCAGCACAGCCTCGTAGGGACTCAACTCCTCGGGTTCGTGACTGCGCACCGCCTCGCTCATGCTCCGCGGCAGCATCCCGTTCATATCCGCAACCGTCGAGACAATCCGAGGAACCAACTCGTCCTGCAACTCGAAGATGGCTTCCGGGCTAAAGGTGCGCTCATAGCTCTCCGCCCACAGATGAGTGCCGCTGGCGGCGTCGACAAGCTGCACCGCGAGGCGCAACTTCGTTCCAGCCTGGCGCAGACTGCCTTCCATCACATAGCGGGCGCCCAGTTCTTTGCCGATGGCGCGAATATCGCCCGACTCGCCGGAATGTTTCGCGGCCGGCCCGCGCGCGATCACCCGCAGGTAGGAAAATCGCGAAAGACCGGTGATGACTTCTTCGGATAATCCCTCAGCCAGAGCCTTGAGAGCCGCATCGCCTCCCGTGTATTTGAAGGGCAGGACGGCCACCCAGAAGCCTTCGCCTCCCCCAATATCGGCGCGAGCGGCGCTGGAGTCGGGCTGTTCCTGCGTCCGGCCGGGAGCGCTTGCGATCTTTTTCCCGGCCCCCTCTACGGCTTCCGGAATTTCGAGCCCAGCTTTGCGCAAGCCTTCGAGAAAACGCTCGCCATATTCCGCGTTCCACACTTTTGTGACCTGCTTGCGCAGCAACGCGGGAAGTTCGGGGCGGAATTTCAGCAATTCCGCCACCGCTTTCGCCGCCGTGTCGCGCTCCCCAAGGTGACCGGCAGCCGTGGCGATGAACATGGGTGCCAATGGGTTACCCCGCAGCTTGCATTTGAGCCCGAAAGCGAGCGCGCCGCGGTAATCGCCCAGGGAAAACGCGTGGTAAAAATCAGGGTACCAATATGTGCCGGGGTGATTCGGGTTGAGCCGCTTGGCGCGCTCGGCCAATTGCATGCCGCGTTCGGCGTCGCCGGCATAGGTCAGCAGCTCGCCGAGAAGGGATACCGAATTGCCGTCCATGGGGTTGAGCGCGAGCGCCCGCTCGGCGGCATCCCGGAAGGAATCGAAATCTTTCTGGTAGGACAGAACCTGGGCCAGGCTGAAATACGCGAGGGGATTCGCCGGACTCAGTTCGACGGCCCGCCGCGCCGCTGAAGCTGCGTGGTCGAGGGCATGGGCTTGCAGTTCATAGCCCTGCACATAATCCTGGGCGCACAAGTACGAAAGCATAGCCCAGGCATCCGCATAGGCCGGAGACTTTCGCACCGCCGCTTCCAATCCGGCCCGCGCAGCGGACAGTTCTTGGGGAGTGTATCGTTCAAAATAGGCGAAGCTGCGCAGCACCGCCTCGTACGGGCTCAGTTGGTCTGGAGCTTGGTTGCGCACGGCCTCGGCCATGCTGCGCGGCAGTGCACCGTTCATGTCGGCGACGGTGGAGACGATGCGCGGAACCAAGTCGTCTTGTAACTCGAATACCGCGTCGGGACTGAATGCGCGTTCATAGTTCTCGGCCCAGAGATGCGCCCCGGAGAGCGCATCGACGAGCTGTACCGCGAGGCGCAACTTGGTTCCCGCCTGCCGCAGGCTGCCTTCCATCACATAGCGCGCGCCCAATTCTTTTCCGATGGTTCGAACGTCGCCCGATTCGCCAGAGTATTTTGTCGTCGATCCGCGTGCGATCACGCGCAGGTAGGAAAAGCGCGAAAGGCCCGTGACGATTTCTTCCGACAGTCCATCCGCCAGAGCTTTCAGTTCCGCACTCGCGCCCGCATATTTGAACGGCAGCACAGCAACCCAGAAGCCTTCGGGTTCTCGAACCGCGGCGTGCGTGGCGCCCGAGTCCGTACCTTTCAACGCAGCCGAGGCTTCTGCGCGGTCGACGATCTGCAACCCAGCTTTGTGGAGGCCTTCCACATAGTGTTCGGTCAGCTCATCGTCGAACCACTTTCCGAACTCTTCGCGCGCGGCTCGGGCGAAGTCTGGACGAATGACAAGGAGCTCCTTCAGAGCTTTCTGCGCCTGGGTGTGCTCGCCCAACTGCCCGAAGGCCGCGGCGGAGGTGGCAGGTCCCCAGAAATAGCCCGGCATATGGATTCGCAGAGCGACGCCGGCCGAGGCGCGGTAGTCACGCTGGCGATAGGCATTGAAGACGGAAGTGCACCAGTACCAGCCGGGGTGATGCGGATTGAGCCGAATGGCGGCATCCACCAGGGCGCAGCCGCGTTCCCACTCGCCCGCCAGTGCGATCAGCATTCCAATAAAAGCGTTGAGGGCGCCATCGGCGCGATTCAGAGCGACGGTACGCTCGGCAATGGGACGAAAAGCCTGCCATTCCCGGCGGAAGAACAAGCTCTGGGCCAGAGCCTGGTGAGCCAGCGAACTCGAGGGCGCCAGCTCGATCGCTCGCTGTGCGGCTTTCTGCGCTCGACCCAGCGGATCGGGTTCACCGCTGAAGCCGAACATATACTCGTCGGCGTAGAGCGTCGCGAGCATGGCCCAACACTCGCCCTCGCTGGGGGCGGTTTGCACGGTGCGCTCCAGCAGCGCCCGCACGCCGGCGTGCTCCTCTGGGGACATCCTTTCGTGAAAGCTGAACACCCGCAGGAGGGCCTCGTAGGGACTCAACTGATCGTCGGGCTTGTTGCGGATGAGGTTGCTCAGGCTGTGCGGCAACACGCCGTGCTGATCCGCGACAGTCGAGACAATGAGAAGCACAAGTTCGTCCTGCAGTTCGAAGATGGCCTCGGCGGCGAAGGTTCGTTCGTAGGTCTCGGCCCACATTTGAGCGTTGGATACTGCGTCCACCAGTTGCACCGCAAGGCGCAGTTTCGCTCCCGCCTGGTGCACGCTGCCCTCCATCACATAGCGCGCGCCGAGTTCCTTTCCCATGGTTCGTAAATCGCTTGATTCGCGAGAATACTTTGCGGTCGACCCGCGGGCGATCACGCGAAGATACGAGAAGCGCGAAAGCCCCGTGACAATTTCTTCCGACAGGCCATCGGCCAGGGCTTTCAGGTCTGCACTCGGGCCCGCATATTTGAAGGGCAGCACCGCGACCCAGAAGCCTTCGTTTTCTCGAACATCGTCTCGAACATCGGCTCGCGCGGCGCCGGAATCGGGGACCGTTCCTGTGCGCAGCGCCAAAGAGGTGGGCTGCTCTGAACTCTTCTGGCTCGCGCTCGCTCCGGCTTGAGGAATCTCCAGTCCCGCTTTGCGCAGGCCTTCGATCAAGTGCCCCTGCAGTTCTTCGTCATGCCACTTTCTCAGTTCGCCGGGCGCGGCCACCGCAAAGTTGGGTCGGATGCGCAACAGTTCCTGGACCGCATTGTCCGCCGCCGCCCGTTCGCCTAATTGCCCGTTCGCGGCTGCGAGTATAAGTTGAGTCCGCCAGAAGCCCGGCATGTTGACCTTGAGCGCCGTCTCGAGCGCTCCCCGGTAATCGCGCTGCCGGTAGGCGTCCAGCGCCCGAGGGAACCAATACCAGCCGGGATGGTTTGGGTTCAGTTGCATGGCCCGGTCCGCCAGGGCGCAACCGCGCTCCCAGTCGCCGCTATAGGCAATCAGCATCCCGAGGTAAGCAAGCGTATAACCTTCCAGAGGGTTCAAGGCGATGGCCCGCTCGGCGGCGCCGCGGAAACCGGGCACGTCGTGTTGGAAGAACAGGGTCGAGGCCAGGGCGGCATGAGCCAGGTGGTTGGAGGGCCCCGCGTCGAGGGCGCGACGGGAAGCCGCCAGCGCCCGCCCCAAAGGATCGGGCAGCAGATTAAAACCGTGGGTAAACTCTTCGCGGTAAAGCCAGGCCAGTACGGCCCAGCAATCGGCGCGATCGGGCGGCTGTGTGACCGCATGTTCCAACGCCGTTCTCGCGGCCAGGTGCTCGGTCACGTTAATGCGTTGATGATGTCCGAAGCTGCGCAGCACCGCCTCATAGGGTGTAAGCGTTTCGGGGTCGCGGTGGCGGAGAGCATCGGTCATGCTATGCGCGAGAACGCCCTGCGTGTCGGCAACGGTGGATACGATGCGGGGGACAATCTCGTCCAAAAGCTCGAGTATCGCCTCCGCCTGAAACGGGCGATCGTAGGTTTCCGCCCAGAGGCTCGCACCGGAAGTGGCGTCCACGAGCTGGGCGGCGATACGAACCTTGGCGCCGGCCTGCCGGATGCTGCCTTCCATGACGTAGCGCGCGCCCAGGTCTCTGGCTACCCCGCGCACGTCCACTGCCTGGTGGGCATAGCGTGCGGTGGAACTGCGCGCAATGACGCGAAGATAAGAGAATTTCGATAAACCGGTGAGAATGTCGTCGGAGAGGCCGTCGGCCAAAGACGTAAGATCGGCATTGCTGCCCGCATACTTGAACGGCAGCACCGCGACCCAGAAGCCTTCATCGGCGCGAGTCGTCCCCGAGTCGGGCGGCGGAGCCATCCTCGGCGCCCCAGTAGAAATAGACTTCTGGCCGGAGGTAGTTCGCGCCAGATCGCGAAACTCGTTGCTGACGTCGCGCGCAGTCTGCAGGCGGTGGCGCGGATCTTTCTCCAGACAACGGCGCACGATGCGGGCCAGGTCGCCAGGCAGCTCGGGGCGAACGTCTGTAACCGACGCTGGAGTGTCGCGCAAAATAGAAGAGACCAACTCGGCCGACGATGTCCCCTCGAACGGCCGCCGCCCCGTAGACATCTCATGCAGCAGGACGCCGAGAGAAAAAATGTCGGTGCGATGATCGAGCGGCCGGCCCGAGGTTTGCTCGGGAGACATGTACGCCGGCGTGCCCATGACCACGCCGATTTGGGTGCGGCTGTCCGAAGTCATGGTGGCGTCGCTCAGTTCAGCCGCGCGGATATCCTTCGCTAATCCGAAGTCCAGCACTTTGACCCGGCCTTCCTTCGAGACCATGACATTGGCCGGCTTCAGGTCGCGATGCACGATGCCTTTTTCATGTGCCGCCGCCAGCGCGTCGCTAAGAGCGCCGGCAATCCCGACGATCTGCTCGACCGCCATTCCGCCCGCGCAGATGAGCCGGTCGAGCGCCTGGCCTTCGACGAGCTGCATGGTCAGGAAATGGACGCCGTCGCATTCCTCGACCGAGTAAATGGTGACGATGTTGGGATGGTCGAGTTGAGCGAGAGTCTTGGCCTCGCGGCGAAAACGGGCCAGCCGGTCGGGATCTTGAGCCATTTCGGCGGGCAGGACTTTGAGGGCGACGTCGCGGCCGAGCTTGGTATCGCTGGCGCGATACACCTCGCCCATGCCGCCGGCGCCAAGAGGTGATTGGATTTCATACGCGCCGAGTCTTGAGCCGGAGAGGAGTGCCACGCGCCCGGATTATACGCTTTTGGGCTCGTGTCCAAAGGCCGTCGCCGCCACACTGTGAAACACTGTGAGGCTCGGGATTGACTTCCGCGGCCCCATCCCAGTAAATTTCAGACACCATAATTTTCCGTTCTTTCAAATGCCCTCGGTTGGCGCGTCTTTGCCTTGCGGCGAAGACAGGGAAGCGGGTGCAATTCCCGCGCTGCCGCGCAACTGTAAGCGAGGAAATCGCAGCCGGTCACTGGAAGCAATTCCGGGAAGGCCGACTGCAAAAATCCGGATGTGGCGTCTGGCGTGGCACGTGTCCGCAAGGCCAAGTGCTAATTGCTAACTGCCAATTGCTGCTCCACGCATCCTTACTCGCAAAGCCAGGAGACCGGCGCGAACCGTCACCAGGAACCCCTTTCGCGTGAAAAGGAGGATGGTTATGCGCGCTCTATGTTCTGGCGCCTGGTTTTTCTTTTGCGTCTCTCTCGTAGCGGCCTCCGCCGCCGATCTCAAGGTCAAGGTCATCGATCCTCAATCCGCCGCGGTCGCTGGGGCGCAGGTTTCTTTGTTTTCAAAAGGAAGCGACACTGCTCTCGAAAACTCAACGACCTCTGCCGAAGGAATCGCCACCTTCGGTGAATTTCCCTCCGGCCGTTATCGCATTCAAGTCTTGGCAGCGGGCTTTGCCACCCGTACCGAAGATATCGCCTCCGTTCACCCAGAGGTCATCCTGCTGCAACTGCGCCTCGCCACGGCATCGCAGACCGTAGTCGTCACTGCCACCGGGACGCTAGTGCCCGCGGAAGAAAGCGGCGCCAGCATTTCGACGATCGAGAGCGCCCAGCTCGAAACCATGCAGCCCATCGCGGCGGACGATGCGGTCCGTTTTCTACCCGGGGCGGTGGTCAACACGGCCGGCCAGCGCGGCGGACTCTCTTCGCTCTTTGTGCGCGGCGGCCAATCCACGTACAACAAAGTGATTGTCGATGGCGTCGCCGTCGACAACCCAGGCGAAACTTTTGACTTCGGCACTCTGCCCTTGACGGAGGCGGATCGAGTGGAATTTCTGCGCGGCACGCAGAGCACCTTGTATGGCTCCGATGCCATGACCAGCGTGGTGCAGGTATGGACGCGCACCGGAAGCACGCAGGTCCCCGAACTGCGGTTCGGCGCCGAGGGAGGAAACTTCGGAACCGCCAATGGCTACGCGTCCCTGGCCGGGGCTCGCGGGCGCTTCGACTACAACCTCTTCGGCGACCAGTTTGACAGCAACGGGCTGGGCGTGAACGACGCTTACTCGGATTCGCTGGCGGGCGCAAACGTCGGCATGGCCCTGAGCGATCGCGCCGCACTGCGCATGCGCGTCCGCCACTCCAACAGTCAGACTGGTTTGCCGGGAGAGTGGAATTTCAACGGCGATCCGCTGCTCGCTCCCGACCCCAGCGAATCGGCGCACCTGAACAGCCTGCTCGGCAGCGTGGAGCTTACCGTGGCGGCACCCTCGGGCTGGCAGCATCGCTTAGCCGCTTTTGATTATCTCTACCGTTACACCGACGTGAATCTAAACAGCAATCCTGCCAGCTACGATTCCTTCCCGGATAAATACGGCACTCACGTAAATCGCGTGGGATTCGAGTATCAGGGAGACCATTCGGAGCGAACGTGGGCGCACACCACCTTCGGATATCGCATCGAGAATGAAACCGGCCTCGTCAACGACACGGATTTCCCTCCTCCCGCCTTGGGGCAGCGTTTGGATCAGGATGGCTATCTGCAACAGCAGGTCACGCTCGGCAGACTCTCCATGATCGCGGGCGGTCGTTTCGTACACAGCAGCGCCTACGGCAATACGGGCGTGCCCCGAGTTGCGCTTACTCTCTTAGCGTTACGCGGCGGAGAAGTGTTTTCCGGAACGCGCCTGCGTTTTTCCTATGCCACCGGATTTATGGAACCCGCCCTTTACGAAACCTTTGGCGAGCCAGGATATGGTTACGCCCCCAATCATGGCCTCCTGCCGGAGCGCACTCGCGCCTTCGAAGCGGGTATCGAGCAAAGTCTGTTGGCTGGCCGCTGGGCCCTGAACGCAACGTACTTCAATAATCTTTTTCACGACCAGATTGAGGCCATACCCAATCCCACGGGCGAGTACCAGTTCTTCAACCTGGAACAGTCGTTCGGCCAGGGCGCCGAAGTTGAGTGGCAGGGTCGAATCCGCTCGAAATTGTCGCTGAACGCTGCCTACACGTACACTTCGACGGAGATCCTGGAAAATCCGCAGTGCACGCCGGCAACTCCCTGTGGGTTTCCGTATGCTCCGGGAAGTCCCTTGTTGCTTCGCCCCAAGCATTCTGCGACCACTCTGCTCAGTTACCTGGGGAAGCGGTGGGCCGCGAATCTGGCAGGAAGTTTCGTAAGTGCGCGCCCCGATTCCGACTTCGACGGTTTCAAGATCAACCACGCCGCGGGCTACGTTCGCGCTGATTTCGGTGGATGGTACGCCATCAACTCAAGGATGACGGCGTATGCGAACGTGGAGAATGCGCTCGATCGCCGCTACAACGAAGTGCTCGGCTATCCAGCGCTGCCGCTAAACTTTCGCGCCGGCTTCCGCTTTCGCATCGGCGGAGAATAATCAGAAAGGCAATCAAGTCAATTGTGTGGCGACCGCCGCCTCGGCTCTGCCGCCGAGGGCAGCGCGGCGTTGCCCGGAAGTTTGGGAATTCACCTTGCAATGGAGTACGGATGGAAGCCAGTTTCAGCTGACTTTTTCGGGAGGCCTGGCCATGGCGATGGGCATCGACGCGGCGGACTTGGCTCCGAAATATTTGGTCCGCGCCAGCAACAGCTTTTCGATGTCAACCCCGGTCAGCGGCTGTTGCCGGCCGAGCAGATGCGTGACCAGCGCGATCTGCGCGAAGTGTTCGACCGTCTCCATCTTCATGTAGGCGTGCTCGATCGTGTCTCCGTAGGTCACGACGCCGTGATTCGACATAAGAATGGCGTCGTAGTGGGGCACGTAGGGTTCGAGCGTCTGGGCCAACTCTGAGGTGCCAGGAGTGCCGTACCGGGCCAGCGGAATGCATCCGAGACCCATCACCACCTCGCACACCAGCGGTTCCGTCAGCGCCATGCCCGCGGCGGCGAATCCGGTCGCCGTGGGCGGATGAGCGTGCACAATCGCCTGAATGTCAGGCCGGGTGCGGTAGATCAGCAGGTGCATTCCGATCTCGCTGGTCACGTTGCGCCGCCCCGCGACTCGCTCGCCGTTCAAATCGACGATCACCATGTCCGCAGCGCGCATCGCCCCTTTACTCACGCAGGTGGGCGTCACCAGCACGCGCTCGCCGCCCAAGCGCACCGATAGATTGCCATCCATGGCAGCCACGAAGCCGCGATTATGCAGCATGCGCCCGTAGTGGACGATTTCTTCCCTGTATTTACGTTCCGTGGACATGGAAAAACTCTCTCAGGGGGAGCGACGAAAGCGGCAACCCCCGCATAGTACCGCAGGCGGCGGGAAGAGACAAACAAATTTACAAAGAAAAAACGTTAACCTAAAGGGAAATTGACTTTGCCGGAGCGCAGGCGGTCGGACCACGGGGATGGCTTGCGGCGCGGCGGATGCAGCCGGGTCGTCGAGGAGAGACGCCGATGACACCCTGTCGCTCTCGCGGGCCGCGCTGCCACCTAAATATCCAGCGCTCCCATCTGAATATGACGCCGCAGCTGTTCCATCTGCTCGCGATTTTTCTCCTGGCTCTTGCGGAATTCCTCGCTGGCCTTGCGCAGGTCTTCCCGCTCCATCGTCTGCGACTGTTCGCGCAGCTGCTTCTGCTGATGGCACAGAGTCTTGCGCATTTCCTCGGAAGCCTGGCGGGCTTGTTCGCGGGCCAACTCCATCTGCGGGCGCAGTTTTGCAATCTCGTTTTTCACTTGGCTGAGTTCGATCTCAGTCTCCGCGCTGATTTCAGGCATGTCGGAACTTTCCTCAAGCACATCCCCGGATTCCTTGAGTTGCGGCAGCGTCAGGGTAAGGGTCTGCTCCTTCTTGTCGCGGATCACGCTCACGCCCACCGATCCGGCGGCGTGCGAGTGCAGGGCATGGGTGAAGTCGCTGGTGTCGTGGACTGGCTGATCGGCGACGCGGGTAATCACATCGCCGGCGCGCAATCCGGCCTTATCGGCGCGGCTGCCCTTCTCCACCGAGCGCACCAGCACACCATTACCATCTTTTGCCCCGAAGAACTCGCCCAACTGCGGGGTGAGATTTTCCACCATCAAGCCGCTGCGCCGCGACGAACGCACCACCACCACGTTGATCTCGGGAAGATCGAAATCGGCAACGTTCGGCAGAGGCGGAATTTGAATGTCGATATTATCTTTGCCCTTGGCAATGCGCGGAAACTCCTGATGCCGGTCGCCAAGCTGCACTTTGATGCTCACGGGCTGCCCATCGCGGCTTAAGCCCAGCGTGACTACGCGCCCTGGCGGGGTCTCGTGAATCATGCGCTGCAACTGCGTCTTGCTCTCGATGGCGGTTCCGTTCATGGTCAAAATCACGTCGTGCTCTTTGATTCCGGCTTTGCCCGCGGGAGCATCCTGATCGACCATGGTGACTTCGGCGCCCTGTTCTTCCCTGAGCTTGAGCGCTCCGAGGCGGTCGGCGGTGATATCCGAGATGTCAACGCCCAGGTAGGAACTCGGCCCCGAGTCTTCGCTCCAAATGCCGGAGGGCTGAGGCGAATCGACCGTCCGGCTCTGAGCGTCGGGGGAACAGTTGAGCAGCAAAGGCAGCAAAGCAACCGTCGTCAAAATATATTTCCGCATAACCTATCTCCTAAAGTAGCGCCCTCGAGACCACTGGCGAGGAGGACGGCACTACTCGCTATTAATTCACTCGCTTGAAGCAAATGTCTCCGGTGGTGGTGCGAACTTTGAGCACCGGGCCGCCGCCGTTTAACTTGCCCTCCGCGTTGAGCGATCTTGGACCCCACTTGTCGCCCTCGCTGGCCACGTGGACGTCGGGAAAGTCGGAAGTGATGTGGTGCCCATTGCCCAGATCAACGCTGGCGCGCACCGAGATGGCCACGTCGGACGCAATGTAGACGGTGATATCGCCCGCGTTGGTCTCCAGCATGGAATCGTTGCTTTCGTTGCCGGCCTTAATCAACTTCACGGTAATTTCGCCGGCGCTGGTCTCCACGCGTGCCGAAGGCACGCCCAACAGATCGATGCTGCCGCCGCCGGTCTGCGCCCGCACCAATCCCTTCGCCGAAGCCAGGTGGATGCTGCCGCCGCCGGTATTCACCTCGGCCGCGCCGCCCACATCGCCCACATTAATATTTCCACCGCCGGTGTTGACCTTGACTCTTCCCAAGCAGCGCTTAACTTCCACATTGCCGCCGCCCGCCTGGATGATCGCGCCCTGTTCGCCGGAGAGCACGGTCACGTCGCCGCCGCCAGTCTCTGCGATGATCGCTCCCTTGGCCGATCGAATCGTGATGCCGCCCCCGCCCGTGCGCAGCTTCAGGTCGCCGCCCACGCTGCCCACATCGATGATGTCGCCGCCGGTCTCCGCCTTCACCGCACCGCCTATATCGTCGACGTGGATACTGCCGCCGCCGCACTCAATTTCCACGCGCCCGGAAATTCCCTTGGCGTCCACTCCCCCTCCGCCGGTCTCGATATTCACCAGTTCGGTATCGTGCGGAACGTTGATCACGAACTCGCCGGAAAATTTATGACTGGAGCCGGTATCGATCGTTACCCGCGCCGGTCCCACCTTGATGTGATGCGCACCTTGCCACTCGCCCACCACCCATGCGGTATCGCCGCGAGTATAAGTTGTGACTTTGTAGTTTTGGAATTGATGGCGAGCTTCTTCTTCGGATGCGGTGTGAGCGGACATGTGAAAGGTGTAATCGATTCCCGAACGGGGCCCGCCGCGCAGCACCACCGAACCGGCGTCCACTCGGACTTTCAGGTTCTTGACGCCAGCCAGCGAGCCGGTCATCACCTGGCTCCAGACGCTGCCCTCGCGGGTGACCTGGGTCTCTTGCGCCGGAACCAGCGGAGCCAGCGCGGCCAGCAGGCAAAGCAGGCCGGCGAATTGTTGCGAACGTTTCAAATATCCCCCTTCATTTCGAATCGCGAATCTATCCTAATCGCGAATCAGCGCATCTCAATCGATCTCCGGCAACTGCGCCAGCATGGTGCGCGCCTGCGACCTTATGTACGTGCTCTGATCTTTTTCCGCCAGCGTCATCAGCACCCCGCGCACGCTGCCGTCGGCCATCGCGGGCGCAATCAAACGCATCGCCTCGGTGCGCACACCGGGATTCGAATCGTTCACCAGCGCCTCCAGCACCACGTCGCGCACCCGCGCATCCTCTTTCACAAAACCGCCCAGGCCATCCAAAGCTTTCAGCCGCACGCCCGGATTGCTGTCGTAACGCAGCGCATACACCAGCGCCTCGCGCACCTGGGAGACATCAGGCTTCTGCGTGAGCAGATCCACCGAATCCATGCGCACGCCGGAGTTGTAATTGTTGCGCGCGGCAAACAGCAGCAACTGCTGGATGCGCTGGTCGTTCAGCGACCCCTGCGTCTCTAGCGTCGAAACGGTGTTGTACTTGATGTTGATCTGATTCGTCCCCGGCTGCTGCGTGATGGACTGGATGCCGGTAATCGAAGCTTCAGAGGGAGCGGCGGCGGAACCGGGAGTCGAAATCTGAGGCGAGTGCGCAAATATTTTGTAAGATGTGCCCACGCCGCCGGCGAAGCCGAGAATCAAAATCGCGGAAGCCAGCGCGGGCGAGAAGCGCACTTGCCGCAGCCAGTTCGCGGGGTCGAGCGCCAGCCGCTGCCAGAGGCCGCCCTGCTCGGCGGTCTCGAGCGCTTCTTGCAGGCGCATGCGCGAGGCCGCCAACAAATTCGGCGTAGGCTCAGCCGAGCGATCCCCGCTGAGCAGAGCGTGAAACTCCTGCTCTGCCTTGAGTTCGGCGGCGCAGTCGGCGCAGCGCTCAGCATGCTGCTCCAGTTCATGGCGAGCATCGTCGGCCAACTCGCCATAAACCATGAGCGTGATATTTTCCCGTACCCATTCGCACTTCATAGTTCAACCCCCTCGGGGGAAAGTCTTTCCGTTTCATGTGGGGACAGCCGCCCTCGGCTGTCCGCCGGGTGCCCCATTTCTCGCGTCTTTTGCGAGAGGTGGGGATCTTTCACCTCATATCCGCCAACTGCCCGCGCAATTTCTGCGTGGCTCGAAACAAAGTATTCTTCGCGGTCTCTTCCGTGGTGTGCAAAATCTCGCCCACAGTGCGCAACTTTAGTCCGTGATAGTGCTTCAACTCAAACACCATGCGCTCGCGCGGAGTCAATTTCTCGAGCGCACCGGAAATCCGCGCGCCTAACTGCCGCCGCATCAAATCGCGCTCCGGGTTCGCTCCCGCCCGAACATCGGCGACCTGATCCAGCAGGTCATATTCGCCGCCGTTGCCGTCCTTCGCCACGGGCGCATCTTCCTTGCGGACGTTTTTCTTGCGCAGGTGATCCAGGCAAAGATTGCTCACGATGCGGTAAATCCAGGTGTAGAAAGAACACTCGAAGCGAAAGCTGCCAATGTTCTTGTACGCCTTGAGGAAGGCGTCCTGATAAACGTCCTGCGCATCGTGCTCGGTGCCGGTGAGGTGCAACGCCAGCCGCAGCACCGACTGGTCGTAGTGCCGCACCAGTTCCTCGAAGGCGGCGCGATTGCCGCGCTGCGCCTCGCGGATCAAGATCGTATCGTCGATGCGGCGTTCTTGCCCGGCCATGCGGTCCCGCGTCGGGGGATTCTGGTTACCGCTGACTCTTTCCACTCTCTCGTGCTTCGTTGCTGAGCGGGCCCGTGCGCCAACCGCAAGCGGTACTACCCAAACATCGGCCGGCATTCTTTGTCGTTTCCTCTACCAGACACGGCGTTCTGCCCTACCCGGGCTGGCACTGGAATAGACGGACGATCAGAGCAAGCGTGAGCAGGAATTATAGGCTGGGGAGAGGGATTTGTGCTTGAGGCTCAACAGCTTGGATCTATAGGACAACCGACAAACGATCAGCAAACGTGGGGACAGCCGCCTGGGCTGTCCGGTCGAGCGAGCCAGTCGTAGCGTTGGCCGGAAAGGTGATACGAACGTCCGACCTGGTGGCGGGAGGCCGGAGTCGAGAAACCGAGTCCGCTTCAGCGGGCGGCGAGAGCGGTGAATCACCCCGATATCCTAAACGTGCCGCCACGTGCTAGCGTCAGTCCATGGACAAGAAAGAAATCAACTCGCCAAAGATGACCTTGAACTTCCTGATCTGGGTTGGCGGCGTGTTTATGCTGCTGCTGTTTATGCTGCTGGCGCACTTCGTCTGGCGGATTTTCTAGCGTGAAGCTGGAGGCGCGGGCTGCGTCCGCTGGACAGCCCCCTCGGCTTCGCTCAGGGCAGGATCAGGCGGCTGTCCCCGCACAACATCTTTACGTCCTCCGCACAAAAAATGCGGCCCCATTGCTGGGGCCACGTTTTCAAAGAGGCAAAGTTGGTGGGCGAAGTCAGGAAAGGCGATGGAAGCGCCCGCTCCACGGGGAACGGCACTTCGGGAAATGTTGAGAAGGAACGAGAGTGAAGGTCATAGCTGGTTGCGGCCTCTTTGTTACATCGGGAAGAAGCATTTGCCGAGCCAAAGACCGGGGACTCGTAGTTGGGACCGCCTAAGCCCATAAGTAGTTGATGGAGTGAGGCTTAGCACCGGCTCGTCCCCGGAAGGCAGCGGGAGTTGGACGGATGCAGCGCCGGCGAAGTGCATAAGCATGCATATTGAGTGCACGGGGATTTGCCAGCCACGGGGGCAACGCAACGCAGGAGGCAGTCTTCCCGTGGGGGAGACGCGAACTCTAGGGAAACATCCGGACGTCAAACTCGAATGCGCGCGGTTCCTGAAGTGTGATCTTCAAGAAATCGGCGTGCGCAGGATTCAACAGGACATTCCATTCTCCGCGAATCGCCGCTGACAAAACGATCGAGCCCACCGTTTTCCCGGCTTGCACCCATTCTTCTCCGAAGCGGCGCAGGGACTCATCCCTCGTCGATGGAGACGAGGTACGCCGGTCGCAGATTCGGCTCCAGATTCACAAATGTTTCGACACCTCGGCGGCGGTCAACCGGGAGCCGTGGCTCAGACGGCGAGTCATGGTCCGCAATGGAATCCCGAGTTTCCGCGAGAGGGCCGTGCTCCCCAGATCCAACTTTTCCGCTAGCACAATAACGGATGTTGCCGGTAAGCCCTCGCGGACAAGCTTGGCCAAATCGCCAGGCTTCTTGATCACTCTGTGAAGCAGCTTGCGGCCACCCAAGGCTTCCGCAATGGCCTCCGTTCCCATATCGGCCTCCTGGCCTAACTTCATATGCCATGTGGCTACCAACTACGGCAGTGGATGGACGGGCGGCGCTGCTGGATTTAAAGGGCGAAGCTTGATTGCCGGAGGAGATCAAAATCCCCACCCTCTCGCAAGAAGCGCGAGAAGAGTGGGGCATCCGAATTTCCGGGGATACGGCTAGCTGTTGCCGGCTACGGTACGCAGCTTCCCGGGCAGGAAGTGGTAGGGCGGCCAGGGTCCGCTGATGGCCACTTGGCAGTTCTTTAACTGCTTGGCGGCCGTGGAGTAGCGGTTTTGGTATTTTTCCACCGACTTGGAGTCGATGAGGTGGGCGATGTCGATGAGCATGCCCTGCGGAGCGACCTTCTTGCAGCTTACTTCTTCTTCCAGCGGGTTAAACAGCTTGTGCACCTGCACCGAAAGCGCGCGGGCCTTGGTTTGGCGCTCGCGCTCCCGCGAAGCTTTGACGCGAAGCTTCGAAAGGTAGTCGCCGCCGACCGTGTCGGGCAGTATGACATCGATCATGGCTTCGCGCAGCGAGCCGTCGGTGACGGTGAGCTTAATATGCATCTCCGACTTGCCGCGCAGCCTGGCCACGCTGGTGCCGAAGGCGCGCCGGTTGACCCGGACCGCCTGCCGCAGCGCGTCGTCGCTTTCAAAGATCGTTCCAAAACGGAACGGCAATACGGTGGAGTTACGGAAGCAGCCGCTCACCACGCGGGCGTGGTCAATGGCAGCTTTATGATCAAGCGGTCCTGCGTTTTGGTCGTATTCGCTCACTATCACAGCAAATTCGCCGCTGGGATAGCTGAGGACGGGGGCTCCGTTCACGCCTTGGACATTTTCGATTACAAAGGGGCGTCGGGAACGGGTGCCATTGGGGAGGGTCTGGTGCTCGGTAAGGCAGTATGCGTACCACGACATATTCAACTCTCCGAACCGGGACGGAGGTGGACGAACCACCTCTTATGTTCTAGCCAAGCTGAACTGCAATTTTGGAAGTTGGACCAGCGGTACAGGTTTGGAACCGGGAAACCTTACTTTCGTACTCCGTAGGGCATATTACTTCGGAGTGACCCTAAATTGCAACTTTTTCGTTGCAAGCCGCATCGCTGTGGATTTTCCAGCTTTGGAACCGGGTTTTCCGGGGATGGAACGGCATTTTCCGGCTTCGGAAGACAGCGGCAACGATGGGGCGCACGTAGCCAACGCAGAAAAAGGAAGACATGCTGGCCATGGGAACCCTGATTGGCGAATTTGTGCCGCAGGCAGGGGAATCTTAACGTCCGCAAAGGTGACCACAGTTTCCGCGCCCTTCCGAGTGTAACCTTAGGGGTGTTTCGGAGTGTAGCCTTAAAAGTTTGGAAGTGTCCTAAATCCGCGTTGCGCTTGCATTCTTGGACTGGACAGCGCCCGCCGTGGCGCTACTCCAGCCTATTTCGCAATGTCCGGCCCGAGCCTGGAAGGTGTAAACTGCTCGCAGGAGGATGACATGGAAACGGCGCGACCGGCAGGCATTTTTATAGCCCTTTTTGTGAGCATTCTTGTAACCTTTTTCCTCAGTTTTCTCCCGCTGATTCTGTCGGGATTTAAAGCCGCGGAGGACAAGGCGCGCGCGCGCCGTCTAGCTGACGCCAGGATGAATGCAAGACTCCTGCGACTCAACATCTGAAGCGTCCCTAAAGGCTCTCCTTAACAGGCTGCTGAAAAACGATTTTTCGTAGCTTGTCGCGTCAAGACATTGGATCACTGGCAATGAGCAATCACAATATATTGTGGTCGTTTATGCCGACAGGGTTTTCGGCAGCCTGACAGGGTCTCGAAGAAGGTCTCCCAAAAGGTTCGCCGGAGAGGTCCACGCGCTGTCGTCTTAATCAGGGCAATCGAAGGTTGCAAACCGATCAACGCAGATTTAGGACGCGACCAAAAGTTTGCTCTACTCATACCGCAAGCTCTCAACCGGATCCAACTGCGCCGCCCGCGCCGCCGGCAGCGTCCCGAAAATGACTCCCACCAGCGACGAGACGAAGATGGCGATGATGGCAGACAGTCCCGAAATCGGAATGCGGTATTCGGTGAGGAAGCGTACCGAATAAGGAATGGCAAGGCCGATCACGATGCCGGCGAAGCCTCCAATCAGCGAGATCAGCATGGCCTCGGCTAGAAATTGAAAGCGGATTTCGCGATTGGTCGCCCCCACCGCTTTGCGGATGCCGATCTCGCGGATGCGCGAGGTTACGGTGGCCAGCATGATGTTCATGATGCCGATCCCGCTAACCACCAGCGTGACCATCGAAATCAGCAGCAGGACCCACGTCAGTCCGGTGGCGATGCGGTCCGCCATCGCTAGCACGGCGGTAAGGTTGGCGACGCCGTAAACGGATTCGGACCGGTGCCGCGCCTGCAAGACCCGCTTGATCTGCGCCGTGGCGGAGATCACCATGGAGGGATCCTGCATGGAAAAATACAGGAGCTTGACGCTCGGCGTTTCCATGAAATAGCGGCTGACGGAATACGGGATCAGCATGGTGTTATCGACGATCTCCGTCTGGCCAAAAGTTTCGACGCGCTCTTTGAAGGTTCCGATGATATAGAAAGGTAACCCAGTCAGCTTGATGACCTTGCCCACGGCCGCTTGCGGCGAACCGTAAATCTCGATCGCCATTTTCTCGGTAATCACGCCAACCTTGTTGTGCGCCTGAGAATCCTGCTGATCGAAAAATCTTCCCGAAGGCACCAGCAGGTTGCGCACGCGCACGTATTCGGGATCGACCCCGAGAATGGTGACATCCTTTTCCCTGCCGTTGCCAACGGGAATGCGATCGGAAAGTTGGGTTACGGGAGACGAGGCGACGATGCCCGGCACCACCTGCTCAACGGCTTGCAGATCGTCGACGGTGAGCGGGTCAGGATTGGAATTGCTGATGTGGGGCGCACCGCCCTGATATTCAGCCCAAATCTCGTTGGTGCCGATGGCCTGAATCTGATTCAGCACGAACTGGCGCCCGGTCATGCCGATGGTGACGACCAGAATCAGCGACGCCGTGCCGATTACCATGCCCAGCGCCGTCAAGATGAAGCGCACCTTATTACTGCAGAAGGTGTCGTAGGCGAAGGCGATGATCTCGCCCAAGGCCATCTGCGGCCGAAGGCGTTCGGGGATGAGGGCGGCGGCCATCTTTATTAAATGCTACGTAGCGCAGGGCAAACGCGCAAGCTCTCGAACCTCGCTCTTAGGACTCTCGCCGGACTTCGGCGCTTCTGGCTCAGGGGCAACGCCAGCGCTGTGCCGTACATTCTCGTTTTCTCTTTTTTGCTGTAATTTATTATCTGACCCCATCGTGAGGATGACGACCGGCGGCCGTGTCGATCCTCAGTTTGTAGGGCTGTCGAGCGACGCGCGTTCGCGGCCTGGATTCCGGAGACAGCAGAGCGGAGCCGAAATCCTGCTGGAAGTTGCCGTCGCGACCGGGGAGCCAACGAAAATGGCTAGCGAAATTGTCCTGACAAAATTCGACTGACGAAATCGGACGAACGAAATTCCTTCCTCGAACCATAAGACGTTCGGCACTCTGCTGCTGCTGACGGCTGGGGCGGTGCTGGTGCAGGGATATCATCCTTACGCCGAAGACGCGGAAATCTACCTGCCCGGCGTCGAAAGAATTCTGCATCCCGAACTTTTTCCCGTGGGCCGCGAATTCTTCGCGTCGCATGCCAGCCTCACACTTTTTCCCAATCTCATCGCCTTCGGCATCCGCGCAACTCACCTGCCCATGGAGTGGGCTTTGGCGCTGGGGCAGGTAGCATCGATTTTTCTTCTTCTGCTCGCCTGTTGGGAGTTGGGCAGCCTGTGCTTTCCCAATCCCAGAGCGCGTTGGTGCGGAGTTTGCCTCGTAGCGGCGCTCTTGACCCTGCCCGTCGCTGGCACGGCCCTGTACATCATGGACCAGTATTTGAACCCGCGAAATCTCGCCGCCTTCTCGGGAATTTTCATGGTGGTCCGCACTCTGGAGAAAAGGTATGTGCAGGCGATACTGTGGCTCGTATTCGCAGCCTGCATGCACCCCATGATGTGGGTGTTTCCCTTCTCGTTTTGCATTTTGCTGCTGGTGATGGAAAGGTTGGAAAAAAGCCGGAGCGAGCCCGCCGCGACCACCGTCCTGGCTTCCCTTGGGATGCCTTTGGCTCCCGCAACCTCTGCGGCCTATCACGAAGCCGCGAAGAAGCATGGCTTTCATTACATCCAACATTGGGCCTGGTATGAAGTATTGGGCATCATCGCTCCGCTGGCGCTGTTTTGGTGGTTTGCACAAATCGCGCGCCGCCAGCGGCTGCCGGTGGCGGAGCGCGTGAGCCAGGCCTTCCTGATCTATGGCCCGGTCTACGCGGCATTGGCGTTAATCGTCGATCTCCCCGCCCGCTTCGAAAGCCTGGCGCGCCTGCAACCGCTGCGCAGCCTGCACTTTCTCTACCTCGTAATGTTTGTCCTGATGGGCGGCTTCCTCGGAGAGTACGTGCTGAAAAACCGCGTCTGGCGCTGGCTCGCGCTCTTCGTGCCTTTGTGCGCAGGAATGCTTTTCGGGCAGCGCGCGCTTTTTCCCGCGAGCTCGCATGTGGAATTCCCCGGAGGGATGCCCAAGAATCCGTGGGCGCAGGCGTTTCTCTGGATCCGGAATAATACGCCGGCGGATGCACTCTTCGCTCTCGACCCCGACTACATGCACATCCCCGGCGAAGATAACCTCGGATTTCGCTGCCTCGCCCAGCGCAGCCGCCTGGCCGACGCCGTCAAAGACAACGGCGTAGTCAGCATGTTTCCCCCCCTGGCCGAAGCATGGTGGTCGCAGGTGCAGGCGCAAACCCCGTGGAAAAGCTTTAGGCAAGAGGACTTCGCGCGATTACGCAAACAATACGGTGTGAGTTGGCTGGTCGTGCAACAAGCAGGCGTCGCGGGAATGGATTGCCCCTATAAGAACGAAGCCGTGCAGGTTTGCCGGCTTCCCTAAAGGATTACAAAGGGAAACAGCATGTCTGCGCTCGCCGATCCTCGGGGAGCGATTTGAAAACAATTCGTATCCAGGCACCGCTGCAGCGATACCGCGTTTGCATTGTCTCCGGACCACACCGCTGCATCTGCGCCCTTGCCAAACGAGTAGCGGTTTAGAGTCCCGGCCCTTCCGGATACGCCGGCAAATCGGGTGGACGATCGGGCAGCTTCTTCGGGTGCTCGTGGATTTCTTTCATTACCAGCTCGATCGCCTTTTCCAGTTGCGGATCGCGTCCTTCTCGCACCAGGTCGGGACGGTTATCGACTTCAATATCGGGCGCCACGCCGCGGTTTTCTATTTCCCACTTGCGGTCGAGGCCGTAGAGGGCGAATTCGGGGCGGGTCAGGTAGCCGCCATCCATCAGCGGAATCTCGCCGCGGATGCCGCGCACGCCGCCCCAGGTGCGCTCGCCGATGAGCGGCCCGAGTTTATAGACTTTGAAGAAGTAGCTGAAGAAATCGCCGTCAGACGCGGCGTAATGATTGGTGACGCAGGCCATGTGCCCGTAGAAAACATTGTTGGGCACCGTGTCCGACTCCCAGTTGCGCGCCGATTCCATCCCCGCCAGCACCCGCCGCAGTCGTTCGAAAATGATCTGATCGACGAAGCCGCCGCCGTTGTAGCGAACGTCGAAGATCATTCCTTCTTTGCGAATCTGCGGAAAATATTGCTTCACGAACTGGTTGAGGCCGCTGGCGCCCATGTCCGGCAGGTAAACATACCCGATCTTGCCGCCGCTGGCCTGCTCCACTTTGCGGCGGTTGGTTTCAATCCAGTTCAACTCGTGCAGGGTGAACTCGCTCGGAATCGGCCTTATCACCACGTTGTGCGCACCCTGCTCGCTGGGCTTGCTGTTGATCGAGAGAGTGGTGGTCTGGTTCACCGTGTTGATAAAGAATTCGTCGGGATTCTGCGGAACCCGCAACGGACGCCCGTTCACCGCCAGCAGGTAGTCTCCTTCTTTCGCCATCACGCCGGGCTCGGTGAGCGGAGAGCGCACGCTCCGGTCCCAGTTTTCGCCGAGATAAATCTTGGCCAGCTTGTACATGCCGCTTTTGGCGTCGGGTTCGAGATCGGCGCCGAGAAGTCCGACATTCACCGTATCGATCTCTGGGTAATCGCCTCCGCCCACGTAAACGTGCGAGTTGGAAAGTTCGCCGGCCAATTCTCCCAGGACATAGGTCAGGCTAAAGCGGTCGGCCACGTAAGGCAGAAGCTGGGCGTACTTGTCGCGCTCTTTTTGCCAGTCGACGCCGTTCATCGCCGGCTCATAGAAATAATCGCGCTCCTGCCGCCAGGTCTCGTTGAAAATCTGCTTCCACTCGGCCGGAGGGTCGACTTCCATTCTCATGGAATCCAGCTTCAGCGCGCCTTCTCCAGCGTGCGCCAGAGATTTCGGCGCTTCGCCTTCTTTCCCGGCCTCCGCAGGTTTCGCATCGACGATGCCCCAGTTGTGCTCGGGAATCATCGCGCCCTCATCTCCACCCTCCTTGGGAGTTCCATACAAGATTTTTTTGCCGTCGAAGGAGAGTGCATACCGGTCGGCGCCTTCGAGAAAGGTGGTGTCCTTGTGCTCTTTCAAATCGAAAGCATGGATGGCGGGAGGTTCGCCGGGGAGCGGGCCCGACAATCCTTGCACCGGCGCAACGACATAAAAGACGAGGTTTTTGGCCGCGGTGAGATTTTGCAGATTGCCGGGAGGGATCGGCAGCGCGACGATGCGATTGGGAATGCCATCGACATCGATGTGAAAATTCTTGAGCACGGGGCGCGTTCCCGGCTTTTCTCCTTTTTCAGCTTCGGTCGCGGGTTTCGATTCAGGTGCTCCGGCCTCTGGCTTCGCGGTAGGAGTTTTGGGCTTCTTCGTGGGCTGCTCGGGCGGCTTCTGGCTGGGGGCGGAGGTCCCCGGAGGTGCCAGCAAAACGTCCGGTGCTTGCACCGTCACTTCGTCGCTCAACACTGGAAACGGAGAAAGCTCATCGGCGCGCAGGGTCGCGACATACACGCGGCTCGCTTTCGGATTCGAGAACTCGATGTCGAAGACTCCGAGCACTTCGTTATAGTCGCGGCTCGATAGGAAATAAAGATATTTGCCCTCCGGATCGAAGTAAGGCGCTGTGCTGTCGTAGGCCTCGGTGGTCACGGGAGCAATCTTCTTATCGGCGAGGCCATAGAGATAGATGACTCCGTTTTTATTCACCGCTTGTTTGGAGTACGCCACCCAGTTGCTATCGGGAGACCAGTTGTAATCCGTGATCTCGAAATATTGACCCCGATCGATCTGGACCGGCTTCTTCTCACTGATGTCGACGTAGAAAAGGCGCGTGTCTTTGTCGGCAAATAAGAGTTTCTTGCTGTCGGGCGACCACGCGACGGGCAAGCGAAATACCTTGCCGTCAGAAGTAATTCTCTGTTCCTGTCCCAGCCCATCTTGCGGAGCGATGTAAAGTTCATCCTCGCCGGTGCGATCCGACATGTAAGCGACCCAGCGTCCGTCGGGCGACCACACCGAATATTTCTCGCGAACTCCCGGGCTGTGCGTGAGATTGCGAATGCTGCCTTCTTTCGCGGGCACGGTGAAGACGTCGCCGCGTGCCGTGAACACCGCGCGCTTGCCATCCGGAGAAATATCGTAGTCGGTGATCAGTTTGCTCGCGTTCGCCCAGTGTTTGCGGGCGAGATCGCGATCTCCGGGAGTGTAGATGGTGAGCTTGTGCTCTTTCTGCGCGTCCAGATCGAACAAATAGAGATAGCCGCCGTTCTCGAAGACGATGGAGTCGGGGCCGAGGCTTGGCCAATTTACGTCGAACTCGCTGAAGTGCGTGAGCTGCTTGATCTCGTGCGACTTGAGGCTGTAGCTGTAGAGATTGAGGCGGTGCTCGGGGCCGCGATCGGAATCGAAATAAATGGTGTCGCCATGCCACATGGGAAAAGTGTCAGTCCAATCCGTGTGCGGCATCTGCTCGATGTGGTTGGCTTTGAGATCGTAAATCCAGATGTCCTGCGCCATGCCTCCGGTGTAGCGCTTCCAGGTGCGGAAATTCCGGAAGATGCGGTTGTAGGCGATGCTGTTTCCGTCGGGAGAAAAAGAGGTGAGGCCGCCTTTGTCGAGGGGCAGCGCCTCGGGCATGCCGCCCTCGATGCTTACGCTGTAGAGTCGGCCGAACCAATCGTTGTAGGTGTCGCGGCGCGTGAGAAATACGATGCGCTTGCTGTCGGGCGTCCAGGTAATGACTTGGTTGTGGATGCCCATGCGCTCACTGATGTGGTCGCCGCCGGGATGAAAGGTCAACTGCCTGGGGTCGCCGCCCTCGGCGGGCATGATGTAGACATTGTGGTTGCCGTCGTATTGCCCGGTGAAGGCGAGCCACTTTCCGTCGGGAGAAAACTTCGCAAATAACTCCTGCCCGGGATGGCTGGTGATGCGCTGCGCCACTCCGCCCTCCCGCGAAACCAGCCAGAGGTCGCCGCCGTAGCTGAAGGCGATTTTATCTTTGGAAACGTCAGGGAAGCGCAGCAGCCGGCCTTCCGGCAGGCTCTGCGCAATTGCAACCGAGGCAACGCACAAAATAAAAATGGCGAGAACGGAACGCGACGACATGAGCGACTACCTCCTCAACGACAAAACATCACATTGTAAGCCAAAGTAGATGCGCAGGGTTTGGGGTAGCGGACGGCGCATGTGGTCATGTGGGGACAGCCGCCCCGGCTGTGTGGAGTGCGGCGCGACAATTTCCTTTGTCAGCCAGAACCAAGAAAAGCACTGTAACCGGGCGAGCCTTTGCTCGACAATCGACGTAGCTCCACTTGAGTCGCTCGTTGGCGCGCCCACGGCGCAGATCTTTCCGGGCCGCAGGGTGAAAGCAGCTTACACTCGGGGGAATTCTTATGTCCGGGCAAGTCATTTTGTATTTCGAGGATCAGGAAGACGCGCTGCGCTTCGCCTTGGCCGCCGGTTCGGTGATGGCCGGCGAAGGCGCGAAAGTTACGGAGGACTTGGTCCAGGAGACGGCGCGCGTAAACCGCATCCGCCTGGATGCCGCGAACTCAGAAAAAACTGAGGGGTCAACGCCGGAGCGGGTTGCCTGAAGTAGAATTTCGTTCGAGCCATCCATGCGGCCCGCCGTACGTCAACCCCTGCCCTTCATGAGCTCATATCGAAGTTTCTCCAACTTCGCCTCGAGCTCTTGAGAGCGGTCTCCGAAAAAAAAACCTTTTCGGCTGCTGAAGCAACCGGGACGAGAGCACTGCCGACGGGTAGTGTCGCTTCATGTGCTCGGGCATGCCCCGCGGACCAAAGATATCGAACCTCTGGACCTCAAGTGCAGTGGCGATCCCAACGGTCGCGCTCGTCGTAGTCAAGAAGTATGGCTCTCTTCCCGAAGAGAGAGGAAGTAGCCGCGACATCCACTCCCTCGAAAGCGCACCGCCAGTATGAATCGGAATCACGTCTTTGCCCGGCTTTTCCCATTCAATCCAAGCCCTGGCACCTAGAAGCGAGCCGTAAAGATAAGCGAAAGGAGAGAAGAGCCGATGCAGGAGAATTGACAGGTGGAAGTCAAGGAAGAAGAAAGGGATCAGCAGCTAGAAGGGGACTTTTCGATGAGTTTCTTTCACCCGAATGGATTCCCTGTGGAACGGGAAACCATTGTGCAAGAGGAAGGGGGACATCATCGCCACCATGTCTCAAGCGAATTACCAGCCTAACCTATCGGTGCGGGTAGAGCTAGCCTGTCTTGCGGGACGAAAGCAAATTCAAAATCTCGCGCAGACCCTGGCGGATGTGCTGAATTTCTACCGACGATTGCGCCGGAAAGGGAATCGCGGCCTGGCCCTTGTCATTCTTGGCCTCGGAGCGGAGTTGCTGGCGTGCGCCCACGATGGTGAATCCCTGTTCGTAAAGCAGTTGCTTGATGCGCAGAACGCTTTCCACGTCGCGCCGGCGGTACATGCGCTGCCCTGTGCTGCTCTTCACCGGCTTTAGTTGCGGGAACTCGCTCTCCCAGAAGCGCAGCACGTACGCGGGCAGGCGGCAAAGAGTGGCGACTTCGCCGATGCGGAAGTAAAGCTTGTCGGGGATGAAGACTTCGTCCGGTTTGCTCTTGGCTCCGCTCTTCTTTTTGACAGTCATGGATTGAACTCATCTGACGCAGGTTCCCGGCGCCGTTTTTACTGTCGTTCAATTTTGCTGCAATCTCGTTATTGTGACATACCTCGGGCGCGGAGCAGAAGAATTTCGCAGTCCTCAAGGGCGTAGTGCCGCCGTCGGCGGGGTCGGGCCCGCCTCGCCTGAGCCCCGGCGATTACAATAGCCCGGCATGCTTCCGGAAGATCGCTCGACAAATCCCGTTACCGAAGCCGAGGCGGGGCGCCTGGCTCGCGAACTTTATGGCCTGGAAGGGTCGGTCAAGCGCCTGCCCGGCGAGTACGACGACAATTTTCATCTGCAGGGTGATGATGGAGGCGCTTTCGTGCTCAAGGTCATGCATCCGGCGCGCGAAGAATCTTTCATCGATATGCAGGTGCGGGCCCTGCAGCATCTGGCGAAGCGGTTGCCGCACCGCCGGTTGCCGCGGGTTCAGCCGACCCGCAGCGGCTTGCTTTTTTCTGCCGGGCGTATGGATGCTTCCAAAAACGCTGCGCAGAGTTTTGTTTGGCTTCTGAATTTTGTCGAGGGAACCGTACTGGCTGAGGCTCGGCCGCAGTCGCCGGAACTTCTGCGGAGCGTGGGACGGCTGCTCGGCGAAATGGACGCAGCCTTAGCGGAATTTTCGCATCCCGCCGCGCACCGGGAGTTGAAGTGGGATTCGGCGCGCGCCGCCTGGATTCGCGAATTTATTCCGCGCATAGAAGGCCCGCGACAGCGGAAGTTAGTCGAACACTTTCTCGACCTGTTCGAATCGCAAGTGATTCCAGCGCTGCCGAGCCTGCGCCGCAGTGTAATTCACGGCGACGCCAACGATTACAACGTTCTGATTAGTCCGCCGTGGCCGCAGCCGCGCGAGGCGGTCGCCGTGATCGACTTCGGCGACATGCATCACGGCATCACGGCATCGGAACCGGCAATTGCGGCGGCTTATGCGATCCTGGGAAAGGAGAGTCCGTTACCGTCTGCGGCAGCGGTTATCTCCGGATATCACAGCGCCCATCCCTTGCTGGAAAGCGAACTCGCTGTTCTTTACGCGCTGATTGGCATGCGGCTCGCAGTGAGCGTAGTCAATTCGGCGTATCGCAAAACGCTCAAGCCGAACGACGCCTACGTTACGGTCAGCGAGGCTCCGGCGTGGGAGGCGCTCGAAAAGCTTTCGAAGATTCATCCGCGCTTCGCGCGCTACACGTTGCGTTCGGCGTGCGGACTTCCGCCGGTGCCCCAGGCCTCAGCCGTTCGCCGCAGACTGCAAGGCTGCACCAAGGAAGCGGCTTCTCCGGTGGATATTTCCTGCGGCAATCTTCGCGCGGCGCCACTGCATGTTTTCGATCTAAGCGTGGGCAGCGCATTTCTGGGAGCCGATCCCGCCCGCTCGCAGATGCCGGCCGCGAGCCGCGCAATGTTCGGAGAAATGCGGCGCTGCGCTGCGACCGTTGGAATCGGACGCTACAACGAGGCGCGCGCCTTCTACACTTCGCCCCGGTTCGCCACCGGCGACCGGTCCACCGACGAACGCCGCACGGTTCATCTCGGCATGGACTTCTTTGCCAAACCGGGCACCCAGGTCTGCGCGCCGCTCGAAGGGAAAGTTCATGCCTTCGCGAACAATCGCGCCCACTTCGATTACGGCCCGGTGGTCATTCTCGCGCACGCGGAGGTGGAAGGCGCTGCCTTGTTCACCTTGTATGGCCATCTTTCGGAAGACTCTCTGCACGACTTAGAGATCGGGCAGCGCCTCAGTCGCGGGCAAGCGTTCGCAAAAATTGGGGCTTCGACGGAGAACGGGGGCTGGCCCCCTCACCTGCACTTTCAGGTCATCACCGATCTGCTCGACCTCGGTACCGATTTTCCCGGACTCGCCCCGGCTTCGGAGCGCGAGGTTTGGACCAACCTCTGCCCCGATCCCAATCTTCTGCTCGGCATTGCCGCGGAACGATTTCCGCCTGCGGAACCTTCGCGCGACGAAACCCTTGCGCAGCGCCGCGCTACGATGGGACAGAATCTCAGCCTCTCCTACCAACAGCCGCTGAAAATCGTGCGCGGCTGGATGCAGTATCTCTACGACGAAACCGGCCGCGCCTTTCTCGATGTGTACAATAACGTGCCGCTGGTCGGCCACAGCCACCCGCGCGTGGTTGAGGCCACGTCGGCGCAGCTCGCGCTGCTGAACACGAACACGCGTTATCTGCACGACCATGTGAACCGTTACGCAGAACGCCTCACGCGCTTGCTGCCCGAGCCCTTGCGCGTTTGCTTCTTCGTAAACTCAGGCAGCGAGGCCAACGAGCTGGGGTTGCGCCTGGCACGAACTTATACGCGCCGCGAAGATGTGATCGTGCTGGAGCATGCTTACCACGGTCACACCACGACGCTGATCGACATTAGTCCGTACAAATTCGACGGACCGGGAGGCTCGGGACGGAAACCGTGGGTACACGTCGCGCCTTTGGCTGACGATTATCGTGGGCCTTATCGCCGCGACGATCCGGAAGCGGGCAGGAAGTTCGCGCAGCATGTGGCCGAGATTCTTGAGCAGGCGCACGCGAGCGGACGAAGCATCGCCTGTTTCATCGGGGAAACTCTTCCCAGCGTTGGCGGCCAAATAGTTTTTCCGCGCGGCTATCTCGGCCAGGTGTATCGTCACGTGCGCGCGGCGGGAGCGGTCTGCATCGCCGACGAAGTTCAGGTTGGCTTTGGACGCCTGGGCACGCACTTCTGGGGCTTTGAAACGCAAGGGGTGGTTCCGGACATCGTCGTTCTTGGCAAGCCGATCGGCAACGGCTTTCCCCTGGCCGCCGTTGTTACCACGCGCGAGATCGCGGCCTCTTTTGCCAACGGCATGGAATTTTTTAGCACCTTCGGCGGAAATCCGGTGGCTAGCGCCGCTGGCCTTGCGGTGTTAGATGTCCTTGAAAAAGAGCGCCTGCAGGAAAATGCTCTGCGCGTGGGCGCGTATCTCAAGAATAAGCTGGTGGCGCTGCAGGGGTCCCATCCGCTCCTTGGAGATGTACGCGGGATGGGATTATTTCTTGGCGTCGATCTTGTGCTCGACCGTGCGACGCGGGCGCCGGCCACGAAGCAGGCCAGCTACATTGTGAAACGTCTGCGCGAATGCGGCATTCTGGCTGGAACCGACGGCCCTCACCACAACGTGCTCAAGCTTCGGCCACCGCTGATTTTTTCCGAGGCGGATGCGGATCTTTTTGCGGACACCCTGGACGCCGCGCTTCGCGAAGATGCCTGTCGCGTGGTCGAGCCCCGGGTGGGCCAGCGCGGGCGGGTTTAGCCGCGAAGCGGCGCCAGAATGCAGCCCACGGCCTAAGCCGTTCAAACGCCGGGCGAGTTTCGTGCGTGCCCCCGGGATGCTGTCGAGCTTCGCTCGACGGACAGCCAGGGCCGGCTGTCCCCACATAACCCTCTTTACGCGGAGCTCTTTGCATGAGCACCTTTGCATGAGCACCATTTGCAAACTGTCGCGGCGATTGCCTCTTTTCAGTCCGTTAGGCGGAACTCGCCGTGCAGCGCTGCAGTTGAGTCTCCCCCTACCCACACGTCGAACTGTTCGAGTTCTACGACCCACGTTTTTTCGGCGGGACTCCAGAACTGCAACTCGTCCTTTCCCAGCGTGAAGTGCACCGTACGCTTCGCGCCCGCCTCGAGAGCGACGCGTTCGAAGCCCTTCAACTGCCGCACCGGGCGGGAGGCGCTGCCGGCGCGCTGGTGGATGTAGAGTTGAACCACGGCATCGCCCGCGCGGTTGCCCGTATTGGTGACGTCGGCTGAGACCTCGATGGTGTTGCCGACTTTCGCGCTTGGCGTCACTTGTATGTTGTCGAACGAGAACGTCGTGTAACTGAGGCCATACCCGAAGGGATAGAGCGGCGTGCTGGGCAGGTCCCAATAGCGCGACTTGAAGTCGGGCTCGGTCTCCGGATTTTGCGTGAGGTTGTGGTTGTAATAAAGAGGAAGCTGTCCGGTGCTGCGCGGCCAACTTACGGGCAAGTGGCCGGCAGGATTGGCGTCGCCGAAGAGCACGTCGGCGACTCCGTTGCCGCCCTGGCTTCCGGGATACCAGACTTCGAGAATGGCGGGCACGTGCTCGGAGGCCCAGGAAATATCCAGCGGGCGTCCGTTTACGAGCACCAGGACAACGGGTTTGCCTGTGGCAAAAACCGCCTCCAGCAGTTCTTCCTGGCCGTTGGAAAGTTTGAGCGAAGAGCGCGAGGCGTACTCGCCGCTCATCAAATCAATCTCGCCCAGCACCAGGATGGCCACATCGCTCTGCGTGGCCAACGCCACGGCATCGGCGATGGATTGCTTAACCTCCTGATCGGTCTGCGCCGGCTGCTCCTTTACGTTTTCGGTTAAAGGATTGCCTTCAAAGGGCGAGGGAATTACGCGCCTCAGGTTTGGCCCGTGCGCGAAGGCGACGTGGATGGCGGACCCGGCCTTATCCTGAATGCCCTGCAAAATTGTGACCGTAGGACCGGGCTTGGTCAGCGCTCCCCACAACGACAGCAGATCGTTGTGCGCATCGCCGAGCGAGCCGATCACCGCGATGGAGTGGATGGTCTTGCCGCTCTTATCCAGAGGTAACAGCCCGCCTTGATTGCGCATCAATACTGCCGAGCGCGTGATCGCGGTGCGCGCCAGTTGCTGGTGCGCGGGATCGTCGAGCGTTGGCTCGATGCGCGATTCGTCGAAGTACGGGTGCTCGAATAATCCCAGGCGGTATTTTGTTTCGAGAATCGGCAGCACGGCCGCGTCGATCTGTTCCATCGACGTGTGGTTTTGCTGAAGGTCCATGGGCAAGTACTTGAGGTAAGTGCCGCTGGCCATGTCCATGTTCAGGCCGGCGGTGAAGGCTTTGTGGGCGGCATCCTGCGGGTCGCTGGCGTAGCCGTGAACTCTCAAGCTTCGGACCGCGAAGGCATCGCTCACCACGAATCCCTGAAATTTCCAGGTGTCGCGCAGCACGTCGTGCAGCAACCAGCGATTGCCGCTCGCCGGCACGTCGTTCAGATCCATATACGCGCTCATCAAGCTGCCGGCGCCGGCATCGAGGGCCGCTTTGAAGGGTGGCAGATAGGTGTTCCACATCTGCTCTTCGGGAATATAAGAAGAATCGTAGTCGCGTCCCCCATCGGCCGCTCCATAACCGGCGAAATGCTTGGCGCAGGCCAGCACATGCTCGGGAGCGCCTAAATGCTCGCCCTGAAATCCCAAGACTTGCGCGCGCGCCATGGCGGCCCCCAGGTATGGATCTTCGCCCGCGCCTTCGACCATGCGTCCCCAGCGGGCGTCGCGTGCGATATCCACCATGGGCCCGAAGGTCCATTGAATTCCAACCGCGCGAGCCTCCTGTGCGGCCACGGTCTGCGCCGCTTCCACCATCTTTGTATCCCACGACGAAGCCATGGCGATCGGGGCCGGGAAGATGGTGTGGTAGCCATGAATCACATCGAGCCCGAAGAGCACCGGAATGTGCAGCCGGGTTTGCTCGACCGCGATGTGCTGCAAGCGGTTGATCTCCTTAGGATCGGAAATCCACAGAATCGAACCCGCGCCCACCTGCTTGAGCAATTCCTCCAGGGGCTGCTTTACGTTTTCTTTGAATTCGGGAGCGTCAATTCCGGGAAGCTGCGATAACTGCGCGACTTTCTCTTCGAGAGTCATCTGCCGCAGCAGGCTTGCAGCTTTCTCGCGGATTTGCGCCTCGCGCAGCGGGTTGGACGAGGCGGCTTCCTGGGTTGGCGATGAACTCGTTTGTGCTGCGATTTGAATTTGCGGGCAGAAAAGAATTGCGAATGCGATCCCGGTGTACAGCAAACAGCGCCTTTGCGTTCCCATGGACTGAGCCCCCTGCGGCGGCCCGCGCCGCAACCGCTGGGAGTATACACTCGCGAGGGTGTGACCCATCAAGCGCTGGTCTTTCGCGCAGGTTAGGTAGCGCCGGCATCTTGCCGGCTGTCCGGAGGGGGCGTCGTCGCCCTCGCCGCGGCAGGCCTGACGCCCGCCGCACAGCCGCCGGGACGGCGGCGCTACGGTCAGGCCGCGGAAGCGAGCCACCTACCTTATCTTCCGGCCCTTCCCAAACCAGTCTCAAAGTTAGTTTTTTCGCGGCCCGCCACCTGGTTCGTGACTCTCGTTACCTCCGGCGGGCATACCATCCCTCAAGTACTCCGCCCCTTGGCCGATGGAATCTGACAGCCCGCGGTTTGTCCCGGAGGCCGGATGTCACTTCCTTTTGTCGCTTTCTGGCAGCGTCGCGCATTTTCTTTCTTGCTCTTGATTTTCGCCCTGCCAGCGCTTTCCCCGCATCTCTCCGCTCGCGCGCAGGCCAACGACCGCATCACCGGCTTCATCGACGACGAGCAGCGCATCGTGCTGCGCGGCAATGTGCATCCCATGGCTATCGCCCGCTACGACAAGGGCGCGGTGGCCGCCGATTTTCCCATGGAGCACATGCTCCTGACCCTTCTGCCCGATCCGTCACAGCAAGACGCGCTCAATCAGTTGGTGGAGGCGCAACAGAACCCCGAGTCCGCCCTGTACCACAAGTGGCTCACACCCGAGCAGTACGGCGAGCGCTTCGGCGTCTCCGCGGGTGACGTGGCCCAGATCGCCGGTTGGTTGCAAGAACACGGCATGGTGGTCGATGAGGTCACGCCGGGCCGGCGCGCAATGATCTTCAGCGGCACCGCCGCGCAGGTCTCGGCCGCGTTCCACACTCAGATTCATGCCTACAAGATTGGCGAAGAGCTGCACCATGCCAATGTGAAAGATCCCGAAATTCCCGCCGCGCTGGTTCGGGTTGTGGGCGGCGTGGCCTCGCTGCACGACTTTCACAGCCGGCCCACTCATCGATCCGGGCGGAAAGTCTCTCCCGATCTCACCAGCGGCGGCGCGTATTATCTTGCGCCCGCCGATTTTGCCACCATCTATGACTTAGCCCCGCTTTACCAGGAATCGATCAGCGGCGGCGGACAGGCAGTGGCCATCGTAGCTCGCTCGAATATCAACCTCGCGGACGTGCGCGAATTCCGCACCACATTTGGCCTGCCCACCAACGATCCGCAGATCGTCGTCAACGGAACCGACCCTGGCATCTGGAATTCCGACGAAGAAACCGAGGCCGATCTCGACGTGGAGTGGTCCGGCGCCGTGGCGACGAGCGCCACGATCAAATTTGTGGTTTCGAAGTCGACCAATACCACCGACGGCGTGGATCTCTCCGCGCAGTACATCGTCAGCAACAACATGGCGCCGGTGATGAGCACCAGCTTCGGCCTGTGCGAGCAGTGGCTGGGCGCTTCGGGAAACAGCTTTCTGAATAGCCTGTGGCAGCAGGCGGCGGCGCAAGGGATCACGGTGTTCGTTTCTTCGGGAGACAGCGGCGCGGCGGGCTGCGATTCGTCTTCGGCTGCGACGGCGACCAATGGACTCGGAGTCAACGGCCTGTGCTCCACGCCCTACAGCGTTTGCGTGGGCGGAAACGAATTCAACGATACTGCGAATCCTTCTCTCTATTGGTCGGCCTCGAATGCATCCGGCACGCAGGCATCGGCGATCACTTACATTCCGGAAGTTGTGTGGAACGAGAGCGGGTCAAGCGGATTATGGGCGAGCGGCGGCGGCGCGAGCACTATTTATGCCAAGCCCTCGTGGCAGACGGGCACGGGCGTTCCGGCGGATGGCAAGCGCGACGTGCCTGATGTGTCCGTCACCGCGGCGGGGCACGATGGCTACCTGATCGTTCAGGAAGGCGGACTGTATGTGGTGGGCGGGACCTCGGCGGCATCACCGTCGTTTGCCGGGATCATGGCTCTGGTGGTGCAGAACGCATCGGCGCGGCAGGGCAATGCGAGTAATGTGCTGTATCCCCTTGCGACGAAACAAGCGGCAGGCGGAGCGGCGGTTTTTCACGACATCACCAGCGGCAATAATAGCGTTCCGGGACAGGCCGGCTTCAGCGCGACTCCGGGCTACGATCAGGCCACTGGCCTCGGCTCGGTCGACGCTTCGGTTCTGGTGAATCATTGGAGCGACGGCACGATCGCTCCGGCTTTTCAAGCGGCTGCTTCGGCGAGCTCGATCTCAGTTGTCCCCGGATCGAACAACAGCGTGAATCTGAATGCGACGGTCAGCGGGGGCTTCAGCGCAGCGGTCGCCTTCTCTATCACCGGATTGCCCAGGGGAGTCACCGCTGTATTTACGCCCACGACGCTGCCTGCTCCAGGCTCCGGTAGCAGCACTCTCAAGCTCACAGCCGCCAGCGGCGCTGCGCCGGGGATTTACGCCGCCACTGTGTCTGCGACCAGCGGATCTACTACGCATCAAGTTGCACTTTCGGTCACCGTAGCCGCGGCTCCCGCATTCGTGTTGTCGGGCGCAAGCTCCATCGCAGTGGCGGCGGGAAGCTTCAATTCGGTTACGTTCACGAGCACACCGAATTCAACCTTCAACAACGCAGTATCTTTTTCCGTGACGGGATTGCCATCGGGAGTGACGGCGGCGTTCACGCCGGCAACCTTGCCCGCTCCGGGCTCCGGCAGCAGCGTTCTTAAACTCACGGCCAAAGGCAGCGCCGCGCCGGGAAGCTATTCCGCGAGCGTCTCTGCGGGCGGCGGAACGATCACGAAGCTGCTGCCGCTCACGGTGACGATTGCGCCCGCTCCCGCGTTTGCTCTGGCTGCGGGGGAGAATTCGGTGAATGTCCCTCCGGGCGGCTCCAACAGCGTGAGCTTCACAACGACCACGGACTCCGGCTTCAATGCGCAGGTTACGCTCACCCTGAGCGGATTGCCCACGGGCGTAACCACGCGCTTTTCGCCATCAAACGAGGTCACTGCGCCGGGATCGGGAACGGTCTCGGTCGCGTTTCTTGCCGCGCCGACTACAGCCCCGAAAGCTCATTCCGTGATCGTTTCCGCGAGCGGCGGCAGCATCACGCGTGAACTTACTCTGACGCTGAATATTCCGGGCTTCTCGCTCGCCTCCAGCGCGAGCAGCGTGCTTGTCAGCTCAAGCGCGAAGGGAACGCTGAAGCTGACGCTCGCCGCTCTTGGCGGCTTCGACTCCGCGGTTGCACTCTCAGTCTCGGGATTGCCTACTGGCATTACCGCGAGCTTCAGTCCGGCGACTGTGGCCGTGCCAGGCAACGGATCGTCCACCTTGACGTTGACCAAAGGTGTGGGCGCAACCGCCGGCGCCTCGCACTTTACCGTGATGGCCAGCGGGGTGTCCTTCACCCAAAGCGCCAGCATTGCACTGACGGTGAAATAAACGTCGTATTCAACGCCGCGGCAACACGGGCGAGCTCAACCTGCGCCCTATTGTTACAATGTGAATCGGTTCCTCACCGATGCGCCTGGTTAGTCCACTGCTGAAGCACGCCCTCTATCCAGCGCTGCACCACAGCGGATGGTTAAAGGGCATGATGCCGGCGGCAGGCTTCGCCGTGGTCAACTACCACGGAGTGATTCCGGCCGACCACGCCCGCGACCCGGCCGGCCAGGACAGTTTTCTCGATGCGAACTTGACGCGCCCTGACGAATTCAGAAAGCAACTCAGATTCCTCAAAGACCGCTATCACGTAATCCATCCAGAAGATTTTCGAGCCTATGTCGAGCAAGGCTCTCCGCTGCCCGCGCGCGCCGTACTGCTGACCTGCGATGACGGCCTGCTCAACGCCTTCACCGACCTGCTTCCGGTGCTGCAGAGCGAGAAGGTGTCCTGCCTTTTCTTTGTGACCTCGGCTTCGTGCGCCGATCAGCCAGGCATGCTCTGGTACGAGGAGCTTTATCGCTGCATGCGTTCGAAGGCTTTGACCGACGAAGATCTTCAGCTTCCGGGCAACGGAGCAACCAGGCCCGCCGCCGCAGAAGCGTTCCAAGGCCGGTGGTGGAGCGCGGTCCAACGAGCGTCGCGACTCGACGCGAATGAGCGCAGGCGTTGGCTGGCTCAGCTTCGCCAGCGCTGCCACCCGATGCCGAATCTTGGTTCCGAGAAACGCTGGCGGCTCCTGAACGCCACGGAGTTGCGACAGCTGGCGGCGGCTGAAGTGAGCATCGGAGCGCACACTCGCTTCCATCCCATCTTGTCGCTGTGCGGAGAAGAACAAGCGCGCCGTGAGATTTATGAAAGCAAGATCGAGATTGAGCGCGCCCTGGGGCGGCCAGTGTGGGCGTTCGCTTATCCTTTTGGAAACCCCTCCACCATGGGAGAGCGGGAAGTTCGCCTGGCTCGCGAAGCCGGCTATCACTGCGCCTTTCTGAACGTAGAGCATTGGGATATCGCGCAGGAGAAAAGTGAACCCAGGGATGGGTATGCTCTCAATCGCTTTGCCCTGCCCAGAATCCACGTGTCGAGCAACACCACCGTTGCCGAGCTCGCCGCTCATTTGAGCGGACTGCATATGCGCCTGCAGCGTGCCGTGGGCAATTAAAGGGATTCCTCGCGCGCCGCGACGTAGCGCCGCCGTCTCGGCGGCTGTCCGGCGGGCGTCCCGCCGCGCCGATAGCGAGCACGCCCTCAGGACAACCGGCACGGATAGCAGGCGCTCCGCGAAAGCAACTGGTTGCGCGGCGGCTTGGAATCAGGCATTCTTATTCCTCTGCAGCCCAGGCTGGCTTCCTTTATCGTTTTTCGTTGATTCGGCGTAGCAAGCTGGGACGCGCCACCTTCACGCGCCGGGACCATGAAGCCTCGATCACGGAGCGGGCATGATTGCCTCAGCGAGATGTTGGCGCGGCCGGATCTTCGAAGCGCCGATTTTCCCAGCGGATCGCGAATCCCCGATCGATCGCAATGCTCGTTTCGTCCCATTTGCGTTTACAATTTGAGATTCTGCGGGCAATCAGCCCGCCGAGGTCTTGCCCCTGCAATCCGACAACCCGATTTTCGTCGCGGTAGTGGGCGTGGGCGTTTTCGGGCGTAACCACGCCCGCGTCTATCACGAGCTGGAGCAGCAGGGCGAAGCCGTGCGCCTGGTGGGCGTGGTCGATAGCAATCTTGACCGCGCCGACGCCGTGGCCCGTGAGTTCGGCTGCCGCGCCTTCGGGTCGATCGCGCAGATGCTGACCACGCACAGCGAAATCCAGGCTGCCTCCGTGGCCACACCCACGGTTCATCATCTGGAGGCGGCGCGGCAACTGCTGGAAGCCGGCGTCGATGTCCTGGTCGAGAAGCCGCTGGCCTCATCGCGGACCGAAGCCGATGCCCTCGTGCAACTCGCGGCATCGCAAAAGCGCATCGCACAGGCCGGACACCTCGAACGCTTCAACCCCGCCGTCCGCGCCACTCTGCCGCTGCTTACCCAACCTATGTTTTTCGAGGTGCATCGCCTCAGCGTTTTCACTCCGCGCTCCCTCGATGTCGACGTGGTGCTCGACCTGATGATTCACGATCTCGATATCGTGCTCTCCTTCGCGAATTCTCCAGTGAAGGAAGTTCGCGCCGTGGGCCTGCCGATTCTCTCCGGCAAAGTCGATATCGCGAACGTACGCCTCGAATTCGAATCCGGATGCGTGGCCAACTTCACCGCCAGCCGCGTCTCCACCGAGCGCGTGCGCAAGCTGCGCTTCTTCCAGCCCCGGCAATATGTCTCGGTCGACTACGGACGCCAGGAGGTGCTCGTCTTCACCATCGGCGACGACGGTCCAGCCGCTGGCACGCCCAGCGTCAACCCGCAGATTAAAGTCGGCAAGCCCGTCGTGACTTCGGAAGAACCTCTGCACGCGGAGTTGAGATCCTTTCTGCACTCCGTGCGCGGGCGCTCGACGCCGGTCGTGCCGCTCGAAGATGGACGCCAAGCGCTGGCTCTCGCGCTCGATATTGTGGAATCGATTCGCGAGCATGGCAAGAAAGCGGGACTCGCGGCCATGGCGAAGGGAAGAATCGGGCAATAGGTTTCGGCCGATCACGGATCCAAGGCCTCTTGTTCATCAACGGATCTTCTCGGATTGTTTTCGATGTCCCAACGCGCACTCACGGAACTGCTCCACGGCAAGGGCTCGCACGTCGATCCGCTGGCCTGCGTCGAAGACCTTTCGTCCGAGCTGGCCGACCATCGCGTCGCAGGTTTTCCCCATTCCATCGCAGAACTCGTCTTCCACATGAATTACTGGATGGACTACGAGCTGCGCCGAATCCGTGGCCAGCGGCCCGCCTATCCCGCGCACAACGCGGAAACCTTTCCGCCAGCATCGCCCGCGCCCGAGGCCCAGGATTGGGATCGGCTACGAGAACGCTTTGCCGATCTGCTTGATGATTACGGCACTCTGGCGAAATCCTCGGCGGAAGAAATGCGGCGGCAGATCGAGAGCTCACACGCCGGAGATACAAAGCTCGCGGGAACGCTGGAAGCCGTGCTCTGGCAAATGGTCGCGCACAACAGCTACCACACCGGCCAGATTGCGATGATCCGCCGCATGTTGGGAGCATGGCCGCCGCGCCGAGGCGGAGACACGTGGTAGGAAAGCCGTCGTTGGTCGTTCGTCGTTGGCCACCCTGGTTCGTTTCTCGCTAAGCTAAGATGGATGGGGAATAAAAGTCTTAGCCAACCACTAACGGCCAACGACGAACGACCAACGACCGCCCTCATGCTTTCCGACTCGACCATCCTGAAACACATCGCGCGCCAACCCAAGCGTTCCGCCGGATTCAAGCAACTGGTGCGCGAGCTAGGCTTGCACGGAGAAGCTCGCGCCGATCTCAACCGCCGCCTGCTCCAGCTCGCGAAGCGGGGAGAAATCGTCCAGGTCGAATCCGACCGCTACGCGCTGCCCTCCGCCGCCGCCGAAAAAAATCTTGTCGCCGGACGCCTTACCATGCACCGCGACGGCTTCGGCTTCGTGATTCCAGAGGCCAGTTCGTTGAGCCCCGCGATGAAGGCGCGTCTGACGGGCGACATTTTCATCGCGCCCCACGCCATCGGCAATGCCATGCACGGCGACCGCGTTCTGGTCGACATCGTCGCCACACGCCCCGACGGGCGAGGCGAAGGCCGCATCCTGCGTTCGGTGGTCCGCAGTCATCCCACCGTAGTTGGAACATTCCACTACGGCAGCGGCCACAACTACGTGAAGCCCATCGACAGCAAGATCACACAGGAAATCGTGATCCCGCCAGGTGCAGAGTATCCGCAGGCCAGCCCCGCGTCCCGCCCCCGCTCCCGAAGCCAAGATGCGGCGGCGAAGGTCGGTGGGACCCCGGCGCGACAATCCGTAGACCGCGTGCTCGGCGAGGAAGCCGCCCGCAACGCGCAAGGGGACGATCTCGAAAGCGTAGTAGTCGATGTAGAAATCACCGACTGGCCCACGCCCACGCAAAATCCGCGCGGCCGCGTTACCGAGATCCTAGGCCGACAGGACGACTTCGGCGTAGACGTCGAAATCACCATTCGAAAATTTCACCTGCCACACCGCTTCCCCGCCGCGACGCTGGAAGAGGCGCAGAAGGTCTCGCCCATAATCCCGGCGGAAGAGCTGCGCCATCGCCGCGATTTTCGCGCGCTACCTGTCGTCACCATCGACGGCGAAACGGCGCGCGACTTCGACGACGCGGTCACAGTGCGCCACCTCGCTAACGGAAATTTCGAATTGCAAGTCCACATCGCCGACGTGGCGCAATATGTCACGCCCGACTCTGCCCTCGATCAGGAAGCGCGTCTGCGCGGCACCAGCGCATATTTTCCCGACCGCGCCGTGCCCATGCTCCCCCTCGAATTGTCCACCGACATTTGCAGCCTGCGCCCGCATCTCGACCGGCTGGTGCTCTCCTGCGTGATGCAGGTCGATCCCCGCGGCGAAATCGTCGGCTGCGAATTGAGCGAAGGCGTGATCCGCTCGGCCGAGCGCATGACTTACACCGCGGTCAACGCCGTGCTCGAAGGCGATGCGGGCGCTCGCGAGCGTTACGCCGCGCTGGTCCCGACTTTCGAACTTATGCGCGACCTCGCCCTGATTCTCAACCGCAAGCGCCAGCGCCGCGGCTCGATTGACTTCGATCTTCCCGAGCCGGTCATCGAGTTCGACGAATTCGGCCTGATGAAGAGCATCACGCGTTCGGAGCGCAATATCGCAAATCGCCTGATCGAAGAATTCATGCTCTCGGCGAACGAGTGCGTCGCCCACTATCTGGAATCGAAACGCATCGCGTCGTTGTATCGCATTCACGAAAAACCCGACGCCAAACGGGTCTACGACTTCGAAACCATCGCCGCCACTTTTGGCTACTCGCTGGGCGTGGGCGCACTGCCCATCCATCGCGTGCAATTCAAAAGCGACCGCCGCGCCGCGCGCGGCACGGGCAAGCAGGCGCGCACCATCGAAGTTCCCAAGGATGTCCACATCACGCCGCGCATGTACCAGAAGCTTGCCGCCAAAATCGACGGCAAGCCCGAAGAGCGCATCGTGAGCTACCTGATGCTGCGCTCGCTAAAGCAGGCGCGCTACTCGGAAGAGAATCATGGCCACTTCGCGCTAGCGGCCACGAGCTACACGCACTTCACGTCGCCGATCCGCCGCTACCCGGATTTGATCGTGCACCGCATCTTGAAAGACGTGCTGCGCGACTCGGCGGAGAAACGCGACGGAGATGTGCCGGTTGGAGTTTTGGCCGCGTTCGAAGACGACGATTCCCGAGAGCCACAGGACGCTGGCGCCGCTCCCTGGTCCAAGCGCCGCGACCGCGCCGCACATCGCGAATCACACGTGCCGCTAGGTGGGCCAGTTAACATCGACGAACTGCACAACATCGCCGAAGAGTCCAGCCAGTCCGAGCGCCGCGCCGACGAGGCCGAGCGCGAACTCATGGAATGGAAAAAAGTGAAGTTCATGCAGGACCGCGTGGGCGAAGAGTTCGACGGCCTCATCACCAGCGTCACCAAGTTCGGCTTCTTCGTCGAACTCACCGATCTGTTCGTCGAAGGCCTCGTCCCGCTGCATACGCTCAGCGACGACTATTACACCTACCACGAGAACACGCGCCAGATCATCGGCCAGCGCTCACACAAGACCTACAGCCTGGGACAACGTATTCGCGTACTTGTCGACCGCATCGATCCCGTGGAAAAGAAAATACAGTTCGCAATTCTGGAAGAGAAAGCGCTCCCGAAGCGCAAGCGAAAGAAGAGTTAGAAGAGTTAAACGAGAAGTCATGTCGATACGGAATGTTGGCGAGAGGCTGCCGGCCGCCTTGCTGCTGGTGTGCCTAATCGCGGCGCGCGGAATCATCGCAACCAAGGCTCGCGCAAACGAGAATCGGGCGCAATCTCCCGCCTGCCAATTGGTCTCTTTCAAGGCGGTGCTCGACGCCGGCGACAACTTCGAACGCGAGTTGGGAGGCGGATTGCTGTTTCGGGTAAGGAGCCAGAAAGATCCGAACTGGTTCCTCGACATCGTTCCCGCCGAAGCCAACACGCAGGACTACATCTACCCGGTAAACCTGCCGTTGCGGCTTAATCCAAACCAGACCCTGGGCCCGGGAAACGGCGAGACCGTCAAGTCCTCCTTAGCGCATCCCCATCAAATGCGCTTTCTGCTGAACCGTTCCGACTATGATCGGGTTTTCGGCCTGATCGGCAATGTTCTATGGTCTTATCAGACCTCGGACCCGGATAAGGCACTCACCGACTACACGAACGCAGTCGACGACGCAAGCAAGGGTTGGCTCAAAGTCACGGTCTCTTCCTATAAAACGGATGCGAAGGGGGCGCTGACTCGCATCAAGCTGCGCGTGGAGATAACGACTCCCCCGGATTTCCAGTTTGCCCCCCACCTGAACCCATTTCCCTGGCCCTGCCATCCCTGAAAAAATCGCGCAAAGTCGGGGAGTGGCTTCGTTCGACTCTGTCTCTTTTTGAGGGGCGTCATCCCGAAACCCAGCGCAGTTCAGCCGGGTGAGGGATCTCGCGCGCACTCAGCCGCACGCGCCGTGGGAGATCCTTCGCCCCGCCTGAAAAAGCGGCTGCGCTTCAGGATGACGCCATCCGAAGAAATTCAAAGTGAGACAAAAATCGAGCGCGCACGAACCGAACTTCCCCGCAAGTGTTAAGATTCTGAAGTTAACCCCATCCGCTGCAGATGCGACGCGGCGGGTTCCTTCCGAGTCGGGACGTGGCTCAGCCTGGTAGAGCACTCGCTTGGGGTGCGAGGGGTCGGCAGTTCAAATCTGCCCGTCCCGACCAATTCTTTGGAGTCAATAGGTTGCAGACGGTTCCTCAAATTCACGTGGGATTTTGACCCCACGCCTTGGAGGAGTCCGTGCTACCCAAATTCGAGCAGTTCATCAAGGAACGGCAGTACCTTCACAACGTCTCCCCGGCGACAGTTTCTTGGTACACACACAACTTCAAATGGATGCCGTCCGAATCTCCGACCGAAGACGAATTGAAGGCGATGGTCATCCGTATGCGAGAAAAGGGCCTGCGTGCGACGGGTTGCAATAGTGCAATCCGCTCCATCAACGCTTATCTGAAGTGGTCTGGCTCTCCCTTGAAGATTCCGCAGATGAAAGAGCCTCAACTCATTCTGCCGACCTACACGACGGCCCAGATTCAACTCCTCCTGAACTGGAAGGCCAAGAAGGCAACAGGGCGTCGGATGTCAGCACTCATTGCTATCCTCGCTGACACGGGTTGCAGGATCGACGAAGCGTTGAGCCTTCACTGGAGAGACATCGACTTCGACAATCTCCTCGTCCTGTTGCATGGCAAAGGCAGGAAGGATCGACTTGTTCCAATGTCGCTCGAACTGAGGAGGAGACTATTCCTCTATCAGCGTAAGAGCGAATCGAAGAAAGACAGTCTCGTCTTCTCGACGCTGGGCGGGACAAAGCAGGGACGCAGGAACGTCTTGCGGGATTTCAAGCAGTTGTGCCGGACGCTGGGCTTCGAGCCGCCGACTCGGTCGATTCATGCGATGCGACACACGTTTGCAGTCCACTATCTCCGCAAGGGCGGAAGCGTTTTCCATCTTCAGAAGATGCTTTGCTAGAGGCGCATTTGTGATTCAGCTTGGAACAGTCTCGGCGGGTGGAGCATGGGGAAAGCGTCATCCAACCTGTCCAAATCCTCTGCGTTCCGTATGCTTGCTTCGCTGGCATCCTCGATCAGGATGTCCACGAATCTCACGCGCTTCGCGGGTTCAGGCTCTCACCCGTTCCTGAATGAGTGCACGCTCGAACTCAGCCATCGCACCGATAATCTGGAACATGAGCCGACCGGACGGTGTGCTCAGGTCGAGGTTGTCCCGCAGACTGACGAACGTCACACCATAGGCATCGAGGTCGGCCAAAGCGTTGACCAAGTGCTTCAACGACCTTCCGAAGCGGTCGATTTTCCAGACGAGCACAACTTCAAACTTGCGGCGGTGAACATCGACCATAAGGCGATTAAGCTCGGGGCGGGATTCCTTGGAGCCAGACACCCCCTCATCAACGTACTCGCCCACAATCTCCCAACCACGACGGTCAGCGTATTCCCGAAGTTCGGATGGCTGCATTTCAGGGTGCTGGCCGTTCAACGTGCTCACTCGGGCATAGAGTCCGACTCGCATGTGTTCCTCCGTTAGTTTTTGGGAAATTGACTACGCCAGAAATCCTGTGGACATCCGCCGACTTCTGGGGTGAAATACACTCAACGGACGTATGAGAACCCTTTTGCGAGTCTTGCTCGGCGCAGCACTGGTTTTGCTCACCGTTGTAGTTATTGGGATTGGCTGGTTCTTCTTCTACTCGATGGACATTCCGAACTTCGATACGCTTGCCGGATTCGCACCAAACGTTCCGGCGACCGAAGTGATCGATTGTCCCGAAGGTTCGGCCAATGTTCTTCCCTATAGCCTCATTGGTCAGAACGTCCTCAAGGCAACACGGGCGGCAGAAGGTGATGAACGAAACTTTGCTCTCCAGATCGCTCGTAGCATGTTTTGCAATCACCAAGGCAGGATGCTGAAGCGACACCTTTTGGAATACAAAGCGTTCGTTCAGGTGCGCCGCAGATTCTCTTCGGAGGAACTGATCACCATGTATCTCAATAAAGCCTATTTCGGCGATGGTGGAGTTGGAATTGAGAATGCGGCTAAACACTACTACGGAAAACGCCCTTCCGAGTTGGACGTTGCACAGGCTGCAATGATTGCCGGACTGCTCAAGGCTCCGAGGATGTACTCCCCCGACCTTCACCCTGATAGGGCCAAGAGCCGTCGAGATGCGGTTCTCACTGCGATGTTGAGCACAGGCTCCATCACGCCGATGGAAGCTCAAGCGGCGATGCAAAGCCCCGTTCGCTAATTTGCGGTAAAGAATCTGTGACATTTTTGTGACGCAACCACGGAAAAACAGGGGGAAAGAGACCAATCAGAAGTCAACAAGGGCATTTATTTACTACGACCCTGAGTCTTCAGAGCCGCTTGGGGTGCGAGGGGTCGGCAGTTCAAATCTGCCCGTCCCGACCAATTTCTTTCTATTGTTTTCGGGTTTTTTCGCTGCTCTGTTCGTTATCGCTGCTGCCTCCCATTTTCCTAATTGTGCCGTGATTGTGACGTTGTCCAGTGACTCGACTGCCGCCGCTTCGCCTCCTGCCGGATATGGCTGTAGTGTTCCAGCATTTCTCGGGAGACGTGCCCTGCGATTGCCATGATGGTCTGTTCGCTTGTTTCCGACGATTCAGCCAACTTGGTGATCGCATGATGGCGCAGATCGTGCGGACGCAGACCTTCGAGTCCAGCTTCCTTGGTCAGTTTGCGCCAAGCAGTTCGCCAGCCCCAACGACTCGGCGGTTGAGCCGCATCGTATTTTTTCCCAGAGAGACGCTTCGGGATTAGATAGTGTTCGGGACTTGTTGCTCCCAGCTTGTGTGCCCGGTCGAGCAGTTGCTCGACCGCCCACCATGCGGTTTGGTTGAGAGGAATAATCCTGACCCGAAACTTGTTCTTGCCGACCCTGACGCAGAGCGTCTTCGCCTCCATTTGGATATCCTGCAATCTAATGTTTCTGATTTCGCACCCGCCAGTCGTCGTGTTGGCTGCAATGAGCGAGACCCAAAACGCCACGCTCCACTCTGCTCGGCTACTGGCAACGTCGAAGAACTTCAATTCCTGCTCAGGGCTGAGTGCCCTGCCGATGTCCTTGGGTTCGGGCAGCGGATTATAGCCATCAGCCACGAAATGCCAGAGTTTGAACTGCTTCAGGATTCGGCGCAGGACTCCGACCTCGATGTTCACTGTGCGGTTTCCGATACGTTCCGCCTTGCGACATGGGACGTAGGACACAATGGATTCAGTCGTGAGGCTCCCAATCATGGAAGTGCCGAGATGACGCTTAACCTGCTTGAGGGCGTCACGCTCCAGCCTGATAGTGGACACCGACACCTCAGACTGCCGCCGTATCAAGTAAAGTTCCGCCGCCTCAGTGACGTTCAACTTGGCGATCGTCCGTGGCAGCAGACCGCCGTTCTGTGCCTCTGAGATTCGCAGCTTCTCCCTGCGTGCGGCTTCACGATGATCAGAAGTTTGGAGGGACAGGCGAAAGCGCCTGCCGTCGATGGAAAAGTCTGTCCACCATGTCGAGCCTCTTTTGTACACAGTCATTCAGGTTCCGTGCGTGGAGGGTACGCACGGAGGGTCGGGCGGGACGACCTTGCAGGCTCTTTCCGGCGTTCCCTCGATCACCCGCATCGCCCCTGTTGGTATCAGGTTTCCTGCCCGGCGCACTGGCACAGAGACGTTCTACCAGAAGTGTAGGGACTTCGATAAGGCCATATTCGCCACTAAGTTTCAATTTCATTGTTGTTCGTTACTTGGGTGGGTGAACGAAATGGACAAATCCGACAACTCCTCCATGCAACCTGCTGCCGGCGCTCGTAAACGACGAGAAATCCGTGAAGGCAAGCCCGTCCGGGAATGGACGGCGGCAGAACGCCGTGAGGTTTTCCTTGAAGCACGCAGGATCGAACGGGAAAGAGCGGAGGCGGGCATCTCAGAAGAATGGGAACTCTGTGAAGACTGCCATGAGTCCAAGTGCGAGCGGGGTTTTAACTGCTGCAAGAAGTGCATCGATGAGATACGTCAGTACGAAGTCTGCGGTGTTAAAGTGCAGGCATGAAACCGCACGAATCGGCTTTTGCCGAGTCCTTCATATCGAAAGCACGACGGGAACGAGCGTTGGAACTGCTCGCCAGTTCCAAGAACCGTCACAAATTCACCAGCAAATTTGACCATCATGGGCGGGACTGCTTTATTCCTGAATGCATCCGCTCGATTGAACCGCGACACCAGCACCCGCCGAATATTGCGGACATACTCCGAGCGATGGGCGCACCCGAAACCTGCCATGTCATTGGTGGTGAGCACGACGGCAAAAACATGGAATTGCTCACTGCTCTAAAGCAAATCGTGGGCTACGGCACAGGGACCGTGCTTTCCTGCATTCCGGGGAAGTTGGCCTATTTCGAGGGCGAGATTCGAGAACGGTTCCTGCTCGTTCGGACGTAAATGGAATTTGAGCGAAACGCCTGGTTACAACAGTTTGTGCTCTTCCGCTCCGCTACCTGAATTGCGGCCCTGCGTGTAAAATCCCGGCCATGACGGACCTAGCTCTGCACTACCGGTTGCTGGCAGCGGCGCTCCCCGGCGAGGAAGAGCGTATTCGCTCGTCTTACATGCCTACCCTCGTGCTGGTCGTGGCGCTCTCGACGGTCGTATTTGTCATCCTAGGAATCCGACAAGCGGCTACGCCGAAGTTGATGATGGGGTACGGCTTGGTGATGGCCGCGTACATTGCGTACTTGACGGTTTGGTATCCGCGCAGAATGAGGCGATGGTTGAAGAAGTGCTGGGATACCTATGATCTGGAAATCGGAAGCGATTACCTACTGAGGCGACAGGCGGACATACCGGACCTCCGTCTGCAATTCGATGAGGTCCAAGCGGTCGAGCACTTTCAGGGACGATACTTGCGTGTGATTGGCAAGACTAAGAGTCGCGTCATCGCTATACCAGAAGGTATCGACAGCTTTGATCAAGTACTGGAGACGGTTTCCTCCCTTCGCCCGGTCCGCGTGCGGACCATCGAGCAGTGGCAAAAGTATCGTGCCTTCATGGCAGCAGGACTACTGCTCTACGTGGTCATGATTTGGGCAACTTCACCCGCCGTCGTTATTCCGCTGTCTCTGGTGATGGGTTCAGTCATCATGTGGGTCTTCTTTTGGATTCGGCGCAACCCGTATTTTTCGATCAACCAAAAGCGACTCGCTTGGATTTACTGGTTGTTCTTCTTAATGTGCATTCTGAAATTATTGGTCGCGGTGGACGGTACTAATCACGTAAACGCGCCCGCGATGATAGGGAAGATGCTAGCGTACATGCTCGCTTTTTCTCCCTGCGCGCTTCTTACGGTCGGGTGGGTGCGTTGGTGGCGCGTCCCGCCTCCTCGGAACTGGCGGATCTATGCGGTTGCATACGGCTTGGCCACCGCTTCGGTTTCGGCCTTATGCCTATATGGTGTGCTGTCTTACATACAGCTCGCGCACATAGGCCACTCGAATGAACACCGACTGGCGATGGCGGGGGTTATGTCGGTTGGCCGTTGTCAGTCTTCTCTGTTGTTGCGGCGGTTGTAGGCAATGGGCGTTCTCGTGTGATTGCTGGGCTGGCGGGCGGCTCGCTTGCCGTGGTCTGGAGTATCGCGTTTTTTAGCGCTTAGATTTCGGATGGAAAGGAAGGCCGTGGGCTACTGGCGTAATATCGCGGTTACGCTCGTTGACCCGGAAAACGATGAGACACGACCAAAAAGACATGCCCGCTATGCGGTGAACGCATCGAAAAGACGGCGAGAGGCGGAAGGCGCAAGTACTCGTGCCAGAACTGTGGGGGAACCATAAACAAGTTTTATCTCGTTTACGGAGCTATTGGCCGGTTTAAGGCCAAGTCGGAGAAGCGATTTCCAGCTCCCACACCGGCGTTCCAGCAGCCAATGGCCCCACCGACTTCAGCAGCAAGGGTGCAGCACCAGTCAAAATCCAAGAGCGGCCATCCGGAGGCTTCTGCCCCACCAGCGGCGCCACCGCACCCGCAACGCCGCCGATCTCGATTCTCTCGAGATATCTTGTGGCTTTATATTTGGCGCCTTCGACCGAGAATGTGTCCTCACCCTCGGGCGCGACAATCAGCTTTACGATTCTCGGCTTCGGCGTCACCGCCAGCATGGGGAGCGTGTGCTCAACGTCGTCGGTGATGTTCTCTAATAGCACCGGCACCATTCCATTGGCGAGATCGGTGGGTAGATTCACTCGCGTCACCGTGACCTTATCTTTCCCATCCTTCACCTCCCGCACCTTAACCTGATTCGTCTGGCAATTGATCCATACTTCCATGGGTTCTTTGTAAGCGGGACCTTTTTCGAGCACGTGGTCGCTGACCAGCCGAAAAACTCCGCGCTGAGAAAAAACCGATGTCTCTTCGAACACGGAGCCGTCATCGAAATGGAGTTGAAGCTTGACGGTAACTCGAATCCCGCTGACCGTCTGCTCGAGTTCGCCGGCCCCAATCTCCGTCCCCTCCTGCGTCTTGACCGCCAGAAAGCCGTGCAGCACGCCTTGGACGTACTTCACTCGAATTTGCTCGGCGGTACTCGACTCGGTCAAGAGCAAGCAAAGCAAGAGCAGCCAGCTACTCGCCGTGCTTCGAGTCCATTTGTGAATCGTCATGCCTAGCCTCGTCCGCTCTAAGACGTGGAACCCGTGCGCAAGGTTGGTTGTGAAGTCTTCTTCGTGGGTATCGTCTCCGATGCAATCCTCTAAGCCACCGCGAGATAGACATACCGCAAGATAAAGAGCACGGTGAGAATCCAAATCAAAGTATTGATTTCGCGAATTTTCCCGGCCGCAATCTTCACCACGGTGTATGAAATCAGACCCAGGCTAAGCCCGGTCGCGATGCTGAAAGTGAGAGGGGTAGCCAGCATCGTGATGAAAGCCGGCACGGCTTCGTCGAACTCTCCCCAGTGAATTTGCGCGATCGATTGCGACATCAATACCCCGACCAAAATGAGCGCAGGCGCAGTAGCGTAGCCCGGAATTGCCGCCGCCAGCGGCGAGCACAACATTGCCAGCAAGAATAAAACGGCGACCGCCACATTACTCAGCCCCGTGCGCGCCCCGGCGGCCACTCCGGCCGCGCTCTCGATGTAGCTGGTAACCGTCGAAGTCCCGGTCAAAGCCCCAAACACCGTGCCCACGGCATCGGCCATCAGAACCCGGCCCACGCGAGGAATCCTTCCGTCCCGCATAAAGCCGCCCTGCTCGCACACCCCGACCAGCGTGCCCACGTTATCGAACAGATCCACAAACAAAAAAGCGAAGGCAATTTCGAGCAGGCCCAGATGGCGCAGCCCGTGAAAGTCCAGTTGCAAAAAAGTGGAGGAAGGATGCGGGATGGAAAACATCGAGGTCGGCCAAAGCGTGATGCCCCGCACAATCCCCAACAAGGCCGTGCCCAGAATTCCCAGCAGAATGGCACCGTGGAGTTTTCGCGCCATCAAAATCAAAGTGAGGCCAACCCCGAAGCAGGCGGTCTGCACTTCTTTATCGGAGAAGCTGCCCAGGCCGACGAATGTCGCGGGATTGGCCACAACCAGCTTGGCATTCCGCAAGCCCACGAACGCGATGAACATCCCGATTCCCGCAGCGGTGGAGTGCTTCAGGCAGTCGGGCATGCCGTTCACGATCTGTTCCCGCACGCGGGTCACCGTGAGAATCAGAAAAAGCATGCCGGAGCAGAAAACCACCGCCAGCGCCGTTCGCCACGGTACGTGCATCGACATGCAAACGTAGTAGGTGAAATACGCATTCAGCGACATGCCCGGTGCCAGCGCGATGGGATAGTTAGCATAAAGTCCCATCACCAGCGTGCCCACGGCCGCCGAAAAACAAGTCGCGAAGACCACGCCCTCGGCCGGCATTCCTGCCTGCGCCAGGATCTGCGGGTTCACCACGATGATGTAAGCCATCGTCACGAACGTGGTCAGGCCGCCCAGCATCTCCTGTTTAACGGAAGTATGATTCTCCGAGAGCTTGAAGTAGCGATCGATCAAACCGTTTCCTTAGTAGGCGATTTTGTTGGGCTTTTCTTCCCAGGCGCGAAACGCGGCCAGGGACTCGTCGCGCATCATCTGAATCATGGGGATGGCGCGGCGGGCGTGCGGTGTCGCGATCTCGCGATAGATCAGGGAATCGTCGAAGCCCACGCGCGAGGCGTCGGCAGCGCCACAGGCAAAATAGATGCGCGCGAGCCGAGCCCAGTAAATGGCTCCCAGGCACATGGGGCAAGGCTCGCAGGAAGTGTAGATGTCGCAGTCGTGCAGTTCGAAAATTCCAAGCTTCGCGCAGGCGGCGCGGATGGCCAGCACTTCTGCGTGCGCGGTAGGATCGTTGCTGGAAGTAACTTGATTCGCGCCTTCGGCGATCATCTTGCCGTCTCGCACGATCACCGCGCCGAAGGGCCCACCGCGGCCGGATCCCACGTTTTCAATCGCCAGTTGAATGGCGCGCGCCATGAAAGGACTATCCATGAGGTGGCTCTGCCGCTACGCAGTCGTATACTTCGGCAGGCTTGCAATCCGCGAACCTGCGAGGGCATCGGTCGACATGGACTTTCGCAGCCGCTTCGCTTGAGAAGGGAGTATAAGCTGGAAATCGGGAGTTCGTAAAATGTTCTTTTGAATTCAACCGTTCGCGATTTCGCCGCGCGGGAAACTGGAGTGAAGGTTTGGAACTGCAAGCTTTTATTTCGCGTCGAGTCGTGACGCCCGGAGGAATTTGTCCCGCGGCCATTCTCGCCGAGGACGGGAAGATCGCGTCGGTCGTTTCTCCGGAGCAGGCGCCCGCGCACGCCAAACAATTTGATTTCGGAAACGCGGCGATTCTCCCCGGCCTCGTCGACTCCCACGTACACATCAACGATCCCGGCCGTGCGGAATGGGAGGGCTTCGACACCGCGACCCGCGCCGCCGCCGCCGGAGGCTACACCTTTCTCGTCGACATGCCTTTGAATTGCCTGCCGGCCACCGCCACCGTCGCCGCTCTCGAAGCCAAGCGCGAAGCTGCTCGGGGCCGCTGCCGCGTTGACTGGGCCGCCTGGGGGGGAGTCGTTGCCGACAACCTCGGTGATATCGAAGCGCTCGGGGCCGCCGGTGTGATGGGTTTCAAATGCTTTCTGATTCACCCTGGCATCGACGGCTTCACGATGGTTTCCGATCAGCAGTTGCGAGCGGCGCTGCCGGCAGTCGCGAAGTCCGGTCTGCCGTTGCTGGTTCATGCCGAGCTTCCGGGCCCGATCGAGCACGCCACCGAAGCTCTAAGCAACGCCGACTGGACTCGTTATTCGACGTATCTGAAATCCCGCCCGGAAGAGTCGGAGCTGGCGGCGATCCGAATGCTCTTATCACTGTGCCGCCATTTCAACTTCCGCCTGCACATCGTCCATCTCTCGGCCAGTTCAGCGCTGCCGGAGTTGCGCATCGCGCGCTCGCAAGGACTTCCAGTTACCGTGGAAACGTGTCCGCACTATTTGCACTTGACCGCCGAAGCGATCCAAAACGGAGCCACTCTCTACAAATGCGCACCCCCCCTTCGCAGCCGCGAAAATTGTGAGCGGCTGTGGCAGGGGCTGCGCGAGGGCATTATCGACATGGTGGTCTCGGATCATTCGCCCTGCCCGCCGGCCATGAAGCGGCTTGAGGAAGGCAGCTTCAGAACCGCGTGGGGCGGCATCGCCAGCCTTTCGCTCACTCTGCCGGTAATGTGGACCGAGTGCGGCCAACGTGGATTCACATTGGCCGATATGGCGCGCTGGATGGCGGAAGGCCCGGCGCGACTGGCGGGCTGCCCGATGCACAAAGGCAAAATCGCCCCTGGCTTCGACGCCGACTTTGTCATATTCAATCCCGAAGAAGAATTTGTGGCCGCGGAAAAGCATTTGCACTTTCGCCATCCGCTTTCCCCTTACGTAGGCGAAAAACTTCGCGGCGTGGTGAAGGCGACCTGGGTGCGCGGCGTGCCCGTGTTTGTCGACGGCGCATTCCCGGGCGAGCCGGCGGGCCGCGAGTATCAACTGCAGCCGCAAGGGGCGCCGTGATCGGGGGGCGGAGTCGCCGGGATTTGTTTTTCCGATGGCTTTGGCTTGTTGATTCCTGACAACGGCGGCGGATTGTCGGCTAAACTGTCCCATCCGACGAGCGGGGAATGTCCGTTCAGGGGATTATCGCAAAAGAATCAAAATTCAATCATGAGCCCAGACTGCATCGTAGGCACGGCAGTCCCCCGCAAGGAGGGCCGCGACAAGGTCACCGGCAAAGCCACATACATCGACGACATGACTTTGCCCGGAATGCTGTACGGTGCGACCGTTCGCAGTCAAATTCCGCGCGGCAAGATAAAAAAGATTACGTTCGATCCCGCGATCCAGTGGAATGAGTTCGTGATCGTGTCTGCGAAAGATATTTCCGGCAAGAACTGCATCGCGCTCATCGGCGACGATCAGCCCTGCCTCGCGACCGAATTCGTAAACCATTCGGAAGAGCCGATACTCCTGCTGGCGCATGCGAACCGCCACGCCCTGCGCAAAGCGGTAGACGCGGTATCCATCGAATACGATCCTCTGCCCGCGATTTTTACGATCGACGAAAGCGAGCGCCGCTCGGAAACGATCTGGGGCTCCGACAACATCTTTAAGACTTATCGGATCGAAAAAGGCGAGGTCGATGCCGTCTGGGCGAGGGCCGATTACATCGTCGAAGGCGAATACACGACCGGCGCACAAGAGCAACTCTACATAGAAAATAACGGCATGATTGCCCTCTTCGACCCGCTGCAGGGCATCACGGCGTGGGGCTCTCTGCAGTGCCCTTACTACGTGCACAAATCCTTGATGACGCTCTTGAACTTGCCCGCGGAAAAAGTTCGCGTCGTGCAAATGGAAACCGGCGGCGCTTTTGGCGGCAAGGAAGATTATCCCTCCATCATCGCGGGCCACGCGGCATTGTTGGCCATCAAAGCGGGCAAGCCGGTGAAGATCGTGTATGACCGCGCCGAAGATATGGCCGCGACCACCAAGCGCCATCCCTCGCGTACGCGGCACCGCACCGCGGTCGGCCGCGACGGCAAGATTCTCGGCGGGGAGATCGACTTCACCATCGACGGCGGCGCTTATGCGACCTTATCCTCGGTCGTTCTTTCCCGCGGAGTGATTCATGCAGCCGGGCCCTACCACTGGCCGAACGTTCGCATAAGCGGTAAAGCAGTCGCCACCAATGCTCCTCCGCACGGCGCATTCCGCGGTTTTGGCGCCCCTCAAAGTCTCTTCGCCATCGAGCGCCACATGGATCGCATCGCGCGCATCGTGGGCCTCTCGCCGATCGAAATCCGCCGCCGGAATTTCCTACAGCCCGGGCAAACGACCACCACGGGACAGATCGTGCGCGAACCGATCGATCTCGGCAAGCTGCTCGACCGGGCACTCGAACTTTCAAGCTATGTCTCGAAGCGTGAAGGCTTCTCGAAAGAAAATCGCGTTTCGACGACAAAAAGAGGAGCGGGCATCGCCGCCTTCCTGCACGGCGCGGGTTTCACCGGCGCAGGCGAACGTACCCTCAAGTCAATCGTCGGCGTCGAGGGCTGCGCCGAGGGCGGAGTTCGCGTCCTCGTATCGAGCACGGAATTCGGCCAGGGAACCAACACGGTGCTCAGTCAGATCGCGGCCGAGGCGCTGGGCCTGCGCTATTCCGACGTAACGGTTGCGCAACCCGATACCCAGCAAGTGCCCAACAGCGGGCCGACGGTCGCCTCGCGCACCGTGATGGTCGTGGGAAAACTCGTTGAATCCGCGGCGCACGGGCTGCTGCAGACGCTCAAACTCGGCGGCCTGCTGGGCGACTCTTACTCCGCCGACGAATTTCGGGCGGCCTGCGCAAGTTATATCGCCAAACACGGCGACCTGCGCTCGTGGTCGCAGTACGAACCCCCCCCCGACATTTTCTGGGACGATCAAAACTATCGCGGCGAAGCCTACGCCGCCTATTCCTGGGCGATCTACATTTCGGAAGTTGCCGTCGACCTGGCGACTTATTCCGTATCGGTGAATGACTTTGTCGCGCTCCAGGAAGTCGGAAAGGTATTGCACCCGGTTCTCGCCGTCGGCCAAATCGCAGGTGGGGTAGCGCAGGGCATCGGCTTTGCCTTATATGAAAAAGTAATCTGGCAGAACGGACGCATGCAGAACAACCAGATGACAAACTACATCATGCCCACCTCCGCCGACCTGCCGCCCATCCGCGTATTCTTCGAGGAGTTGGGCAACGTGCACGGCGCTTTCGGCGCCAAGGGCATCGGCGAACTTCCCATGGACGGCCCCGCTCCCGCGATTCTGAACGCGGTCGAAGACGCGCTGGGGGTTCCCTTCGATTCCATCCCTCTTCTGCCCGAGGATATCTTCGAAATCCTTGCGCCGCGCTCGTTTGAGAATGACTCCCCCGTTGCGAGCGCAGCGCGATGATCGGCTCATCCCACGATCCCGGGTCGAGGCCTGGAAGCCACACCAATCCCGCAAAATCTGAGATCTCATTCACCGTGAACGGCGAGCGCAAAACGGTGCGGGCCTTCCCCATGGAGCGCCTCCTCGACGTGCTTCGACAACAACTAACACTAACCGGCGCGAAAGAGGGCTGCGGCGAAGGCGAATGCGGCTCGTGCTCGGTTTTGATGGATGGCCTGCTCGTGAACAGTTGCCTGGTCCCGGTGCTGCAGGCGCAAGCAACCAGTGTCACTACGATCGAGGGCGTCGCCGCCGGGGCAAAACCGCACGCTTTGCAGCAGGCCTTTCTCGAATGCGGCGGCGCGCAGTGCGGCATCTGCACGCCGGGAATGATTCTCGCCGCCCACCATCTTTTGAGTGAGAACCCCGATCCGTCGCTGGCAGAAATCAAGGAAGGGCTCTCCGGCAATCTCTGCCGCTGCACCGGCTACGTTCAGATCTTCGAAGCGGTGGCGAAGGCAGCCCAATTCTTGGGGCCCGAATGAGATCCGATCCCGGCGACTTCGAACTCGTTGCTCCCGGCAGCCTGCAAGGGGCCGTCGCGCTTCTGGCGCGAAATCCCGG
>Ga0187887_10000055_pt1 | contig 109860 bp, 95 predicted proteins | sample June2016WEW_7_10_FD_132977 | JGI IMG/M metagenome (GOLD analysis project Ga0187887, IMG submission 132977) | Peatland microbial communities from SPRUCE experiment site at the Marcell Experimental Forest, Minnesota, USA - June2016WEW_7_10 | ecosystem: Environmental > Terrestrial > Soil >... | reverse complement strand
TGCTCGCCAAGCCTCCGGAACCGGTCGTCGCTGACGGTCACATGTTCGTGCAGCGCCGTGCTCAGGAATTCGATCTTGGCCGTGAGCTGGTCAGGCTTCTGTTTGATCGCAGTGACCGCGTCGGGATACTTGGGCGGCGCCCCCAGATCGCGTTGGTAGACCCGCGCCAACACGTCGAGCTTGGCGGAGGGATCGAGATCGCCGAAATTCGGCGACGCCGTCCCCGCGGATCGCTGCTTGCGAGTAGGCGCCTGCGTCATCGCCTCGCGCACCTGTGCGTCGAACTCGGCGTCGACGAGCGCCGGCCGATCGAGCTCCGGAACCGACCCGATCGGAACCTCGATCTTGAGCTGCGGGCGCCCCTGCAGCGCCTTCACGATGGCCTTCACCTTGTCCTGCTGGGTGGCATCGAGCGTGCTCGCGCCCGGACGGAAATCGACGAATTGCAGATCCGGGCCGCCGCCGAATAGCGACCCCAGCAGGGCAAACGGCGCGGTCACGGCCTTTTCGAGGATGTTGACGAATACCTTCCAGATGATCGGTGCCAGGCGGAACTTGGGATCATCGAGCGACCCGGACACGGGCAGGTTTAGATCGATGACGCCGTTGCGATCCTTGAGCAAGGCGACCGCGAGCTTGATCGGCAGCGACACCGCATCCTTGCTGTCCGTCTTGGCTCCGAACTCCAGCTGATCGATGACGATATGGTGCTGTGCATCGAGCTTGCGCCCATCGACCTTGTAATGCAGTTCCGTGGTCAGCTTGCCCTTGGCAATGTTGTAGCCGGCAAACTTGCCGGAATACGGATTGAAGATGCTGAGCTCCATGTTGCGAAAATCCAGCGCGATATCGGTATACATCGCCGAGCCGAGCAGATTGACCTGACCCTTGATGGATACCGGCGAGAATGCGTCCACGGCCCCCTGGAGATCGACGGTCGCCCGCGAGCCCGGCTTCGACGACAGCCCGAGAACGCTGCCCCCCAGCTTCTGGATCGCCGCGGAAAAATGCGGCGAGACCGACAGATCCGTGAAATTCGCCAGCCCATCCTTGATGAGCACCTTCTTGATCGCCATCGGCATCGCCGTGGAAGCGCCTTGCGCTTTCACCGTACTCGGCGCGGCAGTACTCGGCGCGGCAGTACTCGGCGCGGCAGTACTCGGCGCGGCAGTACTCGCGCTGGCAACTCGCTCCGTGCCGGCGCCGGGGCCCTTTAGCACGTTGGTGACGTTCAAAGTCGCGTCCGACTCGATGATCACCCGCGCATAGGGCTTGCGCACCAGGATCTCGGCGATGTCGAGCCGGCTCGGGTCCTGCTGAATCCTCAAACCCCGGATGTCGAGCCGATCCCACTTGATCAGATCGTCGTGGCGCGAATTGTCGACCGTGTGCAGCTCCTCGACATCGATATCTCCGGCAAAGTCGAACGCGGAATCCTTCTTCGCGGCGCCGGCCGCCATGGAGAAGCGCACCTGCGCCTCGCCGCCCAATTTCCCACTGCGCAGGGTCATCGACGACCGCTGGGCGACATAGGGCTGAGCAACCGTCAGATCAATCCCGGAGAGCTTGAGCTTCAACGACGCCGATGCAGGCTGCGGGGTCACTTGGCCGCTCAGGGCGAGCGACCCGGTGCCGTTGACACGGGTATCGAGCTTCACCTCGATGGGCTTGCCGAGGTCGAGGCTCGCGCCGTCGATCTGCGCGGAGAGCGGCCCCAGCACGACCTTGGGGGCCGGCTGTACGCTGCGATCCTCGGCCGAAATGTTGGCGTCGTGAACATCGAACTCCTTGAGCTCTACGCGCCAGGGAACCCCGGCATTGCCCGTCGCGGCGCCACCCGTCGCGCTCGCGCCCGCCCCCGTCGCGCCCGCGGTCGTGGCACTGAGCGTCGGGGCCTGCGGCGGCGGCGCGGCCGCGGGCCCTGCGGGCGCGGCGGCGAGTTGCATGAGATTGAAGGAGCCGTTCGGCTCGAGCCACGTCAGCAGCTTCGCGCCCGACACCGACACGGAGTCGATTTGCAGCAGGCGCTGCGACAGATCAACGTTGGTGCCTGCGACGGTGAGCTGCGGAACGCTCACCCAGACGGCATCCGAATTTCTCGGCTTGACCTCCAAATCGCGCAGCGAGACCTTCGCGACGTTCATCTGCAGCTCGATGGCGTCTTTCAACGCGAACTTGTACGTTGATTGGACATCGATGGTGCCGGAATCGATCACGCAATTGAGCCGGTCCTGCAAATATTCCCAAATCGTGCGCGCGTGCAGCCCCTCGATGCTCAGCTCGCCGTCGGAGGCGATCGGCTGCACGGATAAGTGTCCGTGCCACTCCACGCGCTCTCCGAGCTTCGAGACTCCGGTGAAGGTAAAGAGCCCGCCCGCGATGCCGGTGACGAAATCCCTGAGCTCGAAATTGATCGGCTCCAGGCGCGCAGCGAATTGCGAGGTGCGGCTTTGATCCTGATAGCTCAGCGAACCCTGGGTGATCTTGAACGAGCCCACGCGGAGCGCGGGAAGCGGGGCGGCAGCCCCCGCAGCCGGCGGCGGTGCGCCGGGCTGGGGCTTCGGGCGCAGCGCCTGAAGATTCACGCTGCCGTCGTGAGCCACCAAGGCGTTCACGTAGGGCGATGCGATCTCGATTTGTTTGAATGTATAGGCGCGGTGCCAGATCGAGGACAGCTGGAAATCGATGAATAGGCGCCCGAATCCGAGCAGCTTTTCCCCGCCCTTGCCCGCGAGTGCGAAGTCATGGACCTCCACCTGGAACAAGAAAGGGTTGATGCGGATGTCGCCCACGGACGGCGTCACGTCCATCGCCTGCGGAATGTCCTTGAGCAGCGCGTTGCGGACGATCCTGGGCGCGATCACGAACCCCACCAAGGCGTACAGGCCCACGGCCGCCACGGCAGCGGCAACCCAGCGCGCAAGTCTCGTCCTGAATAGTCGCAGCACAAGAGCACCCCGGTGCGGCTGGTGGACTTTGTTTTACACCCTGGGGTCTAGTGTAGCAAAAGAGGTGTCAGCGCTTGTTGCGCTGTATGAGGCGCTTACGCTTGCGGCGCTGACGGGGCGTCAGGGGATTGCGCTTGCCCGCGAACGGATTTTCCTCGGCCCGGAACACCACGCGTACCGGCGTTCCGGCGAGATCGAACGCTTGGCGGTAGACGTTCACGAGGTAACGCCGATAGGCATCGGGCACGTGATCGGTCTGGTTGCCGTGAATCACGATTACCGGGGGATTGCGGCCGCCTTGGTGGGCATAGCGCAGCTTGATCCGCCGTCCGCTCACCAGCGGCGGCTGGTGGCTTACGATGGCGGCCTCGAGCACCCGGGTCAATTCGGGCGTACTCATGTCGCGCATTGCCGCGGCGTACACTTCGCGGACGGTGCGCAGGAGCTCGCCTACCCCGCTGCCGTGTCGAGCGGATATGAAATGAATGGGAGCGAAATCGGCGAATTTCAGGCGCTGCTCGACCTGACCGCGGATCTCGTCGCGCTGCTCGGTCGGAATGTTGTCCCATTTATTGACGGCGAGAACCAAGGCTTTGCCTTGCTCGATGGCCATCCCGAGCAGGCTTGCATCCTGCTCCGCGACATTCTCGTGGGCATCCATGACGGCTACCACCACGTTCGCGGTCTCGATGGCCTGCAGAGTCTTGATGACGCTGAATTTCTCGACCGCCTCCTCGACCCGCGATCGGCGCCTGAGTCCGGCCGTGTCGATCAGCGTATAGCGCTCGCCGTCGCGTTCGAAGGGCACCATGACCGCATCGCGCGTGGTGCCCGGCTGATCGAACGCCACCAGGCGGTTTTCGCCCAGGAGCCGGTTGATCAGCGTGCTTTTCCCGACATTCGGACGCCCGATCACCGCCACCCTGATGCCGCTGAGCTCCGGCCCGTCCGAAGGATCCGGCTCGAGACCGCGCAGCACTTCCTCGAGGAGCGAGACCACCCCCTGATCGTGCGCCGCCGCGATCGCATGCGGCTCGCCGAGGCCGAGCCGATGAAAATCCACCACCGCCATGTCGAGGTCGAACCCTTCGGTCTTGTTGACGGCGAGGACCACGGGTTTGCCGCTGCGGCGCGCGAGCTGCGCTGCAAATTCGTCCCGCGGCGTGAGGCCCGCCCGGCCGTCCACCAGCACGATCAGCCGATCCGCCTCCGCGATGGCCCGTTCGGTCTGCGCGACCATCAGGCTTTCGATCTGGTCGGCGTCGGCGTTCTCCACCAAGCCGCCGGTATCGACGACGATGCACGGAACCTCGGTACGGCGCGCGAACCCGTACTGACGGTCGCGCGTCAGGCCCGGGAAATCCGCGACCAACGCGTCGCGTGTGCCCGTCATGGCATTGAACAACGTCGACTTGCCTACGTTGGGCCGACCGATCAGTGCGATTACGGGCAGCACTGCGCGACGGCTACTGAGGCGGAGTGGCGCCCTGCGTCGTCGGGGCTTCGGACGGCGCCGGCGCCGCGGCCTCCGGTGCAGGCGTTGCCGGCTGAACGGGCTGAGCAGCCTGAGCAGGCTGGGCGGCGGGCGTCGCGCGATACGCGGCCAATCTTCCGCTGTCCGTGAGCACCACGACGGTATTCTGCACCGCCACCGGAGCACTGCTGACGCGGAATTTCGCCACACGTTGGCGAGCGACCAGCGCACCCGTCGACTTGTCGAGCCAATGCAGGTAGCCCTGGTAATCCGCGACGACAATCGCCGTGCTGGTGACTGCCGGCGCGCTCAAGCCGCGCCGCTTCATCTTGTCGTTGCGCCAGATCTCGGAGCCGTCCCGTTGGCGCATCGCCACGACGGTGCCGTCCGCTTGGGTTACGTACAGATTGTCATCGTCGATTGCCAGGCCGCGATAGCTCGACATATCGTGCGCCCACCAGATCTGACCGGAGTCGAGGGCGAGCATCGCGGTGCGGCCCTGAAACCCGGTGGCGAACACATTGTCGCCCACGATCTCGACCGCGGAGTCCACGTCGACCAATCGGTCCAATTCCGTACGTCCATGCGGCGTGGCGAGCGCGGTGTCCCAAACCGTGTCTCCGGTGGCGAGCGACACGGCCATGACCTTGCCATTGTCGAATCCGCACACGACGGTATCCTTCGAGATCACGGGTACGGCGGTGCCGCGCAGGCTCAGGCGCGGTACTTGCTGCTCCACCGACCAGAGCTCCTTGCCGTTGCCGGCGTCGAAGCCATGCAATCGACCGTCGACCGAGCGGATCGCCACGACTTTCGCGCCGATGGCCGGCGCGGATAGCAGTTCCGAGTTCACGCGCGTGCGCCACAGCTCGCGGCCGCTCGCACCGTCGACCGCGATGACCCAGCCTTTGGTCGAGCCGACCACGACCATTCCCAAGGCGGCGGCGGGGCCGGCCGAGAATTGCATCTTCTTGAACTTCTTGAGCCAGACCTGGTGACCGTTCTCCAGATTGGCTGCGACCAACTCACCCTTGTCGGACGCCGCGTAGACCAGATTCTTATCGACCGCCGGGCCCAATCCCAGACGCAGCTTGACCTGCTTTTTGCCGCCGCCGACCTTGTCGCCCCACAGTTCTTTTACCGGCAGCTTGGCGGGAAAATCGACCAGCTTCGCGGGCGGCTCGACATCCTTGTCCTTGCTGCAACCGGTGAAGATCAGCAATGCGGCCAAGGCCAACGGGAGGAATGAGCGCATCAGGGGTTCGCCTTCGGCGCGGGCGCGGCGGGCGCCGCCGCCCCGGATGGAGCCGCGATCATCCCGGGAATCATCGCCGGCGCCGGCGTGGGCGGCAGCCCCAGGTCGGCGATCTTCAGGGCCAACAGCGCCGCATCCATGCCGCCGCCGCCGGCCTCTGCGAGGGCGGCCTGGTATTCATCCGCCGCCTTTCGCAGGTCCTTCTTGGCGTAGTAGGCGTCGCCGCGCACGTCGTGATAGCGCGCCGTGAATGCTCCCGGGTCGCCGGAAAGCAGGTTGAGCGCTTCGTCGGGTTTGCCTTGATCGATCATCACCCGCGCGAGCCGCAGCCGCGCGACGCGCCCGAGCTCGCGGTCCTTCGAATGTTCCATGACTTGAGTCAGCGGCGCGATCGCATTCGCATCCTCGCCCTGATCGACGTACAGGCCGGCGAGCGCCAGCTGTGCCTGATCGGTGTACGGCGAACCCGGGAATTGATTGATCAGTCCGTCGGCGATCTGCCGCGCCTTCGCTTGATCGTTGCGTTGGACCGCGGAGGCCATGCCTTCGAACTGCGCGGCCGCGGCGAATGCCCGCTGGTCCTGATGCCCGAGGTAGTAGCGATAGCCGGCGACGAACGCCAAGCCCAGTACCACGGCGCCGATGGTCCATGGGCCGTATTCCGCCGCCAGGCGCTTGACGTGTTCGAGTTGTTCGTCGTCGGTCAAATATTCTTCTGCCATGACTGCTCCGCTGCCCCTAGCCCCGTGTCAGACCCAACAATGTCCCCAAGCGTTCACTGATTTGGGCGATGGGGCATTCTTCCTGCGCCATCTCCCGACGCAGCGCCTTGAGGGCAACGATCCCCCGAGCCAGCTCGTCCTCTCCCAAAACGAGCGCGAACTCCGCGCCGCTCTTGTCGGCGCGCTTGAACTGCGCCTTGAAACTGCCCCCGCCCAAATTCGCCTGCAATCGCAGCGACGGCCATGCATCGCGCACTTGCTCGGCGAGCTTGAAGCCCTCGATCTCCGCGCGCTCTCCGGCCAAAACCAGGTAGATGTGCGGACGCTGGGGCGCCACGTCGGCTGCTTGTTTTTCGAGCAGCATGACGATTCTTTCCTGGCCCATCGCCCAGCCGATGCCGGGCGTGTTCGGCCCCCCCAGCTGCGCGATCAGCCCGTCGTACCGCCCGCCGGCGCATACGGTGCTCTGCGAGCCGAGCGCATCGGTGGTCCATTCGAACACCGTGCGTGTGTAGTAATCCAGCCCCCGGACCAGGCGCGGTTCGACATCATACGCGATGCCGGCGCTTCGCAAATGTCCGCAGAGCTCCTCGAAGTGGGCCTTGGATTCTGCATCCAACGCCTCCAGCATCGACGGCGCACCGGCGATCACACGCTGCATATCCGGGTTCTTGCTGTCGAGGATGCGCAGCGGATTGCCCTTGAGGCGCCGCTTGCTGTCCTCGTCGAGGGCCGCTTCGTGGCTGCCGAAGTAAGTGGTCAATCGATCACGGTACGCGGCACGCACTTCGGGCGTACCGAGCGAATTGACCAGCAGCTTGAGCCCCGTGAGTCCGAGCCGCTTGAGCAGACGCGCGGAGAGCAGGATCAGCTCCGCGTCGATGTCCGGACCGGTGAAGCCGAATGCCTCGGCATCGATTTGATGAAACTGCCGGTAGCGTCCCGCCTGCGGGCGCTCGCGCCGGAACATCGGCCCCATGCACCACACCTTGAGGCGTCCTTCGCGCACCAGGCCGTTCGAGATCATCGCGCGGGCGATACCCGCGGTCGCCTCGGGGCGCAGCGTGATGTGATCCTCGCCCTGGTCGACGAAGCTGAACATCTCCTTCTCGACGATATCGGTGAAATCCCCGATCGAGCGCTTGAAGAGCTGCGTCTGTTCGATGATCGGAACGCGGAATTCCTCGTATCCGTAGCCCGCGAACACCTCGCGAGTGATTCTCTCCAGGTACTGCCACGTCGCGATCTGCGAGGGCAACACATCGTGAACGCCGCGCAACGGCTCGATGATTTTGCTCAAGGGAACTCCGTTCAGCCGTGGGGCGACACAGCGGCTGTTTGCGGGCCATTGCCCGGTGCGGCCGGCGGCTCCCGGCGCAACACGCCGTCGGCGCCCGCTTCGAAGCGAGCCTCGTCGCCTGAGATGAATTGCCGGCCGATGGCGATCGCTCGATCGTTCAGCTGTAGCTGAACACCCCCGGCAGACCGCAAGTAAACCCGGAACGGCGCCATGCCCGCGACCGTCTTGACGCTGTTCGCCCGGCCGTTTCCTTGGAAGACGCGCTTGCCGGAGTAATCCTGGATATCGACCCAGGAATCCGCCGAAAAGCTGAGCCGCAAGCGCGCTTTGCCGACGCCGGGCGTCAGATCCGCGGCCGGTTTCGTCAGCACCGCCGGCACGGCGGCGGCCTGAGCCGCCGGCGCTGGGGGCGCTCCCGACTCCGCGGTCATGGCGGGCGCGCCAGCGTCCTCCGCCGAGGCCTCTGGCTGCGCAACCACAGCATCGTCGGCCTCGGCTTCGGTCGAGGCATCGGCTTGCGTCGGGGACGGCGGCGCCTGAACGGGCGCGGAGATCCCCTGATGCGCCTCACGCCACCAGAAGAAGACTCCTCCCGCCAATATCGCGGCCGCGGCAACCGTGCCGATGCGCGGCCAGGCCGCGTGGTTCTCCTTCGGCGCGTCGAGCCTGATGATGGGCGGCGGGTAGGCGCCGGCCGCCGGCGCAGCCGGACGCGCCGGCTCGGTTGCCGGAGCTTCCGCCGATACGCCGAGCAGGCTCGCGTACTTCTTCAGATAGCCGTTGGCATACACGGACGGTCCGATGCGCCGGTAGTCGCCGGCCTCGAGCGCCTCGATGACCCACTCGTCGAGATGCATGCCGTTGGCTATTTTTTGCGTGCTCATCCCGCGCCGTTCGCGTTCGGCCTTCAATCGCTGCCCGAGCGCTTGCGGGTCCTCGCTCATCGATCGATGCCGCCGCGCAGGATCTGCGCCTGTTCGGAGTTCGGAAATTCCGTTTGGATCCGATGCGCGAACACGGCCGCGCCGGTGCTGTCGCCGAGCTTGCGATCCGCCCGTACGCCGAGCAGCAACACCTCGGGAATCGCCGGGTTGACCGCCAGATACCGCTGCACATAATCGAGCGCATCCTTCGAGTCGCCGCGGCTCAAGGCAATGTTGCCGAGCTCCAGAAGCGCCTCGGGCATGTTCGGCTTGATGGTCAACGCGCGATTGAAATAGCGCTCCGCATCGACCATGTCGCCCGCTCCGCCCACGCAGACGCCGGCATTGAGCAGCGCCACCTCGGGAGTCTGATACAGGGGACTGCGCGCAACCTCCAGAAAGAGCTTTTCGCCGGCAGCCGTCTTGCCGTTGCGGCACAGGAACCCGGCGTAGCTGTTCTGGATGGCCGGATCGTCTTTGCCGAGGCGCGCTGCCGCGGAGAATGCGTGCTGCGCCTTCGCCTTCTCCTCGAGCCTCTCGTACACCAAGCCCGCGGTTTCTTGCACGCTCGGATTGGAGGGTGCCTCGGTGAGCGCGCGCTCGATACGATCGCGCGCATGCGCCAAATCGTTCAGTCTCATGTACTCGAGCGCCATCTGCATGTTCGCGACCGCAGCCTGCGCGGGTTCGGGCTTCTTGTAGCGATCGGGCTGCTGATACACGGGCGGCGCGGGATGGCAGCCCGTCAGCACGAACAGGGCGAGGAAGACTGCCGTCAAGGACGCGGCTGCGGTCCCCATCGGGAGGAGCCCCCCGCCCGAGCGCATCCGAAAACCTCTGCTCATTGAACCTCCGCCGCTCTTCTTGGCACCGCCAGCTTCGCGCCGAGCCGGCTCTGGGTGCGATCGGTGACTTTGCCGGCCAGCTGGCCGCAGGCCGCATCGATATCGTCTCCGCGCGTGCGGCGGATGGTCGCGATCACGCCATGCTCGTTCAGGATGTCGCGAAACTCGAGAATGGCTTGCGCCGGGGAGCGGCGGTAGCGCGTACCCGGAAACACATTGAACGGGATCAAGTTGAGTTTGGCCGGACGGCCCCGCAACAGCCGTGCCAGCGCTCGCGCATGCTCGGGTCGATCGTTGACTCCGTCGAGCATGACGTATTCGAACGTGATGCTGCGCCCGTTTTGCCGCTCGAGGTAATGCCAGCATGCGGCGAGGAGTTCCTCGATCGGATGCTTGCGATTGATCGGCACGAGCTGATTCCGCAATTCGTCGTTGGGGGCGTGCAGCGAGATCGCCAGCGCCACGTTGCATTCCTCCGCCAGCTTGTAGATCTGCGGCACCAGGCCCGACGTGCTCAAGGTCACCCGGCGGCGCGACAGGTCGTATCCAAGGTCATCCAGGAATATTCGCATCGCCGGAACCACGTTGCGGTAATTCGCCAGCGGCTCACCCATTCCCATGAACACGATGTTGGTGATCGCGCGGCCGTCGGGCCGCGTATCCTTGAGTTCACGGTGCGCGAGCCACACCTGCCCGACGATCTCGGCCACGCTCAGGTTGCGGTTGAATCCCTGTTGGGCGGTGGAGCAAAACGAGCAATCCATGGCGCAGCCGACTTGGCTCGAGATGCACAGCGTGCCGCGGTCGGGTTCCGGTATATAGACCGTCTCGATGCCTTGCACCTCATCCATGCGCAGCATCCATTTGCGCGTGCCGTCGGCGGAGCGCTGCTCCGTGACGATCTCAGGCACCTCGATCACGGCGACAGCATTGAGTTGATCGCGGAACTCCTGCTTCAGATCGCTCATGGAGGAGAATTCCGCGGCGCCCTTTCGATAAATCCATTTCATCAGCTGCCGCGCGCGGAACGGCTTCGCCCCGAGACGCTCGGCGACGAACGCCTCCAGCTCCTGCCGCGGCAAGCCGAGAAGATTTACGCGATCGGCGATCACTGGGATGCCTCGAGCCTCAAACGGGTATGCGCCCATACGCTAGCGCGTACGCGGGCAGACCTCAATTTCGCGGAAGAAATACGCAATTTCACGCGCCGCAGTATCGGGGGCGTCGGAGCCGTGCACCACGTTTTCGTCGATGGAGCTCGCGAGATCCGCGCGGATGGTGCCCTTGGCCGCCTTCTTGGGGTCGGTCGCCCCCATGACCTCGCGGTTCTTGGCAATGGCGCTTTCGCCCTCGAGCACCTGCACCAGGACGGGGCCGGAGGTCATGAACTTAACCAGATCCTTGAAGAAGGGCCGCTCGCGATGCACTGCATAAAAGCCTTCCGCCTCCTTCTGCGACAGGTGCGTCATGCGGGCGGCGATCACCTTCAATCCGGCCTTCTCGAATCGGCTCAGTACCTCGCCGATCAGATTGCGGCCTACGCCGTCCGGTTTGACAATGGAGAGTGTGCGCTCAATGGGCATGATGGTCCTCGGGTCAGTTGCGGGGGTGGCCCCTCGAGAGGGCCGGCAAAGACCGCGAAGTGTACTGGAGGCGGCCCGGCCAGGCAATTGGTCCTGTTGCCGAAGTGCCTGTATTACTTGGAAAAAACCACTCGCCCGGGGCCGGCGACGCGAGCCGCGAGCCCGGCTATACGCTGAAGCTCTCTCCACAGCCGCATTCGCCCTTGGCTTTCGGATTCTGGAACTTGAAAGCCTCGTTCAAGCCCTGTTTGACGAAATCGACCAGGGTGCCGTCGATCAGCGGCAAGCTCGCGGAATCGACCACGATTCTTACCCCGCGCACCTCGAACACGGCGTCGCCGGGATGAATTTCATCGGCGTAATTGACGACATAGGCAAAGCCCGAGCAGCCGGTTTTCTTGATGCCGATCCGAAGTCCCACCCCGGAGCCCCGCTTCTCTAGATGCGATCGAACCCGATCAGCCGCCGATTCCGTCAATGAGATCGCCATATCCGGAAAGTCCTCTTGATCATCTCTCGAGCTGTCGATACTACACTTCGGTGGCCGTCCTACACGGGACCCCGAGCGCATTTTTAAGCATATCGTCATGCATCGCGTTGCACTGCGTTGCAAAAAACCCCAGCTCTCCCAGCACCGACATGGGGGCTTTCAGGCCACCCCTCAATCCCCCCCGGCCTGCGCACCGGCTGCCCGCAGCGCCGCCGTCCAGGCGTCCTCCACCACCAAGAGCCGCCCGAGCTTCTCGAGCGGCACCTGAAATCGCCCGCGCAGCCCTTGGACGCTCTCCGGCAGGCTCGCCCCCGGGGGGAGGCCCGCGGCATGCTCGGCCAGCCACTGGCACACGGCGATGACATGCGGGCAGCCGAAGGTCAGGAAGCGAACGGACTGAATGAGCCCGTTGCCGTTGGCCGGCACCTGCACATCGAATTGCACCCACGTGCCCTGCGCGCGGCTTCCCGCCTGGCCGCGGAACCAGTCCGCTCCCGTCGCGGCGCCTGCATGGGCGGCGTCCTCGAAATAGCGCCGTGTCAGCTCGTTGTACGTCATGCTCCGCCGATCCTGCGCAGCCGCGTCACCGCCCGCGTCACCGCATCTACCGCCGTATCGATGTCGGCGGCGGTGCTGTAGCGGCCCAGGCTGAACCGCAAGCTGCTCTCGGCCAAACGATCGTCGCGGCCCAGCGCCCGCAACACGTACGAGGGCTCGCGCTGCGCGGACGTGCAGGCCGACCCGGTCGAGACCGCTATTCGGGGGCTGACCGCGGCGAGGAGGCTTTCACCCTCCACACCTTCGAACGATACGTTGAGGATGTGCGGCACGGAGCGCGAGGGTTCGCTGTTGCGATGCACTCCGCCCAGTCCACTGATGCCTCGCCAGAGCAGTTCCCGCAACGCGCCGATGCGTTCGATCTGGCCGGGCGCCTCGACACCGGCCAGGGCAAACGCGGCGCCCATTCCCACCGCCTGATGCGTGGCAATGGTCCCGGAGCGCAGCGAGCGCTCCTGCCCGCCGCCATAGAGGAGCGGCGTGAGCTGCACGGCCCGCCGCCGAGACACGAGCAACGCACCGATGCCTTTGGGCCCGTAGACCTTGTGGGCCGACAGCGACAGCAAGTCGACGCCCAGCGCCGCGAAATCCAACCCAACCTTGCCCACGCTCTGCGCGGCGTCGACGTGCAGCCGCGCCTTGCCGGACTCGGCGCAGACTTGGGCGATCGCCGCGACGTCCTGGACCGCGCCGATTTCATTGTTGACCTGCATGATCGACACCAGCACCGTCTCGGATTCGAGCGCCGCGGCGATCTGGCCGGGCTGCAACACGCCGTCGGGGCCGGGCGATAGATAGGTGACGCGCCATCCGCGCCGCTCGAGCTCGCGGCAGGGATCGAGCACCGACTTGTGCTCGGTGCGGGCGGTGACGATGTGATTTCCCGAGCCGCGGTAATAGTGCGCGGCGCCGAAAATAGCGAGATTATTGGCCTCGGTCGCTCCCGACGTCCAGATGACCTCGGCAGGCTCCGCGCCCACGCAGGCGGCGACCTGCGCGCGCGCCGCCTCCACCAGCGCGGCGGCGCGCGCGCCGTAAGCGTGGCTCCCGGAACTCGGATTGCCGAACGCGCCCTCCGCGGTGAGGCACTCCGCCATGCGCGCCGCCACCTCCGGCGCGACCGGCGTGGTCGCGGCGTAATCCAGATAGGCGGCCGGGGCGTTCATTCGCGCGGGCGTTGCCCGGCCCGGCGGCGCCGGCCCTGCACCGCGCTCAATATGCCGCGCATGATGTTGAGCTCGTTGCCGTCGAGCTGGGCGCGATTGAACAGACGCCGCAGGCGCTCCATGAGGTAGCCGGTGCGGTCCTCGAATTCGACCTCCTCGAGCACTTCCTGCAGATGCGAGTAAAAACGCTCCATGTCGCCCGAAGCGGCCAGCGGCATCTCCAATTGCACGCGCGATTGGGGCCGTTCGCGGGCCATGAAAATTTCATAGGCGACGAGCTGCACGGACATCGCGAGGTTGAGCGAGCAATACTCCGGATTGGCGGGTATGCGAATGAGCACGTTGCAATGGTCCAGATCTTCGTTTCCGAGCCCGTAACGCTCCGAGCCGAATAGCAGCGCCGCCCGATTCGGCTCGGGGAGCGCCACGATGCGCGCGGCCGCATCGCGCGGGGTCGTGAACTCCCAGTGATGAGAGCGCGGACGCGAGGTGCTGCCGGCGACGAATCCGCAATCCGCGATTGCCTCCGCTACCGTGCCGACCACCCGCGCACGCGCCAGAATATCGTCGGCCCCGGCCGCCAGCGCGACGGACTCGGCGTGCGGGAACGATCGCGGCCTCACCAGGGCCAAATCGTCCAACGCCATGTTCTTCATGGCGCGGGCCACCGATCCGATATTGCCGGGGTGGCTGGGATCGACGAGTACGACGCGAACGAGAGCGGCCATGCTCTGTTATTCTACCGCGTCATTATGCAGCCACTTCTCAATATCGGCGTGCGCGCTGCGCGCCGCGCCGGCGACCTGATCGTCCGCAGCATGTCCCGTCTCGATTCGTTGAAGATCGACACCAAGGGCCGCAACGACTTCGTCACCGACATCGATCGCCAGGCCGAAGCGGACATCATCGCGACCATTCGGCGGGCTCACCCCGATCATGCGTTTCTCGCCGAGGAGAGCGGCCGGACCGGCGAGAGCGAGTATGTGTGGATCATCGATCCTCTCGACGGTACGACCAATTTTCTGCACGGATTCCCGACCTTCGCCGTATCGATCGCGGTCGAGCACCGCGGCAGGCTCCAGCACGCGGTCGTCTACGATCCGATGCGCCAGGAGCTGTTTACCGCCTCCCGCGGCGACGGCGCGCAGCTCGACGGCAAGAAAATCCGTGTGAGCTCCCAGCGCGCGCTCGAGGGCGCTCTCATCGGCACCGGCTTTCCCTACCGCATGGCGGCCGCCCACATCGATGACTATCTCGCCATTCTGAAGGCCGTCATGAATGTTGCGGCCGGGGTGCGCCGCCCCGGCGCCGCCTCGCTCGATCTCGCGTACGTCGCAGCGGGCCGCGTGGACGGCTTCTGGGAATTCGGGCTCGCTCCCTGGGACACGGCAGCGGGAACCTTGTTGATCCAGGAGGCAGGCGGCCGCGTGGGCACGCCCACGGGTAACGAATATTCGCTGGGCCCCAACATCGTCGCCGGCAACCCGAAGGTCTACCAGGAACTCCTCGACGCGCTGGGCCCTCTCACGCCCGCTGCACTTCGTGCCTAGCCGCGCGGAGGCCGGGTCGCGCGCGGCGCCCGGCCGCCGGGGTCCGCGCTAGCTTCGACCCGCTTCGAGTTCCGCCGCCTCGGGGCCGTGAGCCGCCGCATCGACCCGCAGCTTGCTGTGTCGGTAGCCGTAGACCAGGTAGATGAATATGCCGAGCGCGCTCCACACGAGCAGCCGCCACCAGGTCTCGTTCGGCAGCGAATACGCCATCGCCGCACAAAAAATCACGCCGAGCGTCGACACCGCCCAGACCCCCTTGATGCGGAACGGGCGCGGCAGATCCGGCCGCGTATAGCGCAGCACCAGAACGCCGATGCATACGACGATGAACGCGATCAGCGTGCCGATCGATACCAGTTCTCCGAGTACGCCCAAGGGCACGAGGCCGGCGCAGAGCGAGGCGGCCACGCCGGTCACGAGCGTCGAGATATGCGGCGTGCGGTGCGTCGGGTGCACCGCGCCGAACACCTTCGGCAGCAGCCCGTCGTGCGACATGGTGAGCCAGATGCGCGCCTGGGGAATGATCATGGTGATGATCACCGAGGTGAGGCCGAGCAGCGCGCCCAGGCTCACCCAGAACGACAGCCATGACAGCTGCGGGTGCGCCTCGAGAGCCACCGCCACCGGCGCCGCGCCGTTGAGCGTCTGGAAGGGCACGAGCCCGGTGAGAACGCTGGACATCAAGATGTAGAGGACGGTGCAGATCCCGAGGCTGCCGAGCATGCCGATGGGCATGCCGCGCTGCGGATTTTTTGCCTCTTGGGCGACGGTCGAAACCCCGTCGAAGCCGATGTAGGCGAAGAAAATGATCGCGGACGCCTGAAAGATGCCGCTCCAGCCGAAGTGGCCGAATTCGCCGGTATTCTTCGGAATGTACGGAAACCAGTGCGCCGTATTGACATACATCGCGCCGAAGACGATGACCGCAATCACGATGCCCACTTTGACGGCCACGATGATCGTATTCACGATCGCCGATTCCTTGATGCCTCGGTAGCACAGCCAGGTCGCCGCCGCGATGATCGCGATCGCCGGCAAATTGACATAGGCGCCGGTGGCGTGCACTTGCAGTCCCGAACCCGCCGATTCGAACGGCGCGGAGCTCCACGCGGCCGGGATGAAATTGACGTGAAAGTGATTGAGGAGATTGGTGAAGTAACCGCTCCATCCCGCCGCCACGGTCGAGCAGGCCATCATGTACTCCAGCACCAGATTCCAACCGACGAACCAGGCGATGAATTCGCCCAGCGTCGCATAGCTGTAGGCGTAGGCGCTGCCGGCGACCGGCACCATGGCGGCAAACTCCGAATAACACAGTCCGGCAAACATGCAGCCGATGCCGGCGATGATGAACGATATGACGATGGCCGGGCCGGCGTGAGTGGCCGCCGCGACGCCCGTAAGGACGAAGATTCCCGTGCCGATGATGCCGCCGATGCCGAAGGCGATGAGCGATGGAATGCCTAGCGCCCGCTTCAAGCTCTTGTCGGACGCCTCGCGCTGATACACGCCGATCGGCTTGGTCGCTAACATCCCTTTGAGATTCATATCGTTGACCCGGGGTAGCCTTTGGTAACGGGCACTCTACACGTTACCCCCGCCGTCGCAAGCGGATGTTGATCCACTCCACAACCCCCGAGAAGGCCATCGAAAAATACAAATAGCTTTGGGGAATATCGATGTGCAACGACTCGGCGAGCAACGCGATGCCGACCAAGACCAAGAAAGCCAGGGCCAGAATCTTCAGGGTCGGATGGCTGCCGATGAAGGCGCCTATGCTTGCGGAGACCGCCATCATCACCACCACCGAGGCGAGGATGGCCGCCACCATCACCTCGACGTGCTTGGACAGGCCCACCGCCGTGAATACCGTATCGAACGAGAACACGATGTCGATGATCCCGATCTGCGCGATGATCAGCCAATAGCTGCGCATCGATCCCGTCTCGCGCCGCTCCGGCCGCTGCCGCAACATGTCGCGGATCTCCTTCACGCTTTGCACCACCAGGAGAATCCCGCCGGCGAACAACGCCAGGTCGCGAACCGAGATCTCCTCGTCGAACCACACGAACAGCGGCGTCCGCAGCCTCGTGAGCCACACCACCGACAGCAACAAGGCGATCCGGGTGATCGCGGCGAATGCCAATCCCAGGATGCGCGCGCTGCGCCGTCGGACCGCCGGCAGGCGATCCACCAGGATGGCGAGGAAGATGATGTTGTCGACGCCGAGAACTATCTCGAGCACGGTCAGCGTCAGAAAAGACAGCCACGCCCGTGGATCGAGAAGTAGTTCCATGCAGCCCCTAGGGCAACCCGTCGATTTCCTCGGGCTTGCTGAGCTTGTGCTCCAGCAGATCGTCGGTGCGCAGACCGAAATCCAGGGCCAGTGCCGCGGAAATGTAGATCGACGAATATGTGCCGGCGACGATGCCGATCACGAGCGCCGCCGAGAATCCGTGCAGGGTCTCGCCGCCGAACACGAGCAGGAACACCACCACCAGCAACGTCACGAGCTTGGTCATCAAGGTTCGCGACAAGGTCTGGTTGATGGACTCGTCGATCACCTGGGAAACCTGGAGCTTGCGCGCGTGGCGCGCCCGCTCACGCACCCGGTCGAAGACGATCACGGTGTCGTTGAGCGAATAGCCGATGACCGCGAGGATCGCGGAGATCGCCGTGAGATCGAAGGTGATTTGCGTGACGGCGAAGAAGCCGACGACGCAGATCGGATCGTGCAGCACCGCGAGGATCGCGCCGAGCGCCAGCTTGAAGGTGAACCGCATCAGTACATAGACTGCGATCAGCACCAGCGTCGCGACCAACGCCCAGGAGCCTTTGACGAAGAGTTCCTTCCCGACCTGCGGCCCGACAACTTCGGTGCGCTGCAGCTTAACGCCGGCATCCTCGGCCTTGAATATGTCGAGGATGCGGGTGCCGATCTGCTCGCCCTTGGCGTTCGGATCCGGCGGCAGGCGCACCAGGATGTCGCGGGAGCTGCCGAAGGCCTGAACCTGCGCCTCCCCGATCCCGGCCTTGGCGAGGGCCCCGCGCAGCCGGTCGATGTTGGGCGGCTGTGGGAAATTGGTCTCGACCACCACGCCGCCGGTGAAGTCGATGCCGAGATTCAATCCGCGCACCGCCACCAGGGTGAAGGAGGCGACGATCAGAACGGCGGACAACCCGTACCACACCTTGCGGGTGTTCATGAACGGGAAGCGCGTTACTTTGTGAAAAAACTCCATGAATGACCTCGGATCGAACTCTTATGTCTTCAGATCGACAGACGTTCGACCTTGCGCTTGCCGCCGTAAATGATCTGCACCAGCGCCCGGCTACCCATCAGAGAGGTGAACATCGACGTGGCGATGCCGAGCACCAGCACCACGGCGAAGCCGCGGACCGCTCCGGCGCCGAACAGCCAGAGTACGAGTCCCGCGATCGCCGCCGTGATGTTCGAGTCGAAGATTGCCGAGAACGCCCGGTCGAACCCGGCCGAGATCGCCGCCCGCGGCGACACGCCGTTGCGCAGCTCCTCGCGGATGCGCTCGTAGATCAAGATGTTCGCATCCACCGCCATGCCGACCGTCAGCACCACCGCCGCGATTCCCGGCAAGGTCAAGGCGGCCCCCACCAGCGACAGCAGCGCGAGCAGCAGGACCACGTTGGCGAGCAGCACCACGTCCGCGACGATGCCGAATAGCTTGTAATAGATCGCCATGAAGATGAACGCGGCGAGCATGCCGTACACCATGGCGTTGCGGCCCTTGTCGATGTTGTCCTGGCCGAGGCTCGGGCCGATGGCGCGCTCTTCCACCGGCGTCAGCGGCGCGGCGAGGCCCCCGGCGCGCAGCAGCAGCGCGAGCTCGCGCCCCTCGATCGGATTCACGCCGGTGATCTGGAAGTTGTTGCTGAACACACCGCGGATGGTGGCCCGGTTGATGACTTCCTCGGTGGTGCGGTCGACATCGACGCCTTGCGCGTTCTTCTCGCGCGAGCGGTCGATGAACACCACGGCCATGAGACGGCCGATGTTCTCCTCCGTGTTCCGGAGCATCTTCGCCGCGCCGCGCGAGTCGAGGCTCACCGAGACCGCCGGACCATCCTGCGTATTGGGCTGAAACGAGGCGTCGGTGAGCTGGTCGCCGGTCACCACCACATCGCGCTTCAGCAGCACCGGCTGCTTGTCGCGGGTGTAGTAGAGCTTGGAGCCCAGCGGCACGTGGCCGGTCGCGGCGGCCTCGAGCGGATTGTCCGACTCGTCGACCATCCGGAACTCCAGGGTCGCGGTCTTGCCGAGGATCTTTTTGACCTCGGCGGAATTTTGCAGTCCCGGCAATTGAATGGCGATGCGGTCGACGCCCTCGCGCGCGACCTGCGGCTCGGATACCGCAAGCTCGGGGCTGTTCAGGCGGTTGCGCAGGATGACGATGTTCTGCTGCACGGCATAGTCCTGCCGATCCTTGATCTCCTGCGGGGTCAGCACGAGTTCGAGCGCCTGCGCGCCGTCGACCGTCACGTCCCTGAGATTCAGGCCGCGGTTGTCGGCGAGGATGGCCGCCCTGCCCTTGGCACGGCTGTCCTCGTCACGGAACAGCACGCGCACGCGATTCCCGGGATAGTCCACCTGCACGTCCTGATAGGGAATACGGGCGCTTCTCAAGGACGCGCGGAAATCCTGTTCCCGATGGTCGAGCAGCTGTTTGACGGCGCCCGCCACGTCCACTTGATAGACCAGATATACGCCGCCCCGCAAATCGAGGCCGAGCTTCAAGGGACTCAAGCCGAGGCTGCGCATCCAATCCGGGACGCGCGAGGCCTGAGAGAGGGCGATGGTGAACTCGTTCGGGCGCGCCTCGGCGATGATGTCGCGTGCCTTCAGCTGGTCTTGCTTGGCGGCGAAGCGCAGCGTCAAGCGGCCCTGGTCCAGAAAGGTCCCCGTCGGCTTGACGCCCTTGGATTCGAGCAGCGTCTCGATGTCGGTGCTGTCGCTCGGCTGCACGGCGGCGCGGTCGCGTGCCAATTGCAGCGCACTCTCCTCGCCGAACAAGTTGGGAAGCGCCAGGAAAATCCCGATCGCAAGCACGATCGCGACCAGCGCGATCTTCCAGCGCGGATAGGAGATCATGCGCCCTTGACCGTACCTTTGGGCAGCAGCTGCGAGACCTGGACCTTCTGCAGCTTGACGTTCACGCCGCTGGCGATCTCCAACGTCAAATACTGGTCGCCCACCTCGACCACCTTGCCGAGAAGCCCCCCCGCGGTGGCCACCTCGTCGCCGACCGCGATCTTGGTCAGCATTTCCCGTTGTTCCTTGGCGCGCTTGTTCTGCGGCCGAACCAGGAACAGGTAGAACACCACGATGATCATGACCAACGGCAGGAACGCTACGATGCCCTGCCCGCCCGATGCGCCTGCCGCCTGCGCCTGGGCCGCACTGATGAAGAAGTCCATAGTGTTACATCCGGTTTTCGCGGCGCACGCCGCTACACAAAGCCGGGCAGTATACAGGAGCCCCGAGCGGGAGCCATGGGCTAGGCGGCGCCCTCCTCCGGCGGCAACCGTAGGGCATAAAACTCGGCGGCATAGGCCCCCAAACGATCCGCTTCGATGGCGGCCCTGATCTCGGCCATCAAGCGCTGATAAAAATACAGGTTATGCACCGTATTGAGGTGCGACCCCAGAATCTCGCCGCACTTGTCGAGGTGGCGCAGGTAGCTGCGGCTGTAGTGCCGGCAGGTATAACACTCGCATCCTTCCTCGATGGGGCGCAGGTCCTTCTGGTGCGCCGCATTACGGATATTGATCACGCCGGTGCGAGTGAACAGATGAGCGTTGCGCGCGTGCCGGGTCGGCATGACGCAATCGAACATGTCGACGCCGCGCAGCACCGCCTCGAGGATGTCCTCCGGCCGTCCGACTCCCATGAGATATCGGGGCTTGTGCAGGGGCATGGACGGCATGAGCGCCTCGAGCACCCGCATGCGCTCGCCCTCGCTTTCACCCACCGCAAGCCCGCCGATCGCGAGCCCCGCGAACCCGATGCCCTCGAGCGCCGCCAGCGATTCCGCTCGCAGATTCTCGTACACCCCGCCTTGCACGATGCCGAACAGCGTCCCCGGCGGCTCGCTCTGGTAATAAGCCCGAAACCCTCGCTCCGCCCAGCGCATCGACCGCTCCATGGACGCGCGCGCCTCGGCCTCGGTCGCCGGGTAGGCCGTGCACTCGTCGAAACTCATCGCGATATCGGACCTCAAAACTCTCTGGATCCGCATCGACTCTTCCGGCGACAAAAACACCGGCGACCCGTCGATCGGGGAGCGAAAGCTCGCGCCTTCCTCGGTGATCTTTCGCATCTCTTTCAAGCTCCAGACTTGAAAGCCGCCGGAGTCGGTGAGAATCGGCCGCTGCCAATGCATGAAGCCGTGCAGTCCCGCGTGTGCCTCGATCACCTCGAGGCCCGGCCGCAGGTACAGATGGAAGGTGTTGCCGAGAACGATCTGCGCGCCGATGGACTCGAGCTGCTCGGGTGTCATGGCCTTGACGGTGCCGTAGGTTCCCACCGGCATGAAGGCCGGGGTTTCGACGCTGCCGCGCGCGAACTCGAGCCGCCCGCGCCGCGCCGCGCCGCTCGAGTGCAAGAGCTCGAATCGCATGCTCGTGCCTGAAGCCGCGCTCATGACTTGTCCAACGCATCGGCCGCCGGGGTAAGGAGCATCGCGTCACCGTAGCTGAAAAATCGATAGCGCGCCGCGACCGCGTGGGCGTAGGCGGCCAGCAGCCGCTCGCGGCCGACGAAGGCGGCGCACAGCATGACCAGGGTCGACTCGGGCAGGTGGAAGTTGGTGAGCATGGCGTCGACCACACGGAACTTGAAGCCGGGCTTGATGAATATCCGGGTCGCTCCGCGATAAGGCTGCACTCGGCCCGCCGGCGCCGCCCCGCTCCGCGCGGCGGCGAGAGCGGCCGTCTCGAGGCTGCGCACCACGGTGGTCCCGACCGCGACCACGCGGCCGCCCGCCGCGCGCGCGGTGTCGATCGCCGCGCAGGCGGCCGCCCCCACATCGAGGTACTCCGCGTGCATCTCGTGGCGGTCGATCTCATCCTCACGCACGGGTTGGAACGTACCCGCGCCCACGTGCAGCGTCACGAAGGTGTGGCGCACCCCGCGCGCTTCGAGCGCGGCGAACACCCCGGCATCGAAGTGCAGGCCCGCCGTGGGCGCGGCGACGGCGCCGGGCGCGCGCGCATAAACGGTTTGATAGCGCTCTCGATCCGCCGCTTCGGGCGCGCGATCGATGTACGGAGGGAGCGGCACCTCGCCGAACTCCTGGAAGAATTCGAGCGCCCCGCCCGAAAATTCCAGCCGGAACAAATCGCCCTCGCGATCGAGCAATCGCGCCGTATGGCCGCCGGGCAGGAGCACCTTCGCCCCCGCCTTGAGGGTTTTGCTCGAGCGAGCGTGCACCAGCGCGGTCCGCGCCGTGAGCACGCGCTCGAGCAGCAATTCGATCTTCCCGCCGCTCTCCTTGGTGGCGTGAATCCGCGCCGGCACCACCCGGGTGTCGTTGAACACCAAGAGATCCCCCGGCGAGAGCAGCCCGGGCAGATCGCCGAACTTCAGATCGCGCCGCGCCCCGCTCGCGCCGTCGAGGGCGAGCATCCGGCTGCCGCTGCGCGCCTCGGCCGGGCGCTGGGCAATGAGGTCGGGGGGGAGTTCGAAGTGAAAATCTTGGCGCTGCATCCGGCTGCATACTACCAAGCGGCAAACGCCCCCAGAAAACGGAACAAAAATCGAATATACTGCGCGGCCTGGCATGCCCGGATGGCGGAACTGGTAGACGCGCCGGACTCAAAATCCGGTGGTGGTGACACCGTGTGGGTTCGATTCCCTCTCCGGGCACCAGACTTAACTTGTGGGACCCCTCTTGAATTTCTGCAGTCACTGCGGTTCGCCCGTTACCTCGAAAATTCCGGCAGGGGATCATCTGCCGCGCTTCGTCTGTACGAGCTGCGGCATGATTCACTACAAGAATCCGCTCCTGGTGCTCGGCTGTGTTCCGGAGTGGGAGGATAAGATCCTGCTGTGCCGCCGCGCGATCGAGCCGCGTCTGGGGTTCTGGACCGTGCCGGCCGGATTCATGGAAAACGGCGAAACCATGCAGGCCGCGGCGGCGCGGGAGTGCTACGAAGAGGCCCTCGCGAGGGTCGAGGTGGGATCCCTCCTGGCGGTGGTGAACGTGACCCATGCGGGCCAGGTTCACGTGATGTTCCGGGCGCGTCTTTTGGCGCCGCAGTACGCCCCGGGCCGGGAAAGCCTGGAGGTCGGCCTGTACGGGGAATCGCAGATTCCCTGGAACGATTTGGCTTTTCCCAGCGGCGAATTCACGCTGCGCAGGTTCTTCGCCGACCGTGCCAAGGGGCGCGAGGATCACCACTTCACGGAACTGACGCGTCCGATGAAATCCTCGGGTGTGGCAGAATAGCCGGCGAAGCAAGTTCAACTCAACTTTATATCGAGAAGGGCAAGACATGGCGTTCGTGGTCACTGAAAGCTGCATCAAATGCAAATACATGGACTGCGTGGAAGTGTGTCCGGTGGATTGTTTCCACGAGGGGCCTAATTTTCTGGTGATCGATCCCGATGAGTGCATCGATTGCACTCTGTGCGAGCCCGAGTGCCCGGTGGAGGCGATTTACTCGGAAGAGGAAATCCCGGCCGGCCAGGAGAACTTCCGCCAGTTGAACGCGGAGCTGGCCAAGAAATGGCCGGTGATCAGCGAGATGAAGGAGCCGCCCGCCGACGCCAAACAATGGGAAGGCGTCAAGGACAAGCTGAAGCTCCTGGAGCGCTGAAATCCAACGCCGGCGAATCTGGCCGCCGGCGAATCTAGCGCAGCGCCGTGCGTTCCGCTTCGGCGCTCGTTTGGCGCTGCGCCAGCTGAAGCTGCTTGATCGCCTGAACGAGCTCGCGAGGCGGCATGTATCCGTTGATGAAGTCGCCTCCGTCCGTGACGATCGCGGGGGTGCCGCGCACGCCGATGTTCTGCCCCAGCTCGTATTCCCGCGCCACCGGCGTCGGGCCGCAGGTCTTGTTCATATCGAGCTGTGCGCCGGCCTTCGCGCGAGTCAGCGCCTCATTGCGATCCGCCGAGCACCACACGACCTCCGCCTTGCGCCAGCTCTCCGTATTCGGCCCCGTGCGCGGGAAGAACATATAGCGCACGCGCACGCCGAGCTTGTTGATCTCCGCGATCTCGCTGTGCAGCTTCCTGCAGTACTGGCAATCCACGTCGGTGAATACCGTAATGGTGTACAGCGGATTCTTGGGCGAGAAGATCACCATCTGCGATTCGGGCACGGCGTTGATCATCGCGAGCCGGGCCCGCGAGCGGATAACCTCGGTTAGATTGGCCCGGGTCGCCATGTCGTACAGATTTCCGTCCAGGAAGTACTTGCCGTCCGCGGTGAGGTAGCTCACGTCGGCCCCTTGCACGAACTGGTAAATGCCCGGAATCGGTGAGGGCTTCAGATCCTCGAGCTTCGAGCCGGCCGGCAACAGTTTGATGAGACCCGCCCGCGGGTCGGCGTGCACATCGCCGGCGGCCGCTTGAGGATCCTGCGCCTGCACCTCGGCCGCGGCGGCCGTGCGCGGGTGCACGCCCGCGGCGAGCGCCGCGAACGCCAATATCAGCAAACTCATTCGCATTTGAAACTCCAGCGAACCAGATGGGGTTGGACTTCGTTGCGCCCCGGTGGTTCAGCCGAAACCGCGCCGTGATCCGTCATCGTTTCGCGGCTCGCCGCGCCCGGCGGCGGCTAGCCGCGGGGATGATGCTGGGCGTGCAGATCTTTCAAGCGCTCGCGGGCGACGTGCGTGTAAATCTGGGTCGTCGAAAGATCGCTGTGGCCCAGAAGCATCTGCACGACCCGAAGATCCGCGCCGTGATTCAGCAGATGTGTGGCGAACGCGTGGCGCAGCGTGTGCGGCGAGAGATCCTTCTCGACCCCGGCCTTCTTCGAATAGCGCTTGATGATGTGCCAGAACGCCTGGCGCGTCATGCGGTCGCCCCGCCGCGTGGGAAACAGGTAGTCGGTCTGGCGCTCCAGCAGGATCTCCACGCGCGGCCCCTGCATGAATTGCTGCAGCCAGCGGACGGCCTCCTCGCCGAGCGGAATCAGCCGCTCGCGGTTGCCCTTGCCGATCACGCGCATGACGCCTTGATTCAAGTTGACCTGGTTGTGCTTGAGACTGACGAGTTCGGATACGCGCAGTCCCGTCGCATAGAGAACCTCGAGCATGGTCCGGTCGCGATGACCGAGCGGATCGGTCACGAGCGGCGCCTCGAGCAATGCATCCACTTCGGCTTCCGTGAGCGATTTCGGCAGCGACCGTCCGATCTTGGGCATCGCGATCTGCGCGGTGGGATCCACCGAGATCAACCCTTCGCGCACCATGAAGCGGAAAAAACGCCTGAAACTCGACAACTGGCGTGCCGTGGACCGCGGGCGCGAGCCTCCCTCGACCCGGGCGGCGATGAATCCGAGCAGCTCGATGCGCGTGGCCTTCAACAGGGCGCCGTCGTGCTCTTCGAGCCAGCGCGCCAATGCGGTCAAATCGGCGCGATAAGCGGCGAGCGTGTTGGCGGAAAGCCCCCGCTCCATCCACACCGCGTCGAGAAATCGCTGCAAGGCGGGGTCCGCCGCATCCCGTGATGGAGGCACTCCCGCGCCCGAGCTTCTTGTATAAACCGACCGTTTCAGAGCCGTCGCCATAGTATCCCGCGTTCGAGCCGCACTAAATCGTGCTGTCCGCGCTTATCGAGTGTCAGTATGCGAGGGGCGGTCGCAGGGGTGGCGTGACCAGTCTCACAATCGGTGTTAAGTATTAACATAAGGAGAACCAGATCACAGAAGCGAGCGCACGGAGCCTCTTGCAACGCCTATATTCAGTTTATTGCATCGTGCTGTTCGCGGCATTGGGGCTGTTCACACTCACGGTCAATCTGTTCCTGCCGAGTCTCAAGGGCCGCCGCCGCGTGGCGGGCGCCTTCTCGCGCTGGTTCTTCGGCATCGCCGGCATTCCGCTCAAGATCGAAGGATTGGATCGGCTGCCGGATTCACCCTGCGTCGTGGTCGCCAACCATGCGAGCTACATCGACGGCATCGTGGCGGCCGCCGCCTTGCCTCCGGACTTCGCTTTCGTCATCAAGCGCGAGATGGTGCGCGTGCCTCTCGCCAGCTTGCTGCTACGCCGGCTCGGGTCCGCGTTCGTCGAGCGGTTCGACCGCCACAAGGGCGGCTCGGACACCCGGCGCGTCTGGAAGCTGGCGGCGGCCGGCCAGTCGCTCGTCTTCTTTCCGGAAGGCACGTTCGATGCAACGCGTCAGGTGGGCAGGTTCCTGGGGGGTGCGTTCGCCACGGCCGAGCGGGCGAGCATGCCGATCGTCGCCGTTGCGATTCATGGCACGCGCGACGTGCTGCCGACCGGCACCCTCATGCTCCGCCGCAAGCCCATCCGGTTCGAGGTGCTCGAGGTGATGGCGCCCGACGGCGCGCGCCAGCGCAGCCGGGAAGTGATTGCCACCGCGGTCGGCGAGCCGCTCGCCCCCTGAGGGGTTCGTCAGGCGCGCCGGTCATCGCCCCGAAGCGCCGCGACGGGGTGCTTGCCGGGGTATAATTCATCTCTTCCCTTGCCTGACGGAATCGCAGCCATGAGCAAAGACCCTCTCGTCATCTTGTCCGCGCGCCGCACCCCGGTTGGAGCCTTTCAGGGCGTGTTCGCAGGCACTACGGGGCCGCAACTCGGCGCGGTGGCGATCAAGGCCGCGCTGGCCGACTCCGGCGTCGGCGCCGCCGAGGTGGACGAAGTGATCATGGGCTGCGTGCTGTCCGCGGGGCTTGGGCAGGCTCCCGCCCGGCAGGCCGCGCTCGGCGCCGGCATTCCGGCCGGCGTCCCCAGCACCACGGTCAACAAGATGTGCGGATCGGCCATGCGCGCCGTCATGCAGGCCGGCGATCAGATCCTCGCCGGCTCGGCTCGGATCATGGTCGCGGGCGGGCTCGAGTCCATGACCAACGCTCCCTATCTGTTGCCCAAGGCCCGCGCCGGCTACCGCATGGGGCATCAGGAAGTGCTCGATCACATGTTCACGGACGGCCTGCAAAGCCCGTGGGACGGCCAGCTCATGGGCTGCTTCGCCGAGGCGACCTCGAGCAAGTACGATTTTTCGCGTCAGGCGCAGGACGACTACGCTCGGGAGTCGGCGCGACGCGCTCAAGCGGCGGTCGCGGGCGGTGCGTTCGCGGACGAGATCGCGCCGGTGACGGCGAAGACCCGCAAGGGCGAGTCGGTGATCGACCGGGATGAGACGCCGGGCACCATCGACGTGGCCAAGATCCCGACGCTGAAGCCCGCGTTCAGAAAGGACGGTACGGTCACGGCCGCGAGCTCGGCGGGCATCTCCGACGGCGCGGCCGCGGTGGTGTTGACGCGCGAGTCGGTGGCTCGCGAGCGGGGCCTCGAGCCCATCGCCCGCATTCTCGGATACACGAGCTTCGCGAGGGAACCGGAATGGTTCACGCTCGCGCCGGTCGGCGCGATGCAGAAGCTCCTGAAGCAGATCGAGTGGCGCGCCGACGATGCCGATCTCTATGAGATCAATGAGGCCTTTGCGGTGGTGACCATGGCGGCCATGAAGGATTTGGGGCTGGATCACGACAAGGTGAACGTGAACGGCGGCGCGTGCGCGCTGGGTCATCCGATCGGAGCCACCGGTGCCCGGATCTTGACCACACTCCTGCATGCGCTCCGCAATCGCGGCAAGAAGCGCGGAATCGCGAGCCTCTGCATCGGCGGCGGCGAAGCGACGGCGATCGCCGTCGAGCTGGTCTAGCCGGCGAATGCGGTCGACTCGAGGAGTCACCCCGATACGGCGCTGGTGGGGTGGGCGTCCCTGCCCGACCATGCCCAAAATCCATTGGCCATCCCTAGTTACCAGCGTCCGTGGCTTACAACCATGGTGTCCCCACTGGGTAAAGCGCCATCCCCTCGCCAATCCCATCACGACCTGTCCGCCTGGTGGACACGGGTCGTCGAATTGGGGCATTTGTGGTCTACTACGCCACCTTTTTCAATGACTTAGGGCCAACTGCCCAGGTGCGAATTCGATGACCGAAAATCAACGGGATGTCATGGAGTACGAGGTCGCCATCGTTGGCGGCGGCCCCGCGGGCCTCGCCTGCGCCATTCGCCTGAAACAGCTCAAACCCGATCTGACGGTGTGCGTGCTGGAGAAAGCCGCGAGTCTCGGCGCCCATTCGCTGTCCGGCGCGGTCCTCGAGCCCGGTCCCCTCGATGAGCTTCTCCCCTCCTGGCGCGAACATGCTCCCGCCATCTGCGTCCCCGCGACTCGGGATGAATTCGTTTTCTTGACCCGTCGCAACCGCTACAAACTGCCCATGACGCCGCCGCAGATGGTGAATCACGGCAACTTCATCGTCTCCTTGGGTCAATTGATCCCCATCCTCGGGGCGGAGGCGGAGAAACTCGGCGTCGACGTGTTCGCCGGATTCGCCGCAGCCGAAGCCTTGTTCGATGAATCCGGTGCGGTCAAGGGCGTGCGTATCGGCGACATGGGCGTCGAAAAAAATGGCGAGCCCGGACCGAACTTCGCGCTGGGCCCCGAAATTCACGCCAAAGTGACCATGTTCTGCGAGGGCTGCCGCGGCAGCACGTCGAAGCAGCTCATCCGGCGGTTCAAGCTCGACGCCGGCAAGTCGCCGCAGACTTATGGCCTCGGATTCAAGGAGCTTTGGCAACTTCCGGCCGGGCGCGTGCAGCCCGGCCTCATCCAGCACACGGTGGGATGGCCGCTCGACAGCCGGACCTACGGCGGCAGCTTCCTCTATCACCTGAACAACGATCGCGTTTACGTGGGTTTCGTCGTCGGCCTGGACTACGAAGACCCCCGGCTCAAGCCCTTCGAAGCGTTCCAACAGTTCAAGAACCACCCCTCCGTCAAGTCGCTCCTGCAGGGCGGCGAGATTCTCGCCGGTGGCGCACGCACGGTCATCGAGGGCGGCTATCAATCCATGCCGACCTTGGAAATGCCGGGTGCCATGCTGGTGGGGGATGCGGGCGGCACGCTCAATACGCCGAAAATCAAGGGCATCCATCAAGCCATCCGCTCCGGAATGACCGCCGCGGCACACTACGTCGAGACGGGTACGACCGCCGGGTTCGACCGGCGCTGGCGTGAATCACCGGGCGGCCGCGAGCTTTACCAAGTGCGCAATATCCGGCCGGGATTCAGACATGGCCTGTGGCTCGGGCTCGCCAATGCGGGCCTGGAAACCGCGACCTTCGGCAAGCTTCCGTGGACGCTCGCCAATCACGCCGACGACAAGGCGCTCAAGCGCTTGGATGAATACGTCTCCCCCGATCGGCAGTGGGGGGATCGGGAGCTGCCGCCGCGCGATCGGCTGGCGTTCGTGTTTTTCGCCTCGACCACGCACGATGAGAATCAGCCGGTTCACTTGAAGGTTGCGGACCTGAACCTCTGTGCGACCACATGCACGAAGGAGTTCGGCAATCCTTGCACCAATTTCTGCCCCGCCAACGTCTACGAAATGATCGACGACGGCGCAGGCGGCCGGAAATTGCAGATCAATGCGTCGAATTGCGTGCACTGCAAGGCGTGCGACATCAAGGAGCCCTATACGGATCAAATCACCTGGGTCACGCCCGAGGGCGGCTCGGGTCCGAATTACCAGAGCCTGTAGCCGGCTCCGCGATACGACCGCGCCGACCCGCCGCTGCCGCGAGCATTCGTGACTGAGGAGTCTCAGACGGTCGGCATGCGGTGGCGCGCGGAAGTCGCCGCGCACCGGCTGCAATTCGACTCCGCGCAAGCGGCCGCCGCGGCTCGGCTCGATGAGCTCGCCGCAGAGCTGCGCCGCGAGAGGCGCGGGTGGCTCGACGCCTGGCGCGGGCGCCTTCCGTGGAGCGACAAGCACGCGGGCGGGAGCGCGCCGCGCGGGCTGTATCTCTGGGGCGGTGTCGGCCGCGGCAAGACCCTGCTGATGGACGCCTTTTTCGCCTCGCTCGGGGCGGTGCCGGGCGAGCGCTCGCATTTTTATCGCTTCATGCGCAACGTGCACGAGGAGCTCGGCCGCGTCAGAGGCCGCGAGAGCCCTCTGGATCTCGTCGCGCGGCGCATCGCCAAGCGGACGCGCGCGCTGTGCCTCGACGAGTTCTTGGTCGCAGACATCGCCGACGCGATGATTCTGTCGGGCCTCCTCGAGGGACTCTTCCGCCGCGGCGTGACGCTCGTCGCCACCTCGAACGTTGCTCCGCAGGATCTCTACAAAGATGGGTTGCAGCGGCAGCGGTTTCTGCCTGCCATCGCGCTCATCGAGGCTCACCTCGACATTCTGCGGGTGGATTCGGGGGTCGATTACCGGCTGCGGCAGCTCGAGCGCGCGCCGACTTACTTGGACTCGGCCTCACCCGAGACGCGGGCGGCGCTCAGGGAGAGCTTTACGGCGCTCGCCGGAGCGGGCGCCATCACGCCGGCCACGCTCGTCGTCGAAGGCAGGCCGATCCGCGCGATCGGGACCGGGCCCGACATCGCCTGGTTCGAGTTCGGCGAGCTCTGTGAAGGCCCGCGCAGCCAAAACGACTATATCGATCTCGCGCGGCTCTTCGGAACCGTGTTCATCTCGAACATTCCCGTATTCACGCCCTCGAGCGAGGACGCGGCGCGGCGCTTCGTCATGCTGATAGACGAGTTCTACGATCGCGGCGTCAAGACCGTGGTGTCGGCGGCGGCGCCGCCGGGAGAGCTTTACCGCGGCGAGCGCTTGCGATTCGAGTTTCAACGCGCGGCCAGCCGCCTGGTCGAGATGCAAACGCAAACATATCTTGCCGGACGCCACCATGCCTGAAGCGCCGCACCTCAAGCCCTGGCATAATTCGCCGATGCCGACGGTGGCCGAATTCAAAATCGAGTACAAGCGCATTCTCGACCCTCAGGGTGCCCTCGTCGCAAAACCGCCCGCCTTCGCGACGGACTACGAGGATGTGCGCGGGATGTATCGGGCGATGGCGCGCGAGCGCCTGTTCGACGCCAAAGCCGTGAACTTGCAACGCACCGGCCAGCTCGGCACCTACGCCTCGGCGCTGGGGCACGAGGCGACCCACATCGGCGTGGGAGCGGCGATGCGGCCCGAAGATGTCCTTGCTCCCGTTTATCGGGAAATCGGCACGCAGATGTGGCGCGGCGTGACCATGACCGAGATCCTGACCTACTGGGGCGGCGATGAGCGCGGCAACGACTTCGCTCAGGCACGGCATGATTTCGCCTGGTGCGTGCCGATTGCGACCCAAACCTTGCACGCCGCCGGCGCCGCGATGGCCTTCAAGATCCTGCAGGAGCCGCGCTGCGCGGTGGCCTACATCGGCGACGGCGGCACCTCGGAAGGCGCCTTCTATGAAGCGCTGAACCTGGCCGGTGCGCGCGCGCTGCCCGTGGTTTTCGTGGTCGTGAACAACGGCTGGGCGATCTCGGTGCCCGTGGCGGAGCAAACCGCGACGCGCACGCTCGCGCAGAAAGCGGTGGCCGCGGGAATTCCCGGTATTCAGGTCGACGGAAACGACGTGTTCGCGGTACGCGACACGGTTGCTGCGGCCTTGGACACGGCGCGGCAAGGCGGCGGCCCGACGTTGATCGAAACGCTGACCTATCGCTTGAGCGATCACACCACGGCGGACGACTCCGGCCGTTACCGCAATCCCGATGAGGTCAAGCAAGCCTGGGCGCTCGAGCCCCTGATTCGCGTGCGCGACTATCTCGCCAAGGCGGGCGCCTGGAGCTCCGCCGAGGAGCAGGCGTGGACGCAGGAATGCGCCCACGAGATCGAGGCGGCGGTGAACGAATACTTGAAGCGCTCCAAACCCCCGACCGACGCCATGTTCGATCACTTGTTCGACGAGCTGCCGCGGCACCTCGTCGAGCAGCGCGAAGTGGCGCGTAAGTACGGTACGACGGCGGGCGGGACCTCGAGCGGATCATCCAGCGGACATTGAGTTGGCGAAAGTAACCATGGTAGAGGCCATCGCGATGGCGCATGGCTGGGAAATGCAGCATGACGATCGCGTCGTCGTGATCGGCCAGGACGTCGGCGTGAACGGCGGGGTGTTCCGCGCGACCGCGGGGCTGCAAGCGCGCTTCGGCAAGCATCGAGTGCAGGACACGCCGCTCGCCGAGGCCACGATTGCCGGCATGTCGGTGGGAATGGCGACGCACGGCCTGAAGCCGGTGGCCGAAATCCAATTCATGGGCTTCATCTATCCGGCGCTCGATCAGATCGTGAATCACATGTCGCGCATGCGCTACCGCACGCGCGGACGGCTCACCTGTCCGGTGGTGATCCGCACCCCGCACGGCGGCGGGATTCACGCTCCCGAGCATCATTCCGAGAGCACCGAGACTTTGCTCTGCCACATCCCCGGAATTCGCGTGGTCTGCCCGTCCTCTCCGGCCCGCGCCTACGGATTGCTGCTCGCGGCCATCCGCGATCCCGACCCGGTGATGTTCCTCGAGCCCGCGCGCCTGTACCGCGCCATGCGCCAGGAGGTCACCGATGACGGGCGTGCGCTCCCGCTCGACCGTTGCTTCATCCTGCGCGAGGGCCGTGACGTCACATTGGTCACCTGGGGCGCCATGACGGTCGAAACACTGCGCGCCGCGGGCGAGCTCGACGCCCGCGGAATCAGCGCCGAGGTCATCGATCTGGCGACGTTGAGTCCCATCGACAGCGAAGCGATCCTCGCATCGGTCGCCAAAACCGGCAGGCTCGTGATCGTGCACGAAGCGGCGCGCAACGTCGGCGTCGGCGCCGAGATCGCCGCGATCGTGGCCGAGCATGGCCTGTACGACCTCGTCGCTCCGATCCAACGTGTCGCAGGCTTCGACACCGTGATGCCGTTGTTCAAGCTCGAGCACGACTACATCCCCAGCGTGCAACGCATCGTCGATGCGGCGCGACTTACTTTGGCCGATTAGAGCATCCGCATGGGCACATTCAGACTTCCGGATTTGGGCGAAGGCTTGGCAGAGGCCGAGATCCTCGAGTGGCACGTAAAACCGGGCGACCACGTGCTCGCCGATCAGCCGATGATCTCCGTGGAGACGGCCAAATCGGTGGTCGAGGTGCCCGTTCCGTACGCAGGAACCGTCGTGAAGCTGCACGGCGCCGTCGGCGACATCGTCGCGACCGGCGCACCGCTGATCGATTTCGATTCCGGCACGGTCGTGGGGAGCATGCCGGTCGCGTCGGAAACGGAATTCGTCGACTCTGCGCAACCGGCGGTTTCGCGCAGCACCGGCGAGGCCCGCACTCGCGCCTTGCCGGTGGCGCGCGCGGCGGCCCGCCATCTGGGACTCGATCTCGAGGGCATTGCCGGCAGCGGCCAGGGCGGAGCGATCACTCTCGATGACGTGCTCGCCCAGGCGAGACTCGGCGGAGGCGCGGCCGCTCCGCCCGCACTCGGCGCCAACGGCGGCGCAAACGGCTCGGTCGCTTCGAACGGTGCCGGCGCGCCCGACCGCGGCGGCCGGCCGGCGCCGGCGCTGCCGTCCGGCGCGGCCTGGGAGCCATTGCGCGGTCCGCGCCGCGCGATGGCGCGCAGCATGTCCGCATCGCAAGCCGAGGTGCCGCTCAGCACCGTGTGCGACGATGCCGACCTCAACGCTTGGTCCAAACCCGGGGACTACATGCCGCGGCTGATGCGCGCCCTCATCGGCGCCTGGCGCATCGAGCCCGCCTTGAACGCCTGGTACGACGCCGCCGCGAGCGCGCGTGTTCTGCTGGATCACATCGACCTCGCGGTTGCGGTCGATACTCCGCAAGGATTGATCGTGCCGGTGGTTAGAAATATTCAGGACAAGACGCCGGAGGAATTGAAGGCCGCGGTCGCTGCTCAAAAGAACGCCGCGCATCAACGCAGCATCCCGCCGGAGGATCTTCGCGATTTCACCATGATGCTCTCGAACTTCGGCACTCTCGCGGGCCGCTACGGCATCCCCATCGTGGTACCGCCGGCAGTCGCGATTCTGGGCGCCGGCAAGGTGCGCATGGACGCGGTGGCGGTGGGGGCCACCGTGGCGGCGCACCGGCGCATGCCGCTGTCGCTCAGCTTCGATCACCGTTGCATCACCGGAGGCGAGGCGTGCCGTTTTCTGGCCGCCGTGATCGCCGATCTCGAGAAACCGGACTGATCCTAGGATGAAACCATGCACCAAGCGAGCGCCGAGCAGTATCGAAGGATCGTAGCGGCCGTTGTGGCCGCGGCGGGGCGCTTGCCGAAGTCCCGGCGCGGACCCGACTACAAGCGCTTCCTGGAAACCTATTACGGCAACGTCGACGCCGAAGACATGCTGGCGCGCGCTCCCGCGGATCTCGCGGGAGCGGCGCTGTCGCATCTCGATTTCTCCCGCAAGCGGCGCGGCCGCGCGCTGGTGCGGGTCTTCAATCCGACCCTGCGCGAGCACGGCTACACATCGCCCCACACGGTCATCGAGCTGGTGAACGACGACATGCCGTTCCTGGTCGATTCGATCGGCCTCGCGTTGACGCGGCGATCGTTGACCATGCATTTCCTGGCGCACCCGATCTTCGCCGCGTCCCGGGACGCGGCCGGCTCGTTGCGCGCCATCGAGGAGCGGGCCGCGGCCGTACAGAAGCATCACCGCCTGGAGTCGTTCCAACACGCCGAGGTGGACCGTATCGTCGATGCGGCTTTGCTCGAATCCCTGCGCGAGGACATCGAGAGGAGCATGCGCGACGTGCGTGTCGCCTGCGCCGATTGGTCCAAGATGCGGGCCGCGGCGAGCCAGGCGTCCGATGATCTCAGCGCGCTCAGCAGCCGGTTCGACGCGCGCGACGTGAGCGAGGCCCAGGCGCTGCTCTCCTGGATGGAGGACCGGCACTTCACCTTCTTGGGCTACAAGGAATATCGGTTGCGCAGCCGCAAGGGCCAGGACGCCCTCGACCCGGTGGAGGAAACCGGGCTTGGCGTTCTGCGGCCGGGCCACAAGCGTCCGCCGAGCACGACGCGGACCCTCGCGAGCGACATCCGCCGCCAGAGCCGGTCCCGCGACCTCGTGCTCGTCACCAAGGCCAACCTGCAGTCCTCGGTGCATCGCGCCGGGTACCTCGATTACGTCGGCGTGAAGTCCTTCGACGCCTCCGGCCGGCTCATCGGCGAGCGCCGCTTCCTTGGACTGTGGACCTCGTCCGCCTACAACTCGACGCCGCGCGAAATCCCCCTGGTGCGCCACAAGGTCGCCCAGGTGGTCCAGCATTTCGCGCTGGCGCCCGACAGTCACGACGGCAAGGCGCTGCAGCACATCCTCGAGGCTTTCCCGCGCGACGAACTCTTCCAGGCCGGCGTTGCCGACTTGATCCGCTTGGTCACCGGCATCTTCGGGCTGCAGGAGCGGCCGCGGGTGCGGCTCCTGCTTCGCCGCGATCCCTTCCGCCGCTTTTACTCCTGCCTGGTTTTCGTGCCGCGCGAGAAATACAACACCCAGGTGCGCCAGCGCATCGAGCGGGTCATCGGCGAGGCGCTCGCCGCGACCGGCATGGAATCGCAGGTGCAGATCGCCGAATCCAACCTGGCCCGCATTCACATCGTGGCGCGCACGCTGCCGAGCGCAGGCCAGCGCATCGACGGCGACGCGCTGGAACGGCGGATCGCCGTCGCGGTGCGCTCCTGGGCGGACGATTTCAAGGCGGCGCTGCTGGCGCGCTTCGACGAAGCGTACGCGCTGCATCTGTTCGCGACCTACGCGCAGGCCTTTCCCGCGGCCTATACCGAGGACTTCTCCGGCGATGCCGCGGCCGTCGACGTGACCTTTCTGGAGGCCGCGGACCGCGAGCGCGAGCGGCTGCATCTGGACGTGTACCGTCCCGAGCCGCGCCGCAAGGACAAATTCTTCCTCAAGATCTTCCGCAGCCTCAAGGATTCCATACCGATCTCGGACCTCCTGCCCATGCTCGAGAACATGGGCCTCAAGGTGATGGCGGAGCGGCCGTATGGGCTCGAGTTCGCCGGCGGGCGGCGCGCGTGGATTCAAGATCTCGAGCTCAACATTCAGGGCTCCGCGGTCGCGAAATTCGACGTGCTGGCGGGCGAGATCAAGAGCGCCTTCACCGCCGTGTGGACGGGCCTCATGGATTCGGACAGCTTCAATCAGTTGACGCTGACCGCCGGTGTGCCCTGGCGCCTCGTCGTGGTGCTGCGCGCCTACTGCCGGTATCTGCTGCAAACCGGCCTGCCCTTCAGCCAGGGATACATCGCCCAGGTGCTGGCCAACAATTCAGGGCTGGCGCGCAATCTCGCGGATCTCTTCGTCACTCGATTCGACCCTGCTCTATCCGCCACCGCGCGCCGCAACGGCACCGCCCGGCTCGACCAGCAAATTCGATCCAAGCTCGAGGAAGTGATCCGCTCCGACGAGGACCGCATTCTGCGTGCCTTGTGGAACGCCCTGTCGGCGACCGTGCGCACCAATGCGTTTCAGCTCTCTGCGAACGGCCGGCTGAAGGACTATCTCTCGTTCAAGCTCGAGAGTCAGAAACTTCGCGAGCTTCCGCTGCCGAAGCCCATGTTCGAGATTTTCGTGTTCTCCACCCGCATGGAAGGGGTGCATCTGCGCATGGGCTACGTGGCTCGCGGCGGCATCCGCTGGTCGGACCGGCGCGAGGATTTTCGTACCGAGGTCCTCGGACTCATGAAGGCGCAGCAGGTCAAGAACACGGTGATCGTGCCGGTGGGCGCCAAAGGCGGCTTCGTGGTGAGGCGCGCGCTGACGGGCGACCGCGACGCGCAGCTGGCCGAGGTGATCGCGTGCTATCAGACGCTGATCCGCGGCATGCTCGACCTCACCGACAACATCTTGGAGGAGAAGATTCTCCCGCCGCCGCGGGTGGTGCGTCATGATGGCGACGACGCCTACCTCGTGGTGGCCGCGGACAAGGGCACGGCGACCTTCTCGGACATCGCCAACGCCATTTCCGAGGAATACGGATTCTGGCTGGGCGACGCCTTCGCCTCGGGCGGATCGGCCGGCTACGACCACAAGAAAATGGCCATCACCGCGCGCGGGGCATGGGAATGCGTCAAGCGGCATTTCCGCGAGATCGGCGTCGACATACAGAACCAGGACTTCACGGTGGCCGGCATCGGCGACATGGCCGGCGACGTGTTCGGCAACGGCATGCTGCAGTCCCGGCACATCCGGCTGGTCGCGGCCTTCAACCACCAGCACATTTTTATCGACCCGGATCCGGACGCGGCCCGTTCCTACCGCGAACGCGAGCGTTTGTTCCGTTTGCCGCGATCCTCGTGGGAGGATTACTCGAAGTCGGCCATCTCCAAGGGCGGCGGCGTGTACTCGCGCAGCGCCAAGAACCTGGCCCTGTCGCGCGAGGCGCAGGCGCTTCTGGAGCTTCCGGCGCAGGTCACGCCCAACGAGGTCGTCAAGGCGGTCCTGAAGGCGCACGTCGATCTGTTGTGGAACGGCGGCATCGGCACCTACGTCAAGGCGACCGGCGAGTCCAACAGCGATGTGGGCGACCGCAGCAACGACGCCGTGCGCATCGACGCCACCCTGCTCAATTGCAAGGTCATCGGCGAGGGCGGCAATCTCGGCTTCTCGCAGCTCGGCCGCGTCGAATTCGCGCGCCGCGGCGGCCGGTTGAATACCGACTTCATCGACAACTCGGCGGGGGTGAATTGCTCGGACGTCGAGGTCAATCTGAAGATCCTGCTGAACGGCGCCGTGCGCGCGCGGGAGATCACCCGCGCCGCGCGGGATCGCCTCCTGGTGCAGATGACCGACGAAGTCGCGGGCCTGGTCTTGCGCAACAATTACCTGCAAGGCCAGGCGATCAGCACCGGCGAGTTCCATTCCAAGCAGCGCTTGAGCGAGAACGCCTCGGTGATCAGGGTCCTGGAACGCTCGGGAGACCTGAACCGCGCGCTCGAGTTTCTGCCCTCGGATGAGGAAATCGCGGAACGGCGCAAAGCCGGCGAGGGGCTCACCAGGCCCGAGCTCGCGATCCTTCTCTCCTACGGCAAGATCTGGCTGTACAAGGCGCTGATCAATTCCAACGTCCCGGAGGACGCCTACCTGTCCGCCGAGCTCATCCGTTATTTTCCGGCCCCGGTGCAGCGCCGCTTCGCCTCGCGACTGAAGCGCCATCGGCTGCGCCGCGAGATCATCGCGACCGTCATCACCAACAGCCTCATCAATCGCATGGGACCGGTTTTCCCGGTGCGCGCGCAGGACGATACCGGCGCGGACCCCGCGGCCATTGCGCGCGCCTATACCACCGCGCGCGAGGTCTTCGCGGTACGCGACATCTGGGCGCAGATAGAGAGCCTGGATAACAAGATCCCGGCCTTGGTTCAGTACACGGCCATGTACCAAACCACCCGCCTGCTGCGCCATGCGAGCTACTGGCTCATCGAGCATCTGCGGGAGCATCTCGACATCGAGCGCGCCGTACGTCGCTACGGCGTCCCGGTGCACGAGCTTTGGAGCAATCTCGGCGCTGTGCTCTCCGCCACGGCCTCGGCGCGCCTCGCGGCAAATCGCTCCAAGCTGATCGAGCAGAACGTGCCCGAACGGCTGGCGACGCGCATCGCATCGCTCGAGACCATGCACTGCGCACTGGATCTGGTGGACGCCGCCATGGCGGCAAAGGTCGAGATCGGCTACGCGGCGAAAGCCTATTTCGAGCTCGGGGAGCGTATCGGCCTCACCTGGATCATGGAACAAATCGAGGGTTTGGCGGTCGAGGGACAGTGGCAGGCCGCCGCGCGTAGAACCGTGCGCGACGATCTGTACGGTTTGCAGCGCAAGATCACCGGCGCGGCGCTCGAGTGCAGGGGCCGCGACGCAAACGCACGAGTCGATGAATGGATAAGACGGCGCGCGGCGCCGGTCGACATCTTGAAGCGGATCGTGGTCGATCTGCGTACCGGATCGCCGCCCGATTTCGCCACCCTGTCCGTCGCCCTCCAAGCGGTGAGGCGGCTAGCGCAAGAATGAAGCCGCCCAACACGAAGCTGAGAGACAACGAGGTGGATGACGCATTCGGCGTCGACTATCTGCAGGATCGAATCGACCGCGAGTTTCCCCTGGCGCGCCACATCCGGGTTTCGGTCGATCGCGCGCACGACGGCGGCGTGGTGCTGCGCGCACCGTTTGCTCCGAACTCCAATCACAAGCAAACGGCGTTCGGGGGGAGCCTCTTCTGCGTGGCCGTGCTCAGCGGCTGGGGGTGGGCGACCCGCTACCTCGCGGCGCGCGGCTTGGACGCCGATGCCGTGATACAGGAATCGACCATGCGCTACCTCAAGCCCGTGAAGGGCGAGTTTCAGGGCGCCCTGAAGGCGCGGCCGCCGGATCAGTTGGAGAGGTTTCTCAAGATGCTGGCGCGCTCCGGACGGGGGCGTCTGCGCCTGCACGTGGAAATTCACGACGGCCAGACGCTCGCCGCTCGATTCGACGGCGTCTTCGTGGCCGTCCTGCGTTCCGGAGCGCAGTCCGCCGTGCGCCGCTAGCGCCGAATCCGCCGTGCGCCGCCAGCGCGAAATCCGCCGTGCGCCGCTGCTACTTACGACTTCGACCGCACGATCTGCGCGGCCACATCCTCGGAATCGCCGTCCGCGAGAAGGCCGGCAGTCACTCCGGCACGCTCGCGCTCGGTGCGGTTCTGGCTGGCTTTGAATTTCCCCTCCAGCCTCTCGACGACGATCTCAAACCCGACGATCATCCGCAGCATGCGATCCAGGTACTCGCTCGGCGCATCCGCCACCTTCCACGGCATCGGCCGAGATCCCTCGTGGCGATCGGTCAGCGCATCGACCAATGTCCGCAGCCAGGTCGCATCCTGTGTGAATGTGATCCGACCGTGGGCCTGCACCACCAAATAATTCCAGGTGGGGACGACCTCGCCGGTCTCGGCCTTGGTTGGATACCAGGCCGGACTGATATAGCGGTCGAGGCCGCCGAAAACGGCGAGGACGGGACTCTCCGCCGGCGTGATTTTCCAGAAATCGTTGGCTCGCGCGACGTGTCCGCGCAGCAGCGTGCGGCCGTCCGGCTCTTGCGACCGCAGCAGCGGAATGTGGTTCGCCACCAGCCCGGTCGGCGGTGCGGCCACCAGCACGGCCAGGGGATGGGAGTCCACGAATTCGGCGAGCGTCGCTGGGTCGTTCTCTTGAAAATGCGCGGGTCGATACATCGGTTACTCCTGCAACTACCCCATTCTAAGCGGACCACCGGCCCCCATCCCAACTCTGTTGTGTGAAGATTACATCCCTGTCTGGCAAACAACGTTCAAGTGACGAAACGTCGGCGCCGCAAAACCTTTAGGCTGCGGTACCAAGGCTAAAGGTCCGACCCCTCACCCTTTCGATAGGAGAGTATTCGTGTCCGGAAAACTGATCCTGGTTCGTCATGGCCAAAGCACGTGGAATGTCGACAATCTTTTCACGGGCTGGCATGACGTGGATTTGAGCGAGCGAGGGCGGCAAGAAGCCGTGCTCGCGGGACGCGAGCTGCAACGCGAGAATCTCGAACCGCGGGTCGCCTTCACGTCGGTACTGAAGCGTGCAATCCGCACCTTGTGGCTGATGTTGGATACCACCGATCGAATGTGGTTGCCGGTCGAGAACAGCTGGCGGCTCAACGAGCGCCACTACGGAGCGCTGCAAGGCCTCGACAAGGCGCAGACCGTCGCCCGGCACGGCGAGGCCCAGGTCAAAATCTGGCGCCGCAGCTACGACATTCCTCCGCCTCCGCTGGCGCAGGACGATCCGCGGCACCCGCGATTCGATATCCGCTATGCCGGGCTCGACCCCGGTCTCCTGCCGGCCTCGGAGTCGCTCAAGGATACGCTGGCGCGGGTGATGCCATTCTGGGAAGCGCGTATCGCCCCGGAGCTGCGCGCCGACCGTACGGTGCTGGTGGTCGCCCATGGAAACTCGCTGCGCGCCCTGGTGAAAATGCTGGACGGCATGACTGAGAGCGACATCGTGGAGTTCAACATTCCAACCGGCATCCCGATGCTGTACGAGCTCGACGGCGCCTTGCAGCCGATCAGCCGCCGCTTCCTTGGCGACCCCGCCCAGGTCGTGGCGGCGCAGGATGCGGTGCGCAGACAGACCGAGAAAAAATGACCGCGAGCGGAAGCGCGGGGCTTCAGGTGTCCGGCGCGATCGCCAACTTGAGCCCGCTCAGCGCGTCGGTGAAATCGACCTGACAGGACAAGCGCGACGTCGAATCGCGGTAGTCGGATAGCTCCTTGAGCAATTCCAATTCGTCGCTTTGCGGCTTCGGCAGCCTGCCCGCCCAAGCAGGATCGACGTACACGTGGCAGGTGGCGCAAGAGCACAGGCCCCCGCAAATCGCCGCGACCCCGTAATCGAGCTCGCGCAGGATCTCCATGACCTTGAGGCCGGGTTTCGCCTCGATCTCATGCTCTTTGCCGTCACGGTCCACCACGATCATCCGCGCCATCAATCTCTCCGGGTTCCAAGACCAAAGCGCGCTAGTGTGCCGGAACTTGGCCGGTGCAACCACTGGAGTTCGCGCCCAGCCGCTGCGCCAGCTGCCGCGCCCGGGCCGATATGGCCTCTCTCGCGGCGGCGCGGTCCGACCACGAGCTTAAGTAAAGCTCGCTCCACAGCAGGCACACGTAGTCGTACAGCCAAGCCAGCCGGCCGAGCCGTAGCGCCTCGTGCGCCTTCGGCAGCCGCCCCAGATAGCGCTGCAGCAGCAGACACCGGCGCTCGCCCGGCAGATCGCCGTTGCAGGCCCAACCCGCCAAATCCCACCACGGATCCGATACGTGCGCGTATTCCCAGTCCAGGATGAGAGGCTCGGCGGCGCCGGTGATGATGAGGTTCTGCGCGTGCAGGTCGCCGTGACACAGAACGGGCTCCGGCGCGGGCACGTCGCCCAGGGCATCGAGCAGCGATTGCGCGATCCCATCGAGGTCGAGGCGCTGCCGATCCGAGGACTGCGGGGAGACGGCACCGCACCGGTCGAGCGCGCGGCGGTAGAAGGCGATCCACTGCGCAGGGCTCACCAGGCGCGGCTGTTGCGGCAGCGGAAGTGCGTGCACGCGCCGCGCGAGCTGCGCGACTGTCGCGATGGCGTCGGGCGAGGCCGCTTGATCGGCGGTCCAGGAATGCCCCTCCGCCCAACGCGCCACCAACACGCCCGCGCGCGGCTCGCAGCGCTCCACGGCCGGCGCGAGACCCGCGTCGGTGGCGCAGCGCAGCACCCGGCATTCCCACTCACGATCGAGTCCGAGCTCGTTCGCCCGGGGCGCGGTAATCCTCAGAGAAAATGCTTGCCCATCGCGCGTCACCCGGTAACTGCAGTTCACCAGCCCCGATCCCAGCGGGTCCGTCTCGACCGGACCGCGGCCGGGCACGTACCGATCCGCAAGCCGCGCGAGTCGAGCCGCTTCGCTGGACGACATGGGCGGGGCGGCTAGGAGCCCGTCAGACCGGCGCCGCTTGTGCGGACCGGGAGAGGCTGCGGCGCCACTCGCGCATGCCGATCGCGATGAGCGCGAGGTACACCGCGAACAACAGCATGGTGAGGTACAGCCGACGCGTGAAATACAGATACAGGCTCGCCGAATCGATCAGCAGCCACCAGTGCCAATTCTCGTAGACCTTGCGCGCCACGAGAAAAGTGGCGAACACACTGGCCCAGGTGACCATCGAATCCACGAAGGGCCATGCGGCGGGGGTATATCGGCGCAAAAAGAACGAGCTCACGGCAGACAGGGCGACCACCCCCGCCAATCCCCAGCCGTTGCGTGCCGCCGGCCAGCGGCTCACCGTGAGCGTCGCACCGTCCTTGCGCGCCCGCCACTGCCAGAATCCATACACGGCCATGGCCGCATAAAACAGGTTGAGCACCGACTCCATGTACAAGCGCGCGCCGAATAGCACCCATACGTACAAACACGAGCTGACGAACGCTGCCACCCAGCACGCAATCGACTGGCGAATCGCGAGCAGCAGATAGGCGACGGCGAGGATCACCGCGAGGATCTCGACCCAGCTCGTCCCGCGCCACGCGCCCGCAAGCTGTCCCCACAGCGCCTCGATCACGGCGGGGCCAGGCCGGGCAGCACCTTCATGACGAACACCAACTGGGGAGCGTCGGCGGCGGAGCGCTCGATCTCCGCGGCCACCATTGCCAACACGCGATCCAGCGGCCCCCAGATCTGCGTACTCAAGGCATTGGTCCGCACCGTCATGTCCGGATAGGTATTCAGGCGGTCGATGAACGCCTGAATCAACGGCCGATACTCGCCGGTCAACGGATACATGCTGACTTCGACTGCGCTGCGCATGGCACCTGCTCCCTACGCCGGTACTAACCGGGTCAGGTTCAACGGGTTCGCAGATATCGGCGGTCCCGATATCCCGCATCTCAGGTCCTCACAGGACCACCCCAAGGTTGGCGCAAGTGTAGCTTGCCGCGCCGGGGCGTGCAAAACTGCGCCTTCGGCCGCGCACGCAATCGGAGGAATCGCTTGCGAATTTTTCAAGTGGATGCGTTCACGCACGAGCGCTTCGGCGGCAATCCGGCGACCGTGGTTCTCGATGCGGACGGACTGAACGAGGAAGCGATGTCCGCCATCGCGCGCGAATTCTCCCATGCCGAGGCGGCTTTCGTGAGCGCCGCCGATGCGGCGGATCACGATGTCCGGCTGCGGTTCTTCAATGCGCGCAAAGAGGCGCCGTTCGTCGGGCACGCGACCATCGCGGCTCACGCCGTGATGCTGGCTCTCGGGCGACGCGGCACCGCGCCGGTTCGCCAGGCCTGCGGCACGGGCCTGGTGGAAGTGCGCGTCCGGGAACTCCCGGGCGCGGCAGGGCGCGGGCCGGTGATCGAGTTTCGGCAAACCGTTCCTGAATTGGACAACCCGCTGCCCTTCAAGACGACTTTGAGGGTCGCCGAGGCGTTGAAGCTGCCGGCCACCTCGTTGCACGAAGTCATGCCCGCCCGCATCGCCCGCAAAGGCGCCAGCCGTCTGCTCGTGCCCGTGGCCGACGGGCGCGCTCTGGATCTGCTCGCGCCCAACCCCGATACGCTGATCTCCCTCGGCCAGGAGCTCGGGACGGATGGATTTTTCGTGTTTGCGGTCAATCGAAAGACGGGGCCGGACGAGTTCACCACCGAATCGCGCATGTTCTGTCCGGCGCTCGGTATCCCCGAGGATCCGGCGAGCGGCAACGCTCACGTCATGCTGGCCTCGTATCTGTTCGAACTCGGTCAATTCGGCAAGCACGCCACCGGATTCGTCGGATTGCAGGGCCGCCACATGAGACGCCCGTCGCGCATCGACGTGCGGCTGGAAATGGATGACGGCACGCTGGTGGCGGCGCACGTCGGCGGCGGCGCCGTCATCATCAGCGAGGGACGGCTGGCGCTGTGACGCTTCGGCTGTAGGCGTCCGGAGCGCTAGCTCGCGGGCGCCGCGCTCGGAGCCGGGGCCGCCGCGCCGGGCAGCTCGGCCTTCACCGCCATGGCCACCGCCTCGAGCTTGGAGTTCGCGTCGTTGCCGGCCGACACGGCCTCATCGAGGTTGCCATTGCCGAACGCACCTTGCGCCCTCGACCACTGCGAGGTTGCATCGTTGAGGGCGGACTTCGCGGCATCGAGGTCGATGCCCTTCGCGAGCTTGCGATTCTTGCGTTGTGCGAGCATGTCGATGCGGCTCTGGACCGCGGTGACCCGTTCCGGCACCGTGCTTGCCAGCGAGCTCCACTGGTCATTCAGCGCCTTCATCCTGTCCGCCTTCTTCGCGGCGGCGGCGCTCGCCAAACCCTGGGCTTCGCTCAGCAGCGCCGGGCCTCGGGCGAGCACAGCCTGGTAATCCTGCGCGTTGAATGCGGTCCTGAGGTCGTCCAGCTTGGTCTGGACATCGTTCAACTGATCGGGAACGTATTTCGCGGCCTCCTCGGACGCCACGCTGACGGCGGCATCGATGTCGTTCATCAATTTCTGGGCGGGCTCGCGCTGGCTTGCGCAGGCCGCCAGAAAAAGCAGCGCGAAGCAAAACGTTGCAAAACCTCTGTGCCCGCCCGGATGCGTCATGGAACCTCCTCCCCTCGCACCGAGTATAGGACCGATCGCGCCGCGAGTCGCTCCCCGCCGTCAGCCGAGCTCGCGCCGCGCGCGATCGAGCCATTCCGCCTGCGCCCGTCGATAATGCGCAGGCCCGAGTTTCGCCCCATCCAGCAGATCCTTGAGAAGGCGGCGCGCCTCGTTGAGCTTGCCGCGCCGTTTCAAGAACACGGCGTAGCGCAGGCGGGCTTCGGCTCCGGGATAGTTCGGGGCCACTTCCTCGTAGGCTCGCTCCGCTTCGTCGAAGGCGTCCAGCGCCTCGAGCGTTCGGGCATGCAGCAATTGCGCCTCGGCCGACTTGAAGTCGGGATTATGCTGGGCCAACCGCTCGAGCGTGACGCGCGCGCCGGCGAAATCGTCCTTCGCGAACTGTGCCTTCGCCAATCCCGCGAGCAGCGTCGGATCGTGCTCGAAAATCCCGCGCAGCCCGCCCTCGTAGGCCTGAATGGCCGCATCGAATTGGCGCCGCTCCAGCAATTCATCGGCGAGACGCCGGCGGGCATCGACGTTGCCGGAAATCTCCACCTCGGCGCTGGCCCGGCGCAGATCGCGGTCGGGGTCGATCATCCGATGCATGCTCGACCGCGCGCGCCGTCCGGTCCTGCCCCCGACCAGCTCAGGCAGGATCTCGATCGCCACGTAGGCGATCGGACCGGCGAGCGGCAGGAAGAAAATCGCGAATATCCAGAGCATGTTGCGCCCGGTCTTGATCACGTGCGCAATCAAACCCGCTTGGATGGCGATGGATAGAATGATGACGATCAGCGACACTGGGAACTCCGGGCGCGCCGCCCGGCGGCGCGCCTCCCATTGTAGGCGGGATCGGCTTGGGCTAGCGCTCGGCGACGCGGATCTTGCGCTCTACCTCTCCGCATTTCGACCATCCGACATTGGACAGCGAATAGCCGAGAACGTGCTCCGAGCGGGCGTCGACCGTGACCTCCAGTTCGCAGCCATGGAACCCGGCCGGCGCCCCATCGGGCTTCTGCGCGAGGAACCACACGTAGACTTCCTTGGTGGGCGTGGTGTCGATCTTGCGCGGCGTGCCGAACGCTTCCTGCAGCCGTGCGACCGGCTTTCCGACGCTGTCGGCCGCGATTCGGGGAATCGGCCGCACCGCGTAGGTTCCATGGCATCCGGCCAGGCCCAGGACCGCGGCCGCCAGGGCGCAACCGCCGAAGACGCGAGACATAATACGAACCCCATGCCGGATATGTGTGGGCAAGTGTCTCGCAACGATCCATGCGCGCCTCCGACTCAGTTCGCAAAATGACAATCCTCGGCGTGGGCCCGGCCTCGAGTGAGACGCAATGCGTGGGTCATGCCGTCCGGCAGGTCCTCGGGGTGGTGCACGGCGACGATGATCGTCAGCGCCTTGCTCATCAGCAGCCGCAGCAGTCCCTTGATGGCGGCCCGCTGCTTCGGATCGAGGCCCGTGAGCGGCTCATCCAGCAACAGGATGCGGGGGGCCGCCGCGAGCGCGCGGGCGATGAGCGCACGGCGCACCTGACCGTAGGATAATTCGCTCGGCCGTCGATCGGCGAACGAAGCCAGCTTGAAGAATCTCAGCCAGCGATCGGCAGCCTTCAGGTCTGCGGCGGTCGGCGCATCGACCAGCCCGATGCTGGCATAGCGGCCGCTTGCGACCAGATCCCGCACGGTCACGTTCACCGCGTAGTCGGTCTGCAATTCCGGCGACACGTAGCCGATGCTGCGTTTCCAATCGGCGATCGGTGTTCCGCGCGGATGACCGCTGCGCTCGACGCTGCCGCCCAAGGCGGGCGACAGGTCGCCGTACAGGAGCTTGAGAAAGCTGGTCTTCCCCGCGCCGTTCGCGCCGAACACGGCCCAATGCTCGCCGCTGCGCAATTCCCAGTCGACGTCGCGAAGCACCCGATGGTAGTTGACGTACAGATTCACCTGCCGGAGCCGGATCAGCGGAGCGCCTCGCGCCGGATGCGGCGACCGCCTCGCGCCGTCCCGCGGCCGGCGCGGCGCCCGATGCTCTGCGGCATCGCGTCTCAATCGCGCGAACTCGGCCGGCCTCAAGCGCCGAACCGCACGAAGGCGGCCGCTCTCGAGCTCGATCACCCCGCCCGTGCCGCGCGGGACATCGAGGGCGCGATGGGCCGCCGCGATCCAAGAGCAGCCCTTGGCGCGTGCGGCGGCGAGCATCCGATCGATGCGTGCGCGATAGCGGCCGTCGAGTCCGTTATAGAACTCATCCAGCAGGAGCCAGTCCGGCGATTGGCAGAGCGCTCGCGCCAGCAATGCGACCCGCTTCTGTCCATACGACAGCGATGCGAAGCGCCGATCCGCGAGAGTCGAAAGACCGCATGCCGACAGCGTCGCCGAGATTTTCCGCCGCTCAGGCGCCGTGATCGGCGTGAGCAAGAGATCGGTGTGATGCAAGCCGGTGGCGAGCAAATCGCGCACGATCGGATTCCATCCGTAGCGTGCGTACTTGTCCTGCAGCTCGCTGCCAAGATAGGCAACGCGCTGCTTCGCTTCGTCGGCATGGAGCGCGCGTCCATCCAGTTCGTAGAGCAGTTTCTCGCGTCCCGAAGGGGTCGGCCAGACATCGGCCGCGATCAATTTCAACAGCTGCGTCTTGCCCGCACCGTTGGCGCCGACGAGCGCCCAGTGCTCTCCGCCGCGCAGGTCGAGCGAGATATCCTTCAATGCCCATTTCTTGCCGCGCCGCACGCTTACCGCATGCAGCGCGACGGACATGCGCGCCCTCACGGTACCAGGCGCCAGAGGCCGTCTTTCTCGACGGCTTTGCCTTCGCGCCAGAGCTTGATCAGGTGCGCCTCCAAGGTGAAGCGCGCCCAGGGGTGCCGGTCCTTCGACACATCGTCGTATACCGCGGCCGTGAGGGTATCGAGGGTCGAGGGCTCCGCCAGGCGGTCGAGGACCTTGCGCTCGCGCGCCATGCGATGCGCCCGCAGCATCTCGAGAACCCGCTTGCCGCGGCTCATGATGTCGCCATGCCCGGGGGCGATGTACTCGAAATCGTAGGCCTCGAGCTTGTCCAGCGAATCGAGGTAGGCCGCCATATCGCCGTCCGGCGGCAATATCACGGGCGATACGCCCCCGAGAACGTGATCGCCGGTGAACAAAAGCCGCTCGCGCGGAACGAGATAGCACACGCAATTGGAGGCGTGACCCGGCGTCAGGATGGCGGTCAATGTGATTTCGCCGAGCACCATGGCTTCGCCGTCGCGAGGCTGCTCGTCGGGCCGGAACGCTTCGTCCTGCCGCCCGTCGGCCGGCGGCGGCAGACCGATGACGTGCGCGCCCGTCTCGCGGCGGAGCGCCGCAGCCAGCGGCGAATGATCCCGGTGTGTGTGGGTGGTCACGATCCAGCGGATCCGGCCGCCCGCAGCGGCGAGAATACTGCGCAAATGCTCCGAGTCGTCGGGCCCGGGGTCGAGGACGGCGATCTCGGAGGTGCCCAAGAGATAGGTGTTCGTCCCGGGACCGGTCATGAGTCCGGCGTTGCCTGCGACGATGCGCCGGACACCGGGCGCCACGGCGACGGCGGCCCCCACGGTGAAGTCGGCGGGCATCATGATGGCGTGTGCTTCATTAAATTTTTCGATAGCGAGGCACGCAGGAGCGCGCAGCGCTGGTCTTTTGCGGCAAATTTGAGCGTGTCGGTGAACTTGATCCCATTTTGACATAGTTGCGATGGGCCGCGGAGCCGCTACACTTAGGGCCATGTCGAACTCTCCCAACGCGAGGCGGGTGGGCGGACCCAGAGTGTGGGCCGAGCTAGCTCGTCCGGATGCCGAACAGAGCCAGCGATTCTTGGCGGAAGAGCTGGCCCTGTTGCTGGCCGACTTGCTTCGGTCGGTGTTGGCGGACGCGAGTCCCGCATTGCCCGCGGACGAAGCATCGGTCGAACGCTACCGGCACCTGGCGGACTCGCTGGCGGACGGTGAAACTCGGCGGCGCACGAGTCTCGGCATCACCCGAGCCGGCCTGGCCAAACGCTGCGTCACGTGGTTGAAGCTCCTGCTGACGCCGGCGCCGAATGCTCAGACCAGCGCGCCCATGCGCGAGTTCATCGATGCATTGGGATTGTTCCCGGCGCTGTTCGACAGTGAGCCCTCGGCCCGCTCGCGGCGCGCACGGCTGACCTGGCTCCTGACCCACGACCGGCGGCTCGACGCGAGCACCCGGGAGGCGGCCACCGCGCTGATCGAAGCCTGCGAGCATCTCGGAGTGCTGCTCTGGCCGGATGCCGATACGGACTGACCGTATTTCCACGTATTACATGAGGCGCTTGCGATCGCGTATATAATGGGCGGTCGCGTCGCCGTCGGAGCCAATCATGTCCTCGTTGCCCTCTAAACCACCAATCTCCGTCGAAATTGTGGAGGCGCCGGCGCCTGACAAATCGCGGTTCAAATTCCAGAAATTGTTGCAGCCCTTTACGCTGCAGCGCGGTATCGCCACCCCCGTGATCTGGTTCTTCCTCGACTGGCTGGTGTTCGTGGTTGCGATCGCGAGCCTCTTGGTGGTCGACTCGTGGTGGATTCGCGTGTTCGCCTCATTGGTGGCCGCACTTTGGATCGCGCGCCTGTTCGTGATCGGACACGACGCCTGTCACGGGTCCTACACGCCGAGCAAGGTGCTGAACGGATGGATCGGCCGAATTGCCTTCCTGCCCTCGCTGACGCCGTTCAGCTTGTGGGATGTGGGCCACAATCTGGCTCACCACGGCTTCACCAACCTGAAGGGCCGCGATTACGTGTGGACGCCCTATTCGCCGCACGAGTTCGCCCGGCTGCCGTGGATCCGCCGTCTTCTCGAGCGCGTTTACCGAAGCGGTGTCGGACAGGGCGTCTACTACATGATCGAAATGTGGTGGAAAAAACTGTTCTTTCCGAGCCGCAAGCACGTCGGCCATCGGCGCAGCAGCTATCTGTGGGACTGCGTGCTCGTGAGCGGATTCGGGGCGGCGTGGCTCGGCGGGTTGGTGGTTTGGTCTTTGTACAGCGGCAGACCCATGTGGTCGCTCTTGGTCTTCGGATTCGCCGTACCGTTCTTCGTGTGGAACTGCCTGATGGGCTTCGTCATCTACGTGCAGCACACGCACCCGCGCGTCGCTTGGTATGACCGGCGCGACGAATGGAGTGCGAACGCCGGCTACGCCACCACCACCGTGCACGTGAAGCTCGCGCGTCCGCTGGACGGGCTCATTCATTACATCCTCGAGCACGGCGCCCACCACGTCAACATGGGCATACCGCTCTATCGCCTCAAGGAGGCGCAGGCCCGCCTCAGTGCGACCTTGGATGAACGGCTGAAGTCGGAAGTCTTCACCTGGCGCTATTACTGGAACACGGTGCGGCGCTGCAAACTGTACGATTTCGCACAGCACGTGTGGATGGACTTCGACGGACGCGTCACCTCCGCGCCCGCCGTCTCCCGCTAGCCGATTATTTCTTCAGCACCGAGGCATGATGCCGAAGGTGATCGGCCATGAAGCTCTGGATGAAGAAATAGCCGTGGTCGTAGCCGTCATGCATCCGAAGATCGAGCTTCTGGCCTGATTTGGCCGCAGCGGCGGCGAATTTCTCGGGCAGCAATTGCTCCGCGAGGAACTGGTCCGCCCGGCCCTGATCGATCCGGATGAGCCCGGGAAAGGGCTTGGCCGCGACCAGCTCGCTCGCATCGTATTCGCGCCAGGCCTGTTGGTCGGGGCCGAGGTAATTGCCCAGCGCCTTCTTGCCCCAGGGACACTGCATCGGCGCCGCGATGGGCGCGAAGGCGGAGACTGATTTGTACCGGCCCGGGTTGCGCAAGGCACACACCAAGGCGCCATGTCCGCCCATCGAATGGCCGAAGATGCCCGTGGCATCGGCGTTCGCCGGAAGATTCGCCGTGACGACCTCGGGCAGTTCCCGGGTCACGTAGCTGTACATCCGGTAGTTCGTCGACCACGGAGCCTGGGTGGCATCGACGTAAAATCCGGCGGCCTGGCCGAAATCCCAGCTGTCCGCATCGCCCGGTATTCGCGGCTCGCGGGGACTGGTGTCGGGGGCCACCAGCATGATCCCGAGTTCCGCGGCCGTCTGCTGTGCGTGAGCCTTGATCGGAAACGTCTCTTCGGTGCACGTCAGACCCGAAAGATAGTAGAGCACCGGCATCTTTTCCGAGTTATCCCGGCCAGACTTCGCCTGCGGCGGCAGGTAGACCGAGAACTTCATGGTACCGCCCGTCTCGCGCGAGGCATGCTTGTAGAATCGCTGCACACCACCAAAGCAGCCATGTTCCGATATCAGCTGAATTTCGCTCATAAGTGCACCATCTGGCCGCGGGTCGATATATTCTGCCGCAAGCCCGTAACCTAAAACATCCCCCTCGCATGAATATAGAATTCACACCCAACGAAGCGCGCGTCATCGGTTGCCTGATCGAGAAGGAAATCACCACGCCCGACCAATATCCGCTGTCGCTCAACGCCCTGACCAACGCGTGCAATCAAAAGACCAATCGCGAGCCGGTGCTGGACCTTTCCGAGTCCACCGTCCAGCAAACACTCGATGCGCTCATGAAGAAGTACATGGTGAGCGACAAATCGGCCGGCTACGGCGGCCGGGTGACCAAATACCGGCACCGCTTCTGCAATACCGAATTCGGCCCGTTGAAGTTCTCTGCGCAGGAGCTCGGCACGCTTTGCGTGATGCTGCTGCGCGGACCGCAGACCCCCGGCGAGGTTCGCACGCGCACCAACCGGCTATGCGAGTTTGCGGACGCCGAGGCAGTGGAATCCACGCTCAAAGCGCTGATGACGCGCGAGGACGGCCCGTTCGTCGCCCGGCTTGCGCGTGCGCCGGGTGCGCGCGAGTCGCGCTACACGCACTTGTTCTTCGGCGCCGTCGAATCGGCTCCCGATCCGGGCGATGCGCCGGCGGCACCCGCCGAGAGCGGCGCGACGGCGACGCTGTCGCATCGCGTCGAACTACTCGAGGCAGCCGTGGCCGAGCTTCAGCGTGAGATCGAGGCGCTCAAGGCGGGCAGCCGGGGCGGCTAGTGCTGCGGCAGCGAGGCCGCCTGTTTCGCAATGCCATCGCGTTCGGACAGCCATTTCCCGAACGCGGCGATGTCGGAGGGGCGCATTCCTCCGGCAGCCGCCTGGTGATCGCTCAACCATTTCTGCATGGCGGTCATCAGCTGAGCCGCCAATACCGGGTCGTGATTGTAGAGATCCATGTAAGGGGCTCTGACATCGTCGATGCGATCGACGGCCAGGTACGCTTCCGCGCGATGCTCGATCGCCTCCATCACATCGGGCTTCAAGGCGAGCGCGTGATTGTAATCGTCGATCGACTCTTGGTACGCGCCGAGCCGCAGATGCACGTAGCCGACGTGGTCCCAGGCCTCGACCATGTCCCCTTTGTTGCTCAGCGCCTCGGTGAACGAATCGAGCGCATGGTTGTAGGCATCGCCGACCTTGTCCATCTCCTTGGCCTTCTTGTCGGGATTGCCCGCGGCGGCGGCGGCCGCCGCCGCGGCTTCGTATTCCTTGGCCTTATCCAAATACTTCATGGCCTGTTTGTACGCCTTCTTCGCCGCCGCATCCGGCTTCTCGACGGCGGGGCCCGGCGGAGCATCATCGTCCGGAGGTCCACCCATGCCCGGGCGCCCACCCGGCCCCCCCTGCATACCGCCCGGCATCCCGCCGCCGCCGGGGCCGCCCGGCATGCCTTGCGCGGACGCACCGTTCGCCAGCACCCAGGCCGCGACCACCACCAAAACCTTCAGCAAATTTCGAGGCATGCTGCCCTCCCGGCCGCGCAGGCCCAGTTCGTGCAATACTCGATTCATGATGCGCCATATTAAATTCTTGGGCGTCTGCGCGCTGAGCTTTCTCGCAAGGCACGCGATGGCGGCAGCCCATCCCACCATGGCCGACATTCTCGCGGCCTCGAGACCGGAGGATTGGCGGCCGGTAAATCCGGACGACACCCTTTACGTGGATCTGGCGGCCGGACGCGTGATCATCGAGATGGCGCCGCGGTTTGCACCGATCCACGTCGCCGCCATCCAAACGCTCGCGCACTCCCATTACTACGATCACCTGTCGATCGTTCGAGTTCAGGACAATTATGTCGTGCAGTGGGGGGATCCGGAGAATCGCCACCCCGTTCCGGAAGGAATGAGAAAGGTCGCGCCGGAATTCGACACCGCGATCTGGCCGCACATGCCCTTCACGCGGTTGCAGGACGGCGATGTCTACGCGCCCGAAGTGGGCTTCAGCGACGGATTCCCCGCAGCCCGCTCGTCAAAGCTCGGACTGACCTGGCTTGCGCATTGTTACGGGATGGTCGGGGTCGGCCGCGACGTGGACGTGGAGAGCGGCAGCGGTGCGGAATTGTACGTCGTGATCGGACACGCGCCCCGGCACCTGGATCGCAATGTCGCGCTGGTGGGCCGAGTTCTGCAGGGGGCGGAACTCCTGTCGGAGCTGCCGCGTGGGGCCGCCGAGTTGGGCTTTTATTCCAACTCCGAGAGGCCGACGCGCATCGAGACCATACGCGTGGCCTCGGATGTGCCCGCTGCGCAGCGCACGGCACTCGAGGTGATGCGCACCGATACTCCGGCGTTCGCAGCACTGATCGAAGCGCGCCGCAACCGGCCCGAAGAGTTCTTCAAGGTGCCGGCGGGTCATATCGACCTTTGCAACGTACCCATTCCGGTGCGCGTCCGGAAAAGCCCGCCGTCGCCCTGACGTGGTGCTCCCCGGTGCAGACAGCAAAACGCCCCGCCCACCTTGCGGTGGTCGGGGCGTCGCGGCGATGCTCTTACTTCGTGGTCGACGACGCAGCAGCAGTCGACTTCTTGGCCTTCTTGCTGTGCTTCTTGGCGGCGGGCTTCGAAGCAGTCGAAGAAGACGTGCCGGCCGCGGGCGCATCGGCGGCCATGGTCGCGGCGGACTTCGGCATATCAGCGGCCATCGCTCCGGCGGCAATGCCAACGGACAGTAACGCAGAGGCAATCAGCTTAATCATGGGGTCTCCAGCAGTGTGTTATCGAGCGAATCAAAGAATACGCCGGATCACAAGCTTTGGTCCGAGATGAAGATCATTTCATCGTGGATTTCAGCGGGGGCGCCGGGCGCTGGTGCGTTGAAACGTGCCAGTAAAGGTATCCGGCGATCAATATGTTCGCCACCAGCACCAGGACGGCGCCGATCGAGGGCCTGTGGATCAATTCCCACAGCTCCAGGGGTATCAGGGAGGCCGTGATGATCGTCGTGAGCCACTCGGCCCAGCGGCGCTGCATCCAAAGTCCCACGCCTTCCACCGCGAAGACCGCGGCGTAGGTCAACGTGACGAACCGCAATGCATGCACGCGCGATTCCGACAGTCCGCTGAACCACGCGAGGGCGTGGGTTACCAGATCGTGCTCGAGCCCACGCGGCCGGTTCGCTGCCCAGGAGAGGAGCTTTGCTGCCAAGCTCGCATCGTGCAGGCGGATCTCGCCCCAGGCCGCCAGCAACAGGATCACGACTTTCAACAACTTATAAAGCGCAATGGTGCGTAGCATTCCAAAGCGCGCCAAAGGCGCCGGATCTGCCGCAGGGGTCATCATGAGAGCCTGGACCCCTAAGCCTGTCCCGCGGGGGGTTGGAATTCCAGCGTGGCATCCAGCAGGGCGGGAATATCGAAAACCGCTCGCTCGTTGTCCATGACCAGCGGAGCGATTCCCGCGGCGGCCACCAGCGCTGCGGGCACCTGAATGCGATCCCGCTCGCGCGCGACGGTCCAAGTATCCAAGCGCTTGTCCTGAAAGGCCAGATTCAGCGCCCCCCAGCGTAGCAGCGCCGCCCGCGCCAGCGGCGTATCGCCGCCCCACTGGCGCTGCGCCAAGGTCATCGCCGACCCGGCTGCGATCTCTCCCTGCGGCAGCGTCATGAGGTCTTGGATGTATCGCACCATTTCATCGGGTGGCACATGCAGGTTCAAATAGGACGACGCCGAATCGCTCATGGCAAGCTCATCTTACGTCGGATTCTCCAGGCTGAACATGGCATTCTCGTCATCGTAGGCGAACGCCTCGGCGTAGCGGGCCCAGCGGATCACCGAGCGCAGGGTCTGTTCCGCATCCTCCTCGCTCATGAAGTCTTCCAACTCGTCGATGAAGCGGCTCTTGCGTGCCGAATGGCTGGTGCGCTCGTCAAGCACTCTGCGTATGTGCGCCGCAAGGGGGATGTAGGCCAATAAATGGCGCATGAAAATGCGCTTGCGCTCGTCGATGTCCGCGTGGGCAAACGCCATGCCGTCATCGGTGAGCTTCAGGTCCCCGCCTTCGAGTTCGGCGAAGCGCAGCATTTGCAGCGTCTCGGCCACCGGGAACAGCTCGTCGCTCTCCATCTGCAGATTGGAGGCGATCTCGGGCAGATCCGCCTTGCCGCTGAAGGGCGGCGCTGCCACCGCCTCCATCAAGCCCGAGATGAGATTGGATCCGACGTGCGGCAGGACGGTGCCAATACCCAGGCCCGGAAACCGCTCGTGCCGCCCGCCCGCCTTGGGGCGCGCCGTCATCTCGACGTAGATGCGCTCGACCATCTCGCGAAAGCTCGGATCGAGCCGATTGCGGGGTTGCGGCAGCATGACCTTGATCTCGCTCAGAATCCGCCCGGGATTGCTGCCGAATACCAGGATGCGATCGCACATCAACACTGCTTCCTCGATATTGTGAGTGACCAGGATGACGCCCTTGATCGGCATCCGGCCCTCGGCCCACAGATCGAGGAAGTCGGTGCGCAGCGTCTCCGCCGTCAATACATCGAGCGCGGAGAACGGCTCGTCCATGAGAAGAATATTCGGATGCACCACCAGCGCGCGCGCGAACCCCACCCGCTGGCGCATGCCGCCCGACAATTCGCGCGGATAGGCGGACTCGAAGCCGTCGAGTCCGATGAGATCGATCGCCGCCAGCGAGCGCTTGCGAATCTCGGCTCGCGGGAGGTTCTGAGCCTCGAGTCCGAGCGCGACGTTCTCGAACACCGTGAGCCAGGGAAAAAGCGCGAAACTCTGGAACACCATGGCGATGCCGCGCGCCGGCCCCGACACGGGCTCGCCGAGATACCGGACGCTTCCTCCGGTCGGCTCCGCGAGACCCGCGATCAGCCGCAGCAACGTCGACTTTCCCGAGCCCGACCGTCCAAGCAGACCCACGATCTGCCCTTCCCGAAGTTCGAGGTTCATACCCTCGAGCACCAGCAATTCCTCGCCATCGGGCTTCGGAAACGCCTTGCGCACGTCGGTACATTCAAGCAGCGGTGAGGTGTTCATGCGCGCATCCTGTCACGTCAGCCGATATTTGCGCTCGGCGTAGTAATACAAGGGTCGCCAGAACAGCCGGTTGATGACGACCACGAACAGGCTCATCACACCCACCCCGAGCACGATCTGGTGGAAGCTGTTGGCCGCGGCGGCATCGGCGATATACGAACCGAGCCCCTTCGCCCGAATCTCCGTATGCCCCCAGCTCACGAGCTCCGAGACTTGGGCGGCGTTCCACGAGCCGCCCGATGCGGTGATGGCGCCGGTGACGTAGAACGGCAGCACCGCGGGCAGGGCGACCCTGCGCCACCAGAGCCAGCCCTTGACCCCGAAATTGGTCGCGGCATAGCGCATCTCTGCCGGAATGGTGCTGGCGCCGGCGATTATGTTGAACAGGATGTACCACTGCGTGCCGAGGATCATGAGCGGGCTCAAAAAGATGTCCGGATTCAGCTTCCAGACGACGATGCCGTAGACCGCCAACGGGAACAACAGATTCGCCGGGAACGCCGCCATGAATTGAGCGATCGGCTGCACGATCTGCGCGGCGCGCGGCCGCATGCCGACCCAGATTCCGATCGGCACCCACACCAGGCTCGCCAGGGCGATCAATATGAACACGCGGACCATGGTGATGCATGCCAGACCGCAGACGTGCAAGGCCTCGCTCAGCGAGGTATTGGCGATCAGGCCGGCGACGATATGCCACGTCCCCAGCACCACGGCGACCACGATCATCGACACCCACAGCCAATCGAGATTGCGCTTCGGCCGCGGCGGCGGATCGACGACCGGTGCGTCCGACTGCTTGACCAGCCGGCTGGTCCAGAGCAGCGCGGCGTCGAACGCGAGCGTTGCGGCCTTGATGAGGCGGGATCGGCGCATCGTGGTCAATGCCCAGGAGTCCGGAACGCGCTCGCCCGGCTCCTGCTCGACCCGGAAGCGGTCCGCCCAGGCGACCAAGGGCCTGAACAGCAGCTGGTCGTACAGCAGGATGACGACCAGCATGGTGAGGATGGCCCAGCCGATGGCAGCGAGATTTTTCTGCTCGATGGCGAGCGCGATGTACGACCCGACGCCCGGCAAGGCCACCGACGAATGACCCACGCTGATCGACTCGGATGCGACCACGAAGAACCATCCGCCCGACATGGACAGCATCATGTTCCACACCAGCGCCGGCATCCCGAAGGGCACCTCCAACTGCCAGAACTTCATCCACGGCGACAGCCGGAACGAGTCGGCCGCCTCGGTGAGCTCGATCGGGACGGTGCGCAAGGACTGGTAGAAGCTGAACGCCATGTTCCAGGCCTGGCTGGTGAATATGGCGAAAATCGCGGCGAACTCGGCGCCGAGGACTCTGCCGGGGGCCAACGAGAGAAAAAACACGCTTGTAATCGAAATGAAACCTAGAATAGGCACCGATTGCAGAATGTCGAGGATCGGAACCAGGAGCCTTCCCGCGCGTTCGCTCTTGGCGGCCCAGGTCGCGTAGGTGAGCGTGAATACCAGCGAGCAAAGGAGCGCCACGAGCATGCGAAACGTGGTGCGCGCCGCGTACTCGGGCAAATGCGACGGGCTGAGCGACAGCGGCAGCACTTCGAGCTGGGTGAGCGGCGCGAACAGGCCGCGCGCCGTCTCGCCGAGGAAGGCGATGAGGCCGATGACGACGATGAACGCCAGCACGTCCCAGCGCGAGGCGAGTCCTCGCAGGAAAACGTAGGGTTCGAATCGATTCATCCGCGCATTCTCGCAGGACGGAGCAGCAAGTAGTAGTGTTGAGTCGGCACATTCGAGCACGAGACATGCAGCGAAGTTTCGCAGATCACCCACACGTCGAGCCGAGCGCGGCCGGCACGCGATGCGAGAGTGCGCAGGTGTCGGCGTGACCCAGGATCTCGTTTCGCTGATCACGCAATACGGACTGCTCGTAGTCGCACTGAACGTGCTGGTGGATCAAATCGGCCTGCCGGTACCGGCGATGCCGACGCTGATGGTCGCCGGAGCGATGGTCGAGGCCGGGCATCTGTCCATCGGCCCTCTGTTCGCCTGGTCCGTGGCCGCCTGCGTCGCGCCGGATTGCGTCTGGTATTTGGTCGGCCAGCGGTACGGTATCCGCGTGTTGAAGACGCTCTGCAAGATTTCTCTCGAGCCCGATTCCTGCGTGAGCCAGACCCAGACCCGGTTCGAGCGATGGGGCATCAATTCATTGCTGGTCGCGAAATTCGTGCCCGGCCTCGCCATCATCGCCCCACCGCTCGCCGGGGCGATGCGCATCGGGTGGCTCCGATTCGCCGCGCTGAGCGCGCTGGGCGCGGCGATCTGGGTGGGCTTCGGGCTTGCGGCGGGGATGCTGTTCCGATTCCAGATCGAGATCTTGCTCGCGCGGCTCGCCCATATCGGCAACATCGCGGGCCTCGTGGTCGCCGCGGCGCTCGCCCTTTACGTCCTCTATAAATGGTGGGAGCGAAAGAGCTTCTACCGGAGGCTGCGCATGGCGCGGATCACCGTCGCCGATCTGTATGAGCTGATTCGGGCGGGCGCGCAGCCTTCCATCGTCGACGTACGGTCGCCCACGGCGCGCGCGCTGGAGCCTCGATGGATTCCGGGGGCGATCCACGTGCCTCCGGAGGCCGTGGGCGATCATGTGGCGCATCTGCCGAGGGACCGGGAGATCATTCTGTATTGCACCTGCCCGAGCGAAGCCTCCGCTGCGCGCGTCGCGAGGATCCTGATGAGCCACGGATTCAAGCGGGTGCGCCCCTTGTTCGGCGGTCTCGATGCCTGGATTGAGGCGGGGTATGCTGTTGAGATGGGAGAAAGAGAAACCAACATACGCGCGAACCAGGCGGTCGAGGCGGATCATTGAGCGGCGGTCCTTCCCATCACGTCGTGATCGTCGGCGCGGGCTTCGGCGGGCTTGCGGTCGCGCTGGGTCTGGCCAAGGCGCCGGTGCGCATCACCATCGTCGATCGGCGCAACCACCACTTGTTCCAGCCCCTGCTCTACCAGGTCGGCACGGCCACGCTCGCCACCTCGGAGATCGCCTGGCCGATTCGGCAACTGATGCGCAGGCGCAAGGAGGTGACGACGCTCCTCGGCGCGGTTACCGCCATCGATGCGGACAATCGCCGCGTGCTCCTCGAGGACGGAGCCACGATCGAATACGACACCGTCGCGATCGCGACCGGCGCGCGCCATGCCTACTTCGGCCACGACGAATGGGAGCCCCATGCGCCCGGGCTCAAGACTTTGGAGGACGCCACCTCGATTCGGCGCCGCGTGCTGTTGGCATTCGAACACGCCGAGCGCGAAACCGATGATGAGCGCCGCAGTGCCTGGCTCACCTTCGTCATCGTCGGCGGAGGCGCAACCGGCGTCGAACTCGCCGGGGCCATCGCCGAACTCGCGCACGTCACCCTGCCCGATGAGTTCCGGCACATCGATACTCGCAAGGCGCGGATACTGTTGATCGAGGCGGGGCCGCGCATCCTGCCGACCTTCACCGAGGATCTCTCCGCCTATGCGCATAAGGCGCTCGAGAAACTCGGCGTCGAGATTCAAGTGGGATCGCCGGTGAGCGAATGCTCGGCTGAAGGGGTCGTGTACGGCGGCCGTTCTGTCGCCGCCAAAGTCATCCTCTGGGCGGCGGGTGTGCGGGCCTCACCGGCCGCCGCGTGGCTCGGCGCGCCATCGGACAACGCCGGCCGCGTCAAGGTCGAGCCGGACCTGTCCGTACCCGGCCGGCCGGACATCTTCGTGGTCGGCGACGCGGCCACCATCAACGCCTGGCATGGGAAGCCCGTTCCGGGCATCGCGCCTGCCGCGAAACAACAGGGTGCGCATGTCGCCGCGGTGATTCGGCGGCGCCTCGCGGGAGATCCCACGCCCCTGCCGTTTCGCTACAAGCACGCGGGAAATCTCGCCACCATCGGCAAGCGCGCCGCGGTGATCGATTTCGGCTGGCTGAAGCTTCGCGGCTACGTCGCCTGGTGGATCTGGGGACTCGCGCATATCTATTTTTTGATCGGCGTGCGCAACCGCCTGGCGGTCGCGCTCAGCTGGCTCTGGATCTATCTCACCGACAGGCGCGGCGCCTGTCTCATCACACAGGGCGAGCAGCAGCCGCCGGGTGAACCGCCGGCTTCGCGGTAGACCGCGCGCGATCAGCCGTTGAGAATCGCGAGCTGCAACCCTTGATTTCCCGACGTACGCGTTCTCATGGCCGAGCTCAGGAAAAGGCCTGGATACCGGTTTGCGCCCTGCCCAGGATGAGCGCATGGATGTCGTGCGTACCTTCGTAGGTGTTCACCACCTCGAGATTCACCAGATGGCGTATCACGCCGTATTCATCGGATATGCCGTTGCCGCCCAGCATGTCGCGCGCCGTCCGGGCGACATCCAGCGCCTTGCCGCAGGAGTTGCGCTTCAGCATGGAGGTGATCTCCACCGCCGCGCTGCCCTCGTCCTTCATGCGGCCCAATCGCAGGCAGGCCTGCAGCCCCAGCGATATCTCGGTTTGCATGTCGGCGAGCTTCTTTTGAATGAGTTGATTGGCGGCGAGCGGACGGCCGAATTGCTTGCGTCCGATCACGTAGTCGCGCGCCGTATGCCAGCAGCTCTCCGCCGCGCCCAGCGCTCCCCATGCGATTCCGTAACGCGCCGAATCGAGGCAGGTGAAAGGCCCCTTCAACCCGCTCACGCCCGGCAGAAGATTCTCCTGCGGCACGAACACATCGTCCATGACGATTTGCCCCGTGATCGAGGCACGCAGCCCCACCTTGCCGTGCAGCGGCGGCGCCGACAGCCCCTTGAAACCTTTCTCCAGAATGAAGCCCCGGATGACATCATCCTCGGTCTTCGCCCACACGACGAACACGTCCGCGAGCGGGCTGTTCGTGATCCACGTCTTCGAGCCGGTCAGGCGGAAGCCGCCGGCGGCGGCACGGGCACGCGTGACCATGCTGCCCGGATCCGATCCATGATTGGGTTCCGTCAGCCCGAAACACCCGATCGAATCGCCGCGCGCCAGGGGCGGCAGGTACCGCCGTTTCTGGTCCTCGCTGCCGAAAACGTATATCGGCAGCATCACCAGCGACGATTGCACGCTCATCATCGATCGAAACCCCGAGTCGACGCGTTCGACCTCGCGCGCGATCAATCCGTAGCTCACGTAGTTGAGGCCGCCTCCGCCGAACTCTTCCGGAATGGTGGCGCCCAGGAGCCCCAATCGGCCCATCTCGCGGAAGATCTCGGGGTCGGTATGCTCGCGGCGAAAAGCATCGATGATCCGCGGCGCGAGACTCCCCTCGGCATACTCCCGCGCGGCATCCCGCACCATTTTCTCATCCGAGGCGAGCTGCGCATCGAGCAGCAGCGGATCGTCCCAATGAAAGCTTGCCTTCGTCATGTTGACTCTCTTGCTTCCGAACACGCCGATTCCGAAACCCGCGCGGGCATCGCATAATCTCCCGCCACCCACCTCGAGGCTTGCCGCCGCCATGACGCAATCTCTGTCGCACGTCACCGTGCTCGATCTGTCGCGAATCCTGGCGGGCCCCTGGGCCGGCCAACTGTTGGCCGACTTGGGAGCCGAGGTCATCAAGATCGAGCGGCCGGGAACCGGAGACGACACGCGCGCCTTCGGGCCGCCCTTCGTGCGGAACGCGGCCGGCGCCGAGGACGCGGGCGCGGATGCCGTGTATTACCTTTGCGCCAATCGCAACAAGAAATCGGTGACCCTGGATATCAGCACTCCCGACGGGCAACGGATCGTTCGGGAGTTGGCCTCGACCTCCGATATTGTACTGGAAAACTTCAAAGCGGGCGGCCTCAAGGCCTACGGCCTCGACTATGAATCCCTGCGCGCGATCAACCCCCGGCTCATTTATTGCTCCATCACCGGTTTCGGCCAGACCGGTCCCTATGCGGCCCGAGCGGGCTATGATTTCTTGATTCAGGGCATGGGCGGATTGATGAGCATCACCGGCCGCGGCGCGGACGAGCCGGGCGCCGGGCCGCAAAAAGCCGGCGTCGCGCTGGCCGACATCCTCACCGGTCTGTATGCGACCGTCGGCGTCCTCGCGGCGCTGAATCATCGCGAACGCACCGGCGTCGGGCAGTACATCGATGTCTCGTTGCTGGACGTCCAAGTGGCGTGCCTCGCCAATCAGGCGTTGAACTATCTCAACACCGGCCGCGTACCGGAACGGTTGGGCAATGCGCATCCGAATATAGTGCCTTACCAGGACTTCCCGACGAGCGACGGCTACATGATCATCGCCGTGGGAAACGACGCTCAATTCGCACGGCTATGCACGGTGGCGGGGCTGCCGGATCTCGCAGCCGACCCGCGATTCTCGAGCAACAAGCAGCGCGTCGAGAACCGCGCTGCGTTGATCGAGAGGCTATGTGCCGCGACGCGCCTGCGGCCGACCGCGCGTTGGATCGCCGACCTCGAGCGTGTGGGCGTGCCGTGCGGCCCGATCAACTCCATCGACGCGGTATTCGCGGATCCCCAGGTGCAGGCGCGCGGCATGAAAGTGGATCTTCCCCACCCGATAGCCGGCGAAGTCTCGCTGGTGGCGAATCCGCTGCGCCTGTCGGAGACGCCGGTGAGCTATCGATCGGCGCCGCCGCTGCTCGGCGCCGACACCCACGAGGTGCTGGCGCGAAAATTGGGATTGTCGGAGGCGGACATCGGCGCGCTGGCCGCCAAGAAAATAATCTGAGGCCTCGCGGCTTGCGCCGTATAGTGATTACAGGCAATCCCTGCATCCGCAGCAGGTTCGAGCGCGGCGGCGCCACCGGCGTAGCACACCGAACCCTACGCCGGGTTAGAATGCCGGTGTGAAACAGATCAACGAACCGGCCCGTACGCTCGACGTCGTGGCCGAAACCGACGTTCTCGTCGTCGGCAGCGGGCCCGCGGGCCTCGCGGCCGCACTGGCCTCCGCGCGCGCGGGCGCCCGGACCATTCTTTTGGATCGGTACGGCTGCTTCGGCGGCAATATCACTCAAGTGGGAGTCGAAGGCTTCGCCTGGTATCGGCATCCGCAAACCGTGGACAGCGAGGGCATCGGCATCGAGTTCGAGCAGCGTGCAAAGACCATGGGGGCGGCGATGCCCGAGCCTCAGTCGACGAGCTATGCGCTCGACGGAGAGATGTTCAAATACGTCGCCGACGTACTCGTCCAGGAGGCCGGGATCGAGCCCATGCTGCATCGTCTGGTCGTCGCCCCGATCATGCGGGACGGCGCCATTCAGGGCGTGATCACGGAGAGCAAAGCCGGGCGCGAAGCCATTCTCGCCAAGCGCGTGGTGGATGCGACCGGAGATGCGGACCTGGCGATGCGTGCCGGAGCCCCGACTCACAAGACTCCGCGCGAGCAGATGATGGCGACCTCGGTCATGTTCTCGATGACGGGCGTCAACAAGCAGCGCTTCATCGACCAGGTGAAGGCCGATCCGCAGACCTACAAGGACTGGACCGGCAACGGCGAATGGGATATCGAGACCTCCGGAAAGGAAGACGACCTCTTCTCCCCTTTCATGCGCAAGCCCTTCAAACAGGCGGTGGCCGCCGGCCTCATCCCGGCCAACCTCACCACCATTGCGGGTACTTGGGGCGCGATCTCGGATCAGGGCGACCTCACGTACCTCAATCTGGTTCATCTGCCGAAGTGCGACGGGACCGATCCCAAGGATCTCACCACCGGGGAGATTCAAGGGCGCCATCAGGCCATGATGGCGATCACCGCGCTCAAAGCCTTCATGCCCGGCTGCGAGGACGCCAAGCTGCGCAATTTCGGCATGACCTTGGGCATTCGCGACACGCGCAAGATCGACGCGCTCTACAACATCACCGCAGCGGATGTGCGTGACCAAGGCCGGTTCGAGGACTCGATCGGCATATTTCCGGAGTTCATCGATGGGTACGGCATTTTGATCCTGCCGACCACCGGTCGTTATTTTCAGGTCCCCTATCGATCGCTGGTGCCGAAAGGCGTGGCGGGCCTGATCGTCGCCGGGCGTTGCATCGGCGGCGACAAGGTGTCGCACGCCGCGGTACGAAACATGATGTGCTGCGCGGTGTCCGGGCAGGGTGCGGGCACGGCGGCGGCGATCTCGCTCAAGACCGGACAGCCCTTCGATCGGTTGGACGTGGGCCAGGTGCAGGCGGAGCTCGTCCGGCAAGGCGCGCGAATCCAATAGCGCCCCATGACCCCAAACCCCGCATCCGGTTATCTCAGCGGTTTCGGGAACGAGCATTCCAGCGAATCGCTCCCGGGCGCGCTCCCGGTGGGCAGGAATTCGCCGCAACGGTGTCCTTACGGACTCTACGCTGAGCAACTCTCCGGAACGGCCTTCACGGCGCCGCGGGGCGCCAATCGGCGCACCTGGCTCTACAGAATCCGGCCCGCCGTGGCGTGCGGCGCGTTCGCGCCGCTCGAACGCGACCTATTCGCGGCACAGAGCGCCGCGCAGCCGCTCGCACCCGATCAGCTGCGTTGGGATCCCCTGCCGCTGCCCGTCGATCCGACGGATTTCGTCGACGGTCTTTTGCCGGTGGCGGGCAACGGCTCGCCCGACCGGCATGCGGGCTGCGGCATCTATCTCTATGCGGCGAATCGATCGATGATCGATCGATTCTTCTACAGCGCCGACGGCGAACTGTTGATCGTCCCGGAGCTCGGCGCATTGAGGTTGGACACCGAACTCGGGCGCCTCGAGCTGGAGCCTCAGGAAATCGCGGTGATCCCCCGCGGCCTGCGCTTTCGGGTGACCACCAGCGCACACGCCGTCCGCGGTTACGTCTGCGAGAACTTCGGCGCCCCGTTCAAGCTTCCGGACCTCGGGCCCATCGGCTCCAACGGTCTCGCCAACCCGCGCGATTTCCTCACGCCGCGCGCGCACTACGAGGACGAGGAAGGCGCGCATGAGCTCGTCGCCAAGTTCCTCGGGCGGATGTGGACGGCGCCCATGGATCATTCGCCGCTCGACGTGGTCGCCTGGCACGGCAACAACGTGCCGTACAAATACGATTTGAGGCGGTACAACGCGATCGGCTCGATCTCCTACGATCACCCCGACCCCTCCATTTTTCTCGTGCTGCATTCGCCGAGCGACACGCGCGGCACCAGCAACATCGACTTCGTCGTATTCCCGCCGCGCTGGCTGGTCATGGAGAACACCTTCAGGCCGCCATGGTTTCACCGCAACGTGGCGAGTGAGTACATGGGGCTGATCGCGGGGGTATACGACGCGAAGGCGAGCGGGTTCGTCCCGGGCGGGGCATCGCTGCACAACTGCATGAGCGGCCACGGCCCCGATGCGGCGACCTTCGAGCGCGCGAGCGCGGCCGACACTTCCGTGCCCGCGCACATCAAGGACACCATGGCCTTCATGTTCGAGAGCCGCACCGTCATCAGACCGACCCGCTACGCGCTCGAAGGGCGGCCGCCCCTGCAGAGGGACTATGCGGACTGCTGGCGGGGCTTGAAAAAGAATTTCGACCCGACTCGGCCCTGACGGCGATGCCCCTCGACGCGACCAACGACCCGCAACGCAAGAGCTGGGTGTCCGCTGCGAACGCTCCCGGAAACGACTTTCCGATTCAAAACCTGCCGCTCGCCGTGTTTCGCCGGCACGGCTCGGGGGAGCCGTTTCGCGGCGGCATTGCCATCGGCGATCAGGTGCTGGATCTCGAGCTTCTGGCCCGCGTCCCTGGGTTCGACGACACGGCGCGTACCGCGATCGGCGCCGGCGCCGGGCCCGTGCTCAACGATCTGATGCAGCTCGGCGGTGCGGCGTGGGCGGCGCTTCGCAACGCGGCTTTCGACGGATTGATGGAAGGCTCCAGGCACCGACCGGCTTTCGAACGCTGCCTGGTGCCCCAGTCGCTGGTGGAATACGCGCTTCCGGCGCACATCGGCGACTTCACGGATTTCTACACCTCCATTCACCACGCCACCGCGGTCGGCCGGCTGTTTCGGCCCGACAATCCGCTGCTGCCGAATTACAAATGGCTGCCCATCGGCTATCACGGACGCAGTTCGTCGGTCGGCGTATCGGGCCAGCAGATTCACCGCCCTTGGGGACAGCGCTTGCCGGCCGGGCACGCGGAACCCGTGGTCGCGCCGAGCGCGCGCCTGGATTACGAGCTCGAGCTCGGAGTCTTCGTCGGCAATGGCAATCCGCTCGGCACCCCCATCACGCTTCCGAGCGCCGAGGCGCATGTTTTCGGACTGTGCCTGCTGAACGACTGGTCGGCGCGCGATATCCAGGCGTGGGAATATCAACCGCTCGGTCCGTTCCTGGCGAAGAATTTCGCGACCACGATTTCACCCTGGATCGTTTCCCTTCAGGCGCTGGCGCCCTTTCGCGTTCCGCACGCGCGCGCTCCCGGCGATCCGGAGCTGCCGTCGTACTTGAGATCCGCGGATAACGATGCCGCCGGGGGTTTCGACATTCGCCTGGAAGTGAATCTCCAGACCGCCGCGATGCGGGATCGGGGCGCCCCTCCGCAGCGGATTTCTTCCACCAGCTTTCGGCACTCCTATTGGACCGTGGCCCAGTTGATCGCGCATCACACCGTCAACGGATGCAACTTGCGGGCCGGCGATTTGCTCGGAACCGGCACGCAATCCGGCCCGGCTCCCGCAGAAGCGGGCTCGCTGCTGGAGTTGAGCGACGCCGGCAAGCACCCGATCGCCATCGGCACCGGAGAGCAGCGCGGCTTCCTGGAGGATGGCGATGCGGTCACGCTTCGCGGATGGTGCGAGAAGGCCGGTGCCGCGCGGATCGGTTTCGGAGCCGCTTGCGGGCGCATCCTGCCGGCGCGCGGCCAGGCTGCACCTCCGGCTTAGCGCCGGGACGTTTCGCCGCCGCTTTAGATCTCGATCTGTCTCGCGACTTCGATCACTCGCTCCGGCGCCAGATTGAACCGGTCGACGATCTTCGCCGAATTACGGTACAGAAAGGCGAATAGCGCGATCCGCCAGTTCGACATACACCGCGCGCGAGCCTTGGGAACCACCTGATCGCGAGCGGCCACGAACAGCGCGCAATCGAAATCGATGGGCGTATCCAAGCCGCGTGCGTCGGTGAGCGACGCCCTCAAATCCGGAATCTCGAAAAAGCCGAAGCGCGCGGCCACGAGCCAGATGCCCTCCCCGATCTTTTCGACGACCGCACATTTCGGCCCCACGATGCGCGGTATGCTCTCGAAGCGGATGCTGAGCGCGATGGTCTTCTTCGGCAAAACTCCGGTGTAATGCGCATGATCGACGATCAGCCGGGATACCTTTTGGTTGCTACGGGTCAAAAACACCGTGGTTCCGTCGATTCGCGGGATCTCGTGGGCCGATAGTTTCGACAGGAATTGCTGCACCGCCTCGGGCGTTTGTTGGAGCGCGACGTGCACCGCTTCGATGCCGGTTCGCCACGTCACCATGACGACGAACAGCACGCCGGCAAAGCTCAACGGCAGCCATCCGCCGTCCGCGATCTTCAGCAGATTCGCGCTAAAGAAGCTCAAGTCGACCAGCAAGAACACCGAGATCACCGCAATCGAGGGAATCGCGGGCCAATTCCAGACGTCGCGCATTGCCTTGTACAGGAGCCCGGTCGTGAGCAGCATGGTCGTGGCCACGGCCGTACCGTAAGCGCCCGCCAGCCGATCGGAGCTTCCGAATGCGATGGTGGTGGCGACGGTGGCGGTCATCAGCAGCCAGTTGACGCTGGGCACGTAGATTTGGCCGTACACCTGGTCCGACGTCTGGCGAATGGTGACGCCCGGGAGCCATCCCAGTTGCATCGCTTGGCGGGTCATCGAGAATGATCCGGTAATGATCGCCTGGCTCGCGATAATGGTTGCCAGCGCGGCGAGCACGACCAGCGGATAGATCGCCCAGGACGGCGCAATCAAGAAAAATGGATTCCCGCTCACCGTGCCTTTGTCCATGACGAAGGCGGTTTGCCCTGCGTAGCTCAATAGCAGCGCCGGCAAGGCGATCGTATACCAGGCGTATCGGATCGGCCCCCTGCCGAAATGGCCCATGTCGGCGTATAGAGCCTCGCCGCCCGTGATGCACAGGAACACACCGCCGAGCACCAGGAAACCCTTGCCGCCGGTATGCATCATGAAGCGCACCGCATGGCTCGGATCGAGCGCCGCGAGCACTCCAGGATGATGAACGATGGCCGACACCCCGAGCACCGCGATCACGATGAACCAGAGCAGCATGATGGGACCGAACGCGCGTCCGATCCGCGCCGTGCCGAACCGCTGCGTCGTGAACAGCACCACGAGAATGAAGACCGCCATGGGCATGACGTAGGGCTTCAGGCTGTCGGTCGCCACATTGACGCCCTCGAGCGCGCTCAGCACCGAGATCGCCGGCGTGATGACGCCGTCGCCGTAGATCAGCGCGGCTCCCAGCAGTCCCATCGCGGTGAGCGTCTTGAAGCCCGGCGTAAATCCGTTTGCGCCGACCAATGACATGAGTGCGAGGATCCCGCCCTCGCCGCGATTGTCCGCGCGCATCACGAACAGGCAATACTTGATCGAGATGGTGACGATCAACGTCCAGATCATCAGCGACAAGATCCCGAGCGCCTCACCGGGGGTGAATTTGCCGCCCATGGCCTGCACGACGGTTTGCAGTGTGTAGAGCGGGCTCGTCCCCAGATCACCGAATACGATGCCGAGCGCCGCCAGCATGGACCAATGGGGGGGCGGCAGTGCACGATGCCGCGCGGTCGCGGTACTCGGAATCGCCGGGGGCTCGGTGCTCACCGGCCTAACCTTACCGGTTTAACCGCCCTTGCCGCAATGCTTTGGGTACGCACCGACAAGGCTTGGCAGCGGGCGCCTACAGCGTCGGCGCTGATCGGCGACGCATGCTCGGCCCATGCCGCGAGAATATTTCGCCACGCATCCGAAGACCCGCTGGACGGGTTTGGCGCTGGCCGCCTTCGTGGTGATCGTCGCGCTGTTCTTGACTTTGTTCGATTGGAATCATTTCAAACCCACGCTCGCGCGCCTCATCTCCGAGAAAACCGGCCGTCCCGCGACCATCGAAGGCAATCTCAGCGTGCATGTCTTCTCGTGGGAGCCCAGCGCCGAAGTCGACGGCCTGACGATGAACAATCCGCCGTGGGCCGAGCGCGACGTGATGTTTCACGCGGATCGGCTGATAGTCAGTGTGAGTCTCGGCCGATTGCTCCGCGGACAGCTGGTGCTTCCGCGCATCGAGGTGGTTCGGCCGAGCCTCGATCTCGAGCGGGATTCGAACGGCCGCGCCAGCTGGGACCTCGGCAATGCGTCCGGCAAGCCGCTATCGGCCGGAAAACCCGCCAAGATTCCGGCCATCCGCCGGCTGCTGATCGAGAATGGCAGGGTGCGCGTCGCGGACCGGATTCGAAAGCTCATGCTCGACGGGACGTTGAGCGCGTCGGACGAGGCCGGCAAAGACAGCGCGGGATTCACGCTGAAATGCAGCGGATCGCTGAACGACAAGCCGTTCCGCGCGCAGATCCACGGCGGACCCCTCATCAATTTGGACCCTGATCATCCATACGATCTCGAGGCCCATTTGACCGCCTCCGACATCACGGTGGACGCCGACGCCTCGTTCCCCAAGCCGTTCGATCTCGCGGCCTACCGGGTGAAGTTCAGCGTGTCCGGAGGCGATCTGGCGGATGTCTATTATCTGACCGGATTGGCGCTGCCCAATACGCCGCCGTATCAGTTGTCCGCCAGCGTGCAGCATACCGGCACGGTGTTTCATCTGGCGGGGTTCAAAGGCAAGCTCGGATCGAGCGACATCGAAGGCGACGTGCAAGTGCAGACGGGCGCGAGCAAGCCCAAGCTGGTGGCGAAGCTGCGTTCCGACAGTCTCAACATGGTGGACCTCGCGCCCACCTTGGGACATCCGGCGAGCAGCCCCGAGGGCTCATTGAATGGCCCTGCTCCCTCGGGCGCCGCCGCAACCAAGGCGCCGGCGCCTCACCGCTCGTCGAAAGCCCCGCCGCCGACGAAACCGCCGCCACCGTCGGATCGTTTGTTTCCCGACGCCGATCTGCAGGTGGACCGAGTCCGCGGCATGGATGCCGACGTGATCTACCATGCCAACTCCGTGGTCGCGCCGAAGTTGCCGATGAAGGAGCTGAGCTTCCATCTGCAGCTGCACGATGGATTGCTGCGCCTGGAACCGCTGTCGTTCGCCCTGGACGCGGGCAAATTCAGCGGACGCGTCGCCATCGACGCGCGCAAGGATGTTCCGCAAACCTCCATCGACATGGGCATCGACAACGTGAACCTGGCTCAATTCAAATCCGCGTCCGCCCCACAGCCGCCCCTTGCCGGCTCCCTGGTCGGGCGCTTCGACATCCACGGATCCGGAAGCTCGGTGCACAAACTCGCCTCGACCGCCGACGGCAGCATCGGCGTGGCGGTGCCGCACGGGCAAATGAACAATGCGCTCGCCGAGTTGACGGGAATCAACGTTCTCAAGGGTCTCGGGCTGCTGTTGTCGGACAAGGAGAAAGATACGCAGATCCGTTGCGGCATCGTGGATTTCCAGGCGCGGAACGGAGTGCTCGATTCGAAGTCCGTGTTCATCGATACGACCAACGTGCTCATCACCGGACGCGGCAATATCGATCTTCGGAACGAAGGGCTCGACCTGTCGCTGCAGGGGGATCCGAAAAAGCTCCGCATTCTGCGGCTGCGCTCTCCCATCACGTTGCGCGGAACGCTGCTGCATCCGGCGGTCGGAGTCAAAGTCGATAAGCTTCTCGCCCAGGCCGGGATTGCGGCCGCCCTGGGCACGCTGCTGACGCCCGCAGCGGCGGCGCTCGCGCTCATCGATCCGGGCCTCGCCAAGAACAAGGATTGTTCCGCGGTCCTCGCCGCAGCACCGGACGACGCCGCAGCACCGGACGACGCCGCAGCACCGGACGACGCCGCTCGCCAGCCGCCCGATACCGGCGATACCGCGGCGCCCGCCACGGCAGCGAGGAGACTGGCCCGGTAGCGGGCAACCTATTGCGCAACCGTTAAGAACCGTCAATTTAGCGATTGAATTCAATAGATTAAGCGCACCGGCGTAGGCGCCGTCCCACCAAGGTTTCAGCCCCGGGCCGCTTCGCCGAAGCGGCAGTTCGGCTCAGCATCTTCACACCGAAATCCTCTGCATTTGCTGTCTGTGACGGAAGGAGAAGGCCATGCGGATCATCCACAAGGGATTACTACTGAGTTGTGTGCCGTTGCTGCTCGTCAGCGCGGCCGCGGTGGGTGGACTCAACGGAGTCGACGTAATCATCACCAACGACGGGACCGAAGATGTCGTGGTCACCGTCTACGATACCAGCACGCAGCCCAGCAGCGTGGTGCTGTCCCACGAGCGCATCAATGGATTCACGCGGATACCCGTGTCGCTCGCCGCGGACGACACCGGCCGAGGCAATCTCGAATGGACGGCGGTGACGGCCGACCCCAACAGCCGTAAGTGCGGACACGCGGCGAAGCAGGGGCTCAGCGACTCGGCCGCCGTGCACGTACACGCGGACTCGGAGTGCGAGAGCACCTGAAGTCAATCGGGGCCGCCGCGGGACGGGTTCACGGCGGCCCCTGGGGGCGAACGCCGCGTCCCGCTGATTTTTTTAACCGCCGGCCCTCCTCCCACCCGTACTTCTCGTCGCCGGATCACCGTAAGATCGATGCTCAGGCCGCACGGCTCGACGGGATACACACTTGAACGCAACCGATTGGATGAATCGCGGCCTGGTCGCCGCAGTTCTCTGCCTTGTCTTGGGTCCCGGCGACGCCGCCGACCGCTCGCACACGCTGAATATCTACGCCTGGGCGGAGTACTTCCCTCCGTCGCTCATCGCGAGCTTCGAGGCGCAATCCGGCATCCACGTGAACTACACGGTGCTCGATTCGCCCGAAGCGGCCGAGACCATCCTGTCCGTGGGCAGCTCGAACTATGACCTCGTAACGATGAACGCCGCGCCGGAGCTCGGACGGGAGATTCCCAAGGGTTTCTGGAAAGCGCTGGATCGGACGCGAATCCCCAACGCGAGGAACGCCGACCCCAAGATCATGCAGTTGCTGAGCCGTGTGGATCCCGGCAATCAGCACGCGATTCCGTGGATGTGGGGCACCACCGGCATCATCTACAACCCCGACAAGATCAAATCGCTCATGGCCGCCGCACCGACCGGGAGCCTCGACATGGTGTTCAAAAAAGAGGTCGCCGCGAAATTATCGGCCTGCGGAATCGGACTGATCGACTCATGGGGCGACATCATGCCCATGGTCGCCCGCTACCTCGGCCAACCCGCCCTCTCGGCCGATCCGACCAAGCTCGCAGCCGTCATCGCAAAGCTCAAGGAAATCCGGCCCTACATTCGACGGGTGTCGACCAGCGGCTACTACCAGCAATTGGCGGAAGGGGACCTATGCCTGGCCATCGGCTATTCGGGTGACGCCTTGATTGCCCGGCGCATGGTCAATGAATCCCACGGCAGCATCAAGATCGACTATTCGTTCGCGCGGGAAATGGTGCCCTTCTACATTGACAGCATGGTGATTCCCGCCGATTCGCCCAATCCGAACGGCGCAGCGGCGTTCATCGATTTCGTCATGCGGCCGGAGGCCTCGGCGTCGGTGACCCGCTTCATCGGCTTCGCCACGGCGAACGCCGCGGCCGTGCCGCTGTTGGAGCCCGCGGTGAGAGACAACGCGGTGATCTACCCGCCCGCCGACGTGCGCGAGCGGTTCGAGCTGCAGAATGTCTACTCGCCGGATGAATCGCGGGCCTTCGACCGGGCATGGCTGGAATTCAAGTCGGGGCAGTAGCAGCCCGCCAGGCAGCCCGTGCCCCCAGCCCGTGCCCGCCGGGCAGCCCGTGCCCCCAGCCCGTGCCGGCCATGCGGCCGTGCCCGCCATGCAGCCGTGCCCGCTACGCGGCGCTGCCCGATGAGTTCCGCCGCGATTGCGCTCTCAATGTGCGCACACCGTCGATCACGGCCCCGCAGGCCTGCGCCGCTTCCTCTCCTTTGATCAGGAAGTGGTCACGGAAGAACTGGCGATGTGCATCGTGCTCATGAAAATTCTGCGGGGTCAGCACCACGGAGATGATCGGCACCTCGGTATCGAGCTGCACGCGCATCAGTCCATCGATGACGCTGGACGCCACGAATTCGTGCCGATAGATCCCGCCGTCGACCACGAGACCCGCAGCCACGATGGCCGCATAACGGCCGGACTTTGCCAGCAATTTCGCCCGTAACGGGATCTCGAATGCGCCCGGCACCGGGTGCCATTCCACGTAGCGCCGCGGTATTCCGCGCTTGTCGATGCCCTTCAGAAAGGCGATACGGCTTTGGTCGACGATATCCGCATGCCAGCCGGCTTGAATGAACGCGATGCGGGAAGGGCCGACTTCGGACGATCGGCGGGCACTACTCTGACTCATTGACGACGACTCCCAGATGGCTAAATCCAACCGGGGCGCAGAGGGATATCGGTACACGATGCTCGGGGGCAAAAGCCCCGGATGCACGTGGTCGTGAGAAACCCTCAGCTCTCGTACATCCGGACTTTCAACGGATCGAAATCGATCCGTTACCGTCGGCTCTGGATTCTCACCAAATCTGCTGCCTTGCCGATCACATCGGCAAGCGCCCGCGGGCTCATGCGATTGCTCGCCATCACCGCCGGTGGAGACTTTCACTCCGCCCCGAGAACAAGCGAATAATGCAGGCGCGGGCGGTGGTTGTGCAAGTACCCCCGATGCTCCCAGGCTCGATCACAAGGATTTCGACACCCCGAAGAACAAGCCGCGCCTCGCACCGAACTGCGGCGCGCCGACGCCGACTCCGGTGCCGTTGCGGATCTCGTAGATCTTGTCGAACAGATTGATCACGTCGAATCTCGTGGTGAGCGTGCCGTTCCCGGGGATGGTGAACACATGCGAGATGCCGGTGTTCACCTGCGTGTAATACGGCAGATGCTCTCCGTTCGGGATTTCGGTGCCGCCGTAGGCGGTGAATACGCCGGGCGGCAACGGCTCGTCCGCACGCAGCCCCGAGCCCAGCAGGAAGTCCGCGCTGAAGCGCGTGTCGTTCCAGAGATAGGACACGCCGCCCGAGGCGGTGTGCTGCTGCTCGTGATCCAGGTGAATGTAGTTGTTGGCAATGTAATCGAGATCGGCTTGCGAAAAATTGAACTGCGCCGACTCGATGCCCTTGCCCTTGGCGCTTTGCACGGCCAGGTTCAGGTACGCGTTCAGCGTCTTGGTGGTGTAGTTGAAGGTCAACTCCGAGCCGTACTGCAAGCCGTAGCGATAGTTGAACGGGGTGAGGATGATGGGCGCGCCGAACTGGCCCTCGTCGATCAGGTTCACCGACTGCTTGTAGTAGTTGTCGAGACCGACGGTGATTTCCGAGGTGATTTTCTGCTGGATGCCGGCGTCATAGTAATTCGCGCGCTCGGCCTGCGGCGGCGTGTCATTGGGCGAGAGGGCCGGAGAGGTCGTGTTCGCGAACAGCGCGATATCCTTGGCGCCGACGAGCTCGAAGGGCGGCGGCGAAAAATATCGCGAATAGCCGGCATGGAGCGTGGTATCCGGCAGCGCTGCCCAGACCACGTTCACGCGCGGGCTCGCTTGATGGCCGCCCGTATAGGCGGTGTATTTGTCGAAGCGCAGCCCGTAATTGACGGTGAAATTCGACACCACCTTCCACTCATCCTGCAGATACGCGCTGTACAGCCATTCGGTCTTCGCGCCGTTGTCGACGATGCTGATCGGCACATCCTGGGTCTGCACTCCGGCATCGTCGGTAGGCAGCACCTCGGACGTCGTATTGCTGATCGAGTGATCCGATTGCAGGAACAGGCCGCCCCGAATCGTATGGCTGTCGTCGATCTCGTAGGAGGCATCGCTCTGCGCGGCGTACGCGACGTTTTGCTTGAACGCGTCCTGTGCGATTCCGGTGAACAGGAGATCGCCCAGCCAGTCGGGCGTGAAGGTCAAACTCGAATAGCGCGCGATGAAGGAGGTTTGCACGTTCAGGGGGCCGTCCGAATGCTGCCAGCTGAGCGCTCCGAACTGCGTCACTTCGCGCTGGTTCTCGTCCAAGGCCTGGCTCGGATAATCCGTGACGCCGTCGACATTCAGACCGAGCGGCGGCTGCTTGCCGTCGAGATCGGGAATTTGAAACTTGCCCACCGAACTGCCGAGCATGAGCGCGATCCGGTTGTCCTCGTCCAGGATGTCCTCGAAGTAGCCGAAGCCGTGATATTGGGTGGTGTGATCGTGGATGGGATTGGAGCTGCCGTCCGGAGACTCGATCCCCAAGTCGTTGCGCAGAAGATCTCCCGTCACGAAATAGCTGAACGATCCGGCGCCGCCGCCGTACGCGAAGCTCGGCTCGACCTCGCCGTGACTTCCGCCGTACAAGGAGATCGAGCCGCCCGGCGCCTGAATGCCGCTCTTCGTGGTGATGTCGATGATGCCGGCGGTCCGCAGACCGAACTCGGCCGGCAGCGCTCCGGTCACCAAGCTGATCGAGGTGATCAGGCGCGGATCGAGCGACTGGCCGAAGACACTGATGCCCTCCGGCAGGATGACTCCGTTGATGCGGTATTGAAGCCCGTCGTGCTCGCCGCGCACGTGGTACTGCCCGAACGAATCCTGTGCCACGTCCGGCGCCTGCAGCACGACCTGATTGAGGAGCGTGTTGTCTCCGCCCGGCGTGGCCTCGATGGCCTTGGCATCGATGGTGTAGGTGGAGGCGCCCGTCTGGGTCTGGATGTGCGAGCGCACTTCGTCGAGGTGCTGAGCCGTCACCACGATCGCAGGGAGGTCCTGAGTACCGGCCGACGCGCCGCCGCCGCTCGCCGGCGCCGCGCCTGCATTCGCAGGGGCGGCCGAGTTGGCCGGGCCGGCGGCGGCATCCACGGCCGTGTCCGCGGTATCGGCGAGCGCCGAGGAACCGAGCATGAACGCGGCGGCGCACAGCGGCGCTGCCCGCGTAACAGAAAATCCGAACATGGAGACACTCCGCAAAAAGCCAAATCGAGTCGAGCCGCGTCCATGGTTCGGACGGCTCAGTACGTGGTCCAACGATCAGTTGAGTGCTGGAGGTCCGCGGCTCTGTGCGCACGCTACCAGAACGAACAGTGATTTTCACCCGACGGCCGCCGGGGAGGAGGTGCCGAATCAGGATGAGTTATGCAATCATGCCGCCGTGTCCGCCATTATCTGACAAAGGATTCACGATGAAGCTCAAAACCCGGGTCGAGAGCGGCGGCACGCCGCGGCTGGAGCGCTGGGGGGTCGACAGTGAATACGGACGGCTTCGCGAGGTGCTCGTCGGCCCCATCGATCACTTCTCCTGGCGCGCGGGCAATGCGGTCGCGCAACGCTCCGAGCGGATCGGGCTTAGATTCGACTTCGAGACTGCCCGGAAGCAGTACGGCGAGATGTTGGATGTTTATCGGCAAGCCGGCGTCAATGTCCATGTGCTGCCGCCGGATCCGGAGCTTCCCTATCAGATATTCGCACGCGACTCGAGCGCCATGACTCCCTGGGGAGCGGTGATCCTGCAGACGCAGAAACCTTACCGGCGCGGTGAATATGCAGCCTGCATCCAGTTCTACCTGGATGCGGGCATCCCGATCTACGATCTCATCACCGCCGGCAATGTGGAAGGCGGCGATTTCATGGTGCTGAAACCCGGCGTCGCGATCTGCGGATTCTCGGGCGAGCGCTCGATCGAACCGGCCGTGAAGCAGCTTCAAAGCTGGTTCGCGGCCGAAGGCTGGGAGATGCGGACCTACGAGTTCGACTCGCACTTCCTGCACTTGGACGTCCAAATGGGAATGATCGCCGAAGGATTGGCCGTGGTGTGCGTCGAAGCGGTCGAGCCGGAGTTGGTCGATTGGCTGCGATCGAACGGCATCCGGGCAATCCCGATTCCGTATGGCGACGCCATGCAGCTCGGCAGCAACGTCGTGGCGTTGGGTGATGAGCGCGTGCTGGTCCCGGCCTCGAGCAAGAATCTCATCGCGGCGTGCCGCGCCGAAGGACTCACCGTCTATGATCCCGACGTGTCGATGATCGGCAACGGCGGCGGCGCGGTGCACTGCATGTGCCAGGCACTGAGGCGCGATCGTGTCCACTCCCGATGACCCGAACCGCCGCCGAATCATGCTCGGCACCGCGGCGGCCGCCGGCCTCACGGCGCTGCGTGGCCTGACCGTGGCCGCCGAGGACCAAAACCATCTCGCCGCGCTCACGGCCGTGGACGCGGTTGCCCGCATGTCGAGCGGCGAGCTGTCCTGCGAGCGCTACGCCGCCGCCCTGATCGAGCGCTGCCGCGCGTCGCGCGCGCTCAACGCATTCATCACGCTCGAACCGGACCGGGTGCTCGAGGATGCCCGGGCCCGGGACCGCGAGCGCAAGGCAGGCAAGGCGCTCGGCCCGTTGTTCGGTCTGCCGATTCCGGTCAAGGACAGCGTGAACACGCGCGATTACCCCACCACCGGCGGCACGCCGGCGCTCAAGCATTTCAGGCCGAAGGAGGATGCACCGCTGGTGGCCTCGCTCCGCGCGGCCGGCGCCATCGTGCTCGGCAAGACCAATTTGCACGAGCTGTCCTACGGCTGGACCAGCAATAACTTGGCCTTCGGTGCAGTCCACAATCCGTACGATCCCTCGCGCATTCCCGGCGGCAGCAGCGGCGGAACCGCCGCCGCGATCGCCGCGCGTCTCGCTCCCTTGGGCATAGCGGAGGATACCGAGGGCTCGATCCGGGTGCCGGCGGCGTTCTGCGGCATCGTGGGATTCAGGCCTACCACCGGGCGCTACTCGACGCGGGCGTGCGTGCCGATCTCCGGCCTGTTCGACCAAGCGGGCCCGCATGCACGGAGCGTCGCGGACATCGGGCTCTTCGACTCGGTGCTCGTTCCGGATACGCCCCCGTTCGCCCCGAGGCCGCTTCGCGGCGTACGTCTGGGCATCGTGCGCGATTACTGGTACACGGGGCTCGATCCCGAGGTCGAACGCATCGCCGATGCCGCGCTCTCGCGCCTGAAGGAGGCCGGCGCCGTGCTCGTCGAGACCCCGCTTCCCGACATCGGGCGCCTGGTCGGCTTGACGACGGATCAGGTGCAGAACCACGACGTGCGCCTGGCGCTCGCGCAATATCTCCAGGAGTACGGGACGGGTGTGACGCTGGAGCAGCTCATCGCACAGGCGAGCCCCGATATCCGCGCAGTCTTCAAGAGCGACGTGATGCCGGGCGGCGCCAATTTCGTGACCGAGCCGGTGTACGCCGCCGCTCGCGATCGGTACCTGCCGGAGCTCCGGCAGCTCTACCGCGGTTATTTCGAGAAAAACGGCATCGCCGCGATGGTGTTTCCGGCCACCCGCGTCCCGGCGCCGCACATCGGCGAGGAGACCACCCTCGACATTCGCGGCCAGCCGGTTCCCTTCGACGAGGCGGTCGCCCGAAATATCGCTCCCGGCAGCACGGCGGGAGTCCCGGGGCTGGTTCTGCCGGCCGGACTCACCGATCAAGGACTGCCGGTGGCGCTGGAATTCGACGGACCCGCGCAGGGCGACCGGGCTCTGCTCGAGCTCGGCGCCTCGCTCGAACGAGCGCTCGGATCCATTCCCCCTCCCCGTCGCGAGGAGGGAGTCTGAAGGCAGTTCGTCGCGCGCCGGCGCGTGCGGCTGCGCCGGCGCTTGCGGCTGCCGCGCTCCTGGGATCTCTCGCCCACGGCGCCGCGCCGCCGGCCGTCGAAGCGCCCGGCGGGATGGTGGTCTCGGCGCAGCATCTCGCTTCCGATGTAGGCGCCGCGGTGTTGCGGCGAGGCGGCAACGCCATCGACGCGGCCGTGGCGGTCGGATATGCGCTTGCGGTCACGCACCCCTGCTGCGGGAATCTCGGCGGCGGCGGGTTCATGGTCATTCATCTCGCCGACGGCAGAGATACCTTCCTCAATTTTCGCGAGAAGGCACCGCTTGCGGCGACCTCGAACATGTACCTCGACTCCCGCGGAGATCCGCTCCCGGCGCGAAGCGTTGACGGCTATCTGGCGGTCGGGGTGCCCGGAACGGTGATGGGGCTCGAGACGGCGCGGGAGAAGTACGGCACGCTGCCGCGCGCTGCGCTCCTCGCTCCTGCCATTGCGCTCGCCCAGGACGGTTTCATCCTGACCCGCGGCGATACCGACGTGCTCGACGGCGCGACGCGCGAGTTCCGCGCGCAGCCGAATGTCGCGGCGGTGTTTTTGAATCACGGCGAGCGGCTTCGGCCGGGCGATCGGCTGGTGCAAACACATCTGGCCTCCACCCTGCGCGCCATCAGCGCGGGAGGCACGGACGCATTCTATCGAGGCCCCATCGCACAGGCCGTGGCGGCGGCGAGCCGCGCGAACGGCGGCATCCTGACGCCCGAGGACTTCGCGGCGTACACGGTCACGGAGTCGCCGCCGATCCGCTGCTCTTATCGCGGCTACACGCTGTCGTCGGCGCCCCCGCCGAGCTCCGGCGGCGTCACGCTCTGCGAGATGCTGCAGATATTGCAGGGCTATCCGTTGAAGACGCTCGGCTTTCATTCCAGCGGTTCCGTGCACTATATGACCGAGGCGATGCGCTACGCGTATCACGACCGCAATCTCTACCTGGGAGACCCGGCCTTCGTCGACAATCCGGTCGCACGGTTGATTTCGCCGGACAACGCCGCCGCCATTCGCGCCCGTATCGCGCCGGATCGCGCGACGCCCTCCGCCTCGCTCGGCGCCGCCTCGGCGGCGCACGAGAACCCGACCACCACTCATTATTCGGTGGTCGATGCGGCAGGCAACGCCGTAGCGGTCACGTTCACGATCAACGACGATTTCGGCGCGAAGGTGATCGCGGGCGACACGGGCTTTTTCTTGAACGACGAAATGGATGATTTCACCGCGAAGCCCGGCACCCCCAACATGTTCGGCCTCGTGCAAGGGAGTGCCAACGCGATCGCGCCGGGCAAGCGTCCGCTGAGCTCGATGACGCCGACCATCGTGATGAAGCAGGGCAAGCCCGTGTTGGTGCTGGGCACGCCGGGCGGATCGCGCATCATCAGCACCGTGCTCGAAGTCATCGTGAACGTCATCGATCACGGCATGCCGCTCGAAGAGGCCGTGGATGCGCCGCGTATTCACCATCAATGGCTGCCCGATACCCTCGCCGCGGAGCCTTTTGCCCTGTCGGCCGATACGGCCGCCGCACTGGAGCGCATGGGATATCGCATCGTATCCTTGCCGGTCTGGGGAACCGGCAATGCGGTGGAGGCGATCGGCATCGCGCCCGACGACGCGGCGCAGGCCGGAGCCCTGGGATTCGCGCGTCCGAAGCTGCTCTATGGCGCCGCCGATTCGCGAGCGCCGGCCGGATCGGCGGTGGGGGTACAATGAAGCCGCTTACCTACCCTCCCCGCAAACCCAAGGTGGCCTCATGATCAAAGTCAGTGTCCTGTATCCGAACAAGCCCGGCTCGCACTTCGACATGACCTACTACACCACCCATCACATGCCGTTGGCGATGAAGCTGCTCGCCAATGGCCTGCACAAGACCGAGGTGGACGCAGGCATTCAAGGAACGGCGCCTGGGCAACCGCCCGCGTTTTTCGGCGGATGCCAGTTCTATTTCGATTCCATCGATGCGTTCCTCAAGGTCTGGGGACCGGCGGCGAAGGAGTTGACGGCGGACATACCCCGATACACGGACGTTGAGCCCATCATCCAGTTCAACGAAGTCAAATTGTCCCTGTAACCCGTTCCCGATCGGCCGGCTTTTCGAATGTCATTTCACGAGTACTTTCCGACGCTCGTGTACACGGCTGCGCTGCAGAGAAGCGGCGCGCGGAAACTCAACGACGCGCTCCTGCGCGAGTGCGAGCGCCTGCGCCTCGACGATTCGGCGGGCCGGCGCTGGTCCGCCGAGAACTATCCGGGGGGCTACACGTCCTACGCCTCGGCGCATCGGCTGCAAGGCATGTCGCCGACCTTCGAGATGCTGGAGCGCAAGCTTCGGCGTCACGTGCAGGCGTTTGCCGCGGCCGCGGATTGGGACTTGGACGGCCGCACCCTGTCGATGACCGACTGCTGGGTGAACATCATGCCGCAGCGGACGGTGCACGTGCTGCATCTGCACCCCTTGTCGACGCTGAGCGGCACCTACTATGTGCGGGTGCCGCGCGGCTCTCCGGGGCTGAAATTCGAGGATCCGCGGCTCGATCGGTTCATGGCGGCGCCGCCGCGCAAGGCGGGCGCGCGCGCCTCGAACCGGTCCTGGATGACCGTGCCCGCCGAGGCCGGCAAATTGATCTTGTTCGAGAGCTGGCTGAGGCACGAAGTGGCGCCGAATCCGGTGCGCGCGGAGCGCGTGAGCATCAGCTTCAATTACAATTGGTTCTAGCCGCGGCTCCCGCGGCCTTGCGGGAAAAACTATGCCTACGACTACCTCCGACGCCACCATGGCCGTCTTCCTCGATTTGGAGAACATCGCCCTCGGTGCGCGCGATGCCAAATACCCGAGCTTCGACATCAACAAGGTGCTCGAGCGATTGCTCCTCAAAGGCGACATCGTGGTGAAGAAGGCTTATTGCGATTTCGACCGTTACAAGGACTTCAAGCGCGGCCTGCACGAGGCGGCATTCGAACTCATCGAGATTCCGCACGTGCGTCAATCGGGCAAGAACTCGGCCGACATCCGCATGGTGGTCGACGCGTTGGACCTTTGCTACACCAAAGGACACGTCGATACCTTCGTCATCTTGAGCGGTGATTCGGATTTCTCGCCGCTGGTGAGCAAGCTGCGGGAAAACGCCAAGACGGTGATCGGCGTGGGGGTCAAGAACTCGACCTCGGATCTGTTTCTCAACAACTGCGACGAGTTCATCTACTACGACGACCTGGTGCGCAAGGAGCATTCCAAGCGCCGGCGCGCGGGCGGCGGCAACGCCGGGGCTCGCACCGCGAGCGCGCCCGCCGAAAGCGCGGCGCCCTCGGAGAACAAGGCCCCCGACCCGGCGGATGCGCTCGATCTGGTGGTCGAGACGCTGGATGCGGTCACCGAAGAACGCGGCGAAAACGAGCCCATCTGGGGCTCGATGATCAAGCAGGCCATCAAACGCCGCCAACCCGGGTTCAACGAGCGCTTTTACGGCTTCCGCTCGTTCAACGACCTGCTGGCCGATGCGGAGAAGCGCGGGCTCCTCACGCTGCGGGCAGACGAGAAGTCCGGCGGTTACACGGTGCGGCTCGCGGAGAAAGCGCCTTCTCCCAAGCCCTGAGGGGCCAGCCTTGAACTGAACCCTCCAGCCCTCATTTCCTATGGCAATGAGTTATCTGGATCGGGTTCTATGATGCGTCGAAAATCCTGGATGTGGGCGGAGGCCTGCGCGCGCCTCGACGAGGCCGAGCGTAGGCATCGCCATTTCTATGAGCTGCTCGCGGCCCCTTCAAGCCCCGTCTGGGAGCCGCCGGCGAATATCGTGGCTCAGGGCCGCGAGGTCGAGGTCACTTTGGCCTTGCCGGGAGCCCGTGCCGAGGATGTGGTCGCAAAGATCACCCCGGCGGGCCTCCTGATCGAGACCACCGTGCCACCCCCCGAATTCCGCTCCGGAGGCGAAGTCATCCGCATGGAGATTCCCTACGGAAGAATGCGGCGGCGCATCGATTTACCGCCCGGCAGCTACGCGCTGCTCGAGCTGCGCCTGGAGCGCGGCTATCTGTTCCTGCGCCTGACGGGGTCCCCGCTATGAGCACCGAGAAACCTTTGGAAACTACCGCAATGCCGGAAGACGTGTTGATCATTCTGCCCGTGAGCGACACGGTGCTGTTCCCGGGCGTGGTACTGCCCATTGCCGTGACCGGCAAGCGCGCCCTGGCGGCGGCCCAAGAAGCCGTGCGCACCCAGCGTCGCGTAGGCCTCGTGCTGCAATCCGATTCCAGCGACGAGCCGAAGCCGGACGGGCTGCACCGGGTGGGAACCGTGGCCTCCATCGTGCGATTCGTGACGGCGGCCGACGGCACGCACCATCTCATCGCTCAAGGCGAGCAACGCTTCACCGTGCTCGATTACGTGAGCTCGGACCCGTTCCTGGTCGCGCGCATCGAGATGCACCGGGAGCCGGCCGTCAACGACCGTGAGATCGAGGCCCGCGGCCTCACCTTGCGCGAGCGGGCGATCGAGGCGTCGCAGCTGCTGCCGCAGGCGCCCGGTGAGCTGGTCAACGCGATCCGCGCCATCGAGGCGATTCCGACGTTGGCGGACATCGTGGCGAGCTTCATGGACCTCAAAGCCACGGAGAAGCAGGAAATCCTGGCGACCTTCGACCTCAAGGCGCGGCTCGACCGCGTGCTTGCACTCCTCAACCGGCGCATCGAGGTGTTGAAGGTCTCCCGGGAAATCGACGAGCGCACGCGCGAGGCCTTCGACGAGCGTCAGAAGGAGGCGGTGCTGCGCGAGCGATTGCGCCAGATCCAGAAGGAACTCGGCGAAACCGGCGGCACCGGAGCGGAGGTCGAGGATCTCAAGAAAGCGATCGCGGAAGCGAAGATGCCCCAGGAAGCGGAGGAGCAGGCGCTGCGCGAGCTGGCGCGCCTCGAGCGCATGCCGGAGGGCGCCGCGGAATATTCCATGACGCGCAACTATCTCGACTGGCTGATCGCCATGCCCTGGTCGAAAATCGATCCGGAGCAGCACGACATCGAGCGCGCTCGGGCGATCCTGGACGACGATCACTACGGCCTGGAGAAGGTCAAGCGCCGGATTCTCGAGTTCCTCGCGGTGCGCAAGCTCAACCCGGAAGGCCGCAGTCCGATCCTGTGCTTCGTCGGGCCGCCGGGGGTCGGCAAGACCTCCCTCGGGCAAAGCATCGCCAAAGCGCTGGGCCTTCAGTTCAGGCGCGTGAGCTTGGGCGGCGTTCACGATGAGGCGGAAATCCGCGGTCACCGGCGCACCTACATCGGCTCGTTGCCGGGCAACATCGTGCAGGCGGTGCGCAAGGCCGGGCGGCGCAATCCCGTGCTCATGCTGGACGAGGTGGACAAGCTCTCCGCGAGCTACCACGGCGATCCATCCTCGGCGTTGCTCGAGGTGCTCGATCCGGAACAGAACAACACGTTCCGCGACAACTACCTCGCGGTTCCCTTCGACCTCTCGAAGGTGCTGTTCATCGGCACGGCCAACGTGCTCGATTCCATTCCGCCGCCGCTCCGCGATCGCATGGAAATCATCGAGCTCGCGGGCTACACGGAGGAGGAAAAGCTGCAGATCGCGAGGCGTTACCTGCTCGCGCGGCAGCTGATCGCCAACGGCTTGACCTCGGAGCAGATCCAGATCTCCGATGAGGCGCTGCGCAAGGTGATCGGCGACTACACGCGCGAGGCCGGGGTGCGGAATCTGGAGCGTCAGATCGGCGCGCTGCTTCGCAACGCCGCGGTCTCCATCGCCTCGGGCAAGAGCTCGAGCGTGAGCATCGGCGCGGCGGAGGTGGCCTCGATATTGGGCGCTCCGCGCTTCGAGAACGACGTGGCGCTTCGCACCAGCGTGCCGGGCGTTGCCACGGGGCTCGCATGGACGCCGGCGGGGGGCGATATCCTGTTCATCGAATCGAGCCGGGTGAAGGGCACCGGCAAGCTCATCCTGACGGGACAACTCGGCGATGTGATGAAGGAAAGCGCCCAGACCGCCGTGACCCTGGTGAAGTCTCAGGCCGACCGGCTGGGCATCGATCCGGCGGTGCTGGACAATTGTGATCTGCACATCCACGTGCCCGCGGGAGCCATTCCCAAGGACGGCCCGAGCGCCGGTGTGGCGATGGCGACCTCCCTGGCATCGCTCCTGTCGAAGCGCACCGTGCGCTCGGATGTCGCCATGACGGGCGAGATCAGCCTGCGCGGAGTCGTGCTCCCGGTGGGCGGCATCAAGGAGAAAGTCGTGGCGGCGGCCCGTGCCGGCATTCGCACGGTGATTCTGCCGGCACGCAATCGCCGGGATCTCGAGGACGTTCCCGAGAGCACGCGCAACAAGCTCGAGTTCGTGTGGGCCGAGCGGATCGAGGACGTGCTGGCGCGGGCGCTGGAGGATGCGCCCGCCCAGCGGGCGGCGGCGTAAGCTACGCGCCGCCCGATTGCTCGCCCACTCAGGGCGGGCGGCTCAGGCGTGCTACGCGCCGCCCGCCACGGCCATGCGCTGCAGCCGCGAGATCCGCTCGAGCGCCGGCGGGTGTGAATCGTAAAACGCCGAGTGCACGGGGTCCGGGGTCAACGTGCTCGCGTTGTCCCGGTAAAGCTTGACCAGCGCTGCGGCCAGCCGTTGCGCATCCGAGTGAGCGACGGCGAAATCGTCGGCCTCGCGCTCGTGGCGCCTCGACCACCACGCTTCGAGCGGCGTTGCGAAAAACGTAAACACCGGAACGGTCACGAAGAACAGCACCAGCGCCATGGCGGCCGACCCTGCCGGCACGCCCAAGGCCGAATAAAAGCCCGGCTGAGCCGCCAGCCAACCTAGCAGCGCCAATCCCGCCAATAGCGACAGCGACGACACCACCAATCGTTGGCGCACATGATGCAACCGGAAATGTCCCAGCTCATGCGCCAGAACCGCCTCGATCTCATCCCCGTCGATGCGCGATAAGAGCGTATCGAAGAATACGATGCGCTTGTTGCGTCCGATGCCGGTGAAATAGGCATTCCCGTGCGCCGAGCGCCGCGAGCCGTCCATCACGAACACGCCGCCGCCCGCTTTGAATCCGCAACGCTCGAGCAGCCGCTCCACCCGCTCGCGCAGCGCACCATCGGCAAGCGGAGAAAACTTGTTGAAGAGCGGCGCGATGAAGCGGGGCGCCGCCCAGGTCAGCGCGAGCGACACGCCCATCCAGACGAGCCATGCCCAGGCCCACCACCATGCGCCGGCCTTCTCCATGAGGTAGATCGTCGCCAGCACCAAGGGCGCGCCGAGCAGAAATCCGAGCAGCAGCCGCTTCGCGAAATCCGCGGCAAAAAGCGCCGGAGAAACTCGGTTGAATCCGAAGCGCGCCTCGACCCGAAAAGTCCGCCACAGCGTGAACGGCAGACCGAGCAAGCTCAAAAGCAGCAATACCGCCAGCACCGCGAGCGTTCCTCGCCAGGGTTCCGGCCAGCCGCTGCGGCTCACCACACCGTCGAGCAGCGCGAGCCCGCCGCCGAGGGTCAATCCCAGCTTGATGAACGCCTCGAACAGCGTCGCCCATCGGCCCACCCGCACTCGCGCCGCGGTGTAGTCGGCCGCGCGCTGCTGATCGGGGAGCGCGATCCGCTCCGAGAATAGCGCGGGGACCCGGTCGCGATGGGCCCTGACCGCCCGGATCTGGCGCGACGCCAGCCAGAGGCGAATCGCCGTCTCGCCCGCCAGTGCCAAGACGAACAGTACGGTAATCAGATGCAACGGTGTCGCGGATGCCGGGTTCATCAGAAAAGCCTAGACGAATTGGCCCGCGAGCGAAACACCAGCGGCTTTTCCTGTCCGGATGGGCCGTTGCCGCCTGCCGCGGGCCGGTCGGCGGCGAGCACCGCCTCGAGCACCTTGTGGTGATGCGGCGACAAGTCGCAGACCGGATCGGCGTTCGCGGCATCGCCCGTCAGAAGATACGCCTGGCAGCGGCAACCACCGAAGTCGCGCGTCTTCTCGGGGCAGCTTCTGCAAGGCTCCTTCATCCACGCATCGCCCCGAAAATGCGTGAAGCCGGAGGACTCGTACCAGACGTGCTCGAGACTCGAGGTTTTGACGTTCGGGAATTGAAGGCCCGGGAGCATCCGCGCCGCATGGCAAGGAAGCGCCGTGCCGTCCGGCGTGACGGTGAGAAAAATGGAGCCCAGCCCGTTCATGCAGGCCTTCGGACGCTTCTCGAAATAATCCGGCACCACGAAGAAGATCCGCATCGGCCGACCCTGTCGCTCGCGAAAACGCCGGGTGACTTCCTCCGCGTGCTCGACCTGCGCCCGGCTCGGCATCAATTGCTGCCGGTTGTGCCAGGCCCAGCCATAGAACTGCGTGTTGGCGAGCTCGACGTAGTCGGCACCCATGCGATCGGCCATCTCCAGGATTTCCTCGACATGATCGATATTGAGCCGGTGAAGCACGACGTTCAGCACCATGGGATAGTCGTGCTGCTTGATGAGCGCGGCGACCTTGGACTTCAAGTCGAAGGTGCGGGTGCTGCTCAGGAAATCGTTCATCTGCCGGGTGCTGTCCTGAAACGACAGCTGAATGTGATCGAGCCCCGCATCCTTCAGCGCACGGATACGCGTCTCGTTGAGGCCCACCCCGGAGGTGATGAGATTGGTGTAGAAGCCGAGCCGGTGAGCCTCCGCCACGATGGGTTCGAGGTCATCGCGTGCCAGCGGCTCGCCGCCCGAGAGGCCCAATTGCACCGAGCCGAGCGCGCGTGCCTCCTTGAGTACCCGCAGCCAATCGTCGGTCCCGAGCTCGGGCCCGCTGGCCGCGAAATCCGTGGGGTTGTAGCAAAAGACGCAATGCAGCGGACAGCGGTAGGTCAGCTCGAGCAGGAGCCAGAGGGGCGGCCCGGGGCGGAGCGCGGGACCGGACGATGCGGCGCCGGCCGCCGCCACGGGAGCCGCCGTCATGCCGGCACCGACAGCCAGAGCTTGGCGCGCGCCATCTCCACGAAGGCGATGACATCCGCCGAGAGCCCCGAAGTCGCGAACGTGCGCTCGAGATCCGCCGTGATCTCGGCAAGGGTCGCCTGCCCCGTGCAGCGTTTCATGATCTCGCCGGCGCTGCCGTTCAACTTGATCATGCCCTCCGGAAACAGGAGCACGTAGGCGTTCTGCGCGGCTTCCCATTGCAATCGGAAGCCGTGCCCGATCGACGGGCGGGACGAGCCATGGAGGGCGCCGGCGCTCATGCCGGCACCCCATAGCGCAGCGCCATCGCATCGTTCATCTGCCAAAGCACGTCGAGCTTGAATTTGAGGATCTCGAGCGCCCGCTCCTGCAGGGCGCGCGTCACGAAGTGATCCAACGTGAACTTGAGCCCGAATTCGACATCGCGCCGCGCCAGGCTCACGCGGCTCTGGAAATACTGGAGGCCCGAGGCATCGATCCAGGGGTAGTGCTCCGGCCAGTTGGCGAGCCGTTGTTTGTGGATCTCCGGCGCGAACAGCTCGGTCAGCGAGGAGCAGATGGCCTCCTGCCACGGCGCCCGGCGCGCGAAATTCACATAGGCATCCACCGCGAATCGCACGCCCGGCAGCACGTCCGCCAGACTCTCCACGGACTCCCGCGGCAAGCCCACCGATTCCCCGAGGCGCAGCCACGAGTCGATTCCGCCCGGATCATCGCCGTAGCCGTCATGGTCGAGAATGCGCTGCACCCAGTTGCGGCGCACCGCTCGATCGGGACAGTTGGACAGAATCGCGGCGTCCTTGATCGGGATGCTGATCTGATAGTAATAGCGGTTGGCGACCCAGCCGCGGATCTGCTCGCGCTTCGCCTTGCCCGAATTGAGCAGCACGTTGAAGGGATGGTGGATGTGATACGCGGCGCCCTGTTTTCTGAGCTGCGCTTCGAATTCCTCCCTGCTCCAGGGCAAAGCGCTCACAGCGAGATCTCCATGCCGTCCTCCGCCACCTCGATGCCCCGGCGCCGCAGCTCGCCGAACTCGGCGGACAACTCATCCAGGATGGGATTGGTGTTGTTGATATGGATCAGGATCTTGCGCACGCCCGCGGGCAGCCGATCGAGCTGCTCGAGCATCCCGCCCGGCCCGCTTTGGGGCAGATGACCGATGTCCCGGGCGCGCTTGCCGGAGACGCCCACGCGCACCATCTCATCGTCGCTCCAGAAGGTCCCGTCGACCAGCACGCACGCGGCGGATCGCATGAATCCCGACAGCCGCTCGTCGATGTCCGCGAGCCCCGGTGCGTACACCGCCGACCGGCCCGTAAATCGATCCTCGAGGACCAGCGCGACGTTGTCGCCCGGCATCGGCGATTCGCGGTTGGGCGAATACGGCGCCGGCTTGCTCGCGACCGGCAGCGCGCGCCATCGCACATCGGTCAGCTCGTCGATGGCGAATTCACGGTCGAGCTCGATGCGGCGCCGATCGACGCCGCAGAAATGGCGCAAAACGCCGAGGATGGGGTTGCCGCGGGTCAGGTCCGCATAGGTGCTGTCGGTGCACCAGATCGGCCAGGGACGCGTCGATTCCCGCAGCATGTAAAGTCCCGTGGTGTGGTCGACCTGGCCGTCCACCAGCACGATGCCGCACAGCGCACTGTCTCGAAGAGACCGGTTCGGTTGCAGTTCGGGCGCCCCCTGCAATTGAGCCCGGATGTCGGGCGAGGCGTTCACCAGCACCCACCGGGCCGGATCCTGCCCGGCGACGGCGATGGAGGACTGGGTACGGGCCCGCGCCTTCAGGCTACCGGACCGATAGCCGGCGCAGTTGGGGCAGTTGCAATTCCATTGGGGAAAACCGCCGCCGGCGGCCGATCCCAGCACGCGGATTCTCACGCAGGTGTTAAGTGGGCGTGCCCGCTTGCGCGGGCAGCCGCCCTATCGACGTATCAGCGATTGGCCACGTACATGGTGATTTCCATGCCGAACCGTAACTCAACCGCTTGCGGTGTTTCCCATTTCATAGCTAATCCTCTTACGCAGGTACCGACTCATGGTGCAAGCGCGGAGGCCCCGATGAATCCACGCGCTCATGAAACACCCCTCATGATTTTCATGAGCCGACGGCCGGCTGGAGCCCGACGGGCGGCGCCGGGCGGCCGCTCGCCCCTGGTACCATGCGGGTATGAAGCTCAGGACGCGGTTGAATCTGGTCATTTCGGCCTTGAGCGCCGCCTTCGTGGCCGTGCTGATTGCCGCCGAGATCCAGAGCACGCGCGATTCGGTGCGCGAGGAAATCGAAGCGGCGAATCGGGTAGCCTCCCAGCTCTTGGGCCAGCTGGCCTCGGTGTATTCGACCATCGGCGGGCCGGATCTGGTATTGCAGTTCCTGCAGCAGCTCGGCCGGGTCCGCGCCAACGAGGTTTACCTGCTGTCGCCCGCCGGAAAGGTTTTGTACCGCGCGCCCGCGTCAACCTATAAGGCGGGCCGCGAAGCCCCCGCCTGGTTCGCTCGCTGGATCACACCCACATCGGCGAGAGAGGTGTTCCTGCTTCGAGGCGGCATGCAATTGGTGGTCGAAGCGCAGCCCTCGCGCTCCGTGCTGGATGCCTGGGACAACGTGGTGCGTATCTCGATCATGGGCGCCGCCATGCTCGTCATCGTGAATGCGGTCGCCTTCTGGCTGGTCGCACGCGTGTTCGAGCCCATTCCCATCATCGCGGAGGGGTTGGAGCGGCTGCAACGCGGCGATCTCGCCTTCCGCCTGCCGCCGCTCGCCGGTTCCGAGGCCGAGGTCATCGGCAGCGCCTTCAACCGCATGGCGCAGGCGGTCGAGGACAAGGTGGGGGCGGAGCGTCAGGCGCGCGATGCGGAAGCGCGCCTGGAGGAGCGCCGCGAGATGGCCTCGCTTGCGGATCAGCGCGTCGAAGAGGAACGGCGGCTGATCGCGCATGAGCTGCATGACGAGTTCGGCCAGTCGGTGACCGCCATCCGCAGCCTGGCGCTTGCCATTGCGGCTCAGGGAGGCGCCCGCGATCCGGCGACCGGCGAGGCGGCGCGGCTGATCTCCGACGAGGCGGCACGCCTGTACGATGCCATGCATAGCTTGATTCCGCGCCTTGCGCCCTTGTCGCTGGATGCGATTGGGCTGTCCGCCACGATCGAGAATCTGGTGCGCGACCTGCAGCGCCGGCACCCGACCATTTCCATCGACGTGAAGCACCGGCTGCCCGCGGATCTCGGTCCGAGCGTGACACTCGCCATCTATCGCATAGTCCAGGAAGGCTTGACCAATGCCCTGCGTCATGCGCGAGCCTCGCACGTCGACATAGCGGTCGAGGGCGAGGCCCGACGCATTCATGTCTCGGTGGCCGACGACGGTGTCGGGCTGCCCGCCGATTGGGCTCGCCCCGGCCATTACGGGCTTCGAGGCCTCGCCGATCGCGTGGCGCAACTCGGCGGAACGCTGAACGTGCACAATCAGCCCACCCGCGGGGTGCTGCTGTCGGCCGACATCCCGCTCGCGGTGCCGGCATGATCCGCGTCATGCTGGTCGACGACCATGCGGTGGTGCGCATGGGCTTTCGGCTGCTGCTGCAGGCGATCCCCGACTTATCGGTGATCGCCGAGGCGGAGTCCGGCGAAACCGCGTGCAAACTGTACGCGGAGATGTCCCCGGACGTGGTGGTCATGGACATCGCGATGCCGGGCATGGGCGGGCTCGAGGCCCTGCGCCGCATTCGCGCCCACCACCCCGGGGCGCGCATTTTGACGCTGTCGGCGCACGACGATGTGATGCACGCTCGACGCTCCCTGACGGAAGGCGCGCTCGGTTTTTTGTCGAAACGAAGCGCGCCGGAGGCGCTGGTGGAGGCCGTTACCGCGGTAGCCAGCGGCCGGCGCTACATCGACGCCGCGCTCGCTCAGAAGCTCGCGCTCGCGGAATTCGACGGCGCATCGAAATCGCCGGTCGAGCGGCTCTCGGAGCGCGAATTCGAAGTGTTCGTCCGGCTCGCCGGCGGCGCCACCGTGCAGCGCATCGCGCAAGACCTGAAGCTGTCGACCTCCACGGTCGGCACGCATTTGTACAACATCAAGCAAAAGCTGAATGTGGAAAACCAATCCGAGCTCACGCTGATCGCCATCCGCCACGGGCTCATCGAGGCTTGAGGACCGTGCCATGACTGTGATGACGACGGGTGATGCGATCGTTGAATCGCTCATCGCGCATGGTGTGGACACGGTGTTCGGCATCCCGGGCGCGCATATGTACGACTTCAACGACGCCCTCGCGCGGCGTCGCGACGCCATTCGCTTCATCACCGCCCGGCATGAACAGGGCGCGGCCTACATGGCCTACGGCTACGCGAAATCCAGCGGCCGGGTCGGCGTCTACAGCGTGGTCCCCGGCCCGGGGGTATTGAACTCGGCGGCCGCGCTCTGCACCGCCTACGGCGCGACCGCGCCGGTGCTCTGCATCACCGGCAACATCATGTCGCATCTGATCGGGCGCGGGCGCGGGCAGCTTCATGAGCTGCCCGATCAGCTCGCGCTGCTTCGCGGCCTGACGAAATGGGCCGAGCGCATCGACCATCCGACGGCCGCGCCGCAGGTGATGGCCGAAGCATTCCGGCAGCTCGCTTCCGGTCGCATCCGGCCCGTGGCGGTGGAAGCGCCTTGGGACGTATTCGGGCAAAAGGCCGAGGTAGCGCCCGCGGCTCGATTGCCGCCCATCCCGGCGCCGACCCCCGATCCGGAGGCGATTGCGGCGGCCGCCAAGCTCATCGGAGCGGCGAAGCGCCCGTTGATCACCGTAGGAGCCGGCGCCCAGCACGCGGGCGAGGCCGTGCTGCGCCTCGCCTCGCTTCTGCAAGCTCCGGTCACCGCGCACCGCAGCGGAAAGGGCGTGGTGAGCGACGATTCGCGCTACGCGCTCAACTCGGTCGCGGCTTACGAGTATTGGAAGGAGGCCGATCTGTTGATCGGCATCGGCAGCCGCTTGGAGCTTCAGCACTTCCGTTGGCGTTGGTTGCCGCCCAACGTGAAAATCATCCGTATCGATATCGACCCGACCGAGATGGTGCGCCTCAAGCCTCACGTGGGCATCGTTGCGGATTCCTTGGCCGGAACGGCGGCGTTGACCGAGGCGCTCGCGGCATCCCCGGCCCAACCGCGCGCCTCGAACGAACGGGAGCTGGCCGAGCTACGAGCGCGCGCTCACGGGGCGATCCGGCGCGTCCAGCCCCAGATGGGATACATCGACGCGATTCGCGAGGTGCTGCCTCGCGACGGCTTCTTCGTGGAGGAAATTTGCCAGGCGGGCTTTACCTCGCGCTTCGGATTTCCGGTATACGGGCCGCGGCAATACGTCACCTGCGGCTACCAGGACAACTTGGGTTTCGGCTTCGGCACCGCGCTCGGAGTCAAGGTCGCGCATCCCGGGCGGCCGGTCGTCGCGGTCTGCGGTGACGGTGGGTTCATGTTCGGCAGCCAAGAACTCGCCACCGCCGTGCAGTACCGCATCCCGGTGGTCACGGTCCTGTTCAATAACGCCAGCTACGGCAACGTGCGGCGCGATCAACTGGAGCAATACCGCTCACGGATCCTCGGCGCCGACCTCGTGAATCCCGATTTCGGTAAATTCACCGAAAGCTTCGGCGCCTTGGCGCTGCGCGCCGAAAATCCCGCGCAGCTGCGGGCCGCGCTCGATCGTGCCCTGCAGGCGGACACACCCGCGGTCATCGAAGTGCCCATCGAGCGCGGCGCCGAAACCTCGCCCTGGCCGTTGACGCTGCCCGCGCCGCACACCTAGGCCGGCCTAGCAGCCTCACGCGAGCGCTGGCACCGCCTTCGCCTTCGCCATGCAGTGCTTCCAGCGTCCCGCAACCGCACGGGCATTCCAAGCGGCTTGCGCCGATTCGGGTGCCAGTTTCCTCCGACAGTGACGCTCTCGGAGCCCTACGTGTTCGCCTCGATGCTCACCCGATAATCCTCTCCCACCCAGCGCTCGCCCGGCATATACCTGAAAGTGAAATCCAACCGCTCGCCGCGGGCGAGCTTCGCCGCATCGATCGTGAGTGTGTGCACCCCCAGGCTATTGGGCGAGGTCGGTGCATCCACGATGTCCTGCCAGCCGTTGACGCCATAGCGCACGATGGCGGGTTCACGCAAGGCGAGCACCAGCGCGACGCCGGCGGGGATGGCGTTGATCGCGGCATGTTCGCACCACGTCGCCCGGGACGGTGTGCTGCGTTTTCCGCCGTAGCGCCGCCACACGGACTCAGGACGGTCGAACGGGCGCCTCAGAATGCGCGAGGCCGCGAGCTTCAGATACTCCGCGTGGGTCCACGCGAGCGGCATGGCGGAGCCGGTTGCCCGGCCCGGAAACAGACCCCGCTCCGGAATCGCAGCGGCGTCCCACACCTGCTCGGGCAGCATGCCGCCGGGCGAGGCCATACGCGCCATCGCTTCCATGAGCGGCGTCGGGTCGTTGCCGCAGGCAATTTCGTAGTGGGCGCGTTCACCGCTGAGCAGCGGCCACGCGCGCCCGCGGCCGACGCCGTCGTAGGCGCTGCCGTCGTCGTGCTCGCCGTAGCCATCGTCGAAATACCGATGCCAGCAGGGCCCGTTCGGCGTATCGACTTTGAGCAGCGCGTCGGCGAGACGAACGCTGCCGACGATCAAGGGATCGTCGAAACGGCGCAAGCCGAAGCGCACCAACTGCAGGAAATCCACGCCGAACTGCGCGGCGGCCGGCAAGGCGGGGTCCATCGCTTGGTTCCTGATGGTCAGCACTCGATCGAACGCTCCGCGGTCGGCGATCGCCTGCGGCGGCGCAACTCGAACGTAATAGCCGGGGATTCCGAACTGCCGTGCGAGCGGCGTATCGCGGACCGCGGTCCAGTCCTCCAACCGGGAATTCCAGTAATCCGCGAAGGTGAGCGCCAAGTCGCGCGCGTCCGGTTCGAGATACTCCGCGCCGCTCACCAGCGCGGCAATGCATGCCGCCAGCGTGAAGGTGTTGAGTCCCGCGCTTTCCTCCCACCGATCCTGGTCGCTCGCGGGACCATGCCGAACGATGTAGGAGAGAGCGCGCCGAACCATGTCCGCGACCTCGGTTCCTTCGAGCGCATCGCGCTCCGCGAGCAGCGCCGCCAAGAGCACCGGCAGCGCGGTCTCGTCCAATTGCACGCCGGTCCAATAGGGCTTGCTGCCCAGCCACTGATTTTGATACCAATGACCATCCTCGAGCTGCGTCGCCAGCAGATATCGCAAGGTATTGCCCGCCTCGCGTGTCGCGCCGACCGCGAGCAGCGCGCCCGCGCACTCGACCAGGTCGCGCGGCCATACCAGGTGATAGCCTTCGCGCTCCTCCTTGGTATTGCCCCAGGGCACGGAGATGCTCGCGACCATCGCGCCCGGATAGGTCTTGTCCTGGTGGACGCGCAGCACCATGCTGGAGATGTGGAACTGCTCGACGCAGAGCGGCGACAAGCCGGCGAGGTAGCTCGAGGGAACTCGCGCGTTCGCGTACCACTCGCTCCAGCCCCGCACGTACCGGTCGCGAATGTGATCGAACGGCTCGAAAAGCGCCGAGAGCGCGAGCGTCGCAGCCGATTCGCTGCTGCTCCCAAAAGCGAGCGCCAGGACGCAGGAGCGAGAAAGCTCGCCGGTCAGCGCAACGTTGCCGGGTCCTGCGTCGGCGTACTCCCAGGTCATCGCCCCGTTGCGATGAAAGTCCTGCCAGCCGTCGCTCGCACCCACGTTGCCCGCGCTCGCGCGGCCGAAGGCGTCGGCCTGAGCGCCGCTGACCGCAGCGAGCGCCAGGGAATACGGACCCTGCGTGGCCTCGAGCACTCGGCGCCCCGACTGCTCGGAAACCTCCGCCCGATTGGCGCTGCCGGTGCCGCCCAGGTGCGGCGCGAGCAACGCATACGGCCGGAGCTCCGCATCGCCCGTGAGCGCGACGTCGATCAGCAGCACGTCGCGCTCCACCCCGGGCACGATCCGCAGCGTGAGCTCGAAGCGCGGATGCCGATGGACCACGCGCACCGCGGGAATGCCCGGCGCCAAGAGCTCGACCGTGTGCTGCCACAGCCGCTTCACTTCCACCCAAAAGCCGCGGCCGTCGGCGACGATGAAGCCGAGATCCCGGATCTGCGGAATATCGATGCGCGGGTAATACACCTCGTTCACGATGCCCCCGCCGACCGTGAACCACAGCCTGGAACGGCCGAGCGTGCACCCGATCATTTCCTTGGCGCTGCTGCACCACGTGGGCGGCATGCCGGGAGCGCCGGGCGCGGAACCGACGGCTGGCCTGGCGCGGCTCACGGGCGTCGCCGCCGCCTCGCGCAACGCCGCCCCAAGCTCATGCGAAGGACGCGATCGTCACGCCCGCGCGTGCGGCCCCGATCATGGCGACGTCGGCGTTGATGATCAGCTTCGTGGGTATGGCTTGCACGAAGGAGGACAACCGGCCCTTGTCCTCGAAGCGCTTGCGGAACGGGCTCTCGACGAGAAATTTCTGGATCTTCTGCGCAATGCCGCCGGCGATGTACACCCCGCCGCGTGCGCCGTGCGCGAGCGCCAGATCGCCGGCAACGGCGCCGAAGATGGAGCAGAACATCGTGAGCGCGGCGTGGCAGCCGGGGTCGTTCTGCATCGCCCGCGTACTGATGTCGGCGGCGCTCAGCGCACGCGGTTCGCGGCCTGCCAATTGCTCCAGCGTTCGATAGAGATTCTCGAGACCGGAGCCCGATAGAATCCGCTCTACCGACACTCGACCCTTTTGCTTCCACATCGACTCGAGCGCGGCCACCTCCGAGTCATCGCCTGGCGCGAATCCTATATGGCCGCCTTCGGTAGCCATCGGCACCGATCGGCCGCCATAGCGCGCCAAGCAGGACACGCCGAAGCCCGTGCCCGGCCCGAGGATGGTGATCGTACCCTGTTCTTGGCCCTTGATCTCCGGGCCGATGGTGGACAGATCCTTGTCGACCAGCACCTCCGCGGCGAAGGCCAGCGCCTCGAAGTCATTGACCAGTATGGCTTGCTCGAATCCGAATTTCTTGAGGTCACCCTCCGAAATCTCCCAGCCGCGGTTCGTGAAGCGGGCCGTGCCGGCATTGACGGGACCGGCCACGGCAATCGCGGCGATGGGCGGCTTGGCGGTGACCGGCGCGCGCTCGAAATAGCTTTGCAGGGCGTCCACGAACGTGGGAAACGCCTCGGCCAAATCCCGTCTGTCCTGGATGCGCCAGGGCGGGGGCTCCGACGCATCGACCACGGCGAAGCGCGCATGCGTCCCGCCCACGTCGCCGACGAGAATATGAGTGCCGCCGCTCAGAGTGCTGCTCCTTATCGACTTCGGCCCGTGCATGCGAGGCGAAACAACGAGTATCGCAGCAGGCCCGGTCGCCAGCAACCTACCGTAGGCTCAAGAAGCGCGCCCCTCGCCGAGCAATCGTTGATCGACTTCTTCTTCCGCCGCCAGCCAATCCTCGACTTCGTGGCCGGGCACGAAGCCTCGCAGCTCCGATCTGAAATACGCAGCCAGGGCGATCGAGGCGTGGCGATCCTCGCGATGGCGGGACGTGACGGAAATGCTGATGGCTTTGATCGGCCGCGTCCCGTCGCCTCGCACCCCGTCGGCCGCCCGGGCTCTGAGGAACGAGGCATTCCCGGCCGAGTGGGCTCTTCCGGCGGCACCGCCATTGTCGGCCTGCGCGATACCGGGTGTATTCGCGATACCCGGCGTATTCGCGCTGCTCGGCGCTTTCGCGCCCGCCGCCGTCTTCGCGCCACTCGGTGTCTTCGTGCTTCCCGCCGTCTTCGCGGTACCCGCCATCTTCGCGATGCCCGGTGTCTTCGCGATGCCGGACGCACTCGCGGCCTCGAGGGTCGGAGGGCTTTCGGCGGTATGGGTGATATCCGAGGTCTTTGCGGTCTTCGCGGTCTTGGCCGCCCGCCGCGGCTTCTTGTCGCTCGTGGTCATAGCAACTCCTGAGGATAACGAGGGTTGGACTCACGAGATCGATTTTAGTGCCGAACGCGAAAAATGCTCCATGGAAATTATTTCAATTCGATGACGCGAACTGCGCGCGCGTCAAACCGCCGCCAGCGCACGATCCAATCCATGGAAATTATTTCAATTCGATGACGCGAACTGCGCGCGCGTCAAACCGCCGCCAGCGCACGATCCAAATCGGCGAGCAGGTCGTTCAGGTCCTCGATTCCAACGGACAAGCGGACCGTGTCCTCGGAGACGCCCGCGTTCGCGAGCTCCTCGGGCGACAGTTGCCGGTGCGTGGTGGAAGCAGGGTGGGTGGCGAGCGAGCGCACATCGCCGATGTTCACCAGGCGCGTGAACAGCTGCAGGGCATCCAGAAAGCGCGCACCGCGTTCGCGCCCCTGCCCCGCCGGGCCTTTGAGTCCGAACGTCAGCACGCCGGATGCCTTTCCCGACAAATATTTTCGCACCAGCGCATGATCCGGGTGATCCTCGAGTCCCGCATAGATGGTCCACGCCACCTTGGCGTGCTTGGCGAGATGCCGCGCGATCTTCAGCGCGCTCTCGCTGATGCGATCCATCCGCAGCGACAAGGTCTGAATGCCCTGAAGAATCAGAAATGCATTGAACGGAGAGATGGCGGCGCCGGTATTGCGCAGCGGAACCACCCGTGCACGCCCGATGTAGGCCGCGGGGCCGAGCGCCTCGGTGTACACCACGCCGTGATAGCTGACATCGGGCTCATTCAGGCGCCGGAAGCGGCGCTTGTGCTGCGTCCAGGGAAACTTGCCGGAGTCGATGATCGCTCCGCCGACGCTCGTGCCATGGCCGCCGAGATACTTGGTGAGCGAATGGACCACGATGTCGGCCCCGTGTTCGATGGGCCGGCTCAGGTAGGGCGTCGGCACGGTGTTGTCGACGATCAGCGGGACACCGTGCCGGTGCGCGATTTCCGCGATGCGGGCAATGTCGGTGACGTTGCCCTGCGGGTTCCCGAGCGACTCGACGAACACCGCTTTGGTCCTGTCATCGATGAGCGGTTCGAAGGTTTCGGGCTTGCGGTAATCGGCAAAGCGCGCCTCGATGCCGTATTGAGGCAGGGTGTGGGCGAAGAGATTGTACGTGCCCCCGTAAAGAGCGCTCGAAGAGACGATGTTGTCTCCCGCCTCGGATATGGTGAGAATCGAATAGGTCGTCGCCGCCTGGCCGGAGGCGAGCGCCAGGGCCGCGATACCGCCCTCGAGCGCCGCCAGACGCTGTTCGAGCACGTCCTGCGTCGGGTTCATGATGCGCGAATAGATGTTGCCCGGCACCTTGAGATCGAACAGATCGGCGCCGTGCTGAGCACTGTCGAAGGCATAGGCCACGGTCTGATACAACGGCACCGCGACCGATCGGGTGGTCGGATCCGGCGAGTATCCGCCGTGGACGGCGATGGTATCGAAGTGCCAGTGGGCGCGTTCGTTGGACTCGGTCATACAGGTCTCCCCTCACGATCGGAGTACGAGCCTAAATAGGCCACCGGGCAATGCCCAATCAATAATCGATATGAGCTTATACAGCACCGCATGAGTTTCGGTTAAGCTCGCCGCATGAATCATGCGAATTGCGCCGTGCAGCATCCGATACGGCGGAAGATGGCGGGATGGGCGGGAGCACTGGCAATTGCCCTCTTCGGGTCCCTCAGCGTTCTCGCCGCTGCCGCTCCTCCGCCGCTGAAAATCGATCTGAACGCCTTCGATGCGATGAAGAAAAAGGTCGCGTTGCCGGACGGCGAAACCCTCGCCTACATCGACACCGGCAATCCCTCCGGCCCGCCCGTCGTGCTGATCCACGGCTACACCGACAACGCGCGCGACTGGGTGCCTCTGATGCCCTATCTGTCGAAGCGGTTTCGCCTGATCCTGGTCGATATCCGCGGACATGGCCAATCGAGCAAGCCGGAATGCTGCTACACCCGGCTCGACTTCGCGTACGACATCAAGCTGCTCCTCGACTCCCTCGGCATTCAGCGCGCCGACATCGTCGGTCATTCCTTGGGCAGCATCATTGCGCAGACCTTCGCCGAATATTGGCCCGAGAAAACGCGCCGCGTGGTGCTGATCGCCTCCACCGGCGGCCGGCCTCCGGGAATGGCGCCGCCGAAGTTCGACTTCGCCGCCGACATTCGCAAGCTCAAAGAGCCGATCGAGCCCGACTCCCCTTTCATGATCGCGTGGTGGGATTCTCCCACGCCCGTCGACCCCGACTTCATCCGCCGTCAACGCAAGGACGCCGCCGGAATACCGCTTCGCGTGTGGCTCGCGGTGCTCGACCAAGGGATGCCGAGCGACAATTTGTACGGTGACCTGCAAAGCACATTGCCCAAACTGAAGGCGCCGACGCTCCTCATCTGGGGCAGCAAAGATCCGATCATGGAGGAACCGATGCGCAAGACCCTGATCGACGCGCTGCCCACCGCCCAGGTGAAGATCTTCGACGGACTCGGGCATAACCCGTTCTGGGAGGATCCGACGGGCGTCGCCGCCTCGATCAATGAATTCTTGGCGGCAAAAACGTAGCGTCCTGGCGCCGCAGGCCGCGGCGCCGGATCCCTGGGGTCCGTCAGCCCGCCAGCGAGTCGTTCAGCACTTCGATCCAATGCTTCACCGGCGTCGCGGTGGCGCCCGCCAGATGCTGAATACAGCCGATATTCGCCGAGACGATGCATTCGGGCTTCAGGGCATCGAGACAGGCGAGCTTCCGGTCGCGCAGTGCGTTCGCGAGCTCGGGCTGAAGAACCGAGTAAGTACCCGCTGAGCCGCAGCACCAATGGCTCTCGGCGGGCTGCCGGATGTCGAATCCCAGCGCCTTGAGCTGCGCATCGACGCCGGAGATACGCTGGCCATGCTGTAACGTGCACGGCGAATGAAAAGCGAGCTTCGGCGCCGCAGCCGGCCGGATCCGATCCTTGAGCGCGAGAGCGAGCTCCGGCAACAGTTCGCACAGGTCGCGGGTCATGGACACGATGCGCGCCGCCCTCTCGGCGTAGGCGGGCTCGTGACGCAGCGCATGCGCGTACTCCTTGACCATCTGGCTGCAGCCGGACGCGTTGACCACGATGGCATCCACCATGCCGCTGGAAACCATGGGCCACCAGGCATCGATGTTCCGGCGCATGTCGGACAGGCCGCCGTCTCGGTCCGCCAGATGAGTGCGTAGAGCCCCGCAACAACCCTCGTCCGCCGCGAACAGTGTCTGAATTCCGGCCGCATCGAGCACTCGCCGGGTCGCCCGATGGATCTCGGGGCGCATCGCCGGCTGCACGCAGCCGCCGAGCAGCAACACCTTGCGGCGATGCTCCCGCGCCTCGAAGCCGTCGAATTTGGCGCGCCCGTCGGCGCGCACCTTGCTGCGCAACGCATGCGGCAGCAGCGGCCGGAGCATCTGCCCGAGCTTCATCGCCGGGGCGAACAGCGCCGAGGTGAGTCCCTCCTTGAGAAGCCAGCGGGTTGCCCTTGCCCGAAGCGGACGCTCGACCCGCTTATCGACGAGGTCGCGGCCGATCTCGACCAGATGGCCGTAGCGCACGCCGCTCGGACACGTCGTCTCGCAATTGCGGCAGGTCAGGCAGCGGTCGAGATGCTGCTGGGTGCGCTCGGTGACCTTCGCCCCTTCGAGCAACTCCTTGATGAGATAGATCCGGCCGCGCGGGCCGTCGAGTTCATCGCCGAGCAATTGATAGGTCGGGCAGGTCGCGTTGCAGAAGCCGCAATGCACGCACTTGCGCAGAATCGCCTCGGCCTCGATCCCATCGGGCGTGCCTGCGAATTCAGGGCTCAACTTGGTCTGCATCGCCGGTTCCTCACAAATCCGCGTAGAGTCGCCCGGCGTTGAACACGCGATCCGGGTCGAACGCGCTCTTCAGGGCGCGGTGGATGCGCATGAGGGTCTCGCTCACGGGCGCGAAAGCGCCGTCCGGCTTGTCCGCGGCGCGCACCAGCGTGGCATGGCCTCCGGCGGCGGCCGCGAGGGCGCGCACGTGCTGCGCCGGTGCGCGCGTACGCCACCAGCGCTGCGCCCCGCCCCACTCGATGAAGCCGGCCTGCTCGAGCGGCGGCGTCGCCGGCGGCACCGAGATTCGCCACAAACATTCGCCGCCCGCCAGCTCCGCCTCGCTCAGCCGGAAGAATTCGTGGCGATGATCGCGCAGGCTCTCCCACCAGCGTGCCGCCGCCCCAGCATCGAGCTCCGCGCCGCCCAGCTTCCGGCAGGCGCTACGCACCGCCGCCGCGGCGCCTGCCAGCCGGATCCGCAGGCATCCCTCGTGCCAGGCACTCGCGTTGAGCGACAGCGGCAACGCGCTCCAGCGGGCGAGCTCCGCCAGGGCCCGCTCTTCGCCCCACTCGAACGAGAGCGTCGCGGTGTCGACCTTCGCGGACAGAACCTTCAACGAGACCTCGCACAAGATGCCCAAAGTTCCCCACGATCCCGCCATCAACCTCGAGACATCGTAGCCCGCCACGTTCTTCATGACCTGCCCGCCGAACGTCAGGAGCTCGCCCCGCCCGTTGAGAATGGTGGTTCCCAGAACGTAGTCGCGCAGCGGTCCCGCGGCTGCGCGCGCGGGACCGGACAGGCCGGCGGCGACCATTCCGCCGACGGTGCCGCCCGCTGCGAATCGCGGGGGTTCGAATGCGAGGCATTGACCCCGCTCGGCGAGAGCCGATTCGATGTCGGCGAGCGGCGTGCCCGCCCGCGCGGTGATCACGAGCTCGGTCGGCTCGTAGCTCGAAATACCGGTCAATTCGTGAAGCTCGAGCGGCTCACCCCGGGGCGTTTCGGCGTAGAAAGACTTGGTGTTGCCGCCGCGCAGATCGAGGCTCACTCGCCGCGCACGCGCATCGAGAATCCTCTCTCGCAGGCGGCCGGCCGCCGAACCGCGACTGAGTTCGACCGCCGACATCAATATCTCGGCAGCTCCGGAAACGGCATCATTCCGCGGTGCACGTGCATCTTGCCGTACTCCGCGCAACGCGCGAGGGTTGGAATCACCTTGCCCGGATTCAGCATTTCCGCGGGGTCGAATGCACGCTTCACTGCGGTGAATTGCTCGCGCTCCTCGGGCGAGAATTGCACGCACATGGAATTGAGCTTCTCCACGCCGACGCCGTGCTCTCCCGTCACCGTACCGCCGAGCTCGAGGCTCACTTCCAGGATTTCGGCGCCGAACAACTCGCAGCGCCTGAATTCCTCGCGATCGTTGGCATCGAACAGGATGAGCGGGTGCAGGTTGCCGTCGCCGGCGTGAAAAACGTTGACGCAGCGGAGCTGGTACTTCGCCTCCATGGCCTGGATCGCGAGCAGCATCTGGGCAAGGCACTTGCGCGGGATGGTCGAATCCATGCACATATAATCGGGGCTGATGCCTCCCGAGGCCGGAAAGGCGTTCTTGCGTCCGCTCCAGAACTTCAGGCGCTGTTCCTCATTCTGGCTCACCTCGATCCGGCTGGCGCCGCTTTCCTCGAGCACGCGTTCCATGGCCGCGATCTCTTCGGCGACCTCCTCGTCGGTTCCATCGCTCTCGCATAGCAGCAAGGCGGCCGCGGTCAGATCGTAGCCTGCGTGCACGTAATCCTCGGCCACCGCGGTCATGCGTTGATCCATGAGTTCGAGTCCGGCGGGCACGATGCCGCGCGCGATCACGTTCGCCACCGCGCTGCCGGCCGACTCGACGGTGGGAAAGCTCGCGACGATGCACCGGGCGAGCTCGGGCTTCGGCACCAATTTGACGGTAACCTCGGTCGTTATCGCGAGCATCCCCTCGCTGCCGATCACCACGGACAGAAGATCGAGCCCCGGCGAATCGAGCGCATCGGATCCAAACTCCACCGGCTCCCCGTCCGCGGTGAAGCCGCGCACGCGCAGCACGTTGTGCAGCGTCATGCCGTATTTCAGACAGTGCACGCCGCCCGAATTCTCGGCGACATTGCCGCCGATGGTGCAGGCGATCTGACTGCTCGGATCGGGGGCGTAGTACAAGCCGAATGGCGCCGCTGCCTCGCTGATCGCCAGATTCCGCACGCCGCATTGGACGACGGCGGTGCAGGACAAAGGATCGACCTTGAGAATCTTGTTGAACTTCGCCAGCGACAGCGTGACCCCGAGCCGGTGGGGCAACGCGCCGCCTGACAACCCGGTGCCGGCCCCGCGGGCAACCACCGGAACGCTCAGCCGGTGGCAGAGCTTGAGAGCGGCGGCCAATTGGTCCTCGTTCTCCGGAATCACCACGGCCATGGGGGGCGCCTTGAAGGCCGTCAATCCGTCGCACTCGTACGGCGCCGTATCCTCGCGGCGCACCAGGAACGCGGATGCGGGCAGCACGCGCGACAGCGCCGCGGCTACTTCTGCCTGGCGGGCGGCACGTCGTGCGGTCTCCGCGGAATCATCAGTCATTGCGCTCATTGAATCTCGACTTCCACGGAGTTGACGTCGGGTCTACGGCCGGGATTGTACTATGCCGGTCGAACGGGTGACCGAGCTCCCGGCGGCGAGCGCAGCCGACGAGCGCAATCAGGCCGATACCGAACTGCTGCGCAGAGCCGCCGTTCACTATCGCGCGCTGTTCGACGAGCTTCTGGAAATTCGCGAGCCGGAGCGGCCGGTGCTCCGGGCCGATGGGCTACCGGTGGCGTAGCGCGCTCATCGATAGGGCGGGGCTGCCGCCCTCGGGACCGTCGTAGCGGCTTTCATGAGCGGGCGCGTGCTGATAGTCGGGATTGAGCGCCGTCTGTATGGCGACGGCCATCTCATGCTGAGTGCAGGGTTTCGAGAGTTTCGGGATCCGGAATTTCGCCGGATCGGCGGGGAGCTCCGCGAACCCGGTCGCCAGAATGATCGGCAGGCCGGGATATCGCTCCTGGATGATTTCCGCCAGCTGCAGCCCGGTCATCGTCGGCATCGCATGGTCGGTGATGACGATGTCGACTCGCACATCCCCCGCGAGCGTGGACAGCGCCTCGGCGCCCGAGTGCGCCTCGATCACGCTGTGGCCGAGATCTTCGATCAAGGCAGCCGTGCCGGTCAGCACCAACTGGTCGTCGTCGACGATGAGCACCCGGCACGCTTTGGGCGCCGAGGGCGGCGTTTTCAAGCGCTCGACGTTGCGTTGGGCCGCCGGCGCCCCCTTCGCGCGAGGCAACCACAGCTGCACCGTCGTGCCGACGTCCGGAGCGCTGTCGATCCGCAGCAGTCCGCCGGATTGAGCTGCCAAACCATGCACCATCGACAATCCAAGGCCTGTACCCTTGCCCGGGCCTTTGGTGGTGAAGAAGGGGTCCGTCGCCTTGGCGAGCGTCCCCTCATCCATTCCCACGCCCGTGTCCGCGATGCTGATCCGCAGATAGTCCCCCGGCGCCAGCCGCGAGTCGGCGCCCGAACTCGACTCGTGCTTGCTCTCTTCCACCGCGGAAATCGTGAGCTTGCCGCCGTTCGGCATGGCATCGCGCGCGTTGAGCGCCAGGTTGAGAAGCGCCAGCTCGAGCTGATTGGCATCGACCAGCACCGCCGGAAGCACGTCCGAGAACGTGAACTTCAGCTCGATCGCAAGCCCGAGGGCGCGCTTCAGGAGCTCCTCCATCCCGCCGACCAGCGCGACCAGATCGACAGGCTCGGGCTTGAGCTCCTGGCGGCGTGAGAATGCCAACAGGCGCTGGGTGAGCGCCGCTCCCCGCTGTGCGCCTTGCACGGCGTTCTGCAAGAGACGGCGGCTTTGGGGCTCATCGGGCAAACGCTTCTCGAGCAAGCTCAGGCTCCCGAGCACCGCCATCAGCAGATTGTTGAAATCGTGCGCGACGCCGCCGGTCAGCTGGCCTATGGTGTCCATTTTTTGCGCCTCGAAGAGTTGCGCGAGCGCGGTCTCGCGCTCGCGCGTGCGATCCTCGATGCGCTGTTCGAGCTCCTCGTTGAATCGGCGCAGATCCGCGGTGCGTTCCAGCACGCGCGCCTCGAGCTCCGCGTTGAATCTCTCCAACTGACGGGTCTTGCGATACAGATCGACGAAAACCTTGACCTTGGCACGCAGCAACTCCGGCACCACCGGAACGGGCACGTAATCGACCGCGCCCAATTGGTAGCCGCGCAACTGATCCAGATGGGCGAAGTTCACCGCGGACACGAAAATGATGGCGGTCCGTTGAAACCTCGGGTGCTCGCGGATCATGGCCGCGAGCTCGAAGCCGTCGAGCTCGGGCATGCAGACGTCGATGAGAATGAGGCCGATCTCGTTCTTGAGCAAACACTCGAACGCCTCGCGCGCCGAAGACGCCTTGAACAGGTTCTCGCCGATTTCGGCCAGCACCACCTCATGGCTCAGCAGTTTCGCCTGCTGGTCGTCGACCAGCAGGATATTGACCTTCTCCGATGCCGTGCTGTTCAACGATGCAACCACATGCGCAGCGCCGAGAGGAGCTGCTCGACGTTGACGGGTTTCGCCAGGTAATCCGATGCGCCCGCCTCCAGGCATTTCTCCCGGTCGCCCTTCATCGCCTTGGCGGTGAGCGCGAGTATGGGCAGCCGCCCGAAATCCGGCCTCGAGCGGATCTCCTGGATGGTCTCGTAGCCGTCCATTCCCGGCATCATGATGTCCATCAAGACGATGGCGACATCCTCGCGCGAGTTCAGCACCGCGATGGCCTCGCTTCCCGTGGTCGCGGTCAGCACTTCCATGCCGCGGCGCTCGAGCACGCTCGACAACGCGAAGATGTTGCGTGCATCGTCGTCCACCAGGAGCACTGTGCGGCGCAGAAGATCCTCATCGGAGCTGTGCAGCCGTTCGAGCATCCGTTGCTTGGCCGGCGGCAGATCCGCGACCACGCGATGCAGGAACAGCGCGGTCTCGTCGAGCAGCCGCTCGGGCGATTCGACCCCCTTGACCACGACGCTGCGCGCCATGGTGTGCAGTGCCGCGTCCTCGTCCGCGGAGAGCTCGCGGCCCGTGAACACCACCACCGGAATGTCGCGCAACGCCGCGTCGTCGCGGATGGTCTCGAGCACTTGGAAGCCCGACATGTCGGGCAGCTTCAGGTCGAGCACCACGCAGTCGACCTGATCCCGCTTGAGCTGGACCAGCGCTTCGGAACCCGTCTCCGCCGATGCGATCTCGATGTCCTCGTGGCTCAGCAATTCGGCGACGCTGTTGCGCTCGCTCGGGTCGTCCTCCACCAGCAACAGACGCTTCTTGCGCGGAGCCGCATACCCCTTGATGCGCGCGAAGGCCTCGTCGAGCCCTTGCGACGAGGCGGGCTTTTGCACGAAAGAGAACGCACCCCGGGCGAGGCCATGGTGTCGGTCCTCATCGAGCGTGACGATCTGAACGGGGATGTGCCGGGTCGCCGGATCCTGCTTCAGCTGACTCAACACCGTCCACCCCAGCATGTCGGGCAGGAAGATGTCGAGCGAGATGGCGGTCGGATGATGCTCGCGCGCGAGCGCGAGCGCCTCGGTGCCCCGGGTCGCGACCAGCACCTTGAAGCCCTTGTCCCGGGCGGCTCCCATCATGAGCCGGACGAAATGCGGATCGTCCTCGACGATGAGCACGACGCTCTCGCCGGGGGCGACGGTATGTCGATCGTCGGCGATCTGCTCCGGCGGCCGCTCCACCGAGCGCATCGAGAACGTGACGGGCGGGTGCGCCGACTGTGCCGCCGCGTCCGCGTAACCGGCCGAGGTCTTGGTGACGCCGCTTCCCATGTACGTGATGGGCAGGTACAGCGTGAATACGCTGCCGACGCCCGGCGTCGAGCGCAGTTGAATCTCCCCGCCGAGGAGATTCGCGAGCTCGCGGCTGATCGCAAGCCCGAGACCCGTGCCGCCGTACTTGCGGCTGGTTCCCGCATCGGCCTGCTGGAAGGCTTCGAAGATGATGCGCTGCTTTTCGGGCGGAATGCCGATGCCCGTATCGGACACCTCGAACGCGACGATCGAGCCGGCGCGGCGCAAGGTGGGATGATCCTCGTTCCAGCCGCTCGGCGCGCGCGACACTCGGAGTTTGACGCCGCCTTCGGCGGTGAACTTGAACGCATTCGACAGGAGATTCTTGAGCACCTGTTGCAGACGCTTCAAGTCGGTGGTGATGCTGCGCTCGATTTGCGGCGAGAGCTCGACCTCGAATTGCAGGCGGCGGTTCTCCGCCTCGTGCCGGAATGGACGGGCGATCATTTCCAGCAAATTGGTGAAATAAACCTCCTCGGCATCCACCGAAACGGTGCCCGATTCGATCTTGGACAGATCGAGGATGTCGCTGATCAGGTTGAGCAGATCCGTGCCGGCGCCATGGATGGTGCGCGCGAATTCCACCTGCTTCCCGGTCAGATTGCCGTCCGGATTCTCCGACAATTGCTGTCCGAGAATCAGGATGCTGTTGAGCGGCGTGCGCAGCTCGTGCGACATGTTGGCCAGGAACTCGGACTTGTACTTCGAGGTGAGCGCGAGCTCGGTCGCCTTCTCTTCGACCGCGCGGCGGGCCTGCTCGATTTCCTGGTTCTTCGCCTCAACCTCGACGTTGCGGTCGGCGAGCTGCTGCGCCTTCTGCTCGAGTTTCTCGTTGGTCTGCTGCAGCTCCCGCTGCTGGGTCTGGAGTTCCGTGGCGAGCTGCTGCGATTGCTTGAGCAATCCCTCGGTCTGCATCGTCGCTTCGATCGAATTGAGCACAATGCCGATCGAGGTGGTGAGCTGCTCGAGGAAGGTGAGCTGCATATCCGTGAACCCGCCCAGCGAGGCAAGCTCGATGACCGCTTTCACCTGAACCTCGAACAGCACCGGCAGCACGATCACGTTCCGCGGCTTGGCCTGGAACAATCCCGAGGTGATCGGCACGGCGCTGTCGGGCATCTCGGTGATCAAGATCCGCCGCCCATCGAGGGCGCACTGGCCGATGAGCCCCTCGCCGAGCTGCAGCCGAATCGCGTGCCCGCCGACGGCGCCGTCCGCATACGAGGACAGGAGCTTCAAGGCGCTCGCGGCATCGTCCGCGTCCACTTGATAGATGACGCCCTGCTGCGCCTCGACCAGCGGCGCCAGTTCCGAGAGCAGCAGGCGGCCGACGGTCGCGAGGTCGCGCTGGCCCTGAAGCATGTTGGTGAAGCGCGCGAGGTTGGTCTTGAGCCAGTCCTGCTCGGTATTCTGCTCCGTGGTGAGGCGCAGATTCCCGATCATGGTATTGATATTGTCCTTGAGTTCGGCCACTTCGCCGCGCGCCTCCACCTGCACCGATCGGGTCAAGTCGCCCTTGGTCACGGCCGTGGCCACCTCGGCGATGGCGCGGACCTGGGTGGTGAGGTTGGCGGCGAGCAAGTTCACGTTACCGGTCAAATCCTTCCACGTACCCGCGGCGCCCGGGACGTTGGCCTGACCGCCGAGGCGGCCCTCGACGCCCACTTCGCGCGCCACCGTCGTGACTTGATCCGCGAAGGTTGCCAGCGTATCGGTCATGTTGTTGATGGTTTCGGCCAGCGCGGCGACCTCGCCCTTGGAAGCGACGGTCAGGTTCTGCTTCAAGTCGCCGTCGGCCACCGCCGTCACCACCTTGACGATGCCGCGCACCTGCTCGGTCAGGTTCGCCGCCATCACGTTCACGGTGTCGGTGAGATCCTTCCAGGTGCCGGCGACGCCCGGCACCTCGGCTTGCCCGCCGAGGCGGCCTTCGGTGCCGACCTCGCGCGCCACGCGCGTCACTTCGCCGGCGAAGCCGTTCAACTGGTCCACCATGGTGTTGATGGTGTTCTTGAGTTCGAGAATCTCGCCCTTCACGTCGACGGTGAT